>JAAUXZ010114006.1_pt1 | contig 12668 bp, 12 predicted proteins | sample 7278131 | NCBI WGS metagenome assembly JAAUXZ01 (sample SAMN14350119, study PRJNA611818) | marine sediment metagenome | isolation source: surface marine sediment (3m) | place: French Polynesia: Moorea | collected 2018-08
CTGAACGCGTCGCTCGCCGAGAGCCGCGTCGCGCAGTCGTCGCGCGATCTCGCGGGGGTGCGCGTGGACGCGAGCGACCCCCTTGCGGTCCTGGAGCACGGAGCCACGCACCCCGCTTCCCGCCCGGGCCCGCCCGAGCCCGCGACCCCGGGCGGGGTGCACGCGCCCATCCAGGGAACGATCGTGAGCATCGACGTGGCTCCGGGCGACCGGGTCGCGGCGGGAACCCCGCTGCTGGTGATGGAAGCCATGAAGATGGAGCACGTGATCGCCGCTCCCGGGAGCGGCACGGTGCGCGAGCTTCGGGTCGCCCCCGGGAACACCGTCTACGAGGGCGCGGTGCTGGCCGTCATCGAGGCCGGTGAGGTCGAGGAGGCCGCCTCGGGCGAGGCCGGCGCCGTGGACCTCGACCGGATTCGCCCCGATCTGAAGGAGGCGATCGACGCGCACGCCTTCGGCCTCGACGAGAACCGCCCCGCGGCCACCGCGAAGCGACACGAGAAGGGGCACCGCACCGCGCGCGAGAACATCGCCGACCTGATCGACCCCGGCTCGCTGGTCGAGTACGGCGCGCTCACGATCGCCGCGCAGCGGCGGCGCCGCAGCGTCGACGACCTCCGCGAGAACACCCCCGGCGACGGCATGGTGGCGGGCATCGCCAGCATCAACGGCGACCTCTTCCAGGGCCACGCCGCCCGGGCGGTGGTGATGGCCTACGACTACAGCGTGCTGGCCGGAACCCAGGGCCTCTTCAACCACCTGAAGAAGGACCGCATGCTGGAGATCGCCCGAGAGCAGCGGCTCCCCGTCGTGCTCTACGGCGAGGGTGGGGGAGGGCGGCCCGGTGACACCGACGGCCCGGGGGGCAGCGGGCTCGGCTGCCTCGCCTTCCAGTACATGGCCGAGCTGTCCGGGCTGGTTCCGCTCGTGGGCATCGCCAACGGCTACTGCTTCGCGGGCAACGCGGTGCTGCTGGGCACCTGCGACGTCGTGATCGCCACGCGCGGCTCGAACATCGGCGTGGGCGGCCCGGCGATGATCGAGGGGGGCGGACTGGGCGTCTTCCACCCTTCCGAGGTGGGGCCGATGGACGTGCAGGTGCCCAACGGGGTGGTCGACATCGCCGTGGAGGACGAGGCCGAGGCCACCGCGGTGGCGAAGAAGTACCTGGCCTTCTTCCAGGGGCGCACCGAGCCCGGGCCGGTGCCCGACCAGCGTCTGCTGCGCTCGGCCATACCCGAGAACCGGCTGCGCATCTACGACGTGCGCCGCGTGATCGACACGCTGGCCGACGGCGGCTCGGTGCTCGAGATCCGTCGGCACTTCGGCCACGGCATCGTGACCTCGCTGGCGCGCATCGACGGTCGGCCCATCGGCATCGTCGCCAACGATCCGCACCACCTCTCCGGTGCCATCGATCGCGACGGCTCGGACAAGGCGGCCCGCTTCATGCAGCTCTGCGACGCCTTCGACATCCCGCTGCTCTTCCTCTGCGACACGCCCGGCATCATGGTGGGGCCCGAGTCGGAGAAGGAGGCCACCGTGCGCCACGCGGCGCGCATGTTCGTGACCTCCACCAGCGTCACGGTTCCCTTCTTCATGATCGTCATGCGCAAGGGCTACGGCCTGGGCGCCCAGGCGATGGCGGGGGGCAGCTTCAGGAACCCCATGTTCACCGTGTCGTGGCCCACTGGTGAGTTCGGGGGCATGGGTCTCGAGGGAGCCGTGAAGCTCGGCTTCCGCAAGGAGCTCGAGGCCGAGACGGATCCGCAGGAGCGTCAGGCCCTCTACGAGCAGATGGTCGCCCGCATGTACGAGGTCGGGAAGGCGGTGAACTACGCGCCCTTCTTCGAGATCGACGACGTGATCGACCCGGCGGCGAGCCGGGACTGGATCCTCGCCGGGCTCGCGAGCGCGCCACCACCCCCCGCGCGCACCGCGAAGAAGCGTCCCTGCGTCGACACCTGGTGAGCCCCGGGGAGGGTGCAGCTTCCTCCTCAAGCTCGCGCCGCTCCAACCGATACGGCTCCCGGTGGGTCTGCTCACGGCGCTCGGCTTCGGCTGCTTCTTCCTGGTCTCCCTGGCGGTGGGCCTGCGCCTGGTGCTCCAGTGGCGCCGCACGCGCCAGCTTCCGGAGCTCCTCATCGGCATCGGCGTGCTCGGGATCGGCCCCGTGGGCTTCGCCCTCACGGTCGTGGCCCAGCTCCTGGTCGGCGCGGTCCCGCTCGCGGCCGCCTGCTTCTACGGCTTCGCCCAGCTCGCCGTGAATCTGGGCGCCTTCGCCAAGCTCCTGTTCAACGGGCGCGTCTACCACCCCGGCAGCGTCGCGGCGCGAGTCGCCGTCTGGCTGGGAGGGGCCGCGCTCGTCGCGGCCTGGGTCGACGTGGCCCTGGGCGGCTTCGTGGTCGAAGCGCCGGGCCCGCGTCACGCCCCGCTGGTGGCGGCCCTGCTCTGGGGCTCCGTGGAGGCGCTGCGCTACCACGGGCGCATGCGCAGGCGCGCGCGAATCGGGCTGGGCGACCCGGTCGTCGAGAACCGCTTCCTGCTCTGGGGCGTGGGCGCGGGGGCTGCCGGGGTCGGCTCGCTGGTCGGCGTGGTGGCCGGCGTCGGGGGGGGTGCCCAGCTGCTCGTCGACCCCGTGCTGCTCGGTGTCCTCTCGCTGCACGGGTCGATCGCGGCGGTCTGCATGTGGCTCGCCTTCCTGCCGCCCCGCGCGTACACCCGCTTCCTGAGCGAGCGCGCGCCGGCCGCCGCCTGACCGGGGCTCACCAGCTGTCTACGTGGAGCACGCCCTCCAGGCTGCGGCCCTTGGCGGGCTTGAAGTCCGTGCCGATCGTGTAGGCGAGCGGCGAGAGCCCGGTCTGCATGACCTCGTCGTAGGGAATGCCGAGCAGATCGGCGATCTCCTTCTCGTGCAGCAGGTGCAGCGTCGTCCAGGCGGTGCCGAGGCCGCGGGCACGGGCGGCGAGCATGAAGCTCCAGAAGGCGGGGAGCACCGAGCCGTAGACGGACGCGGCGGCGAGGCCGGCCATCGGCCCCTCCATCGCGGGCAGGCGCCCCATCACGCAGGGAATCACCAGGTGCGGAGCCCGGTGGAGGTTGGCGGCGAGCGCCTCGGCGGAGCCCACCACCGCGTTCATGGTGGCCTTGTCGTCGCCCCGGGCCTGCTCGGCCAGCGCGTGCGCCGAGACGGGCATCTCGCGGTAGCCCTCGAAGGCCTGGCGATAGAGCTCGCCGATCCGCGCCCGCTTGGCGGCGTCGCTCACGACGACGAAGTGCCAGCCGCGCGCGTTCGAGCCGCTCGGGGCCTGGAGCGCGATCTCGACGCACTCGCGCACCAGCTCGATGGGCACGGGGCGTTCGTAGTCGAGCCGCTTGCGCACGGCGCGGGTGGTGGTGAGGAGCTCGTCGGGACCGAGGTCGAGTGTGTGGGCCATGGGCCCAGTCTACCCGGCCCGCCCGCCCCGCCCTAGAAGCGGAGGATCTCCGTCTCGAGGCTCGCCAGGTCGAGGACGCCCACCGCGTTGTGTCCCGCCATGTGGCCGGCGCACTCGCCGGGGTTCATCACCAGCGTCTCACCCACGCGCTCCTTGCGAAGACCTCCAGCGTCTTCGCCTGCGTGATGTCTCCCGTGTGGACCACCCGCTCCACGCCGGCGGCGTCGAAGAGCGACACGATGCGCTCCACGTTCCGCAGCATGTTGTGCGTGTCGCTGACGATGCCGATCCGCACGGGTTACGCCCGTCCGGCCTCAGCCCACCAGGTTCTCGACCATCTTCTCGAAGTCGGCCTTCGGGCGCGCGCCCTGGATCTGCTCCACGACCTGGCCGCCCTTGAAGGCCAGGATCGTGGGGATCGCGCGCACGCCGTACTTGCCAGGGGTCTGCGGGTGGGCGTCGATGTCCATCTTCACGATCTTCACCTGGTCGCCGTACTTCTCGGCCAGCTCCTTGATGATGGGAGCGATCTGGCGACAGGGAGCGCACCACTCCGCCCAGAAGTCGATGATTGCGGGTTTGTCGGACTGGAGAACCTCGGCCTCGAAGTTCTGGTCCGTGACGTCTGCGACATCCGCCATTTCCCTGTCTCCTCCCCGGGCTCCGGCCCGCTCTGCGAGTGGGGTCTCTCGTCTTCGGTGAGCCGTAGGATGCCGCCCGGTGACGGAGGTCGCATCCGTTGACGCTGCGGTGTCGCCGTGGGTACCCTTGCGCAGACGGATCTCTCCGTTTTTGAAAGGTTTTCTCGTTCCCGGGGGTGTTACGGGGAGCGGGACGCCGGGAGGAGGACCCATGAGGGGTCGCATCGTGCTCCTGGAAGGCGACATCACCGATCAGGAGGTGGACGCCATCGTGAACGCCGCCAACAACCGGCTCCTGCTCGGGGCCGGCGTGGCGGGCGCCATCCGCGAGAAGGGGGGGCCGAGCATCCAGGAGGAGTGCAACGCTCACGGCCCCATTGCAGTAGGGCAGGCCGCGGTGACGGGTGCGGGCGACCTGCCGGCGCGTTTCGTGATCCACGCCGCAAGCATGGAGCCGGCTGGCTCCGCTACGGCCGAGAGCGTGCGTGGCTCCATGCGACACAGCCTCGAGCTGGCCCGGGAGCGCGGCTGCCGCACGATCGCGGTGCCCGCCATCGGGGCCGGTGTGGCCGGCTTCTCGGTGCAGCGCTGCGCGGAGATCCTCCTGGAGGAGGCGCAGGCCCACCTGGACGGGGACACCACGCTCGAAGAGGTGCGCTTCGTGCTCTTCGGCGAGCCCACCTACCGGGTCTTCGAGATGACCCGGGATGCCGCCAAGGTGCAGGAGCAGATGGAGCGGCTCCGTTCCAGGGACGAGCGCTAGGCTTCCCGCGTGGCGGTCCATCTGCACCAGTGGGCGGCAGCCCTCTACCTCCTGGCGGGCCTGGTGGCCTGGCTGGGGCTCGGCTTGCGCAACCGGCGCCTGGAGCGGAGCGCGGTGTGGGTGCTGCTCGCCGGCGCGCTGCTCCACGTGGGGGCCTTCGCCCGCCTCCACGACCTCGATCCGCCGCCGCCTCTCACCGACCTGCCCGCCGCCGTCTCCTTCATGGCCTGCGTGGGGACGCTCTTCTTCCTGGGGCTCATGCGCTGGCTGCGCCTGGAAGGTCTGGCGGTGCTGGTGGCGCCGCTCGCCTTCGTGAGCGTCTTCTTCGCCGCGCTGCGCCTGCCCGTCGCGGAGCCGGCCAGCTTCGGCGGCAGCGGCTCGTGGCCCCACGCCCACGTGCTGCTCGCGAGCGCGGGGCTGGCCTTCCTCGGTCTCTCCGGGCTCGCCGGTGTGCTCTTCCTGAACGAGCACCGGCGCCTCAAGGCCAAGCGCCCCGTGCGCGTGCCGCTGCCCTCGCTCGAGGCGCTCGACCGCGTGAACCGGCTCTCGCTCGCGGCGGGCTTCCCGCTCCTCACCCTGGGCGTGCTCACCGGCATGCTCTGGGTCGACAACGTGCAGGGCCGCTACTGGACGGGCACCCAGCACGAGACCTTCAGCGTGATCGCCTGGGCCGTCTACGGCGTGCTCGTATTCGCGCGCTTCGGCTCGAGCCAGGGCGCACGCCAGGCGGCGGCCAGCGCCGTGGGCGGCTTCGCCTTCCTCTTCTTCGCCGTGATCGGCGTGGAGCTGCTGGTGTGAGCGGCGCCGTGCCGGTAGCGCACCCGGGGTGGCCCGCGTGAGGATCGTGCTCGTGGGCATGAACCATCGCAGCGCGCCGCTCGACCTGCGCGAGCGGCTGGCCGTCGAGGATCCGGAAGGGCCCCTCCAGAAGCTCGTGGCCTCGGACGAGCTCGACGAGGCGGTCCTCTTCTCGACCTGCAACCGGGTCGAGGTGGTGGCGGTGACGCGCAGCCTCGAGGCCGCGCGCCTGCGCCTCCGTGCCTTCTTCGGCCGCGATCTCGGGGGCGAGCCGGTCGCCGAGGAGCTCGACGATCACCTGTACGAGTACAAGGACGCCGACGCCATGCGCCACGTGCTGCGCGTGGCCTCCTCCCTCGACTCGATGGTGGTGGGCGAGCCGCAGATCCTCGGCCAGACCAAGGAGGCCTACCAGCGCTCGGTGGAGTGCGGCGCCGCCGGTCCGCTGCTGGGCCGGCTCTTCCAGCACGCCTTCGCCACGGCGAAGCGCGTTCGCACCGAGACCCGCATCGCCGAGCGGCCGGTGTCGGTGGCGCGCGTGGCCGTGGATCTCGCCCGGCAGATCTTCGAGGACTTCTCCGACAAGCAGGCGCTGCTGATCGGCGCGGGCGAGATGATCGAGCTCGCCCTCGAGTCGCTGCGCGGCGAGGGTCTCGAGGCGATCCGGGTGGTGAACCGCACCCCGGAGCGCGCCGCCGAGCTCGCCGCCCGCTTCGAGGCCAGCGCCCACGGCCTCGACGAGCTGCCCTCGCTGCTTCGCGAAGCCGACGTGGTGCTGACGAGCATCGGCGGCGATCGGCCCGTGCTCGGGGTCGAGCAGGTGCGCGAGGCGCTGCGCCGCCGCGGGCGCCCGATCTTCGTGATCGACATCGGCGTGCCCCGCAACGTGGATCCGCGGGTCGACGAGCTCGACAGCGTCTACCTCTACGACATCGACGACCTCGGCTCGGTGGCGCGCGAGAACGCGGAGCAACGGCGCCGCGAGACCGCCCGCGCCGAGGCGATCGTGGAGGAGCAGCGCCAGCGCTTCGACGGCTGGCTCACGGCGCTGCGGGCCGTGCCCACCATCAAGCACCTGCGCCAGCGCGTCGAGAACATCCGAAGCGCCGAGCTCGAGCAGTCGTTGCGCCGGCTCGACCTCGACGATCGGCAGCGCGAGGGCGTCGAGGCCCTGACCCGGGCCATCGTGAACAAGATCCTGCACGGGCCGGTCTCGCGCCTGCGCCAGGAGGCGGAACGCGAGGAGGGCATGGCCTACCTCGAGGCCGCCCGCGTGCTCTTCGCCCTCGACGACGAAGATCCGCCGGAACAGAAATGACGCGGGTTCGCATCGCGACGCGCGCGAGCGAACTGGCGCTCGTGCAGTCCCGCTTCGTCGCCTCCGAGCTGGAGGCCCGTCTCGGGGTGGAGGTCGAGCTCCTCCCGATGAAGACCCTGGGCGATCGCCTCACCGGCCCGCTCGCGAAGGTGGGCGGCAAGGGCCTCTTCGTGAAGGAGATCGAGGAGGCCCTGCTCGACGGGCGGGCCGACCTCGCCGTGCACTCGGCCAAGGACCTGCCCGCGTCGCTCCCCCCCGGCCTGGCCCTGGTGGCCTTTCCCGAGCGCGCCGACCCCCGAGACGCGCTCGTGGCACGCGAGCCGGGCGCCACGCTCGCGGCGCTGCCCCGAGGCGCGCGGCTCGGCACGGGAAGCGCGCGGCGCAGGGCGCTGCTCGAGGCGCACCGGCCCGATCTCGAGCTGGTGCCGCTGCGCGGGAACGTCCCCACCCGGCTGCGCAGGCTCGAAGACCAGGACCTGCACGCCGTCGTGCTCGCCTGCGCCGGCCTCGAGCGCCTCGGCCTCGGCGAGCGCATCGACGAACGCATCGCGCCCGAGGTGCTGCTGCCGGCGGTGGCCCAGGGCGTCCTGGCGATCGAGGGGCGCGAAGGCGACCCCATCGCGCGCGACGCGGCGGCGCTCACCGACGCCGACACGGCCACCCGCGCCGCGGCCGAGCGCGCCGTGCTCGTGGGGCTCGACGCGGACTGCAACGTTCCCCTCGCGGCCTTCGCGGAGCTCGAGGGCGACACGCTGCGGCTCCGCGCGGCGGTGGCGTCGCTGGACGGCTCGCGTGTCGTCCGCGTCGACGAGCGGGGCACGCCCTCCGAAGCCGGCGCTCTCGGAGCTGGCGCCGCCGCGGCGCTGCTCGACGGCGGGGGTGAGGCGCTGCTCGCGGAGCTGCGCGCCGAGGCCGCCCGGTGACCGCGGACCGCAGCGGACGCGTGCTGCTGGTGGGCGCCGGCCCCGGCGATCCCGACCTCCTGACGCTTCGCGGTGTCGCGGCTCTGCGCGCGGCCGACGTCGTCGTCTACGACGCGCTGGCCGCGCCCTCGCTCCTCGATCTGGCCCCGGCCGGGGCCAGGCGCATCGACGTGGGCAAGCGCGGCCACGACGCCCCGACCCGTCCGCAGGAGGAGATCACCGAGCTGATGGTGCGCCTGGCCCGCGAGGGGCAGACGGTGGTGAGGCTCAAGGGCGGCGACCCCTTCGTCTTCGGGCGGGGGGGCGAAGAGGCCTCTGCGCTGGCGCGCGCGGGGATCCCTTTCGAGGTGGTTCCCGGCGTCTCGTCGGTGGTGGGGGGGCTGGCCTATGCGGGCATTCCGCTCACGGACCGGCGCCATTCCGCCTCCTTTGCGGTGGTGACCGGGCACAAGGATCCGTCCAAGGTCGCCGAAGAGACCCGCTGGGGAGAGCTGGCCGTCGCGGCCGACACCCTGGTGATCCTGATGGGCATGCGGAACCTCGAGGGCATCGTCGACAAGCTGCTGGCGGGCGGGCGGGCTCCCGATACGCCCGCGGCGGTGGTGATGGAGGGGACGCTGCCGGCGCAGCGGGTGGTCGAGGCCCCCTTGCGGGAGCTTCCGGCCCGAGCTCGGGCGGCAGGCCTGGAGGCTCCCGCCGTGGTCGTGGTGGGCGAGGTGGTGAAGCTCCGGGAAGAGATCGGTTGGTACGAGCGGCTCCCCCTCTTCGGCAAGCGGGTGCTGGTGACGCGCACCCCGGAGCAGGCCGGCGAGATGCTCGCCGCGCTGCGCGGGGCCGGAGCCGAGCCGGTGCTCGAGCCGATGATCCGGATCTCCCCTCCCGAAGACTGGACCGACGCCGACGCGGCGCTCGACAGCCTCGACGCCTTCGACGTGCTGCTGGTGACGAGCGCGAACGCAATCCGCTGCCTCGCCGCGCGCGCCGCCGAGCGGGGGGTGGCGCTGACGGGCTTCCGCGGTCGCGTCGTGTGCGTCGGGCCCAAGAGCGCCGAGGCCACCCTGGCCCAGGGGCTTCCGGTCCATACGATCCCGGCCGAGCGCTTCGACGCCGACGGCCTGCTCGACGCGATCGAGCGCCACCTTCCGCCTGCCGGGCTCCGCTTCCTTCTACCCCGCGCGGAGTCGGCTCGCGAGGCGCTTCCCGACGGCCTGCGCGCGGCCGGCGCCCGGGTCGACTGCACCACGGTCTACCGCACCGAGGCGCCGGAGCTGGACGCCGCGGCCCTCCGCGGGCGTCTCCGGCAGGGAAGCCTCGATGTGCTCACCTTCACGAGCCCGTCCACGGCGCGGCACTTCGCGGCGCTCCTCGACCCGGAGGCGCTCGAGGCGGCGGGCCGCTGCCTGGTGGTGGCGATTGGCCCGGTGACGGCGGAGGCGCTAATCGATCTGGGGCTGACGCCGGACCTGGTGCCCGAGCGGGCCGGCGCATTCGAGCTGGTGGCCGCGCTCGCCGAGCACTTCGCAGCGGGAGAGCCGGAGAGGGGAGGGGCGGCATGAGCTTTCCCATCACGCGCATGCGGCGGCTGCGCCGCAGCGAGGCGCTGCGGCGCATGGTGCGCGAGACGCGGCTCACGCGCGACGACCTCGTGCTGCCGCTCTTCGTGGTCGAGGGCCGGAGCGTGCGCGAGCCGGTCGCCTCCATGCCGGGCGTGCACCGCTTCTCGGTCGACACCCTGGTGACCGAGTGCAAGGAGGTGCGCGACGCGGGCATTCCCGCGGTGATCCTGTTCGGGATCCCCGCCGAGAAGGACGCGACCGGCACGGGGGCCGACCACGCGCAGGGCGTGGTGCAGCGGGCGGTCGAGGCGGTGAAGGCCGCCGAGCCCGACCTGTGCGTGATCACCGACGTCTGCCTCTGCGAGTACACCGACCACGGCCACTGCGGCATCGTCGAGCGAGGCGACGTCGCCAACGACCCGAGCCTCGAGCGCCTGGCGGCCACCGCGCTGTCACACGCGCGGGCCGGGGCCGACGTGGTGGCGCCGTCGGACATGATGGACGGCCGCGTGGCCGCGATCCGCCGCACGCTCGACGACTACGCCTTCGAGGGCGTGGCCATCCTCTCCTACGCGGCCAAGTTCGCGAGCGCCTTCTACGGGCCCTTCCGCGACGCGGCCGAGAGCACGCCCCAGTTCGGCGACCGCCGCAGCTACCAGATGGACCCGCCCAACGCGCGCGAGGCGCTGCGCGAGATGCGCCTCGACCTCGAGGAGGGGGCCGACGCGCTGATGGTGAAGCCCGCCATCCACTACCTCGACCTGCTGGCGCGCGCCCGGGCGGAGCTCGACGTCCCCCTGGCCGCCTATCACGTGTCGGGGGAGTACGCGATGCTGAAGGCCGCTGCCGAGCGCGGCTGGATCGACGGCGAGCGGGCCATGCACGAGGCGCTGGTCTCGATCAAGCGGGCCGGGGCGGACCTGATCCTCACCTACGCCGCCCGCGAGGTCGCCGCGCGGCTCGGCTGAAGCGTCGCGCTCCGGCCGGCTGAAGCGTCGCGCTCCGGCCGGCTGAAGCGTCGCGCCTCGGCCGGCTGAAGCGTCGCGCTTCGGCCCGGCCCCTCCCGTTCCCCTCGTGGTATCGTTCGCTCCTGCCAACGAGGAGAGCGAGCATGTCCCGATTCTCGATGACCATCGGCGGCGAGGCCGCCCTCAGCGACACGAACCTCCCCGTCGTGAACCCGGCGCTCGGGAAGCCCTTCGCCGAGTGCCCGGACGCCAGCCGCGAGCAGCTCGACAACGCCATGGATGCGGCGCAGAAGGCCTTCCCCGCCTGGCGGCGCGACGAGGCGAAGCGGCGCGAGGCGCTGCTCGCCTGCGCCCAGGCGCTCCAGGCCAACGCCGACGCACTGGGCGAGACGCTCTGCCTCGAGCAGGGCAAGCCCCTGGGCATCGCCAAGGGCGAGATCCTGGGCTCCGCCTTCTGGTTCCAGGCCACGGCCGGGCTGCCCATTCCCACCGACGTCATCTCCGACACGGACGCCGAGTACGTGGAGCTGCGCCGCCGTCCGCTCGGCGTCGTGGGCGCCATCACGCCCTGGAACTTCCCGGTGATCCTCGCCGTGTGGAAGATCGCGCCCGCGCTCCTCACCGGGAACACCATGGTGCTCAAGCCCTCGCCCTACACGCCGCTCTCGACGCTCCAGCTCGGCGAGGTGCTGCGCGACGTGCTGCCGCCCGGCGTGCTCAACGTGGTGGCGGGGGGCGACGGGCTCGGGGCCTGGATCACCGAGCACCCGATCCCGCGCAAGATCTCCTTCACGGGATCCGTGGCCACCGGCAAGCGCATCATGGCGGCCGCCGCCCAGGACCTGAAGCGCGTGACGCTCGAGCTCGGGGGCAACGACCCGGCCATCGTGCTGAAGGACGTCGATCCCGAAGCCGCGGCCCAGAAGCTCTTCGCGAGCGCGTTCGACAACTGCGGCCAGCTCTGCGTGGCCATCAAGCGGGTCTACGTCGAGGAAGAGATCCATGCACCGCTGGTGGAGGCCCTGGCCGAGCGGGCGCGGGCCGCCCGGGTCGGGCCCGGCATGGAGGAGGGCAGCGAGATGGGCCCCGTCAACAACCGCCCCCAGTACGAGCGGGTGCTCGAGCTGATCGAGGCGGCCCGCCAGGACGGCGCCCGCTTCGCCGCGGGCGGGGAGCCCCTGCCCGGCGACGGCTACTTCATCGCGCCGTCGATCGCGACGGAGATCTCCGACGGCTCGCGGCTGGTCGACGAGGAGCAGTTCGGCCCGGTGCTCCCGGTGGTGCCCGTGCACAGCGCCGAGGACGCCATCGAGCGCGCCAACCGCACGCACTTCGGCCTGGGCGGATCGGTCTGGACGGGTGACCGCGAGCGCGGCGTCGAGATCGCGGGCGAGCTCGAGTGCGGCACCGCCTGGGTGAACCGCCACGGGGCCATGAGCCCCTATGCGCCCTTCGGCGGCTTCAAGTGGTCGGGCATCGGGCGCGAGAACGGCACCTGGGGGCTCGAGGAGTTCACGGAGCTCCAGGTCGTGAACGTCGAGAAGGGCGACTAGGCAAGCTCACCGAGCCGCCGACGCTGCGGATCTCGTACCCCGGAGTCGGAACCGGCCCCAGCCCGCCCGGTCGCGGGTCTAGAAGAGCGTGATGCGACCGGCGTCGACGGCTTCGAGGAGACGTTCGATGCGCTCCCAGACTGCGGCGATCTCGCTGCGAGTGAGCCCGAGCTGAAGCGAGGTCCCCCGCACACGCACGCCTTGCTCGGGGTGCCAGGGCGCCTCCCGCTCCACGACCTCCAGGCGCCCCGCCGGGTCGGCCTGCATCTGGGTGACCGTGCCGAGCTTCTCGTCGAGCGCGGCGCGGTCCAGGGCGCGCAGGCGCTCCACCGTGGCCCGCGGCAGCGCCGGTACCTGGATCCGTGCCCAGCGGAAGCTGGACGGATTGAACCAGTTGTAGATCCAGTCGCCGTAGGCGATGCCGTTGTCGACGGCGAAGACGTGGCGGTCCTCGTCGTGGATGGAGACGAGGACGTTCCCGCCCCGCTGGTCCCTGTGGTCGCTCAGGTAGGTCAGGACGTTGAAGTTGGCCAGGTGGTAGGCGTAGTTGGGGTCGGCGAGGAAACGCCGCGGATCGTGCAGGCGCTCGGGGACCGTGACGTCCGAGAGCCAGAGGGCCAGGTTCAGGAGCACGCAGCTGGTGCCCTCGACATGGGGAGCGCGGTCCGGCAGGTGCTGGCGCCACTCCCCGAGCGGCATGCAGTACATATC
>JAAUXZ010077271.1_pt1 | contig 12667 bp, 10 predicted proteins | sample 7278131 | NCBI WGS metagenome assembly JAAUXZ01 (sample SAMN14350119, study PRJNA611818) | marine sediment metagenome | isolation source: surface marine sediment (3m) | place: French Polynesia: Moorea | collected 2018-08
CTTCAACATCTTCCTTCAGAATGAATTCAAAATCTCTCAAGGTCCTTGAAAAGTGGCTTAATAATTCATTTTCGAAACACCTGCGCTGTTCCTCTTTTGATATAGACTCTCCGCAGGTTACGAACGTAGGATACTGGTCTACGTCATTCCAGTTAATGCTTCTCAATTCTTCCTGCACCAGCTTACGGGTTTTTTCTTCTTTAGGCATTAGCCAATTACACGAAGTCATTAGCAATATACCGATCAAGGTCAATAAAAACCGCATAAAAGGAGTGTTCTAAGACGAAAATTACAACTTTTTTAAGTAATCTATTGTATCTGGTCAGCTATTTAGAATTGCCAAAAGCTTTGTAACTTTCAACGGTCGTTTTCGTCCTATAGTAAATAAGAATAATGGATATTCTCTTACTCTTCTTCGGTCTTATAATGATGCTGGCTGGTATTCTGGGAAGCTTCTTGCCCGTATTGCCAGGACCGCCTCTTAGCTGGATCGGTTTGCTATTATTAGTACTTACTAAAGCAGTGCCTAACGATTGGTGGTTCTTGGGAATTACATTAGCTATAGCCTTGCTTGTTTTTGCTTTGGACTATTTTATACCGGCCATCGGGACCAAAAAATTTGGAGGAAGTAAAGCAGGTATGATAGGTACCATTTTCGGTCTTATTATAGCCATAGTATTTCCAATTTTTGGGATTTTTGGCATTATCATATGGCCTTTTATCGGAGCACTTGTGGGCGAGGTTGTTAACAAGGCCGATAACAAGACGGCGTTAAAAGCAGCTTTTGGATCCTTTATCGGATTCCTTACCGGAACGTTTTTAAAATTCGTTGTCGCTATAGTCTATTTGGGACTGTTTATCTCTAAGACCATTGACTACTGGCCGGAGCTATTCCCATATTTCAATTAATCAAGCCAGACCAGTTTCTCCTCTATTGGTGTCCTGTCGACTTTTGGGATATCCTGGTCGTAATAACCCATGTAGAAAAGCCCAAGGCACTTTTCCCCTTCAGCCAGTTCAATGAATTCATTCATATATTGGATCAACCCGGGAGAACTCCAGTAACAGCCTACCTCTAATTCCGTACACATCAACCACATATTCTGAACGGCCATAGCTGTGGCCGCAACTTCCTCCCATTCAGGAATACTTTCTCGAGGGTCTCGCTGCATGCAAATGAGGATAACTGCTGCAGCCCTTCTGGGATTCTCCTTTAATTTCTTAATCTTTATCGACTTTGGTCTTTCCTCTATCTGCTGATATTTCTCAGCCATGAATTCCCCGAGCCTCATCTTACTTTCTCCCTGGACTACCTTGAACCTCCAGGGTTCTGTCCTCCTGTGGGTTGGAGCCCAATTAGCAGCTCCCAGAATCGTCTTGATGGTGTCTTTGAGAAGTGGTTTGTCATTGTATTGAACAGGAAAAATAGCACGGCGTTTCTCAATGAGATCTAAGATCATAGTAAAATTTTTTTGTTTCAAAAATAGTGTTTTGTCTTTAGCTTTTTTCTTAAAATCCGGAGATATATTGTTCTTAATTAATGATGTAAAAAAGAAACTTAATGAATACTTTTATAGTGTTAAAAGTTCTTTATTGTGACATCAAATTCTTCCAACTTCTCGCTCGGAGAGGATCGGCTTACTGCGGGTCTCGCCATCGCCCTGGCAGAAGACAGAATAAAAGCCTATCTCTCTGAAGAATCGAGACAAAAGATTCGTGCAAGTCAGGAAATTGTTCAGGAAATAGTGGCCAAAGGGGAACCAGTTTACGGAATTAACACAGGGTTTGGGCCACTTTGCACAACCAGGATCTCCAAAAAAGAAACCAGGATCTTACAGGAGAATATTCTTAAAAGTCACAGTGTAGGTGTAGGCAAACCGATTGACAAAGATCTGTCTAAATTAATGCTGATACTCAAGTCGCATGCATTGGCCAAAGGATATTCCGGTATTTCAGAAACCACTCTCGACAGAATTCTTTGGCACATTGAAAATAACGCAATTCCCATTGTACCGGCACAAGGTTCCGTTGGGGCTTCTGGCGATTTGGCTCCGCTTTCCCATCTTTTTCTGCCTCTGATAGGCCTGGGTAAAGTGCACTATAAAAATCGCGATATCAATACTGCTCAACTTTTTGAGGAAACCGGATTGATCTCACTGGAATTAGGTCCTAAAGAAGGACTGGCATTAATTAACGGTACACAATTTATCGCCGCACATGCTATTCGCCTATTGGAAAGAATGCTGTATTGTATGGCACAGGCCGACATTATAGGAGCAATGATGATCGAAGGTCTTCAGGGTTCAATTAAACCATTTTATTCAGAACTCCACGCATTGCGTCCTTATAAGGGTAACATCCATGTCGCTTCAAGGATCACAGCTCTTTTAAAGGGTTCTGAAATAATGGAAGACCATATAGATTGTGAAAGAGTTCAGGATCCTTATTCATTGCGTTGCATTCCACAAGTTCACGGAGCCTCCAGAAATGCATGGTTACACCTGAAAGAGTTGGTGGAAATAGAATTAAACGCCGTAACAGATAATCCGGTGATAATCAATGAGGAACTGACCATTAGTGGTGGTAATTTCCACGGACAACCTCTGGCCTTAGCTCTGGATTATGCATGTCTGGCCGCTTCCGAATTGGGTAATATTTCTGATCGCAGGATTTACCTGGCGCTCGAGGGTAATAGCCCTGGCGTACCAAAACTATTGATGGAAGACACCGGAATTAATTCGGGATATATGATTTTGCAATATACCAGTGCTGCATTGGCAAGTGAAAACAAGAGTTTCTGTTACCCTGCAAGTGCAGACAGCATCCCTACATCCCTGGGCCAGGAAGACCATGTGAGTATGGGTTCAATCTCAGGTAGAAAAGCGCTGCATGTCATTGAGAATGTTGAAAAGATCCTTGCTATTGAACTCCTGACAGCCACTCAGGCATTTGAATTCAGAAAACCTATGAAGTCTGGTGTGATATTGGAAGAAGTTCATAAATGGGTGCGCTCCCGGGTGGCCTTTGCAAGTGAAGATAGGGTCTTTGCGGATGATATTGATAAGGGTATAGAAATGATACGCAGTTATGAGATGATCAATCTCGTAGATAGCGTTTGTGAAAAGGAGAATTTATCACTATCCACACCGTTCTCTGCCGAATTTCGATTAAATTAAATTAGATGGATTCACCAATATTAATAGGCCCATTTTCACAAGTCTTACCAATGAGTGGGATTCCTTTGAAAGGTCCCCTGAAAGATGAGGATATACCGGTTATTGATTCAGCTGGTATCCTGATAAATGATGGGAACATTATGAGTCTTGGAAATTATCAGGATCTGGAAACCACATTGAAAGGTTCAAATTTCGAAAAAGTTGTCCTTGAAGGTGCACATGTTTGTTTGCCAGGTTTTGTTGATGCACATACCCATATCTGTTTTGGAGGATCCAGAGCTTCGGACTACGCCAAACGCAATGCTGGCAAATCGTATCTTGAAATTGCAGAGGAAGGAGGAGGAATTTGGGACACAGTTACTCAGACAAGATCCTCGAGTATTGAGGATCTCATCCGTGGTATTGTGAAGAGGGCAAAAAGGCACCTTAAAAACGGTACTACCACCATTGAAGTTAAAAGCGGATATGGCCTGTCTGTGGAAGAGGAGTTGAAAATGCTCCGGGCTATTTTAGAGGCCGATAAGATAGTCCAGCCAGATCTGATCGCAACCTGTTTGGCTGCCCATATAAAACCAAAAGATTTTGAAGGTTCGGCTGCAGATTATCTGCAAATGCTTATTCAAGATTTACTTCCAAAAATAAAGGAGGAAAATCTTTGCCAGAGGGTGGATGTCTTTGTCGAGCAAAGCGCATTTACTGTCGATGATGCAAATACCTATATGAGCCAGGCCCAACAGTTGGGATTTGATCTTACAATACACGCAGATCAGTTTACAACAGGCGGAAGTAAACTGGCTGTAGAATTGAATGCTCTTAGTGCAGATCATCTTGAGGCAAGTGGGGATAAGGAAATAGAGATGCTGGCAGGAAGCAATGTTATTGCAATGGCTCTGCCTGGTGCTTCACTCGGACTTGGTTGTCCATTTACTCCAGCGCGGAAGATTTTAGACGCCGGAGGTGCTCTGGCCATTGCGAGTGATCACAATCCAGGATCGGCCCCTATGGGAGATCTTCTCACACAGGCAACCATACTGGGGGCTTTTGAAAAGCTAAGCAACGCTGAGGTACTGGCTGGGATTACTTGTAGGGCCGCAGCAGCTTTGAACTTATCCGATCGCGGAGTGATCAGCAACGGTCAATTGGCGGATCTGGCAGTTTTCCATACGGATAACTACAGTGAGATCCTTTATAACCAGGGCAATTTAAAACCGTGTATGGTTTGGAAGAATGGCCGTCTTGTATTTGACAAACACAAAAATTTTACAGCATGACACCTATTCGTCAGCAAGTGGATTTTAAAACTCAAATTCTTCAGGGGATACCGGAAGAACTTCCGTCAAAGAGAAGCCCATCCGAAGATGTAAACAGAGCTCCTAAAAGAAAGGATATTCTAAGGCGGGATGAGAAAATTCTGGCCGTGAGAAACGCATTGCGGTATTTTCCAAAAAAATGGCATGAAGAATTATCCAAAGAGTTTGCGGAGGAACTCAATTCTTACGGCAGGATCTATATGTACCGATTCAAGCCGGATTACGAAATGTACGCAAGACCTATCTCAGAATACCCTGCCAATACAGCTGCCGGAGCAGCTATTATGTTGATGATACAGAATAATTTAGATCCCGCAGTGGCTCAACACCCGGAAGAGCTTATTACATATGGTGGAAATGGAGCTGTGTTCCAAAATTGGGCTCAATATCTACTCTGTATGAAGTACCTGGCAACTATGAAGGAAGATCAGACCCTTCATATGTATTCAGGGCATCCTATGGGCCTTTTTCCCTCCTCATTAAATGCCCCCAGGGTTGTTGTTACCAATGGAATGATGATCCCCAACTACTCAAATCAGGACGACTGGGAGCGATTCAATGCATTGGGAGTTACTCAATACGGCCAAATGACAGCAGGGTCTTACATGTACATTGGGCCCCAGGGCATCGTCCATGGTACAGCCATTACCGTGATGAATGGATTTAGGAAAGTACTTGAAACCGGTGATTCTCCTTCCGGCAAGGTATTTTTGACTTCTGGTATGGGTGGGATGAGTGGTGCGCAGCCTAAGGCAGGGAATATTGCCGGATGTATTACCGTTTGTGCCGAAGTAAATATACAGGCGGCTGAAAAGAGGCATGCACAAGGATGGGTAGATGAGCTTATATTTTCCATTGATGAACTCGTTTCGAGGACTAAAATAGCTATTGCTGATCAGGAAGTGGTATCGTTGGGCTTTGTAGGTAATATAGTGGACGTTTGGGAACACTTTTATGAAGAAGAAGTATTTGTACACCTGGGATCGGATCAGACATCCCTGCACAATCCCTGGGCCGGAGGATATTATCCGGCAGGATTAAGCTTTGAGGAATCGAATCAAATGATGGCTGAAAATCCTGAGCTATTTAAGGAAAAGGTGAGGGAATCGCTCCGAAGACAAGTTGCAGCCATAAACAAACATGCATCAAAAGGGACATACTTTTTTGACTACGGAAATGCGTTCCTACTTGAGTCCTCTCGTGCCGGTGCAGAAATAATGGATGATAAAGGCAAAGATTTCAGATATCCGTCTTATGTACAGGATATCCTGGGACCGATGTGTTTCGACTACGGATTCGGTCCGTTTCGCTGGGTTTGCACCTCAGGAGATCCGAATGACCTGGAAAAGACCGATGAGATCGCTCTTAAAGTGATGAAAGAGATCAAAAATGAAGCTCCCCTTGAGATCCAGCAACAGATGCAAGACAATATCAAGTGGATTGAAGATGCTGAAGAAAATAAACTGGTTGTGGGGTCCCAGGCACGTATACTATACGCCGATGCCGAAGGTAGGATTAAGATTGCGCAAGCTTTCAATATGGCTATCAGGGAAGGACAAATCTCAGCCCCCGTTGTGCTTGGTCGTGATCATCACGATGTGAGCGGCACCGATTCACCTTTCAGGGAAACCAGCAATATTTATGACGGTAGTCAGTATACCGCTGATATGGCCATTCACAACGTAATTGGGGATAGCTTTAGAGGAGCAACCTGGGTATCCATACACAATGGTGGAGGGGTTGGCTGGGGCGAAGTAATTAACGGAGGCTTCGGTATGTTATTGGACGGTTCCAAAGAGGCAGATACGAATTTACGTAACATGCTATTTTACGATGTTAATAATGGTATAGCCAGAAGAAGCTGGGCACGCAATAAGGAAGCGAACTTTGCTTTAAAACGAGAAATGGAACGCACCCCCGGACTTCAGGTGACAATTGCTGAAACAGTAGATGATAGATTTTTAAATGATCTTTTCTAGAAAATTAAAACAATAGGATGAAAGCGGTTTATCAACCCCCAAATGCAGATCTCTGGGAAGGAAGAAAGAGCGACAATCAACTCTATCTTCACGAAAAAGTGAGTCTGGTAAATTTGGCTGATGAAGATCTTGTCCCGGCTGGTAAAAAGTGCATAGGTATTTTAGGTTACGCTTGCGATGAGGGGGTTCGAAGAAATCAGGGAAGGATTGGGGCAAAAGGAGGCCCGGATAGTATTAGAAGTGTTTTCGCCAGGTTACCCAATCACCTGCCTGAGGCATATGGATTGATAGATTATGGTAATATTATCTGCGAAAAAGAGGATATGGAAGCGACCCAGGAAGCACTCTCACAGCATATCCAACGGCTTAAAGAGGATGATGTCTTCTGTATAGTCCTGGGTGGTGGTCATGATATGGCATATGGTCATTACAATGGTTTAAAAAAATATCTGGGTCAGAATTCTACTTTGGGAATTATCAATTTCGATGCTCATTTTGATCTTAGGACGAATAAAGAACACAATAATTCTGGTACTCCATTTTACCAAATAGGAATTGAATGCAGGGAAGAAGGTCTTCCATTTCAATATTTATGCCTGGGTATAAGAAGTGATGCCAACGACAGAGCGCTCTATGATACTGCCTCGGTACTCGGCGTAAATTATGTGGAGATTGAGCGTTTCCATATCAATCAGATGGATCTGGTGAATCATGAGATTGAAAGTTTCATTTCATCAGTGGATTCCTTATATGTCACAATAGATCTCGACGGTTTTTCCTCGGCTTATGCACCCGGGGTCAGCGCTTCATCACCCATAGGATTTGCACCTGATATTGTAATAGAATGCTTAAAAACTATCATCCATTCGAAAAAGCTGATTGGAATGGATCTGGCCGAAATGAATCCTTTGTTCGACAGAGATCAGCAGACCGCCAGGCTGGCTGCAGGCTTAATGCATTTTGTTATACACCGTATTTCCTTATTCTAACCAGGATTGATAATATTTACCATCATCAATATCCAAAGCTGCCTGAGTTAACTTTAAAGGTTTGAAGGTATCGATCATAACTGCCAATTCCTCTGTGCCTTCTTTGCCAATACTTCCTTCATAGGTTCCCGGGTGTGGTCCATGAGGGATCCCTGCAGGATGGAGTGAAATATATCCTCTGTCTATACCTTTCCGACTCATGAAATCTCCTTCTACGTAATAGAGAACCTCATCTGAATCAATATTGGAATGGTTATAAGGAGCAGGAATGGCTTCCGGGTGATAATCATATAATCTCGGGCAGAAGGAACAAATTACAAATGCACCTGTCTCAAATGTCTGGTGCACCGGTGGTGGTTGATGCACCCTGCCCGTAATAGGTTCAAAATCGTGGATCGAAAATCCGTACGGAAAATTGTAACCGTCCCAGCCTACAACGTCAAAAGGATGTGAAGCGTAGATAATATGATGTAATTGCCCCTGCTTTTTTACTTTGATAAGAAATTCTCCTTTCTCATCATGGGTTTCCAGGTTTTGAGGAAGTTTGAAGTCTCTTTCACAAAATGGAGAATGTTCCAAATGTTGTCCAAACCAGTTTCTGTACCTTTTGGGAGTATAGATAGGATGGAATGATTCGGTGACCAACAATCGATTATCGGCTGAATCAAAATGTATTTGGTAGATCATCCCTCTCGGGATAAGCAGATAGTCCCCAGTGGTAAACGGAATATCCCCCAACATGGTTTTAAGGCTACCACTACCTTCATGAACAAAAATCAATTCATCAGCATCTGCATTTTTGTAAAAGTAATCCTGTACTGAATTTTTAGGTGCTGCCAGGCCTATATGTACATCGCTATTGAACAATACTACGACACGGCTGTCTAAAAAATCATCTTTGGGTTGTACTTCGAATCCCTTCAACAGCCTTGATGTTAAATTGTAATCAACCGCTGCTTTAGGTGAGATATCCAAGGTTGTACCTACCTCCTTTACCATGGTTGGCCTGTACACGTGATACATCAAAGTAGACATGCCGTCGAATCCAATGGTACCGAAGAGTTGTTCGTAGTACAAACTCCCGTCTTTCTTTTTAAAAACTGTATGTCTTTTATGTGGAATTTCACCCAGTTTATGATATATAGGCATAAGTTCTTTTATTTTCTATTTTCTTCAATAAAATTACGATAAACTGAAGATGTAATAAAGCTTTGACAGACAAATATGCCTGAATTGAAGAATTTATAAAATTGAAGGGATTTTAATGAAAAAAGCCTCCCTGTAATTCCCGAATCCCGATAACTATCGGTAGGGAGGAAAGCCTTTCATTGGCAGGCACTAAAATCAATTTAGAGCCACAACCACTGCCTCAATTTGCATTGAGACACAACACAACTCGGCAAATATAGGAAAGGTTTTTAACAATCTAGTCTTTTTGCCTGTCCATTTTAAATGGTCTTACAATGAGCCTGGCCGCCTTGTCATAATTGATATAGTTGTACACCCAATTAAAGAATACGATGACCCTATTTCGAAAACCGACCAAGGACATCAGATGTATAAACATCCAGATAAACCAGGCAAAGAAGCCACCAAAACTCCAGTTTGGAAGATCAACCACTGCTTTATTCCTTCCAATTGTTGCCATATTCCCCTTATCCCGGTAAGTGAATGGTATCATAGAGTTACCGGCGTTAAAGGCTATGAGATTACTGGCCAATCTTCGACCCTGCTGAATGGCGGGTTGAGCTACCTGAGGATGGCCTTGAGGAAAGGCCTCGGTTTCCATATAGGCTACATCTCCAATTGCAAAAATTTCGGGATATCCCTTAACCTGGTTAAAGCGGTTAACCCGATATCGGTTGAGATTCAAATGCATGGAATCTGGCTTTATCCCGGGTATTGAAGCCCCAGTGACACCTGCTGTCCAGATAAAATTCTTTGTACGCATGGTTTTGCCGTTATTCATGGTCAAAAGATCACCATCGTAATTATTAACCAGTGTTTCAAGATGTACCTGGACACCCAACTTCTCAAGGAACTCCAATGATTTTTTCGAAGCTATGTCACTCATAGGCGGCAATAAACGATCTGCTCCTTCAAAGAGGTGAATCTCCATCTCATCAATATTGAGCTGTTGGTAATCTTTTGGAAAGACATGTCTTTTTAATTCTGCAAATGCGCCAGCAAGTTCTACACCAGTTGGCCCTCCACCGACAATACAAAAATTTAGCAACGCCTTTCGCTCTTCGGAATTGTCGCACTGATCTGCTCTTTCAAAATTCTGGAGTGTAAGACTTCTAATGTTCAAAGCTTGAGGTACAGATTTCATTGGCATGGCATTTTCTTGCACCGAAGTATTGCCAAAATAATTAGTACGGGTACCTGTAGCTATTACAAGGTAATCGTATTTAAGGTCCCCTATATCTGTATTCACTATTTTATTCTCCGTATCAATGGCGGTTACAGTTGCCAGTCTGAAATGAAAATTGCGGTGTTTCTTGAGGATCTTTCGTATTGGATAGGCTATCGAATCGGGTTCCAATCCTGCAGTAGAAACCTGGTAAAGCAATGGTTGAAAAGCGTGGTAGTTCTGACGATCGATCATCACCAATTCAAAATCAGATTTTCGCAGCGATTTTGCCAGGTATATGCCTCCAAAACCACCTCCAATTATCACCACTCTTTTTGAGTCCGTATCGGGAATATTCATATGCCAATTTTGTCTCAAAAATAGTCAATGCCTTACCGTTCATCGACATAAATTCGGGTTTAATGAATTCTTTCTGAATCGGATCAAAAACAGCTATCACAGTTATTTGGTAGAGAAGGGTGCATTTTATCGATAAGGTCCCTTCATTAGTCGGATCACGTGAACTCGTACCTTGCTAATATTTAATTTTATTAGTGATTTAACCATGAACAAACACCACGGCAAATGCCAAGAGTATTACTCATATTACTCGGATTAGTTTTAATTATTCTTTCCTGTACAGATGATTCACTGGAGATAGATGGTACAGATGGTACAATATACAGTGAAAATGAGGGTAATTCTGAACCGAAAGACTCAAATGAACTTTTGTCATATGACCAACACACCTATCACTGGGTTGGACAAATGCAGTATCCCAGTGGTCTAATGGAAAGTGCAGATAACACAGAATTTGTCAGTCTATATGACAATGCCTTATCGGCCATGGTCTTTACCGCTTTGGGTGACTACGATAAAGCTGAAAAGATATTTGACTATTTCAACGGGCAAATAGATAGTGAACTGCTATCAGGGCCTGGGGGTTTCCATCAATTCAGAGATATAAACGGTGAAAACAAAAGACGCATCTGGTTGGGAGATAACGCCTGGCTGCTCATCGCGCTCAACAATTACAGAAATTATACTGGTAATAACAAATACGACAGACTGGCCGATGAACTTGAGGGCTGGATAAGATCACTTCAGGACGAAGATGGAGGCATTTGGGGTGGCTATAACGAAGACGGTTCGCAAATTCATAAAGTAACGGAAGGAATCATCACCGCATATAATGCAGTAAAGGGCTATGACGACTTTCATAGGGGCATTCTCAAATATCTGAAAACAGAACGCTGGAACCACGAAGACAATCTCTTGGTTGCCTGGCCGGATAATGAGGATTACTATTATGCTCTTGACCTTCACTCTCTGGGTTATATGATATTTGAGAACTTTCCCAGCATGTCCCTTGCTAAAGCCGATCGTTATTTGACACAACACATAGCTACGATGACGGGTTCAAATGTGGTGGGTTATTGCTTTGATGAGGACAAAGATGTGGTATGGTTAGAAGGAACCGCACAGATGGCCCTGGCATTTCAGGAGGCAGGTATGGAATCACAAGCATTCGATCTTATGCATAGTCTGGGTAAATACGCAGTAAGGACTGGAAAGTCTTTCACAACGGCTGGACTACCTTATACAACAAATCAGGGTACCAACTATGGTGAGATGCCTTTATGGGATCATGCCGATCTACAACCAGCCTTGTCTTCCAGCATTTGGTATCTGTTTAATATTTTGGAATTTCATCCCTTAGCTCTTGGGAAAAACAAGTCAGTTCCCGAATCCGATAGATTTTGGTAGTCCTGAAACATTTACCAATGTATTAACAGGACTATCTTGCCTATTTAAATAACTTGCAAAATAAAAAATGCATTCCTCTGCTATGTTTTGGGTGGGTATAACCACCGTAGTTTTGATAACCGTGACCATTATGGCCAGTATGGGTTTTCCTTTTAACTGGGTCTTCTATCTAACCGTAATTGGGCAATTCATGGTTGTTTACATGGTCTACACAGTTTTAACGGACCAATACCATACTGATAAGACATTTGAAGATTTCTACGAAGACCGGCCCATTAAAGATTTTTAACAGGCCGGATTAAAGATTTATAGAGAGAGATTGGTTTATTCTGGCATTACCAGAAGCGGTATCTTAGTGTGAAAAGCCACACGTTTTACTACTGGTTCGCGTATCAATTCTTCCAGGAACCCATGCTTGTAGTGAACCAAAGCCAACATGTCCATATTGAATTCTTCCAAGAAATACTGAATCACATCCGACTTACCGGAAAAATATGGTAGCCAGTGGAATTCGTGTTCTATAGACTTCAGGAAATCATCCAGCATATCTTTATTAGATTGCTGAAATTTGTCTAGTTGTTCACTTTCATTGATATGCACAACATGTATACTGGCACTAAGGTTTGAAGCCAGACTTGTCAGAGGTTTAATTATATCCAGGCTAAAATTTCTTCTAAAGTCGGTTGCAAAACCAATTCGGGAAGCTTTTTTATATTCAAAGTGTTCCGGGATCACTAAAACAGGACATCTCCTTACTGATTTAATTATTCGAACTGTATTACTTCCCATAAAAACTTCATTGATGCCGGAAGCACCTTGAGTTCCGGTAACTATAAGATCGATATTCGCTGAATCTGCCAGGTTCCGAATCTCATCCGTGAGGAGACTAAATGATGAGATTGTTTCAAAGTTATGTTCAGGATGCTTACACTCATTACTTATTTGCTCTACAAGTTCCTTCAAGCCATTCTCGGATTCAATTTTTCCGTTATCCTCGTATATGCCACCCTGTGCACTGGCTGCCATAAACCTGCTATGTACAATGGCAGGAGTATATGTATTTAATAAATAAAAATTACAAGCTTTATTTCTA
>JAAUXZ010003152.1_pt1 | contig 12657 bp, 7 predicted proteins | sample 7278131 | NCBI WGS metagenome assembly JAAUXZ01 (sample SAMN14350119, study PRJNA611818) | marine sediment metagenome | isolation source: surface marine sediment (3m) | place: French Polynesia: Moorea | collected 2018-08
CCCGAAAAAAGACCGTATTTGGGAAAATAGGTGCCGGTCAAAATCAGGGTGGGGATCGAAGGCACTTCCGGAAAATAGAAATTCAGTCCGTTGAGCAGGTGCAGCCCGATGGGGATCGAGAGCCCTACCAGCATGAAACGGTTCAGAAAAAAAGATTTCAGGGCGCCCTGGCTGTAGGCCTCTTCCATCAGAAGCGGGACGCGCAGCAGCGGGAAATTCATGCGCTCATTGTGGAGCCATTGGCGGCTGAGCAGAGTGACCAGGCAGACCATGACACCGTAGCAAAGCATGATGAAGAGGCCCCAGTTGACCAGGGCGGGCAGCCAGGCCGCCCAGGGGATGGCCTGCAGCACCTGCCACCAGCCCATGCTGCGCCCGCCGGGCAAGCCGTTGTAAAGGGCGTCGATCGCCTCGGGCCCGCGCGGATACCAGCCCGCCGGCAGCAGCGGATGCAGGATTTCCATCCAGCGATTTTCCACCGTGGCAAAATGGAACGGTGCCGTGAGGTTGATGAAGAAGGTGCGCACGAGGCCGGTGTAGGCAATACCGGAAACGAGCACCATCAGGATCCAGATAAACAGCAGCTCTTTGCCGCTCAACCACGCGGGTCGGCGCAGCAGCCGGGCGGCGAAGGCCATCAGGACGGTCAGCCCGAAAAAAATAACAAACGGCGCCAGAGGAAAATGCCCACCCCCCAGGGGCGTGGCCTGCCGGAAGGCATTGTTGAAGGGAGTGATGGCGCAGAGCGCCACCGCCAGCAGCAGCCCCAGAAAAACGGCGCGCAGTCGCAGGGGTACCGAGGCGGGGTCGGCATTTCCCGATTCCAGATGATCCGAGCTCAAGCGGTGTCCTTTCTGTCCTCGCCCTCTTCCGGGGTATCTAGCGCTTCAGGCCGTGATGTCGGTTCAATTTGGGCCGCCAGATGCTCTTCGTAATGGTTCAAGGTCCAGCCGTCCATCGAGCGCCATATCAACAGCTGTTTGCGCAGGTCGTTCACAAAGGCCTTGTTGATGCGGCCCCAGGCATTGACCTCGCCGGCTTCACGGACGAGAACGACATGGATCTCAAAGAAACCCGCCTCTTCGGGTGCCGGGCGGAAAGCAACCGTCACCTGCTGCATGATGCCGAAATCAAATGGTGCCAGCCAGACGCGCGAGGCCAGTTCGAAGCCGGCCGCAACGGTTTCGCCCTTTTCGTCTGTCGATCCCGGCGGTCGCCAGTCGAAACTGATCTGGCCGGTGGAGAAAAGGCCGTGGGATACGTCCTGGTGCCCCTGGAAATGGCTCAACAGAAACCCCCCCAGGCTTTGGAGTTCATCCGTTTTGATGAGGAACGGAAGGGGGATCGCGATGCGGCTCTGTTTGGGGTCCGGCATGGTCCAGGACCGGTTGACGTCCGGAATGGCGATATCGGCCGCCACACGCGACGGGTAGATCACCGACACCAGCACCACCAGGATTACGAGAAGCATGGCCGCCACGCCGGCCAGCGAAGAGTAGTTCACCGTGATGCCGCTCCAGAGCGCCGTATCCGCAAAAAGTTTGGCCGTCGTCTGGGCCGTGAGGTATCCCAGAACGACGCTCAAAACGGCAAAGGCCATGGCCTCGGCAATAAACAGAAAAGAAACATGGGAAGGCGCCAGGCCCACGGAAGTATAGATGCCGATCTCCCGCTTGCGTTCGTAGACGCTGCTGATCATGGTATTGAGAACGATGAAGATGGATATGACCAGCGGGATGAAAATGTTGGGCACGCCGCTGTACTGGATCGTATCACTGGAGTGGTACAGAAAAGTGCCCTCCGGCTCCCCGCTGAAAAGAACCAGTCCGAAGCGGTCGGCCAGATGGTGGGCGGTATTGCGGGGCGCGGCGTTTGCCTCGGCGGTCATCAGGGCCACGGCCTTTAGCCGCCCGCCGGCCGCCATGAGGCTCTTGTAGGGCATGAAAAGTGTCAGTTCGGCCGGGGCATGCTGGTACCGGCTCTGGAATGAGCGCACGTCATCGCCCGATTCCATGGCCTCCATTTCGATTTCGGTCATCCGGGCCGAGACCTCGCTGGGAAACGTCACCGGCGTTAGGGGTTCACCGTCAAGGTCCGTGCGCTGGGCCATCAGCTGGCTGTCGAAGATACCCGTCACACGGTAGGCGCTGCCCCAGACAATCACGCGGGCCTGTCCCAGATCCCCGGGGCCGATGCCCAGCCGATCCGCCATGCGCTGGGGAATCACCACCGCGGCCTCGTCGTCGTTTTCAAACCAGCGCCCGGCCAACAGGGCCTGGTCCATACCGGTAAAGCGGACTTCGGCCCGCGACAGCCCCACCAGCCCCTGGGCTTCGAAATGCGCCCCACCCCGGATGACGGGAATCCTGGTGGCATGGGTGCGGTCATCCGTATCGATCCATACCCGCGGCGCGGCCGCGGTCTGATCCACGAAGGCATTGGTCAGAACGTTCAGGGCCTCGGGCGGCAGGTCCCGCCAGTCGGGATTCTTCAAAAGAAAGCCCTGGTAAGGCGGATCAGGGGCATAGAATATACGGGCATGCAGGCGCGTGGACTTCACCGAGGTAAAGCTCATGATCGTGAAGGTCAGAATAATGAGGGTGGTACAGGTCAACAGCGTGCGCAGCCGACGGCGCTTGAGGTTGCTGACGCCGAGAAAGAAGGAGGCCACGAAGGCCTTCCAGCGGCTGATACCCTCGACATTTTTGCGCCGGGCACGATGCTGCAGCAGGCTCATTTCTTCTTCGAAGCGCAGGAAGATGATCAGGGCCACGATGAACGATAGGCCGATGATAAAGAAGGCCAGGATGACCACCGTCGGGCTGAAAGCCAGGTCGAAAGCCGGATGCACGTTGTAGATCACGGCGATCAGCAGCAGCAGAAGGGCTGCAAAGGCCACGATGCGCTTGTGGATATTGCGGTAGCCGAACACCAGCCGCTCGGCACAGAAGGCGAAGGGCACAAACAGCGCGATGTAAAATAGGACCCCGAACAGGATGTCTTTCTGGGTGCTTTCGACCTGATCGTAAACCCGGCTGGCAAGGGCCCACGAACGGGCCGCATTCTCCTGGAAGATATCGTAGTGCCGAGTGCCCAGCGCCGTTTCCGCAGTTTTCAGGGCTTTCAGGCCCTCATCCTGCAGCCCCCTCAGGCGCTCGTCATTGATGCCTTTCTCTTCCAGGCTGTCAATCCGCGGTTTGAGCAATTTCCACATGTCCCGTGCGGTGTGGTACTCGGTATGGTAGAGCCGGGGCCATTCCTTGACCAGATAACCGATCCCTTCCGGGCGCCGGTCGGTGGCCCCGGTGAGAATCATCTTCTTGCGCAGCACCGTGTCGGAAAGCGTCATCTTGAAGCGGGTCTCGGGCCCCATGTAGAGGGAGGCCATGGTGGAATTGCGGGTGTCGATGCGGCTCCACCAGTACTTGAGGGGGGCGGCTTCAAGACGTGCGTCCAGCAGGTTGATCTTGGTCATGTAGCGGAAACTGCGGGGTTCCAGTAGATTGAAAAGGGTCGTCTGGCGGCAGGCGAACATCATCAGATCGGTTTCCATATAGCGCCGCTGCATCTTGACCCGGTAGCGCCGCTTGCCGGTCTGCTTCTTGTCGATGGCCCAGCGCGTCTCCCCCGTTTCCGGGTCGAAGCGGTAGCCTTCCAGAATAACCTTGTCGTAGACGTTCTTCTTGTCGGAAATGCCCCTGATCTCGAAAAAGCCGGAGCGGTCCACCCGCAGGTGGTAGCGGGCCGGCCCCTGGAAGGCCAGCAGGATGGTGCCGGGCGCCGGCTGGCGGGCAAAGAGCTCGCCGTGGCGAATGAACTTGGCCGTGCCGTTGAGCACCGAGAGACCGATGCGCGGGAACTGGCCTTCATGGTATTGGGGGGCGCCGGCCAAATCCTGAAGCAGCGCGGTCACGAACCGGCTCTGGCGGCCGGCGAAGTCCGTGTTCATGTGCACCGGCAGATCATCGGGGGTCCCCCATCGCGGACGGGCATCGTGGGTCGTGGCCAGGGTCAGGCCGATATACCCGCCCAGGGCACTGATCTCCCCCCCCATGGCAGGCTGATCGGGCAGATAGGAAAACCAGGGTTTGCGCCGGCTGGGCCGCAGGGAGTCCTTGTAGAAGGCCTCCTCGCCCAGGGACTCGTGAACGCGGGCCGCCGAGGCGTCCAGGACATCGTTCATCAGACTGTAGACGGGCACCCGGGCACTGGCGCGGTGCGGCCGCAGCTTGTAGTGAAATCCCTGGTTGAAGGCCCCCACGCCGTCGCCATGGCTGGAGAGATGCAGGGAAACGACCGCATCGATTTCCTTGTCCCGAATCGCCCGCCGGAAGCTCATGGCCTGTTTGAGATGGGACAACTGGCGCTGGACTTCCTTGCGCACCGCCTTGTATTCGTTCAAGACACCGGGAATCAGGCGCTCGATCCAGTCGCGTTCTTGAGCGCTTATGTCGCCATAGTTTTGTTTCCAGCTCAAGGTACGCAGGGTGCGCCGCTGCATGGCCAGTTGCCGGATGGCGGCCGCGGTCTCGGGATTGCGGTCCTCCAGCCGCAGGCGCATCAACTGCCGTGAAATCCGGTCGACTTCCGATTTGATGGCTTCCCCCACGACCTCGGCCAGGAGGGGGTCGACCGCATCTGCGGTGAGGTTTTCAAGCTTCAGTTCCCGCAGTACCTTTTTGGCGCGCTTCAGCCGCGTGCTCAGCGCCTTGCGCTTGAGGATGAAATACTTGGAGCGCGCATGGAAGGTCCATACGGCCTCGCGCATGCCGGCCAGGCCTTCGTTATGGGCATCCGTGGCCAGCAAAAGAACCGAGCGTGCCGGTGGCTGTTGGCGAAGCTGCCGGGCCAGCGCCAGCAGGGTGGCAATCCCGCAGGCCTCGTCGGCCCCGGGCGATTGCCCGACCACGTGCACACTGCTGTCATAGAAGGCTTCGACGATCAGAAGCCGATCGGCCATCTCCGGATCCTGTCCCGGAACCAGGGCGTAGATATTTTCGGCCGTCACATCCGCCCAGCGGGTATCGCTCGACAGAACGACCTGCGGAGGGTTCGCGGCCTTCAATTCGGCCGGCTCGCGGCCAATGGCGGCAAACGCCTGAATCGGCGCCCACAGCCGGGGAAACTGAATGGGGGTCAGTTCGCTCTTGTCGTCGAAAAGGGACCGGGGGGTCTTTCCGCGATCAATGTAGACCAGGGCCCGGGCCCCGAGATTGGCGGCGTTCAACCAGTTGCGGCCCGAATTCATTTCCATCAGGACGATGGCGCCGGCCACTTCGCGCCCGTTGAATTCGTCCAGGCGGCCACTGCCGACATAGATCAGGGGCCCGGCAATGCCCTCCGGCCCCACCGTGTCCGGCGACACCGCATTGGCCAGAAGGGGATAAAGCGCAACTTGCCCGCCGTTATCCGCGAAAGTCAGTGCGGCCGCTGTATGCCGCCTGACCGGCAGGCTGAAACGGAAGCTGCTCACCGTTTCATGGCCGCTCTCTTCCAGAGCCTTGCGGATGTAAATGGCGGCCTGCTGGTTGCCGGGGCTGCCCGTGCTGCGGTCACCGAATGCCGCGAGGGTCTGGATATCACCGATGAAACGTTCGTCCGGCGCGGCCCTCGCCGCCGAAGGGTTCATCAGCAACAGGGCCCAGGCCCATCCGCAGATCGCCATCCCGACCGCCCGCAGAAAGGGGGCCGCAGGCCGTTCATTCATACAAATCCGGTTTGGCATTGGTCCTCCCCGGCCCTTCCGGCGCCGCCGGCAGCCTGATTGGAACTAATCGCTGCGTGCATCGATGCGTCCAATCGAAATCTTCAGTTCATCGCGGCTTTCGGTCTTGTCGATCCTTCCATCCCGAATCCACACCACCAGGTCGGAAACGTTCAGCATTTTGATGTCGTGCGTGGCCGAGATAACCGTAACATCGCGCTCATGGCTCAAATTCTGAAGAAGCGTGATAATTTCCTCGCCGGTGGTCAGATCGAGGTTGCCGGTGGGCTCATCCGCCAGAATGATAGCGGGATCGTTGGCCAGCGCGCGCGCGATGGCCACCCGCTGCTGCTGGCCGCCGGAAAGTTCAAAGGGTTTGTGCTGGAAACGGTCGCCCAGGCCAACCAGGTCCAGCAGACCCATGGCTTTTTCAATGGCCTCGTCGTTGTGCATCCCGGCAAATGTCATCGGCAGGGTCACGTTTTCGAGGGCGGTCATCACCTGGATGATATTGAAGGTCTGAAAGATATAGCCGATCTTGCGGCAGCGCAGCCAGGCAAGTTCGTAGGCATCCAGCTGGGAAACGTCGACTTCGTCGATGTAGACCTTGCCCGAGGTGGGCTTGTCCAGACCGCCGATCATGTTGAAAAGGGTGCTTTTACCCGACCCCGATGGTCCCATGATCGAGACGTACTGGCCCGTGGGAATCTCCAGGTCGACACCTTTCAGGGCGTGGACGGCAATTTTACCGAGTTGAAAGGTCTTGGTTACGTTCGTCACCCGCACGATATTTCTGGTTGTCGTCATAGCCCTCAACTCTCGTTTATCCATCGCCGCCGCCCGCGTGGCGGGAGCGCCATCGCAGGCAGGGGGGTGGTTAGCACCGTTCGGCGCGATCGTTTTACTGCTCGACCCGCATGGCTTCCACGGGCTGCATGCGGGCCGCCACCCAGGCCGGGTAGGAAACACCGATCAGGCTCAGCAGACAGCCGGCCGCGGTGGCGATGGCCAGCGAAAGCAGCAGATCGTTGACCGGAACGAGGTGAATCGCCTTAAGGCCGAACAGGAAGAGCCCGTTCAGCAGGGCAAACAGAGCGCCGCCCAGGGCGCCGGCCGCAGCGCCCACGAGCCCCTGCATACCCGCCTCAAGCAGAAACAGGCGCAGGACAAAACGATCCAGCGCCCCCAGGCATTTCATCGTACCGATTTCGCGGAACCGCTCGGTCACGGCCATCAGCTGGGCATTGACGATGCCCACGGCGCATACCAGCAGCGATAGCAATACAATCCAGCGCTGTTTGGGGCTGCTGTCGGCCCGCCGGTCCTCGGGGCCCAGGTCGTAGCCGGAGCGCACGAGAGCTTGCCGGAATTCCTGTTCGCCGGTGGCCAGAAGCCCGTTGGCCACATCGGTGCTCACACTGACGAAACTCAGGAAGGAAACCGCGAGCACCAGGCTGAGGGTCGTGATCAGCGATCGGAAAAAGCGGACGCGAATGCTGTTGTAGGCGATCTCGATTGATTTTCGCAGCGGCAGCACCACCTGCCGGCGGATGCCGGAAGTGGTTTCGCGCGGATCTGTCGAAGCAACCCTGTCTTGCATGGCAAGCCTGTGTCTGGTCGGATGGAGAGGTGTCGCCTGAACGGACGCCCTACAGACAATGACACTCATTTGGCCCGGGATCAAGTCTGAATGCGCCAGCCGGCTTCATTCAAGGCTTGGCGGCGATCCACTTCAGTGGCGGCTGGCCGTATCCCGTTTGATTTTGGCGGCCCGCACGCGGTTGAAGCGCACCGCCAGACGGCGCACGGGGATCCCGTGTGCCCTGAGATGGCCGGCCGTAAACATTTCCGCGGTCACGGGGGGGGCTTTCGGGCTGCCGGCGGTCCAATCGCGCACATAGCTCTCGAAAGCGTCTATCTTGGTCATGTACAATTCCATATGCTGCGGATTGCCAATGGCGAAGCGGTCGTTGACACCCTCGTACATATGAAAATCGGGGACGTGCAGGTAGTTCAGATCGAGATCGATGGGGTCGGGCAGCGGTGCTTCGAACAGTATGTCCGGCCGGCATCGAATGACGGCCTCGTAGCGCACGCCGTTCTCCTGCTCGTACCGCCGCCGAAGCTGGTCACAGGCCTTGAGCCCTTGCAGTTGCTGGAGATAGGGCTGGATCCCGGATTTGATCAGGCAGTTGCGGCCGTTTTGCAGATGGCCTTCGGCGATCGGCCGGTCCGGCCGGACCGCCACGACGGTCGGGGTCAGCAGACCGGCCAGATCAGCATATGCATCTTCGGGAACGAACATGAAGAGATCGTAAGCCGGCAGACGCGCAAGCAGATGGCGCCGGATGTTGTCATGGGTGCGATCGAGCCCCAGACAGCGGCCCGACATGCAGACCGCCACGCGCCCCCGGGAAGTGAGCCTGCGCGCCGGCCGGGGTCGGCCGCAGTCGGGTGGGCGATGGGCCAGCAAGGGGTGCTCGCTGTTACAATGTTGGCGGAGCATTTCCGGCGTCATCCGGTAGGAACGGTCTTTGGGCCGGGGCTCTCCCGGCAGCGGCGCGGGTGTGTTGGGCGCGTCGGTGTTCAGGGCGGCGCGTGTTCCGGGTAAAAGGGCCCCGCCCAGAAAGGCGGTCGGGATCTGCCAGTATTTCTTGCGCTGGGCATAGCCCTTGCGGCGGGCATTCATGGTTTTGACCAGATTGCACTGTATCCGGTAGGGGTGGTAGAAAAGACTCGCCAGATGGTTGACGATGTGCTGGGAGTAGAGCCAGGATTCGCTGTCGAACCCCGTGTAGTAGGGCAGCAGCAGATCGAGGGTTTCGTGGTGAAAGGCCGTGAAGAGGGCATCGAAATTATGGCCCAGGTTGACGGCGCGGCCCCTTTCGAAATGCTGCCAGTCGTAGCGCGTATATCCGATGGCCGGCTCCCATTCGCGCAAGAACAGCTCGAAGGTGCGAAAGGGATTGCCCGTCAGGGGCAGATTGAGCCGCTGCGCCAGATCGGCATCTTCGCTAACCCGGCAGTCTTCATCCAGAAAAATATAGTAGCGATAGTCGTTGCCCGTGTGCCGGACACGCTGGCGGGCCTCCCAGAGCAGCCGGTTGCGGCCCTCGTTCCAGCTGCTGTCGGGCAGAAACACGGCATCTTCCCGCGCGGCCGGATGCCGCCAGGTCAGCAGCATGACATCGCAAGAGGGTCCCGGCAGTTCGGGGTACGGCATCTGCTCGGCCGCCTGGATGAGGTAGATGAAATTCTTCATGTTTTCTCAGGACAGCGCGCTCACATCCTCCAGCCAGGCCTCGACCAGCGCCATTTCTTCGGCCCCCACCAAGCCCTGGTCGACAAGCCGTTCATAGACCCGGTGCAGGTTGTCGCTTAGGCCGTCGCCTGCCCGCACCGCGGAAGATATGGCGGCCATCATGGCTTCCGCCTCCAGAAACAGGGGTAGCTCCGAGCGGAAATCTTCGATGAAATCATGTTCGTTGCGCGCCTGGCGTACGGTGGGGCCGGTAAACCCCAGACGATAGCCGGCCGCCCACATAACGGGCTGGGCCACGTAACTGCGCAGAATGTCTGTTACGCGGAAATTCACGTAGGCCGGCAGGTACATGAGCGGCAGGAGCGCCTTGCGAAAAACGGTGTTCTGGGAATTGAAGGGCGACAGGCTGCCGGCGCCCAGCACGACCGGCGGCCGGCGTTCAAACCGGCAGGGGGTATTCGAGGTAAGCCGGTAGATGGCATCCACATCGGGATCGTCGTCGGCCAGGGCCTGCCAGACCCCGACCCGGCAGTGTTCTTCTTCAAGGGCCGCCCAGCTCAGATGCGCCCCAGGGTCAAGGATACGCCTCAGCGGCAACCCCCGCGGCCAGATCACCTGATCGCTGAAGAGCGAATAAATATTGATGAAATCGCGGTCGGGCGGCACCTGCCGGAATTCACCCTCGAAATCCGGAAACGTCCAGTCTGCAAGCGGCAGGTTGTCGTCATCGCTTTCCGCAACCAGCGCCGCACCTTCCCGCACCGCCCAGAGGTAGCCGATCATTTTGCGGGCGTAATGATTCCAGGGCAGCACATCGATGATCTTAAAAGGCAGTTGCCGCTGCTCCGCCACGGATAGAAAGCGGGCGCCGGGGTGCTGCCAGTCCGGCGGGGTCTTGCGGTCGGCCACGACCACGAGCGACCAGTCCGGCAGGGCCGCAAAGCGGCGAATGGCCTCGCCGGGGGAAAAAATCGAGGTAATCACGACGGCACGTTTCATGGGCCACTTAATCCTTTGAAATCCGCAAACTCGAAACGCGGGCAGGCCCGCAGCAGGGTCAGAAGACGGTCGAGACCCGCCAACGCATTTGGATCCATTCGCTGGTGGTGGAGCATGATCCCGCAGGACGGGCTCACCAGGCCACGCGCCAGCTCCTGCAGAAGGGCGCGCCAGCCGTCCTCGGCCGTTTCATCCCTGCGGGTATGCAAATCGATATCCACGGCCAGGTCCGCAAGCCCCGGGGGGCAAGCCGGCCGGCTGCCCCTGCTGCGGGAAACCGCCGCATAGCCGGATTGGCGCAGATGAGACAGAACCTCGTGCGTACAGCGATTCCAGGGCGGCGTAAACACGGGATAAAAACGCTCGCCCAAGAGGCTTTCCAACCGATCGCGCCCACGATCGATATCGCGGCGCAGCGCGGCCTGCGGCCGGGCCGGGCCGAACTCCTGTTTTTTGCCGCCGGGTTCGTGGTTCTGGTGACGCCAGCCATGCTGGTGCCAGCACCACAGATGCGATGCCTCGCGGCCGATTGCCGCCAGGGACCGCCAGCGCGCGTCTGTGAGCCAGGCCGGGACGACGGCCAGGTTGAGCGGCATGTCGTGACGGCTGAAAACCTGGATCATCTCCTGGAAACGCATGCCGGGTACGGCCACATCGTCCGCGCGGAAAAAGACGCGGGTAACCGACGTACGGGCCGCAGCCGCGTCCCGGATACTGGCCTCCAGGCGCCTATCCCAGTCCGGCACCGGCTGGCGCCAGATGGCGGCCACCGTTCGGTCCATCAGCAGGGCCCTCCCTCGCCCACCAGGGATTCCATCCAGGCGGCCGTCCGGGCCGCACCGTCGAGGTTTATCATGGGCTGTGAAGGCCTGCCTTCGAAGGCTGCCAGGAGGCGCTCCGCCAGGTGCTCGGGCGCCAGCTCCCGGTCAGAAAGGATATTCAGAGCGCCCCGGGCCGCCAGCCGCCTGGCCCGCATGCCCTGCTCCCGGTTCTGGCCAAAGGGGTATACGAGGGCATTGGCGTCTGCGGCCAGGATATTCATACAGGTGTTGTACCCGGCCATGCTCACCGAGACGTCGGCCGCCTGCAGCCAGGCGCTGAAATCATCACTGAAACGTTCGACCCTCAGGGCGGGTCCGGTCAGATCCATCAGGGCGGCCGACTTTTCCGGCGGCATGAACGGGCCGGTAAAAACCTGCAGCGTCATGGGCTGTCGCGACTGGACAATCCGGGCGGCCCGGGCCACCCCCGCCAGCAGTTCGAAGCCCACGGCACCGCCCCCCGCGCTGGCCAGAACCAGGTGCGCTTCAGGATCGATAGCATGGCGACGCCGCCAGGCGGCCCGATCGGGCATGGCGGCCGCCGGGGCCGCCACGTATCCGGTGTAGACCACCGGGATCCTGACCGCCGCCATCTGCGCAAAAGTCTCTTCCAGGCGGACCACACCCGGGTCGGCGTGCACCAGCAGCGCATCGAAATAACGGTTGAGAACCCCCACCGCCCGGGCTTCATGCTTGGCTGCGTTTTCCTTTTCCACCAGAATGTCGCGCACGCTGCAGACCACCTTGCAGGCCTTCCGGCGCCCCTCGGCAATCTCCGCCAACAGCGGATCGAGTTCGAACCGGAACGCCTTGCGACCGATGGGATAGAGTTCGACCAGAAAAATGTCCGGGGCCTCTTCGGTGAATATGCGCTGCAGGTCCCGGCGGCGTTCGGTGCGCACGGCCTCCAGCGAAGCCCCGTCGGGCGAACGTAAATTCTGAAAGGCGGTGTCCATGACCAGTTCCGGGAGCTGCCGGCAGCGCACCCCGGGCGGCAGGTCGGCCGTTGCAGGGGGACCGCCTGAGACCAGGACCACATCGTGTCCGGCCAGCGCCCGGCAGATTTCGAGGGTCCGGAAAAAATGGCCGATCCCCAGCACGTGCTGGCAGTAGACGAGGATTTTCATCCGCCCTCCGCTTGGTCCAATGGGGGCAGCGCCTGCGCTTCGATGTAGCGGGCGGTCCGGGCCGCCCCCTGCAGATCGATGCCTTCGGAAGCGATAATTGTCCTGCCCCACATCGCCTGGATCCGGTCGGCCAGGCGCGAGGGGTTCAAGTCGTTCGAATGCAACACGGAAACCAGTCCCCTGTGCGCCAGCCGGTCCGCCCGCAGGGGCTGTTCACGGTCGCCGTCAAAGGGCCAGACCAGCGCGGGCACGCCGGTGGAAATCAAATCCATGCAGGTATTGTAGCCCCCCATGCTGACCGACAGGTCGGCCGCGGCCAGCCAACCGGTCATATTCCTGGCAAAGCGCCGGACAAAGACCCCTTCCCCGGCCCCCGCCAGCAGGGCATCCCGCCGCTTCGCGGGCAGATAAGGGCCGGTGAAAATCGCCGTCTGAACCGCCATCCGGGACGCCAGCTGGCGCTGTGCGGCCAGCATGGCCGCCATCAGCGGATAGCCCGACTGCCCCCCGCCGGCACTGACGACGATCAATTTTGCGTCCACCCGCAGACCCTTTTCAAGCCGGAAGGCCTGCGGCGCCCTTCGTTCAACCGGACGCGCCACATAGCCGGTATAGACCACCGGAATCTTGATGGCCGCCATGGTGCTGAAGGTGGCATCCAACCGGATCAGGGCGGGATCGGCGTGGACCAGCAGGGCGTCGAACCAGCGGTTGAGCCGGCGCGCCACGCGCGCTTCGTAAGCC
>JAAUXZ010023419.1_pt1 | contig 12652 bp, 13 predicted proteins | sample 7278131 | NCBI WGS metagenome assembly JAAUXZ01 (sample SAMN14350119, study PRJNA611818) | marine sediment metagenome | isolation source: surface marine sediment (3m) | place: French Polynesia: Moorea | collected 2018-08
CCTATACGAGACAATGACAAATTACTGAGTGCAACAGGAGGCGATCGGCATGTAGCCGATAGTATGATCAAAACATTTATTCAAGAACTTCCAGGTGAATTACAAAAGATTAACAAACATTTTGAAGCTGCCAATTGGGAAGATCTATGGGAGAGCGTTCATCATCTACATGGAGCAACATCGATTTGCGGCGTGCCAGCTTTAAATGCGGTAGTCTCTCAACTCGAATCCGCTTGTAGAGAAAAAAATTACACTGATATCGAAAATTTGATTGGAAATCTTAAAACTGAAGTTGATAATCTCTTACAGACATCACATTCCACTTCAACAGCCTAAGACAATCATTTGCTAGCTTCACACTATACCCTGGCACCATGTCTTCCTTAAAACCCATTGGTATATTCGATTCTGGGATTGGTGGTCTATCTGTATTTTCCCACATACGAAAACTCCTTCCTGCAGAAAACATCATATACGTCTTAGATACAAAGTATCTACCCTATGGCTCAAAAGAGCCAGAGATTATTAAAACTAGGTCCCTTCATATCACTCAATTTCTCTTAAAGCATGGAGTAAAGTCCGTGGTGGTCGCATGCAACACAGCGACTGCAGTCTCGATATCTACCTTACGTGAACACTATGAAATCCCCATTATTGGTATGGAACCGGGTGTCAAACCGGGTATTGAAAACAGTAGGAATGGTAAAGTAGCAATATTAGCGACAACAGGGACACTGGAAAGCACAAAATTCAAAAACCTCATACGACGCTACAACAACCACGCAACAATTATAATCCAACCTTGTCATGGCTGGGTAGAACTGGTCGAAAATCAACACCCCGATGATTTTGACAGAGACTCAATATTACGTGCCCCCCTGATACCACTACTCGAACACAACGTAGATACAATCGTGCTGGGTTGTACACACTATCCGTTCTTACGAAATGAGATTGAACAACTTACTGAAGGAGGTTTGCAAATCATCGATACTGGTGAGGCTGTTGCCAGACAATTGAAACGACGAATGGTGGCACTTGATCTCTTGAATACTGATCAACATGCAGGCACTGATCAATTTTGGAGTAGTTCTCGCAACCCGAAGACTGAGCGTATAATATCTCATCTGTTACATAAACCCTGCAAAATACTACAGCTTCCTGAATAACGATCGCGATAGCTCACATTCCCCAGAAACTACCACACCGCCCTGCATAGGGCTGGTTACATTTTGTTGCATGTTTTTTATCTACAACAATCATGGTATCCGCATGACAATTCGGGACTCAATCTGCAGAATATTCAACACATGAACGAAGTGCTATGTCCATTGTCCCGAAAATATTGATTGTGTTCCATTGAAAGGATATTTGAACAGTGTCATTTTCCCTAATGATTTGCGAAAATATCGAGGTTATGCAAAAAATCACAGACTCTCCTTTTGACCTAGTCAATGACAGCGCCTACCAACTATGGCGTGACACTAAGCTGACAGATTACCCGGAAGAGATAGGCAACCTGGTGGTGGAGATCAATAATCCACATCAGCTGTCGAACGCAGAACACCAGGCACTAATCGATCTCTGTAAAAAAACGAACATGGCGATCTGGTCAGGACTGACGGGACACGACTCGGATAAGAACATCATCCGCGATCTTGGCCTTTGTTTCGGTCTTGAGCGTCTTGACCACAATATGTGTGCGGACAACGATGCCATCACTTCATTGACGGTCCAGTCAGACGCCCTACATCACGGGTATATTCCATATTCCAACCGTCCGATCGCGTGGCATACCGATGGCTACTACAATTCTCTGAATCAACAGATACATGGCTTGTTGTTACATTGCGTACAGCCAGCCGATAAAGGCGGAGAAAACGATCTATTGGATCATGAAATTGTCTATCTTCTGATCAGAGAGGAGAATCCCGCCTATATTCAGGCCCTGATGCACCCCAAGGCAATGACTATTCCACCTAATATCGTCGATGGCAAGATTCTCAGACCTGCCCGCAGCGGCCCGGTATTCGCCATCTATCCGGATGGCCACCTACATATGCGCTACACAGACCGCACCCGGAGTATCGAGTGGAGAGATGACCCATTGCTCGAAGCGGCAGTTGGTTACATGAAGGATGTCCTGAAGACACCTTCCCCGTGGCATTTTAGCGGAAAGCTCGAAGCTGGGCAGGGATTGATCAGTAACAACGTTCTGCATACCCGTAGCGGCTTCAGTGATCAAGCGCATCATCGCTTACTATATCGGGCCCGCTATTTCGATCGAATCCAAGGCACCTGAAATCACAGTCAGGATGGCTCCGCAGCGGCAATGACATCATCTGGCTCAGGCGTCATTGTGCAGATCGAGGATGGTCTTGTCACTGATATCTGACGTGGTTTTTGCCTTGTCGTTACGCAACAACTCTAATTGTTCAAGGTAGGTATCACTTACGTCGCCAGTCACGTATTCACCATTGAACACGGATGTATCAAACTGCTGGATATCTGTCTTACCCTTCTTCTGCACCGCACTGATCAGATCATCCAAATCCTGGTAGATCATTCGATCGGCACCGATTATTGCCCTTACCTCATCGACCGTTCGGTCAAAGGCAACCAATTCAACTGCAGAGGGCATATCGATACCATAGACATTGGGGTATCTAACTGGTGGTGCAGCCGATGCAAAATAGACACGCTTGGCCCCGGAATCACGAGCCATTTGCACGATTTGTTTGGAAGTCGTACCACGCACTACAGAATCGTCCACCAACAACACATTCTTACCCTTGAATTCCATGTCGATTGCATTGAGTTTTTGCCTAACTGATTTCTTGCGGACAGTTTGCCCCGGCATGATAAAGGTACGACCTATATAGCGGTTCTTGATAAATCCCTCCGTATATCGGATACCCATCTCGTTGGCCAGCGTCAAAGCTGCTGTACGGCTGGTGTCCGGGATCGGGATAACCACATCGATATCGTGATCGGGCCACTCCCGAAGGATCTTCTTCGCTAATTTCTTCCCCATCCGCGAGCGCGCCTTGTGAACGAAGACATCATCAATAATCGAATCTGGCCGCGCGAAGTAGACAAACTCAAAAAGGCAAGGAGATTTTACAGGGTTGGCGGCACACTGCTGTGCATGGAGTTGACCCTCCTTGGTGATGAAGACAGTTTCACCCGGTTTGACATCCCGAATGCGCTCGAAGCCCAGGGTATCCAATGCAACACTTTCCGATGCGATCATATGCTCTGTCCCCTGATCGGTCTCCCGCTTACCGAACACGATCGGACGAATGCCGTAAGGATCGCGAAATCCGACCACACCGACACCGGGAATCATCGCCACTGCGGCATAACCACCTCGGCAACGTTGGTGTACCCCTGCTATCGCCTTGAAGATGTCTTCTGGTGAAATCCGTAACTTGTTTTGCTCTTGCAACTCATGGGCGAGGATGTTGAGTAGAATCTCTGAATCGGAGGAGGTATTGATGTGCCGTAAATCGTCGCGAAACAGATCCTCTGTCAGCTCCTTCGCATTGGTCAGATTACCATTGTGCGCCAGAGTGATGCCATAGGGTGAATTCACGTAAAACGGCTGGGCCTCAGCCGAAGATGAGCAACCGGCTGTGGGGTATCGCACATGACCTATTCCCATATTCCCCCGCAGGCCGATCATGTGCCGGGTATGAAACACGTCGCGTGCCAACCCATTAGCCTTGCGCAGATGCAACTTGCCCCCTTCACAGGTCACGATACCTGCGGCGTCTTGACCACGATGCTGGAGCACCAGCAAAGCATCATATAGCGACTGATTGACTGCCGACTTACCGACGATTCCCACGATACCGCACATACCCTGTCTCTCCGGCTGATGGTAAGGGTGAATTGTAAAAACTATCAGCCAACCCATTCGAGTGGCAATGCTCTAGGACATGATTTCATTGAAAAAAATGTATCCTAGACAACTCAGTATTGAAAGTTGTCGGCGATATCTGCCGGTAAAAACTGCTTCAGCCACAGCGCCAGTTCCTGAAAATAAGGGATCGTCTGAGACTCTTGCCACCAGGGATCACCGGGAAATGGCGTTAATCCAGCCAGCAGAATGAGAATCGCCACCACCACAGCACCTCTGGCTGCACCGAAAAAGGCACCGATCAACCGGTCTGTTCCATTCAGACCGGTACTGTTTACCAATATCCCCATAAAACGATTCAGGATGCCCCCCAGTATCAAGACAGCAATCAACAACAAGCCATAGGCCACCCCCAAACGAATGGAAGGCACATTGATCCAGGGTTCCAATTGGGCCGCCAAAGGGCGAAAGAAAAACCAGGCAACCCAAAAGGCTGCAATCCAGGTCGCCAGGGAAACCGCTTCCTTGACAAAACCACGAACCAGACTGATAACCGCGGAGAGTGCGATGATCCCAATGATAAGAAAGTCGATCCAGAGCATCGAACAACCGCTAGGGAAGATTGAGTACGATTTAAGATAAATCCTGAAGTGGAAAAATAAAAACGCCCGGGATTTTTCCGGGCGACCTCAATCCTGGTGGAGCCAGGCGGGATCGAACCGCCGACCTCAACACTGCCAGTGTTGCGCTCTCCCAGCTGAGCTATGGCCCCGAAAGACTGCGAATCTTAGGCCATGAAAGGTGTTTTGTCTACCGATTTTTACCAAATTGTAAAAACCTCTAGCACACCTCCGCCACTCGGGGTCAAGCTAAAACTAGCCCCCCTGTTGTTCTATTTTTGCCCAAGAATCCCGTAAGGTGACGATCCGATTGAACACTGGCCTTTCTGCCGATGAATCCCGGCTGTCGAGACAAAAATAACCTTCACGTTCAAATTGATAATTCTCTCCGGGTACCGCCCGACTCAGCATGGGTTCGAGAAAACAATCGGTCAAAGTGCGCAGCGAGTCGGGGTTGAGGTTATCCGTGAATCGGCCGCCGTCCGCCACCTGGTCGGGATTCGCCCGAAAGAAGAGCCGATCATAGAGCCGCACCTCCCCTCGTACTCCATGTTGGGCAGACACCCAGTGAATGACACCTCGAACCTTACGGCCTTCCGGGTTTTTACCCAAGGTGTCCGGATCGTAGCTGCAGCGTAATTCGATAATGTCGCCTTGGTTGTTCTTCATCACCTCTTCACACTTGATCACATAGGCGTTGCGCAGGCGAACCTCTCCACCGCTGACCAAGCGCTTGAACTTCTTGTTCGCGGTTTCACGAAAATCGGCCTGGTCGATGTAGATTTCACGGGTAAACGGTATCTTACGACTGCCCGAGGACGCGTCTTTTGGATGATTCGGTGCCGACAGCTCTTCGGTGTGACCCTCCGGATAATTTTCCAGAACGATCTTCAATGGGTGCATGACGGCCATGCGTCGCGGGGCATTTTTATCCAGATCCTCACGAATACAGTTCTCCAACACCCCCATTTCCACCAGATTATCGGATTTGGTAACACCGATGCGATGACAGAAATCCCGGATTGAAGCCGGCGTGAAACCCCGCCTGCGCAATCCTGCAATGGTAGGCATGCGCGGATCATCCCAGCCCTCGACGAATCCCTCTTCCACCAATTGGGTCAGTTTGCGCTTGCTCATCACGGTGTACTCGAGGTTGAGCCGAGAGAACTCGATCTGCTGCGGGTGGCAGGGAATGGTAATGTTGTCAAGGACCCAGTCGTATAGAGGACGGTGATCTTCAAACTCCAGGGTGCAAAGGGAGTGGGTGATGCCCTCCAGAGCATCGGAGACGGGATGGGTGTAATCGTACATTGGATAGATGGCCCACTCGGCCCCCGTCTGGTGGTGTACCACCCCGTGACGTATCCGATAAAGGGTTGGATCGCGCATATTCATGTTGGGTGATGCCATATCGATCTTGGCCCGCAACACCCGCTCGCCATCGGCGAATTCACCGGCCTTCATGCGCTGAAACAGATCCAGATTCTCTGCAACGGAGCGGCTACGATAGGGGCTCTCCTGGCCCGGCTCGGTCAGGGTACCGCGATAGGTGCGCATTTGCTCCGCATCCAGATCGCATACATAAGCCTTGCCAGCCCTGATCAGCTCCAGAGCGAAGTGATACAACTGCTCAAAATAATCCGAGGCGTAGAACAGTCGATTCTCCCAGTCATATCCCAACCAGCGTACGTCTTCCTGAATACTCTCAACGAACTCCAGATTCTCTTTGTGAGGATTGGTGTCATCAAAGCGCAGATTGCATAGTCCGCCCGGATAATCCCGGGCGATGCCAAAATTCAACACGATGGATTTGGCATGGCCGATATGCAGATAACCGTTGGGCTCGGGGGGAAATCGAGTGTGAACCCGACCGTCGTTCTTGTCCTCAGACAGATCCTTATCGATGATCTGTCGAATGAAATTGGACGGGATGATTTTTTCCGATTGACTCATGATTCTATCTCAACAATGGCATTCAATCAGGCCTGCGCGGCTCGTTCGCGGATAAACGCCAAGGCTTTGTCGATGCGCCGCAGGGCCGCCTCCTTGCCCACCAGAAAGAGGGTAACGTCGATTCCCGGAGAAGCGGCACGGCCAACGACCGCCACTCTCAGGGGTTGTGCGACTTTGCCCATCTTCAGCTCGAGGGTTTCCGAAACCAATTGGACCTGCTCATGCAGCGCCTCGTGAGTCCACTCGTCCAACATCGCTATGGCCTCCCGCATCTTTTCCAGGGGTTCCTGAGCGGCGGGTCGAAGATGCTTCTTGGCCGCCGTAGCCTCGAAGTCATCGAAGTCTCGGTAACAGAAAGCGCTGATCTGCGCCATCTCGACCAAGGTCTTGGCCCGCTCCCGCTGGGCATCCGCCACCTCCACCAAGTCGGGTCCGATGGCCGGATCTATTCCCAGATTGCCCATATGAGGGCTGAGCAGATGGGCGATCCGCCTAGGGTCGTCCTCTTTGATGTAGTGTTGATTCAACCAGAGCAGTTTTTCAGTGTTGAAGCTGGAAGCGGCTTTGTTAACCGCATCGATATCGAACAGCTCGATCATCTCATCCAGACTGAAGATCTCCTGATCGCCATGCGACCAACCCAGACGCACTAGATAGTTGAGCAAGGCTTCGGGAAGGAAACCATCCTCGCGATATTGCATCACGCTGACTGCTCCATGCCGCTTTGAGAGCCGGGCGCCGTCGTCACCCAGGATCATCGGCACATGCCCATATTGCGGCAAGGGCTTACCCAGGGCACGCAAGATATTGATCTGTTTCGGGGTATTGTTGAGATGATCATCGCCACGGATGACATGACTGATTTGCATGTCCATGTCATCCACCACAACCGTCAAATTATAGGTCGGAGAGCCGTCCGTGCGTCGAATAATCAGATCATCCAACTCCTCGTTTTCGAATACGACAGGCCCCCGGATCAGGTCATCGACGATCACGGCACCCGTTTCCGGATTTCGAAAGCGAATCACATGAGGTTCATCCGGATCAACCTGCAGATCTCGACAGTGGCCATCATAGCGGGGCTTTTCCTTGCGTTTCATCGCCGCCTCCCGCATGTGATCGAGCCGTTCACGTGCACAATTGCAACGATAGGCCAATCCCTTGTCCATCAATTCTCCGATCACTTCGTTATAACGCTCGAATCGGTGAGTCTGATAGAAAGGTCCCTCATCATATTCGAGCCCCAACCAGGTCATTCCCTCCAGTATGGCATTGACCGACTCAGCGGTGGATCGTTCTAGATCTGTATCCTCTATACGCAAAACGAATTTCCCACCATGTTTCCGGGCATAGAGCCAGGAAAAAAGTGCGGTGCGGGCACCTCCCACATGCAAATAACCGGTAGGGCTGGGGGCAAATCGTGTTCGGACAGTCATCTAGGCTTGCTTGATTCTAGTTTGTAAAAAGGGGGATTCTACCAGACCTAATAGGATTCGACAGGGTCCGTTTGACGTAATCAGACACCGGAACTAGAATACCCATCTTTTCCGAACAGGGCGTATAGCTCAGCTGGGAGAGCGCTGCAGTCACATTGCAGAGGTCACAGGTTCGATCCCTGTTACGCCCACCATATCCTTTAGTTTGTAACAGTTATGCCGAAGCGGGTGAGGCGAGCCAGAACTCTTCGACTGCCACCCATAACAGCAGATCCGTTGAGACCTGATTCCGGTACTAGCTGTCCTTGACCCGCTGCTTGCTGGAGAATTCAATCAGGTCTTCCATGATGCGTTGATAAACTTCGGCCATTCCCGCATTAAAAGCATGGATACTCGCAGGCATCGAACCATCCTTCGCACGATATCTGGCCAGGTAATCCTTTTCCAGAAGCGTTGCTCCATTCAATCCATCCCCGACTCTGAGGCCAAGTGTTATACAGACATCCACTTCACCGCGTTCGCCCAACTGACGCTCGAATTGCTTTAATTCAGGATTTAGGTGGACACTTTCAACCTGTCTGCCAGTGCCGGCAATGACCGCTTCGAACAGCCCTGTTTTTCGCAGATATTGGATCATCTGCGCTCTTATCAGGGACGGAGGCTTATCGATCCAGTGGTGATAATAATGATATTTTAACGTGTCAGGTTGCCCTGCCGGCGAATAGAGAATTGCCCGTTCGTGATAAATGCCATATGTCTTGATACGACCGATAACGAGTTGTCCTTTAAGCACCGGTTCTGAGTACTGTCTTAGGGGATCCAGGGTAGCGAGACGGTAAAAATGATCTTCCGGAATGGCGGACGTAGCGGCACACCCAGCCAGGAGCAAACTTCCGAGCAAGAGGCCTAACAAACCATAATTCTGTTTAGTCACGGGTAATCCCCACTTCAGTCGGTGGTTTACTACTCAACAAGAGTCCCGGATTCTGTCGAATTTTGCGACTGAATTCATTGAGATTGTGACTCGTACCCTCAAGGTTCTGTAAGATTCCATCGGTATGAGCTGATATCGCTTCGAGTGAATGCCGCAATGCGAGCACTGCCAAAGCGATATCCTGGCGATTATCCTGAATGGTTCCGTTGCTTTCCGTCAGCAATACATCAGCCTTTTGCTGGGTTCTCAATAAAGCCTCTGACAATGTGAGCAGATTGTCGGTCGTCAGTTGTGCATTCTCTAAAATTGTATCGATCTTAGCTTCACTGTTTTTGTCCAGCATTTCCGGCAAGCGCTCAGCACTGTTTTGCAAGGTTTGAACCAGTTCATGGATTCCGTTTAAGATGACAGGCAGCTTCTGATCCATTTGACTGCCCAGGTTGGAGACATTGGTATTAAGATTTCCCAAGAGTGGTTTTACACTATTGTTGAGCAATTGACTGACATCAGCAGCCAAAGTATTGACCGTTGAGAAAAGATCTGCATTTTGGAATCCTTCCATTTCCGCACCAAGTGGGAGTAATTCTGCACTGTTTCCCTCCTCGATATTTATTACCGTTTCAGCCAGTAGACCTTCGGAGTAGATCCGTGCACGGCTGCCGACAGGAATTTCCCAACCATCTCGAATCATAATATTGACCCGATATCGGGTTCTTTGTTGTACTCGCTGTGGCAATATTGATATGACTTTGCCGATTTTGAAACCCTCATAAGTGACGGGCGTTCCCTCCTTCAACCCACCTACATTGAAGTAGAAAACATGGTATGGATCATGTTCTCCTATACCACCAGTCAATTTTGTTAATCCGTAGAGCAACAGAGCAAGTGCCGTCAAAACGACACTGCCGACAATGAAATAGTTGGTGTCATCCCGCTTCATAAGCCTGAAAGGTCATTCGTCAAACGTTGCATATATTCATCCGGTTCGATGATCACCTGTTCTGGACGGCGATTAAGAATGTTTTGAACCCTCTCATTGTTACTGTTTTTCACTTCATCCACTGTACCGGTTGTAATGATTCGCCCCCTATCCAGGACGGTAATACGATCTGCAATTCTGAAGGCACTCTCTAGTTCATGTGTAACCACAACGATGGTCACATCCATTGCATCTTTGAGCTTTAGTATGAGTTCGTCGAGATCAGCAGACACCACAGGATCCAGACCTGCAGATGGCTCGTCGAAGAAGAGTAGACTGGGATCCATGACAATGGCTCGAGCCAATGCGGCACGCTTGAGCATACCGCCTGACAACTGTGCAGGCATAAGATGCCCAAAACCCGCCAGATTCACTACCTCGAGTTTTAGACGGGCAATAATACGGATGGTATTGTCATCAAGTCGGGTATGCTCGCGCAATGGAAAGGCAACATTATCTTCGATGGTAAGTGAATTGAATAACGCCCCACCCTGAAACGCCACACCGATCTTTTGACGAATCTGATGAAGTTGCCTCGAAGGCATGTCGGAAAGATCCTCTCCAAATAACATTAAATTGCCAGCTGCAGGACGATGTAGAGCCAACATATGGCGTAGTAGCGTAGATTTACCAGAACCGCTCCCCCCCATGATGACCATGATTTCACCAGCTGTGACAGTCAGATTAATCCCTTCGAGTATTCTTCTCTTACCATAATTTGCAACGAAATCCTGGATAACGACGATCCCTTTGTGTTTTGATATGGAAGTGACAGGGGTCATATGTCTATTCAGCGGTTCAGAAAATATGTGAAGATCATATCTGCGATGACTATCGCTGCAATGGATAGCACGACCGATCTCGTCGTAGCCTTACCTATCCCTTCTGCACCTCCATGAACTGAAAAACCATTCCCACATGCGATCAGAGAGATGAGTACGCCAAAGACCAAACTTTTATAGAGTCCTTGTAAGAGATCATAGATACTCAGTATTTCGAAACACCGCTCAAAAAACGTACCGACGGATATGTTAAGCACATATGCTGTATATATCCCGCCCCCAAGCAAAGCGGCGGTATCAGCATATATGGTTAAGACAGGCAGCATAATCATCATAGCAATTAGCACTGGTGCTACGAGAAAGCGAACCGGATCGACACCAATTACTCTCAAGGCATCGATTTCCTGAGACATTTGCATTGCACCGATTTTTGCAGCAATGGATGAACCTGACCGTCCAGCCACTATGATTGCAGCAATCAATACTCCGAATTCTCGTGTTACAGAGTACGCAATCCCGGGGATCACCTGCGATTCTGCATCAAACTCCTGTAAGGTTGTGATGCCTTGAATAGCCATCATGATACCGTTTGAAAATGACAAGAGCCCAACCACTGGTAATGCCAATACACCTATTCTCATCATTTCCGTGAATACTGACGAAATACTGACGGGTTGCTTTATAAATGGTCCAATCAGTAACCAATAGATCGTCTCCATGAGCAAAGAGAATCCATATCCAACCTCTTGGATAAGGCTATGAGTTCGAGAGCCGACAATTTCAATGGTTACAAGAGGATTCATAAATCAGAGAGATTTACTTGTTTCAGTTTATCATCCAACGAGTCAAAGATTGGAAAGACCTGATCCAAACGGGCCAGTCGCAACACATTCATGGCAGTATTGCTGACACCTATTAATGAAAATTCGAGCCCAAGACTCTTCGCTACCTGATAACCTTCTACCAGACTGGCTATGCCAGAACTGTCGATGTACTCAACTGCAGAAAGATCTACTAACATGTTATCTCGTTTCTGCAGATGATCGAGAATAGTTTTTCGAGCAGTTGGCGAGTTGCTGAGATCCACCTCCCCTGACAAACAAATAACGGTAAAGTCGGACTTACGATAAACTTCGAAAGACATATTTTTTCCCTGACATTAACTTAAATATTTCCTGAGAATCAGCTTGTTACCTTTCTGTAGACAGCTTTCATAACTGACTTCATCCATAATTTTTCGGATAAAATGTACGCCAAGTCCCCCAGGACGTATATCATCTAAATCCCTGGAGATGACGCTCATTGGATCAATGCACGGGGCATCATCCTTTATTACAAATACTAGTCCACACATATCTTGGAAAATCGTTAAATGTATTTCTCCATCTTGTTGGTTTTGATAGGCGTGTTGAATGATATTCATGCAAGCTTCATTGATAGCCAGCACCATGTTCTTGACCAATTCAGGTTCCACTCCAATAAATTCAATACTATCTTTTACAATCCAACGGAGTAGCTTAAGGTTGTTCGCTTGGGCGGTTAATCTGCACTCTATGACTTTTTGATCTTGACTGCTTGTCATATCATGCATCAATAAGCAACAATGTTAGATCATCATCAATCCTGTCAGCCCTGCTGTGAATATCGGAAATGATGTGATTCAACCGCTCAACCGGCGACTTAAGGCAAAATTTACCCAATAAGGTCAGTAAACCATCCCTTTCGAGCCTTTGTGAGTTTGAAAGTTTGGCTTCTAGTAATCCATCGGTGTAGAGGTAAAGGCAAGTTTTTTCCAATAATATTTGTGTTGAATCCACTGTGAAATTCTCGACAATCCCCAACGGGGGGGCAGAAGCGGGATATTCTTTTTTTAACTGATTACCATTCAGTTGTATGACCGGTAAATGCCCGGCGTTAGCCAGAGTGATCCGCTTAGATTTCGGATTGAAAATACCCGCCGCCATAGTGACAAACATGCCACGAATCGCAGTTTCATAGATCTCACGGTTGATCATCGCGAGTAATTTTGCTGGGTCTTGGATACTCTTAGCCAGGCATCTGAATAAACTACTGGTTTTGGCCATTA
>JAAUXZ010142683.1_pt1 | contig 12650 bp, 11 predicted proteins | sample 7278131 | NCBI WGS metagenome assembly JAAUXZ01 (sample SAMN14350119, study PRJNA611818) | marine sediment metagenome | isolation source: surface marine sediment (3m) | place: French Polynesia: Moorea | collected 2018-08
CGAAGCGGTGATCAAGGAAGGTGATGACGTCCGAGCCGCAATTCGTCGCTATTACGAAACTCATCAAAATCGCGGTGCGCAAACGCAGTCCGCAGACGACATTGAGTTCTTTTGAGCATGGAACGCGAGAGAGAATTCGAATTCACGCGCGAAGACTTCGATTACTTGCGCAATATCGTTACCACGACCACCGGTATTGTATCGCCGGACGAGAAGTACACTATGTACTACTCACGGCTGGCGAGACGATTGCGAGCCCTGGGATTGTCTTCTTTTGCCGAATATCGCAGATACCTGAAAGATAATCAGGACAGCGAGAGCATTGAACTGGTCAACGCGGTAACCACCAACCTGACCTCATTTTTTCGCGAGAAGCATCACTTCGATTTCCTGGCCAAAACCGTGGTAGGGGAAAAAATTGCCAGGCGGGACAAGCGCATCCGTTGCTGGTCTGCAGGATGCTCTACTGGCGAGGAAGCTTACACAATAGCAATCACATTGGCGGAATCAATTCCTGATTTGCGCAATTGGGATATCAAAATATTTGCGACTGACATCGACTCCAATGTTTTGCAGAAAGGCGCGCAGGCTGTTTATGAATCAAGCCGGGTGGACGGTATCGACCATCATTTGCTGCATAAGTATTTCAAGAAAGGCACTGGCCACAACCAGGGTAAAGTGAAGGTTGCGGCAGAGCTCACCAGGCTGATTGAATTTCAGCAACTCAATCTTTTACACAGCTGGCCACTGCGCGAATCGATGGATTTCATTTTTTGCCGTAATGTTGTGATTTATTTTGACAAACCCACAAAAAACAAATTGACCGAGCGGTTTGGAGATCAACTGGTTAACAACGGGTATCTGTTTATGGGGCACTCGGAATCCATGCATAAGGAAGACCCAAGATTCCAGTCTCTGGGTAAGACCATTTACCAGATCAGCAAGTAAAACTGGCAGGTCAAATTTCATGCGGTATAACTGTTTGCGACAACCAATCGCTGCCACCAGGATGACGATGAGATGATTGTCGATAGCACGAACAGATTGCTCAGCTATACTTCGAGGATGGCCGTACTATTTGGTTGCAGCCAGGACTATGGATTTTTACTGGAACACTAATGCTGGCCAAGGCAGATTTTCCACCTACCCTCTCTGGATTCGAAGATATCAATCGATATTGGGATCACAAGTTCCAGACCGTGGTCGCAAAAATTTTGCCCGGTGAGTACTACGTGACATCGCAGAACGAGGCGGTGGCAACAGTGCTGGGGTCATGTGTTTCAGCCTGTATTCGCGATCCGGTGGTTGGCATAGGTGGTATGAATCATTTTCTGTTGCCTCTGCACAAGGGCGAGTCGTGGAACAAGGAATCGGAGATGCTTAGCCTGGCCAGCCGTTACGGCAACTATGCAATGGAGCATCTGATCAACGAGATCATGAAAAATGGAGGGCACCGGGATCGGCTGGAGGTTAAAATTTTTGGTGGGTCTCAGGTGATCCGGGCAATGACTAATATTGGTGGCAACAATATTCGTTTTGTCAGGGACTATATCGAAACCGAGCAATTAAATTTGCTGAGCGAGGACGTCGGTGGACCAAATCCTCGCAAGGTGATGTATTTTCCTGAGACTGGAAAGGTTCGCATAAAGAAGATTCGCGAGTTGCATAACGACACCATCATCCAACGCGAAAAAACTTACTTCGGCAGCATCGAGGTCAAGGAACCTGCCGGTGAAATCGATTTTTTTGACTAGTTGAGCCAGGTAGTGACGGGAATGAAAACAAAGAGGGCAGTGGGGGCATGATCAGGGTACTTGTCGTCGATGATTCTGCGCTGATCAGACAATTGCTGAGCAAGATTCTGTCTTCCGACCCCGAGATCGAAGTTGTCGGCACCGCGATGGATCCGTTTGCGGCACGAGAAAAAATCAAGAAGCTGGATCCCGACGTCATCACACTGGATGTGGAAATGCCAAAAATGGATGGACTGACTTTCCTGCGCAATCTCATGAAACTGCGACCCATGCCTGTGGTGATGGTGTCCACACTGACCGAGTCTGGCGCCGGCGTGACGCTGGAGGCGCTGGAACTGGGTGCCGTTGATTATGTCGCCAAACCCAAATTCGATGTTCAATCTGAGATGGAACAGTATGCCGACCTGATTATCAGTAAGGTCAAGGCGGCGGCGAAGTCTAATGTCCGCGGTAGAGCACTGGAGAACAGGCCGCCGCCGACGGTCAAACGCACTGCCCATTTCAAAACCACCGATATGATTATTGCTATCGGTGCCTCCACCGGTGGCACCGAAGCTATTAAAAATGTGCTGTGTCAGTTACCTCAAAATACGCCCGGTATCGTCATCAGTCAGCACATACCAGAAGCCTTCAGCGAGCCTTTTGCACAGCGCGTCAATCAGAATTCTGCCCTGGAAGTTTGTCAGGCGAGTGATGGACAGCAAATTTTACCGGGGCACGCCTATGTGGCACCCGGCAATCGTCACCTCAGAGTAGTTCGAGATGGCGCCCGCTTTGTCTGCCGGCTTGATGATGGCCCTCCGGTAAACCGCCATGTGCCCTCAGTTGAAGTGATGTTCAACTCGGTCGCGGAAAATGCAGGCGGCAATGCCATGGGTATTTTGCTGACTGGCATGGGAGACGACGGGTCAGATGCTCTGGGCACCATGCGTAATGCAGGAGCCCAAACCATTGCTCAGGATCAGGAATCCAGTGTGGTCTGGGGAATGCCCGGTGAAGCCGTCAAACGCGGCAATGCCGATTTCGTGTTACCACTTGATCATATTGCCGAGAAAATTCTTGAACTGGTCGCGCAACGCGACTGATTAGATTCCCCACACCCGGCATAAGCTTGTGATATTCTGCCGGCCTTTCTAAGCAGGATCGGATCCACCCTTGTTAGACAAAATTCGTTTAGTAGCCTTCGACCTTGATGACACCTTGTGGCCCTGCATGCCAGTTATTCATTCGGCAGAGGCTGCTCTATACGACTGGTTACAGCAAAATTATCCTCGTATCACCGATAACCATAGCCCCGATGACATGGTTGAATTGCGCAGGGATTTCACGCGACGGGATAAAATTTTCAGTATTGATTTGAGCCTCATGCGTCGTGAGTTTCTTCGCTACCTGGCAGACCGACACGATTATCATGGCCCCACCGTATCGGCCGAGGCCTTCGAGGTGTTTTTCCATGCCCGACAACAGGTCGAATTTTATGAAGATGTTGAACCGGTGCTAAACATTTTGGCCGAGCACTATCAATTGGGAGCGATTACCAACGGTAACGCCTCTGTGCATCATGTCGGTCTGGGTGACCTGATGCAGCACAGTACCAGTGCGTCAGATGTACAGGCGGCAAAACCAGATTTGCGTATTTTCAATCACTTTGCCGAGCAGGCGGGATTGCCGGCCGAGCAAATATTATATGTTGGTGACCATCCGTTAAACGATGTGGTGGCACCTGTGGAGGCTGGTTTCCAGGCGGTATGGATTAATCGCGACGGTATTAGCTGGCCGCAGGAATACGACAGCCCCCATCACCAGATTAGCAATTTACACCAGCTGGTTGAGGTGCTGTTGCCCGATAGTAGTGCTTAGACAGTTCTGCCGCAGTGCCCTATCAGGAATGCTCGAGCATATCCCTTATTTTAATAATCACCTTGTCGGCAAGAATGGGTTGCGCCTTTTCTGTAGGGTGGATGCCATCCGATTGCATCAAGTCCGGATCACTGGCAGCAACGCCTTCGAGAAACTTGGGCAGGAAGCTGATCTCGTAACTGTTGGCTACCGTGTTAAAGATTTCCTGAAAACGGGCGTTGTAGGCGGGTCCCAGGTTAGGTGGCATGCGGACACCGACGAGCAACACTTCCATGTCGCGTGCCAGAGCCATTTCCACCATCTGGTTCAAATTATCTGTGGTCTGGCTGAAATTAAAGCCGCGCAGACCGTCGTTACCACCCAGTTCGATCACAATCGTATCGGGTTGGTATTTGTCCAGCAGGTCAGGGAGGCGTTGCCGGCCACCAAAGGTCGTTTCGCCACTAATACTGGCATTGATAACCTTTGATCCGGGACTATATTGGGATAGCCAGGTTTCGAATAACCTGGGCCAGCTTTTCTCAACAGAAATGTTATGTGCAGCACTTAGGCTATCACCCAAAATCAACACCGATGGCGTGGAATGATTGGCACTCGCTGTGGTCGAAAAGAGCGAACAACTGAAGAGTACAATGACAACTGATAATACATGCATAGCGCTGAACCAGGTTAGTAAACGCGTGGACACACCCGAAGGGAGCCTGGACATCGTAAAGAATATTTCCCTCGAAGTTAAGTCAGGCGAAGCGCTCGTCATTCGTGGAGCTTCGGGTTCGGGTAAAACCACATTGCTCGGTTTGATGGCGGGTCTCGATCAAAGTTCCTCCGGAGAGGTGCGATTACTGGGTGAAGTGCTGGACGGCAAAAGTGAAGAGCAGCGCGCCCATGTCAGGGCAGGTCGAGTTGGTTTTGTGTTCCAGTCTTTTCATCTGGTTCGCGGCGCCACCGCATTGCAAAATGTGCTGTTACCGCTTGAATTGAACGGTCAGGCCAACGCTCACCAGCTGGCAATGCAAAGCCTCACCGATGTCGGTCTGGAAGAATAGCGAGACACTCTGGTGGAGCGTTTATCGGGTGGTGAGCAGCAAAGGGGTGCCATCGCGCGGGCTTATGCCATGAAACCGCTCATTCTGTTTGCCGACGAGCCGACAGGGAACCTCGATGCAAAGACCGGTGAGCAAATCACCGATTTGATGTTCCAGTTACGCGATGATTTAGGCAGCAGCCTGGTGCTGGTGACTCATGAAGAAGAGCTGGCGTCTAGAGGCGACCGCCAGATCCGTATTGAATCAGGCCAGCTACTGGATAGTTAATCGAAGCGATGAAAACAGGAAAACTGCATTCGTTCTGGCTTCTGATGGTTGCCACAATAATCACCGTGGCGATTGTGACGGCGAGCCAAATCATCACTCAGCGTATCGGCCTGTTGCTCGATCGGCATGCCAGTGAGCTACTGGCTGGAGACCTGCTGGTTGAGGCTGGCTCACCGCTTGACGACCGCTATCGCGAAGAAGCCTTGTCTCGCGGGCTTCAGGTGAGCCAGGCTGTTAGTTTCCGTTCGGCGATTTTTATCGATGATTTGCCGCAACTGGTTGCTATCAAAGCGGTGGATGAGTCTTATCCCTTGCGCGGCAATCTTGAGCGATCGCTTGATTTGGCGTCGGCAAAAGAAATAGCACCCAGCGGGCCACAAGCGGGTGAAGCCTGGGTTGATTCCAAGCTGGTCAACCTGTTGCAGCAAGACCTGACACTGGGAAGCCGCACATTGCCGGTGAACTGGATGCTGACCTACGAACCGGATCGCGGAGGCACCATTTTCAATCTGGCGCCGCGAGTAATGATGAACCTCGCCGACCTCGAAAGCACCGGCCTGATCGTACCCGGAAGTCGCGCACGCCATCGCATGATGTTCGCGGGTGAATTGGAACAGATCGAAGACTTCCGATTGTGGCTCGAAGATAACCTCGCCAGTGGCGAAACCATCCAGGATCTTAAAAACGCCCGTCCGGAAATGCGTCAGGCGCTGGACCGTACCGGCCAGTTTTTCTCTTTGTCTATCGTTTTGACTCTGGTGATCGCGATGGTCGCGATTGCGATAACCGCACGTTACAGCGCTAACCTCGAGACCTCAAAAATTGCCATGCTGCGTGCCTTTGGCATAAGTCGACCGATATTGATGAAATACTACGCCAAACAGCTTGGCGCTGTCTGGCTATATGCGACGATTGGCGGATTCGTCGTCGGATGGGCGTCGCAGTTTCCGCTAGAGTGGGGCCTCGATGGCTGGTTCGACCGTGAATTGCCGCCGTCGTATAGTCTCATGCCTTACCTGATGGGTGCCATTACCGGATTGATCGCGCTCACCGGGTTTTCTGTGCCTTACTTGTTAAATGCGATTTCAACGCCGCCGATGCAAGTGTTGCGAGCAATTGCCAGCCGTTCAACCTGGCAGCGCCGCATGGCTGGTTTGTTTACGGCTATTGTGTCAATTTTCCTGGTGTTGGCGCTGTTGATGCAGGATTCCCGCATCGCCGTGATTACGCTGTTGATAATTCTCGGTTGCGCTATTGTATTGCCGTTATTACTAGGCCTTTTAATCAGGCTCGTGCTGACAGGGGGCGGCGCGCGATTCTGGGCAAGACAGTATTTGTTGAGCCGACTGTTGTCCTCATCACGAGGTGCCGTATACGTGATGTCCGGCTTTAGCCTCGTACTCATCGCAATCTTGTTGATCGGCGTGGTCAAGGATGAGCTTCTTTATGCCTGGAACGATCAGTTGCCGGAGAGTATTCCGAATTACTTCCTGGTGAATATCCCCACCGCTGATGTGCCCGAAATTGAATCTTTCCTCAACGAGAGTGGCATACCCGCTTCCGATGCTTATGCCCTGGTGCGCGCCAGACTGGCGGCCATTAATGGTACAGCGATTGACCAGATTACCTTCGAGGATCCACGAGCCGACGGCCTGGTTAATCACACGTTCAACATCAGCTATGCCGATGAATTACCGAGCGAGAACCAAATCGTCAGTGGACAATGGATATCAGCAGGCGGCAGCCAGCCGGAATTGTCGGTTGAAGAGGGGATGGCACAACGGCTCAACCTGGAACTTGGTGACCTTATGTCGTTAAAAGTTGGTTCTGAGGTACTGCAGGCGCCGATAACCAGCATACGCAGTGTGGTCTGGGAAAACTTCAAGCCAAACTTCTACCTCATCGCCAATCGCGAGTTACTGCAACAGATGCCGCAGACCTGGTTGTTGAGTGCTTCGGTGAATGACGACAGTTTGCCTCAACTCAGAACCCTGGTGAGGCAGTATCCATCGGTTACCCTGCTTGATATTACCGAGCTCATGGAACGTATACGTGGTGTAGTCAGCAAAGCGACCGTTGCATTGCAGTTCTTTTTTGTGTTTGCCATCGTCTCGGCCTTTGTGGTGTTGCTAGCTGCGATCCAGACCGGTAAACAGGAACGCGAGATCGAAACCTCATTGCTGCGCGCTCTGGGTGCAGAAACCCGCCAGTTGTTCCGCATGCATGTGTTTGAGTTCAGTCTGATGGGTGTTCTGATTGGCTTTTTTGCTGCTTCGATTGCATCGCTGGCCGGCTGGTTTGTCAGCGAACGATTCTTCGAAATCGATTACCATCTGTCGCTGTCCGTATGGGGATACGGCATGCTTTCCAGTGTCATCCTGTTAACGATTGCCGGTACACTGGTGAGCAGCAAGGTCTATAATATCTCTCCTATGAAGGTTTTGCGTTCGTGAACAAACCGTGGAAGCGATTAATCTGCCGCAACAATTTACCAGCCTCGCTACCGGCAAGATTGGCTGGGATGATCAGCTAGAATCAGCGGTCCAACTGCTTTCCGGCATTTCCCGGGATGACAATCGTTTGCCCAATGGCATTGACGTTGCCAGCAGGCTGCTCGATCTGAACGCTGATCGGGATACGGTACTGGCAGCCTTGCTCAGTGATCCGCAGCTCCGGCAAACAATCAACGAGAATCCCAAGCTCATCGATGGGTATGGCTCGACGGTCGCCAACCTGACGCGCGAGGTTGCCCGGCTTAACGAGTTGCAGGACTTCAATCGTATCAATGTGACCTCGGCCGATCAGGCGGAGAAACTGCGCCGCATGCTGCTGGCATTAATTTCCGATGTGCGCGTCATGCTGATTCGACTTTGCTTCCGTGCCGAACGTCTCAAGCTGTTGAAATTTCATGACTATGAACACCGGCGTTCTATTGCCCAGGAAACCATCGATATCTATGCGCCATTGGCCAATCGCCTCGGTATCGGTTTGCTGAAATGGGAAATGGAAGACCTGTCTTTTCGTGCGCTGGAACCCCAGGTTTATAAACGCATCGCCAAACTGCTTGAAGAGAAACGCAGCGAGCGTGAAAAATTCATTGAGGATTTCAAGCAACAGTTGACTCACATGATTTCCGAGCAGGACATCAAGGCTGATGTACTGGGGCGTGCAAAACACATTGTCAGTATCTGGCGAAAGATGCAGCGCAAGAATCTGGAGTTCCACCAGTTGTTTGACGTGCGAGCTGTCCGTGTCCTGGTTGATAGCGTTGCCGACTGTTATGCCGTGCTTGGGCTGGTGCATACCGGTTGGCAACACATACCCAGTGAATTTGACGACTATGTCGCCAATCCAAAACCCAACGGTTATCAGTCCTTGCATACCGCCGTGGTCGCTGGTGAGGGCAAGGTGGTGGAGGTTCAGATCCGCACGCACGACATGCATGAAAATTCAGAACTGGGTGTTGCCTCGCACTGGCGCTACAAGGAGGGTTCCAAACTGGATGATGCCATGGAAGACAGCATATCCAGGATGCGTGAAATGCTGCAAGCCGATAGCGAGGATCTGCCTGATCCGATCAGCGAAGTTTCTACCGAATTAAGCAGCGAGCGGGTTTATGTTTTCACACCGCAGGGTAAGGTAATCGACCTGCCTAAAGGCGGTACACCGCTCGATTTCGCTTACAGTATTCACTCCGAGGTTGGGCATCGCTGTCGTGGCGCGAAAATCAACGGGCGAATTGTCAACCTGACTGCCGTCCTGCAGACCGGTGACGAAGTTGAAATTCTGACTACTAAAGAAAGCCGCCCAAGTCGCGACTGGATGAACAAGAGCCTGGGTTATATCAAATCGGCGAGCGCGCGTTCCAAGGTTAGGAACTGGTTTAACCACCAGGACTTTGAGCAAAACATGCTGGACGGTAAATCACTCTACGACCGGACGCTGTCGCGCTTCTCTATCCACCATGCCAACCTCAAGGAAGTGGTAGAGCACTTCAAACGCAAGTCGACAGACCACTTTTTTGCGGACGTTGGTCGAGGTCTGATTACGACAGCGCAGATTCTCGGGTTCCTGCAAACCCGTGAGCCACAAAAACCGGCGACTAGAAAATCAAGACGAGAGAGCAGTAAAAGCAAGAGTTCAGGTGGCATCAGCGTGCAAGGTGTGGGCGATTTGATGACCCAGTTTGCGCGTTGCTGTAAACCTGTCCCCGGTGATCCTATTGTTGGATTTATTACCCTCAACAGCGGTATCAGTATTCATAACAAAAGTTGCGGCAACATCCTCTCGCTTCCCGAAGAGAAACGTCAACGGCTGATTGAAGTAGAGTGGGGAGAAGATGAAGGCTCGGTTTATCCGGTTGATATCAGTCTGATCGCTTTCCCGCGGACTGGTTTGTTGCAGGACATCAGTACCGTGCTTGCCAATGAAAAGGTCAACGTCCTGAATATAAACTCTTCAACCCATCCGACTGATCAGTTGGTGCATACCAGTCTTACGGTTGAAATCCATGCGGTAGAAGAACTGGTCACGGTCATCGATAAACTCGCACAGCTACAAAATGTGCAAGATGTTAAACGCGTTGGCTAACCTGCAGACCCGCTGATGAATGCCTATCGTTTTTGTATCGCTCCAATGATGGATTATTCCGACCGTCACGGGCGCTATTTCCTGCGGCAGTTCTCCGCGAACATGCGTTTATATACGGAAATGATTACCGCACCCGCGATTATCCATGGCAACAGAGATGAATTGCTGGGTTTTCACCCCCAGGAGCATCCGCTTGCCGTGCAGCTGGGAGGCTCTGACCCATCAATGCTGGCCGAGGTGGCCAAAATTTGCGAAGACTACGGCTACGACGAAATCAATCTCAACTGTGGTTGTCCCAGTGATCGCGTTCAGTCTGGCCAGTTCGGCGCATGCTTGATGCTGCAACCAGCACTGGTTGCCGACTGCGTTGCCGCAATGAAATCTGCAACCAGCCTGCCGGTGACGGTTAAACATCGCCTCGGTGTTGACGATCAGGATGACTACGATTTATTCGCTTGTTTTGTTGACCAGCAGCTTGCCGCAGGTTCTGACGCGATGATTGCGCATGCCCGTAACGCGTGGTTGAAGGGTTTAAGTCCAAAGCAGAACCGTGATATCCCGCCGCTGCACTACGACTGGGTATATCGTCTGAAGCAAGATTTTCCAAACACCATTATCGTTTTGAACGGCGGCATCAAGACAATCGAAGACAGCTTGCTACATTTGCAGCAGGTCGACGGAGTCATGCTGGGTCGAGAGCCGTTTCATAATCCAATGCTGCTAAGCGAGGTAGATCATTCGATATTCGGTGATTCCAATGCACCGCGTATTTCTCGCCATCAGGTGGTAAATCAAATGTTGCCGTATATTGAAAGTAATCTGGCAAAAGGTGTCGCCCTGCATCATATGGTTAAACCCATGATGGGATTATTCAACGGCGTTTCCAATGCGCGTCGCTGGCGTCGTTACCTGAGCGAGCACATGTTTGAAAAGGCTGCCGGTACCGAGGTGATACAGGCAGCGCTGTTGCAGCTTGGTGAGACACCACTGCAAGAAATGGTCGTCTGATAGTTTCCAGGGCGTTATAAGATGGCCAAGCAACTACGCATCCTTGCTCTGCTTTTAGTTCTGTTTGTTGTAGCGATGGATGCGCTGCTCGTCAAACATCGATCGACCAGCTGGGATCGCACTCTGTGGGTGCATGTTTACGTGGTAAATGGTGATGGATCGACTGCGAGTGAATCCTATATTCAGGCACTTGAGCTGGAGGATTTTCAGCCAGTCGAAGTTTTTATCAATGCCGAGGCAAAACGATGGGGCTTGCCAATTCCTGCAATCGATATTTTATATGGTGGTGTGCTGGAAGAGGGCCCACCTGAGCCGCCTGTTGATGGCTCGCTATTGCAAACCATGGGGTGGTCTCTGCAATTCCGGTATTGGTCGATGTTGCAATCCTGGGAGTCAGACAACAGTTTTTCCGATATCGACCTTTACGTCAATTATCACAACCTCAAAACCAATCCAAGGTTGCGCGATTCCGTTGGATTGCAGGGTGGCATGATTGGAATAATCAATGGCTTCGCCGATGAGAGTTATCGTGGTTCCAATCATCTGGTGGTCGCGCACGAGCTTTTCCACACGCTGGGCGCGCGGGACCGCTACGGGCCGAATACCCTACCTGTCTTTCCTCACGGTTACGCCGAGCCGGCAAAAATCCCACTATACCCGCAGGAGTTTGCTGAAGTCATGGGCGGTCGCATACCAAAGTCTTCAAGCAGTGCCGAGATGCCCGTGTCACTAAGGCAGGTAAAAGTCGGCGAGCTGACGGCCCGGGAGATCAACTGGATTGATTGAGATTCCTGAGCTGAAATACAATCAATCGATGCTTTTTGCCGAACGGTGGTATCTCTGAACAACCGAAGGATCCGGTGCCAGTGATGTGTCACTATTACCTTTCTCTTCGTAATCCAGCATGGAGAGGACGTAACGCATACTCTCGAGCCTGGCCCTCTTTTTATCATTGCTTTTTACGATGATCCAAGGGCTGTAAGATGTGTGGGTTTTACTGAACATTTCATCCTTGTACTTGGTATAGCGGTCCCAGTTCTTTTGAGCCAGTTCATCAACCGGACTGATTTTCCATTGTTTTAATGGATCGGTACGTCGAGACTGGAATCTTTCTTCCTGTACGTGTTTGGAAATCGAAAACCAGAATTTGACCAGCTCGAGATTGTCCTCGTAAAGCATGTGTTCGAATTCCGGCACCTGCTGCATAAAAATCCGGTACTGTTCGTCTGTGCAAAATCCCATCACAGGTTCGACTACTGCGCGGTTGTACCAGCTACGATCGAAAAACACGATTTCACCCGGATTAGGTAATTGTTCCGTGTAACGCTGAAAATACCATTGACCGCGTTGCAGGTCGGTTGGTTTGGGTAGGGCAACGACCCGCACACTTCGTGGATTCAAGTGTTCGATGAAGCGGCGGATGGTGCCGCCTTTACCCGATGCATCCCGGCCTTCGTAGATAATCGCTACCCGTCGACCCTGTTCCTGCACCGAGCGCTGTAGCCTGACCAGCTCAATCTGCAGTTTCTCCAGTTCCTGTTCATACTGCAATTTGATAAGCGCCTTTTTGACGTTTATTTTCTTACTGGATAACAGCTGCTTGAGGCCCTCACGAGTATTGATCGAAGCCAGTTCCTCGGCAGTCAGATGCGTCTGGTGTTTAAGGGTTTTTCCCAGAATCTTGTCATCTTGTGACAGGTGGGTGCCGCCCTCAGTTTGTTTGGGATTCAGTGGAACGGGTTTGGTTGAATTTTTCTTACTTGCCTGGCTCATGCATTGTCTCCTTCACGATTCCTTGAACCTAACATAGTAGAATGCTCAGGCGTTGATCTGGATCAAGTCGGATCGGCACATAGGCAAGGTCCTCACTCAAATCAGAGCATTGATAGACCTCGTGAGTACGGAGAATTTTTACGGCATGCATGACATCAAGCACTGGATTTTTGATATGGACGGCACGTTGACCAATAGCGCCCACGACTTCGTCCACATTCGTGCTGAATTAGGCCTCGATAGCAGCGAGCCAATTCTCGAGGCGTTACATGCCATGCCCACTGGAAAGGCCACGCCACTATGGCGCAAGCTCGATGAACTTGAGCTGTTCTATGCGGATCAGGCGACGATA
>JAAUXZ010110429.1_pt1 | contig 12649 bp, 14 predicted proteins | sample 7278131 | NCBI WGS metagenome assembly JAAUXZ01 (sample SAMN14350119, study PRJNA611818) | marine sediment metagenome | isolation source: surface marine sediment (3m) | place: French Polynesia: Moorea | collected 2018-08
CGCAGCGCAGCGCCTCCCGGGCGGCGGCCGTGGGTGCACCGTAGCCGGGTCCTCGCTGGCGGGTGACGACCTCGAAAGCCGCAGGCTCTTGCGGGAGCTTCGTTCCGACGGGGGCGAGCTTCGCGAGCCAGGCCAGGAGCCGGCGCGCGGCGGTGCGCAACCGCTGCGCCGAAGGCGCCAGGATGTCCGTGACCAGCACGCCCACCACCCGCGTCGGGAGCTCCGTCAGAGCGAGACCGGCGAGCAGCCCCACGAGGGTGCCGCCCGTGCCGATGGGCACGTAGATCTCGGCGGGAGCCGGACAGCTTCCGTCGCGCACCTGCTCGGCCAGCTCGAGTGCAGCCGAGACGAAGCCCAGATTCCCGCGCCGAGACGAGCCGCCCGTTGCGACGAGATGAGGACGTTCGCCGCGCGCCGTGGAGCGCGCGCGGAGCGGCGAGCTGCCCGACGCCCCCGTGCTCTTCTGGAACACCTACAACAGCGTCGATCTCGCCGCCGGGACCCCCCGCCCCATCGACCCCGCACTCCTCCCGCCGCGCTTCCGGCGCGTCCTCGAGGCAGCCGAGGTGTCGTGAATCCGGTCGGTCGTCGGCGACGCCGAGCCGTCGGTCGTTCGCGACGCCGAGCCGTCAGTCGTCGGCGACGCCGAGCCCCGCGAAGTAACGCAGCACGTCGGTCTCGGTGACGATCCCGACGAGTTCGTCGCCGTCGACCACCGGCAGGCAGCCGATCTTCTGCTCGGCCATGGCGCGCGCGGCGTCTTCGACTGCCGCCTCGGGCCCGATGGTCACCGGTGGCGTCGACATGACCCGCGCGATCTCCACCACGTGGAGGAAGGCGCGACGCTCGTCGCTTCCGAAGCCGGTCAGGTTGGAGAGCGAGGCGCGCAGCAGGTCGCGCTCCGAGACCACGCCCACGAGCTGCCCGGCCTTCACCACCGGCATGTGACGCACATGGCCGAGAGTCATGATATCCTCGACCGTCGACAGCGTGTCGCTCTCGCTGATCGTGACCATCTTCTTCGGCATGATGTCACGTACGCGAGTGCGTCCCATTTCGGCAATCTACTCCATGGCCAGGGACCGAGGAAACAAAAAAGAGTCTGGCGCCACGTCGGACGCCGTCGACGAGAGCGGCGGCGGGCTGATCCCCGACCTCGCGCGGCGGGTCATCGGCATGGGACTGTCGGGTTTCTTCCTGACCGAAGAGACCATCCGCCGTGCAGTGGGTGACACACTCCCGAAAGACTGGGCCGACTTCGCCGTCGATCAGAGCGAGCGCACCCGCAAGGAGTTCCTCGAGCGGTTGAGCTTCGAGATCGCGCAGTCGATCGAGAAGGTCGATCTGGCGGGCGTGATGCGGGAGCTGCTCGAGGGCCGGACCCTCGAGGTGAGGGCGGAGATCCGCCTGGGGGGCGCGGAGCCCTCGCGCGTGAACGCGGCGTTGCAGGACGACGGCGAGGAGAAGGAGTGAGCCAGGGCGCGGGCCAGCCGGCGAGCGAGCCGCGCTGGGAGGCCCTGTGCTGGCTCTTCGCAATCCTCGCGTTGCTCTACGCCTTCACGGTCCACCACGGGCTCGGCCCCCGGCCCTCGGCCCTGGAGCTGGCGTGGTTCCAGCCGCGCGGCTTCTTCCAGTCGTGGGACTGGCTGGCGTGGGCCTTCGAGCCCACGCGCCGCGTCTTCGTGGTGTTCGTTGCGCCGGCCCTGGCACTCGCGGCGGCCACCTTCATCAGCGGTCGCTCGGCGCTGGCGCGGGCCCTCGCGCTCTCCGCGGTGGTGGCCTCGCTCCTCTTCTGCTTCTACGGCGAGGTCGCCACGAGGATCTGGGAGTTCTTCCACTGGCGCGCATCGGCGGTGCTCGTGCTGATGTCGCTCGCGGTGGGCTTCGCCCTGGCCTCGCCGCTGCTCGCAGCGAGCTGGCTGCGGCTGCGCTGGCCGCTGCGCCTCGCCGTCTACCTGCCGGTCGTCTTCCTCGTGGTGGCCTTCATCCGCAACGCCACCGGAACCGACTCGAACCTGCGCTTCGCCATCTCGCCGTGGCCCGCCGTCCCGGTGTTCGGCATCGAGGTGGGGGCGCTGTTCGTGATGGTGTGGCTGCTCGGTGCGGCGATCGGCGTCTCCGGCCTGGCCTGGGCCCGAGCCGGCGCGCGGGGCGCGCCCGCCGCCCTGGTCGGCGTCGCCCTCGGCATCGCCGTTCCGCTCGGGCTCCTGGCCCTCGGCTCGGCACTCGGCATGCTGCCCTTCCGTGCCGGCGCGGCCACCCTGGGCTTCGTCGCAGCGGCCTGCGCCGTCGCCATCGCCATCACCGGCACGCTCGGCCTTCACGGTGGCGACTCGGTGCGCCGACGTGCGCTGCATCTGGCCGTGGGCACCGGGCTGATCGCGCTGCCCCTGATGGCCGGCGAGGCGTGGGCGCGCTGGGACTACTACCAGACGCGAGAGCACCGGGCGGGCGAGCTGATCGACGCCATGGAGCGCTACTACGAGAAAGAGGAGATCTATCCCGACGAGCTCGACCAGCTCGTGTCGGGCCGCTACCTCGAGGCGCTGCCCGAGCCCGCCATCGGCTTCGGCTTCCTCTACGACGGGAGCTTCCGCTACCGGAGCTTCGGAACCAGCTACATCCTCGAGTTCCCCGCCCCGCGCTGGGTGGAGTGCGCCTTCAGCCCCCCCTACGAAGACGAGGAGGAGGAGCCCGTGGGAGACGAGGAGCTCGAGCCCTGGGAGACGGCCGACTACGCCGCCGCCTGGGACGGCTCGCTGGGGGGCTCGTGGTCGTGCCCCTCCAAGCCGCCTCCGCTGTGGTGAAGACATGACGCCGCTACGTGTCGGTGCCGGCGAGCGCTTCTACAGGGCCCGGCGCATCAGCAGCACCTTCGGCCGCATCTACCTGGGCCTGCGCGCCCACCGCTTCATCGCGCGCCGCATGGCTCCGGGCGACATGGAGGAGCGCTGGCGGCGCTTCCACCGCACCAGCGCCGAGAGCGTCTATCGCACCGCCATCGAGCTCCAGGGGCTCATCCTGAAGGGCTGCCAGTTCCTCGGTACGCGCGCCGACGTGATGCCCGCGCAGTGGGTCGAGGTCCTGTCGAAGCTCCAGGATCGGGTGCCGCCGCGCCCCTTCCCGGTGGTGCGCGAGAGCGTCGAGGCCGAGCTCGGCGGCAGGCTCGACGAGATCTTCCACTCGTTCTCCGAGCGGCCGATCGCGTCGGCCTCGCTGGCCCAGGTCCACGAGGCCTTCCTGCGCAACGGCGAGCGCGTGGCGGTGAAGGTGCAGTACCCCGAGATCGAGGGCCTCGTGCGCGGTGACCTCAAGAACCTGCGGGCGCTCTTTCGCGCCGTGGAGGTCCTCGAGGGCGACTTCGACATGATGCCGCTCATCGACGAGCTCGGAACCTACGTGCCCCGCGAGCTCAACTTCGTGAAGGAGGCGCACAACCTCGAGACCATCGGTCGCTTCTTCAAGAACCGCGACGACGTGTCGGTGCCGCGGGTGCACTGGGAGCTCACCTCGCGCCGGGTCCTGGTGATGGACTTCGTCGAGGGCATCAAGGTCACCGACGTGGAGGGGCTGCGCGGCGCCGGCCTCGACCCCCAGGAGGTGGCGCGCCTGCTGGTAGAGGCCTACTGCGAGCAGGTCTTCGTGCAGGGCTTCTTCCACGCCGACCCCCACCCGGGGAACCTCCTGGTGCAGCGCAGCGAAGCGGGCGGCGCGCGGCTCGTCTTCGTCGACTTCGGCCTCGCCAAGGAGCTGCCGCCACGCTTCCGCAAGGACGTGCTGCGCTTCGCCGGCGCGCTGCTCACCGGCAAGGCCGACGAGATGGCCGAAGCGCTGCTCGACCTGGGCTTCGAGACCCGCGACGGGCGGCCGGAGTCGCTGCACGACATTGCCGCCTTCATCCTGGAGCTCGCCAAGCGCTTCCGCCATGGCGTACGCCTGGACCACGAGCTCACGCAGCGCTTCGCCCGCGAGGTCCCCGAGCGCATCCGCGCCAACCCCGTGGTGCGCGTACCGACGCACCTGGTGCTGCTCGGGCGGGTGCTGGGCCTGCTCTCCGGGGTGAACCGCTCGCTCGACTCCCGGCTCGACCTCGCGCGGGCGCTGCTGCCCTACGTAGCGGGCAGTTCCCGCTAGCCCTCCGGGTCGGCCGGACGCGTGAAGGTGACGAAGGCCATGGCCGGGCGCTTCGAGGAATCGCGCATGGCGAACTGCATGGAGTCGAGGGTCCAGCCCTGGGCGGTCCAATCGTTCAGGATCTTCTCGAGCTCGACGTCAGAGACCTCGCTCGTCTCCACCACCGTGTAGATCACGCCCGCCACGCAAGCCCCCCCGATGCCGGCCCGGCCGGGATCATCCCGCACGCGGGCGGCGCCGTAAAGCACGCGAGGGCCGCCGCGCGCAGGGCGGCGCTCAGCCTCCGGCCTGGCGCCCGGCGGCCGCCAGACGCTCGCGCTCGACGTGCTCCAGCCAGCGTTCCGCCACCTCGCGGGTCGAGTCGTGGCTCTTCGCCTTCGCGAAGGCCTGGCCGGCCGACCGCACCCGCCCCCCGTTGAAGCGCGACACACCGAGCAGCACCCAGGCGTTGCCCGGCTCGTCGAGCCCGCCGCGCTCCACGGCGCGCACGAAGGCCTGCTCGGCCGCCGACCAGCTCTCGCGCTCGAGGTGGAGCTGGCCGAGCCGCAGGTAGAGGTCGCCCGACTCGGAGAGCTCGGCGGCCCGCTCCAGATGCGGGATGGCGCGGTCGTACTCGCGCGCCTGGATCCACGCGTTGGCGAGGAGCTCCCAGGCGTCGGGCTCGCTCTCGATCGCGCCCTCCTCGAGCCCCTTCTCGAGCAGCAGACCCGCCCGATAGGGAAGCTCGTGATAGAGATAGAGCTGGGCCAGACGCTCGAGCTCCTCGCTCGTGGTGAGCATCCCCTGCTCGTGGGCCAGCTGGAGCACCGCGAGCGACTTCCGGTCGCGACCGAGCTCGCCGTAGATCGCCGCGAGCTGCATCCAGTAGGTCTTCTTCGGGTAGAGCATCACCAGACGCTCCAGCACCGTCGCGAGCTTCGCGTAATCCTTCGCCTCGAAGTAGAGGGTGAGCAGGAGCTGGAGCCACGCCTCCTTCGGCCGCTCTTCCATCGCCACCGCCTGCTCGGCGGGCTCGAGCGCATCGGCGTAGCGTCCGCCGAGCGCGTAGGAAGTGGCCAGCACGTAGTAGGCGGTGGCATTCGGGTTCTCGGCCGCGGCGAACCACTGCTCGAGCATGCGGGCCGAGTCCTCGTAGCGGTCGAGCATCAGGTAGATCTGGCCCAGGTTGAAGAGGGTGGCGAGATGGGTGCCGTGAGCGAGCGCCTCCTCGGCGAGCGACGCCTCGAAGCTCTGGGTCGAAGCCTCCCACTGCTCCTGGGCCGCCTCGAGGTAGGCGCGGGTCTGGTAGTAGAGCGCACGCTCGTGGGGATTGAGGCGGTTCAGCTTCACCGAGGCGAGCATCTCCTCGGCCTCGGCGAAGCGGTCCTCGCCCATCAGCTCCTGCGCCTTGCTGAGCTTCTCGTAGGCGTACTCGCCCACGGTGAGGCCGCTCGAACGCGTGCGTCGGTCTTCCCGGGCATGCGCCGGCAGACAGGCCAGCAGGGTGAGGCCCACCGTGAGGAGTGCCAGCGCGAGACCGCGCTCTCGCATCAGGCGTCGTCCAGCCTGTAGGTGAGCCGCACGCGCACCCCGGGGCGGGGAACGGGCTTCCCGTCCACGATCTTCGGGTTGTACTTCCACTTCTTGATCGCCCGCAGCGTCTCGCGGTGGAAGAGCTTGCTGGAGGACTCGACCACCACCGGGTCCTGGACGGTGCCGGTGGGGCTGATGGTGAACTCCACCTCCACCCAGCCCTCGACGCCCAGCGACATGGCCCGCGACGGGTACTGCGGGTTCACGCGCACCAGGGGAACGATGTCGGCGTCGCTGGGGGCCGCGCCGAGGGCGGGCCCGCCCGACAGGTCGAAGTCGGGCATGGGCACGGACACGGCGTCGCCGAGGTGCTGGCTGGGCTTCTGCGACCGCGCCATCTCGAGGAGAGGCGGCGGGGGCGGCTCCTCGCGCTTCTGCTTCTCCGGGAGCTGACGCTTCTTGAGCTCGAGCTCGGAGTCCCTGCGCAGGCGCACGAACTCGATCGCGTTGCGACTCAGCGCTTCCGAGAGGCCGGAGCCGCTCATCGAGATCAGCGACTGCATCAGGAAGAAGAGGCCGTAGGTGGCCACGGCTGCGCCCGCGGCGGCCATGACGTAGCGGAGCAGCATGCCTCTTCGCCGGCCTCCCTAGGCGTGCACCAGGCGGTCCGCGATGCGCTCGCCCTCGTGGCGGGCGAAGCGGGCCAGCTGGACGCCGAAGACCAGACCCGACAGCGCGGCCACCATGCCGGCCATGGTGGGGATCGTGGCCTTCGAGACGCCGGAGGCCATGGCGCGGGTGTTCCCCGTGCCCGAGATGGCCATCACGTCGAAGACCTCGATCATCCCGGTCACGGTGCCGAGGAGCCCGAGCAGCGGACACACGGCCACCAGGGTCTGGATCATGAGGATCGAGTGATCGAGCTTCTGCTGCACCTCGGCGACCAGGCGCCGGCGGATCTGGTACGCGTACCACGAGGTGTCGTTCCTCCAGGCCTCCCACTGCTCGTGGGCGCGCCGCGCCTCGCGGGGGTGGCCGAAGCGGAAGTACCAGGCGCGCTCCAGGATCAGCATCCACATGAGAAAGGTGACGGCCAGGATCATGTAGAGAACCTCGCCACCGGCCTCCAGGAAGTCGCGAACGGGCGAGATCAGGTCAGGCAGCACGGCGCTTCACCGCGCGCTCGGCCACCATGCCCACGCTCTGCTCCTCGAGGACGTCCGTGATCCTGCGCGACCCGCTGGTGACGAGGGCGTGGAGCAGCAGCAGCGGGATCGCCACCAGCAGCCCGAGCATCGTCGTGACGAGGGCCTCGGAGATGCCTCCGGCCATGAGCTTGGGATCCCCCGTGCCGAAGAGCGTGATCGCCTGGAAGGTGCGGATCATGCCCGTCACCGTGCCGAGCAGACCCATCAGGGGCGCCACGACCGTCACCACCCGGATCGCCCACAGGAAGCGGTCCAGGCGGCTCGACTCGCGCAGGATGGCTTCGTCGAGCTGCAGCTCCAGGGTCTCGGGGTCGGAGTCGGGGTCGTTCTCGTAGACCCGGATCACGCGCCCCAGCGGGTTGCCCTCGCTGGCGGTCTTGCTCTTCTGCTGCGCCGCCACCTTGCGGCCCACGGCGAAGACCGTGGCCAGCCGGGCGAGACCCACGAGGCCCGCCAGCACGCCGAGCGCGAGGATCGCGTAGCCCACGGCTCCGCCCTGCTCGACGCGCTCCTGGATGTCGGGCGTCTGCACGAGCAGCGAGAGGATGGCCCCGCGCGACGGGTCGATCGCCAGCGTGGCGACGTTGTCCGTGGCGTTCTCGAAGCGCCGGACGGTGGCGAGGGCGCCGCCTCCCGGCTGGCGCGCGAGCTCCTTGAGCTCCGCCGTCTCCGGCACCCAGCGCAGGTAGCGCCCGTCGGAGATCGCGTTGAAGGCGCCGACCCTCGTGACGTTCCGCTGCGACTCTCCCCCGTCGGGGGCCGTCACGGTGGTGGCGAAGCGCACCACCTTCCCCGACTCCGTCATCTCCTCGTAGAGCGTGTACCAGAGCTTCTCCAGGCTCTCGATCGAGGGCAGCGACCGGCTCTGGCCGAGCTCGGAGAGGAAGCCGCTGCGGCCCCCGAGCTGCGCGCTCACCAGGGAGTTGTCGACCTGGCCGCCGGTGTCGCCGGCGACCTGGCGCACCACGCCGAAGAGCTCGCCGAGCGTGCCGAGCCGCTCGCGCAGCCTTTCCTCGAGCTCGGCGATGTTCTCCTCCTTCTCCTGAAAGGTCGACTCGAGCGACTCGCTGCGGGCCTCCTCGCGGGCGATCCTCGCGCGCGCCTCCTCGAGCAGTCGCTTCTGGTCGGCGCGGGCCCGGCGGAAGGCCTCTTCCCGGCGCTCGTTCTCCGCGCGCTCGGCGCGCCAGCCTGCCCTCACGCGTTCGAGCAGGTCGTCGAGCGATTGCGCGGGCGGCGGCTCCTGCGCCGGAGCCGTCATCGGGAACGTCCACGAGAGCACGAGCAGCAGCGCCATCGTCCAGCGGCGAACGGGCCTCATCGCGCGTCCTCCGCCGTCGGAACCGGAAGCCTCAGCAGGTCGGGTGCGGCCTGCTTGCGGGCGATGCGCAGACCCTGTCGGATCGGCACCCGATGCTCGCCGCCCAGCGGCAGCCAGCTCTTCGTCTTGCGGTCCCAGACCCCCGACTCGCTGCCATCCAGGTTCTGGTACACGAGGGTGAGGCGCCCCACGCGCAGGAAGGTCACCGTGCGGGCATCGCCTTCCCCGACGAGCCTGCCCTCGTAGGCCTCGATGGTGCGCCCGTAGTCGTTCTCGATCTGGTAGGCCTCGAGGATGCGGCGGAACTTCTCGGCCTCGGAGACGTCGGAGCGGCCCATCAGCTCCTGCAGGTTCGCGACGCGCGCGCGGCGCTCGTCGAGCAGGAAGGGCACGTCGAGCTCCACGAAGGCGCCGAGGGCCTCGATCATCTTGAGCATGAGCGGCGTGATCTGGCGTCCCACCAGCTCCACGTCGTCGATCTGCTGCTGGAGCGAGGTCTCCTCCTCCTCCTGCGCGGCCACCAGCTCCTCGAGCTGGCCGTTGTAGACCTCGAGGGCCTCGATCTGGCGGAGCGCCTCGCGGTAGGCGCGCTGGAGGTTCTCGGTCTCGTCGCTCAGGCCGTCGATTCGCTTCTGCGACGCGGTCCCGTCCGCGTTGGCGCGGTCGCGCGTGCCCACGGCCTCGTCGAGCTGCGCGCCGGCCGGAGGCGACGGCGCCGCCGAGAGGATCAGGCCGAGGGTCGCGGGAAGGAAGCCCCCCCCGAGCAGTCGAAGCCTTCTCATGTTCGCTCTCCCGATCGGTCTCGCGTCGAGCCTCGTGATGCCAAGGGACTACTCCTCCAAGGTGCGGCGGTCTCGTGGCGCGTCGGGACCGACCAGCACCGACTGGGCCCTGCGCGCCTCTGCTTCGAGCGCGCTGCGCGCCTGGCCCCTCGCGGCGCCGAGGGCCATGCTCGCGGCCGCGTGCACCATGGACGCGCGCAGGGCCGCGTCGTCGATGGCGCGGACCGCCCACGCCACCGAGGCCGAGATGGTGGCGGCGGTGATCTGGCGGGCCAGCACGGCGCCGTTCGCCCACGACGCCAGCTGGCTCCTGCCGGACATCTCGTCGAAGGCCCGCTCGAGCTCCGCGGTGAGCTCTGCCGCGAGCGTTCCCTGCAGGGGGAAGGTGGTCCTGGCGCTCATGAAGGCGCGCAGCAGCGAGCGGTGGTAGCGAGACAGCCGAACCATCTCGTCGGCGCACGCTCTCACCACCCCGACGAGCCGCGCGTGGCCCGACCAGCTCTCTCCTTCTCCCGCGCCAGCCAGCAGCCCGGAGAAGTGGGACTGCACGGCGTGGGCCAGGAGCGCGTCCTTGCTGCCGAACTGGTTGTAGAGCGTCGGTACGGACACGCGGCAGTGCGCTGCAAGCTCGCGCATGGTGAGGCCTTCGTAGCCGCGGCCCGCGATGAGGTCGCGCGCAGACTCGAGGATGTGCTCCCGTCGCTCGAGCTTCTGCTGGGTGACGAGGTCCACGGCCGCGCACTGTAACAGATGCAAGTTACTGAATGCGCATCAAGCGGCTTGAACCCGTTCGAGACCCTTCCCACCCGGCCGCTCGTCGGGGAGCGGAGCTAGAGACCCCGCCCGCCCCGCTCGCGGATCATCGGCGCGGGGCTCCGGAAGAGATCGGGGATGCGGTTCGCGCTCCCGCTGGTGAGGCCCCCGTCGACGACGAGCGTGTGCCCGCTCACGTAGCCCGCGGCGTCGCTGGCGAGCCAGAGGGCGGCCTGCGCGATGTCGAGCGCCACCCCGGGGCGGCCGCGCAGGGGCGAAGAGCGGGCGAGGCCCTGTTCCGCCGCCTCCACCGCCTCGGGATCGCCCGACATCACGTCGGCCACCATCGGCGTCGCCATGTTGCCGGGGGCGATGCAGTTGACGCGGATGCCGAAGGCCGCGAGCTCTGCGGCGACGTTGCGCGTGAGCCCGACGAGGCCCGCCTTCGCGGTCGCGTAGACGTGCGGCCCCAGCCCGCCCTCGAGCCCCGCGACGCTCGAGGTGCAGAGGATGCTTCCGGAGCGTCGAGGCTTCATCGCGCGGGCTGCGTGCTTCATGCCGAGGAAGACACCGCGCAGCAGCACCGCCATGGTGGCGTCGTACTCCTCCACCGGCGTCTCGTCGATGGGGCCCACCGCGCCCACGATGCCCGCGTTGGCGAAGAAGCAGTCGAGCCGCCCCCATGCGGAGACCGCGCCGTCGACGGCCGCGGCGACGTCCTCCTCGCGCGTCACGTCGGTGTGGAGGAAACGCAGCGCAGGGCCCAGCTCGGCCTCGAGCGCCTTGCCCGGCTCGTCCTGCACGTCGGCGACGAGCACGCGTGCGCCCTCCCGCGCGAAGAGACGCGCGGTGGCCTCGCCGAGCCCGCTCGCCCCCCCGGTCACGATCGCGGCCCGCCCCTCGAGAGCTCCTGCCACGGCCTTCAACCCTCGACCAGCCCGCGCCGGCGCAGCTCGCGGGGCAGGCGCTCGGCGTCGGCCGAGAGCGGGGGGCCCTTCTCGTCTTCCCGGAGGCGCCCCGCCGTGTCGCGGGCCATCTTGGTGCCGTCGTAGGTGATGAACTTCTCGGGCACCACCTCGAGCACGACGCGCAGCGGCGAGTCGAGACGCTTCTGGAAGGCCTCGGCGTGCCTGGGCACGGGCAGCAGGTGGCTCGAGAAGGCGGGGTAGAACCAGTCCTTGGTCTCGCGGTCCTCGTGGACGACGCAGCGCCCCTTGAAGGTGATGCTGCAGCCCGTGCCGCGAGAGGTTCCGTTGCTCGTCACCACCACCGACACGCGCGGGTCGCGGCGCACCGCCGAGATGCGGTGACGGTGGGCGCCGGCGGTGAGCCACATGCGGCCGTCGCGCCAGAGGCAGGACATGATCACGCCCATGGGCCAGCCCTCGCGGGTGCTCCACATGAAGACGCACTCCTTGACCTCGGTGAGGAGCGCCTCGCGGGCGTCCTCGTCGAGGGGATAGATGGAAACCGCTTCGTAGTCCTGGAGATCCGACGACATGGGGCCCTCTCGGAGGCTGGCTGGTTCGCCCGGCGAACGGCGTCTCGCCCGGCCGCGGGCCTTGCGCCTGCCAACTTTAACATGTTAAAAGGTCGATCGTCTCGCACGTCCCGAACAAAGGAGAGCCGCCATGAGTGCTCCGGCCGAGAGCGCGAAGCCTTTCCACCTCCAGGGGAACTTCGCCCCGGTGGAGCGCGAGGTGACCGCCACCGACCTGCCGGTCGAAGGCGCCCTGCCGCCGGAGCTCTCCGGCCTCTACGTCCGCGAGAGCCCCAACCCGAAGACCGGCACCTCCGACCACTGGTTCCTCGGCGACGGCATGGTGCACGGCGTCCGGCTCGAGAAGGGTCGCGCGGCCTGGTACCGCAACCGCTACGTCCAGACCCCCTACCTCGAGAACCCCGACGTGAAGCGCATCTCCGACGCCGGCGTGATCGACCATACGGTGTCGAAGGCGAACACCACGGTGCTGAAGCACGCGGGCAAGATCCTCGCCCTCGAGGAGGGGTCCTTCCCCTACGTGCTGGGCGACGAGCTCCAGACCCTCGGCTGGACCGACTTCGACGGCAAGCTCCGGTCGGCCTTCACCGCCCACCCCAAGATCTGCGCGGTGACGGGGGAGATGATCGCCTTCGGCTACGGCCAGCTCCCGCCCTATCTCGTGTACCTGCGCGTGAGCCCGGAGGGGAAGCTCGTGCAGGTGGAGGAGATCACGGTGGGCGGCCCCACCATGATGCACGACTTCGCCGCCAGCGAGAAGCACACGCTCTTCCTCGACCTGCCGGTGGTGTTCTCGATCGAGGACGCGCTCGCGGGGGTGATGCCCTTCTCGTGGAGCGACGACTACCCGGCGCGCATCGGAGTGATGCCGCGCACCGGCGGCAACGCCGACGTGCAGTGGTTCGACGTGAACCCCTGCTTCATCTTCCACACCATGAACGCCTGGGACGAGGGCGACGACACCGTCGTGCTCGATGCCTGCCGCAACAGCGAGGTGTGGCGCAAGGCGGGCGAGATGCAGGGAGACGGCAAGCTCACGCTCCACCGCTTCACCTTCGACCTCGCCTCGGGGACCGTGAAGGAGGAGACGCTCGACGACCGGCCGCTGGAGTTCCCGCGCGTCGGGGCCGGCGTGGTCGGCCAGAAGAACCGCTACGGCTACGCGCTCCACCTCGAGCCCGGGGCCCGCGAGGGCGACACCCAGTTCCTCGGGATCACGAAGGTGGACCATCGGACCGGGACGCAGGAGACCCACGACTACGGCCCCGGCCGCAACTCCGGCGAGGCCGTCTTCGTGGCCGCGGAGGGCGCCGACCCGAACGGCGACGAGGGCTGGGTCATGAGCTACGTGTACGACGAAGGCAGCGACAAGACGGAGCTCGTCGTGGTCGACGCCTCGAACATGACCAAGGACCCGGTGGCCCGCGTCGAGCTCCCGCAG
>JAAUXZ010077564.1_pt1 | contig 12642 bp, 4 predicted proteins | sample 7278131 | NCBI WGS metagenome assembly JAAUXZ01 (sample SAMN14350119, study PRJNA611818) | marine sediment metagenome | isolation source: surface marine sediment (3m) | place: French Polynesia: Moorea | collected 2018-08
ATGACAGGAACCACGCCTCAAATCGGCATTAACGACCTATTGGTTCCAGGTGTTGCCCTGAAACGGATGTCTCAGCGTAAATTCAATCAGCGGGTGAAACATGCGGGCTAAGGCCTTACTAACAATATACCCAGGATGCATTGGCGAAGGGTATGCCTGAATACGGTCCTTTTGTGCATAACCGGGAAAGGGTGAGGATATCTTCACCCAGCCAGGGGTCCGGTTCAAAATTGATCATAACTATTCGATCCGGGCGATAACGGATTGAAAATACTGATATCAAGAGCCCATATGTCATTCTGAGTGACGACTTACTGCGCACACCCGGGAAAATTAAGCGCTGGTGCTGAATTGAGTTTAATTCCTGAAATGCTCCTTTGTCGATAACCATTTCCTATCTAAAAAATCACGTGATTTCCTCAAGTTAAAGGTTATCAAACTTTAGTCGTTAGATAATTGTGTGCATATCTCATTGGCTGCCATTTGATCGTGTCTGGACGTTTTTCAGCAATAAGAAACTCTGACGATATACAGTCCGACAAGGGCTGGGCATCTGTGCAATCTGCTGATGGCAATATGCAGGAAGAGACCCTAGGCCAGAAGAACGATGATGTCAGAAATAGATCGGGGAACAACACCCTTGTGTTCGATCTTGGGCAGACCTGGCTGGCCTGGCAGTGCAGGATGGTGGCCGGGATTATTCGCGGTGCTCTTTTTCATGCCACTCGTGATGGTCGAACGGATGCAGTGGTATCGATTTGGCCAGGAGGAGGTGAGGGGCAAGATCAGATGCAGGATGTTGCTTCCCAAGTCGTTAAGGGTGGGCGGGGGATCATTCGGTCTCAGCAGAAGTATGGTCCAGGTAACCACCGTACATGCGATCTGATTGCCTGTCCATTGTCAGTCGGCGGCAAATTGGTGGCTGTCGTTACTGTAATGGTATCGACACGTTCAGAGCCTCAGCAGCACGCTGTTATGCAACTTCTGCAATGGGGAGGATTATGGCTGGAAACACTCATCCAGCAGCATAATGAAACACAGAAGGAGGTTGGTTTATTCACACTGGCCTTGATGACTGACATTCTGGGACAATCCGACTCCCACCTGGCAATCATTGAAGTGGTCAATCGTTTGGCAGACCGGTTTGATTGTGAACGAGTCAGCATGGGGTTTCGGAATGGGCTGTCCATTCGACTTGAGACACTGTCGCGTGTCGCCAACTTTGACCCTCGTACCCAGTTGGTGAGAAGAATAGAAGCCGCTATGGAAGAGGCTGTCGATCAAGCCACTATCCTTGTTCATCCTGCCCAGTCATCACAACCACCCTTCATAACCCGAGCCCATAGTGAACTTTCAGAACAGCAGGGTCATGGCTCGATCTGTACCATACCATTACCAGGGCGATCGGCTACGATCGGCGCTATCACCCTAGAGCGTGGAGATCAAAAACCATTCGACAAAGATACCCTGGCCTTATGTGAATCGCTTGCCAAGCTGATCGGTCCTGCCTTGGATATGAAGCGGCGTGAAGAGCGTCCAATCTGGTCGAAGGCAGGAGAAGCCTTCGTTGGTTTGGCGGCTAAGCTGTTTGGACCTTCACGGTTCAAGCCGATGTTGACGCTGCTCTCGATCACACTGGTGTTGGTAACGCTTTCCCTGGTTGACGGCGCTTACCGGATAACAGCCCCTGCCAGTATCGAAGGTGGATTTCGGCAGCTTCTTGTCGCCCCTCAGGACGGATATGTCAGACAAGCTGAAGTTAGAGCGGGAGACCTGGTCCACGAGGGACAGCTGATAGCCACCTTGGATGACAGTGATCTCAAGCTCGAGCTGCTCAAGTGGCAGAGCCAGCGGAATAAAGTCGAAAAAGAGTATCAGGATGCCTTGGCAAAACGGGATCGTACGAGCCTCAGTGTTTCTCGAGCCCAGCTAGAACAGATGGACGCCGAGATTCGCCTGGTTGAAGAGATGATCGAACGAACCGAAATGCTCGCACCCTTCGACGGAGTGGTGCTAAGCGGTGACCTCAGTCAATCACTGGGTTCGCCCGTAGAGACAGGACAGGTTTTATTCGAAGTCGCTCCACTGGACAGCTACCGAGTCCTGCTAGAGGTCGACGAGCATGATGTAGCCGATCTGAGGCAGGGTAAATCGGGTCAACTGATTATCGCAGCCTTACCCAATAAGGTGTTCAATATTTCTCTGGGAAAGGTAACGCCGGTGGCGATATCCGGTGAAGGGCGAAACTATTTTAAAGTTGAAGCTTCGATGGATATGCCATCAAATATCCTGCGTCCAGGGATGCAGGGTGTGGCGAAGGTCGACATAGGGCAACGCAAGCTACTGTGGATCTGGACGCATGCGGTCATCGACCGTGTGCGGCTCTGGATCTGGTCGATCGGTTTATAGCGGGGCAGTGTGATGGTTGGGTCACAAACAGATAACTGGTCCCAGGTCGCTGGTTTGCGTCCACAATTGCGTCAACATGTACGTACCTATTCTCAGCAGTTTCGTGGGGAGCGCTGGTACGTATTGCGTGATGAGTCGAATGGACATCACCTGCGGTTCAATGCAGTCGCGTACGATTTCATCGGGCGCCTCGATGGTGATCTCACTGTGCAACAGATTTGGGATCAGCAGTCCAATGCACAGGGTGATGACAGCCTGGAGCAGGAGGAAGTCCTGATAATCCTGACACAACTGTTTGCCATCGATGCCTTACGAAGTGGTCTACCCGTAGACGCAAGGGAATTTTTCAAACGTCAGCAACATGAACGCCGGCTGGTCCGGAAACGCTCGGTGATGAATCCTCTGGCGATTCGTGTGCCTCTGCTGGATCCGGACCGGTTTCTTAACCGGCTGCTGCCCTGGGTGCGGCCGCTATTTTCCAGAATTGGAGGGGTGGTCTGGTTGCTGCTGGTAGGTATGGCCGGCCTGCTGGCGATGCTCAATTTTCCGGCCCTCAGTGTGGCGTTGGACCAAGATATTCTTTCCCCAGGCAACCTGGTCATGATGTTGTTGATGTTCATTGTGATCAAGGCGGTCCATGAGTTTGCCCATGCCTTGACGGTCAAAATGTGGGGCGGCGAAGTGCATGAAATGGGCATAACCTTGCTGGTGCTTGCCCCTGTGCCCTATGTGGATGCGTCGGCTGCATGGGGGTTTCGTGATAAATACAAGCGTGTCCTGGTTGGCGCGGTAGGTGTTCTCACTGAACTGTTTATCGCCGCACTGGCCCTGTATGTCTGGTTGGCCGTGGAACCCGGTCTGATAAGGGATGCCGCCTTCAATGCCATGCTTATCGGCAGTGTTTCGACCCTGCTGTTCAACGCCAATCCACTGTTACGATTCGACGGATACTATGTATTACAGGACCTGATCGAGATACCGAATCTTTATAGCCGCTCGAGTCGCTATCTGCTTTATCTGATACAGCGTTATCTGTTTGGCTTGAGCCATGTGCGTTCATCAGTGACCGCACCGGGTGAACGGGTCTGGTTTCTGTTTTATGGTGTTTCTGCGTTTTTGTATCGGCTGGTTATCATGGTTGTTATCGTGCTGTTTCTGGCCGAGGAATACCTGTTTATCGGAGTAGCCCTGGGCACCTGGGCGGTGTTCATGCAACTCGTCATGCCGATGGTCAGAGGAATACGGTTTCTCTCCAACAGTCCATTGCTCTCAGGTAAGCGTAGCAGGGCGTTAGCGGTCTCATCGGTGGTGGTTTTTGGCTTCGCTGCAGGGTTGTTTATTCTGCCGGTCTCGCTGACCACTCATGCCGAAGGTGTCGTCTGGGTTCCGGAGCAGGCTCAGGTGTTTGCTGGTACGGATGGTTTTGTCAGCGAAGTCATGGTGTCATCGGGTTCCAGGGTCGAACCGGGTACGCTCTTACTACAGATGCACGCACCATTTCTCGAGACCCGCATCGCGAAGCTGGAGGCTCGCTATCGTGAACTGCAGATCCACCAAGCTGCTGATCACTTGAAGCATAGGGTGCAGTCAGCAATCACTCAGGAAGAGATGGTGGCCGTGCAGGCCGAATTGGACTTGATGAGGGAGCGTTACTCGAATCTGGAGGTGCGCAGTGAGGCGTCCGGGACTTTTGTCCTGCCGGACGAGCTGATCTTACATGGTCGATATCTGCACCAGGGGCAGTTGATAGGCTATGTCATCAAACCTGAACATCTATTGGTTAGATCTGTCATACCACAATCTTCGATCGGATTGGTACGCCAACAGGTGGAGAAAGTAGAGGTGAGACTGGCTGAACGGTTGGACAGATCCGTGGAATCTGGCATTCTGCGTGAGACGCCTGCCGGCAGTACCCATCTTCCGAGTCGCGCATTGGGTGTAGCCGGCGGTGGTGATATCGCTGTCAGGATAAGCGATGAGGCGGGCATCACTGCGGCAGAGAAGGTTTTTCAACTTGACTTGTTACTACCCGATGATCTTGAGGTTGCGGGACTGGGGGAGCGGGCCTATGTGCGCTTCGAACATGGTTCGGAATCCCTGGGCAGGCAATGGTTGCGAAGTGGTCGACAACTGTTGCTCAGCCGGCTTTCTCTTTAACCGAAGATAGTCACGAAAATCTTAAGCTCAAGTTTTATGTCGAAACCACCGACAACCAAAAGTACTCATCAACAAAGCGATACGTATAATCAGGTCGTCGTAAGAGTGGACAATAAAACGAAACATATCCTCTCAATGATACTGTTGATTGTATGGTCCATGGCTCCTGCCTGGGCAGGAAAAAACCCGCATCACGAGGTGGGTGAAGTTACAATTCCGCAATTGGATTGTGTTATCGAACCCAGTGAAATAGTCGATGTCGGCAGTGCGGTGCCCGGCGTGGTTGAGTCAATCCAGGCAGATCGTAGTGATTTGGTGAAAAAAGGCGCTATTCTGGCTGAGCTAGAGTCCAGTGTAGAACAAGCCACCCTCGATCTGGCAAAGGCCCGAGCCGAGCTCAATACATCCATAGAACTGCGCCAGGAGAGCGCGGCTCTGGGCTACTTGACACACAAGCGCAATGAATCGCTGCTGAAGAAATCAGCCATCTCCGTACAGGACATGGACCAACTGAAGACCGAAGCACGTATCGCTGAATTGCAGGTCAAGCAGGAACAGGACAACAAGCTGATCGCCGGGCTGGAATACCAGCGGGCAGCGGCAATCTTGCAACGTCGCATCATCCGCAGCCCGGTTGATGGTGTGGTCGTCGACCGTTTCAAGGCGATTGGAGAGTACGTGGAAGATGAGCCCGTGTTACGCGTGGCTCAACTGGATCCACTTTTTGTGGAGGTAATCGTACCGGTGGAATTCCTGGGTAAGATAACGCCTGGGATGCAGGCGGAAGTGATTGCGGAAGTTCCGGGGTTTGAGGCTCAGCAGGCGACGGTTGAACGTATCGATCGGGTGGCAGATGCCGCAAGCGGTACTTACGGGGTGCGTCTACTCCTTCCCAATCCCCACTATCGTATTCCTGCCGGGTTGCGCTGTCGTCTGGGATTTACGCCTATCGATCAACATCCGCAAACCGCTGAAGTTACCGATGAGTCACTCGCATCGAGCACTGAAATACCGCAACCTGTTGCACAAGCCGCAGCTTTCTCTGAAAGGATTACACAGGCGGAAGCGGTATCGGGTTCCTGCTTTCGCATAGGTCCGATAAAGGATAAAAATCTCGCCAGACAATTAGCTGCAAAAGTGGAATCGGAATCCACGACCGTGACCTTTCATGAACAGAACCATTCGTCCACCAGTGGATATCGCGTATTTGCCAGTACCGGGTCGGACGATCGGACTGACACAGACAAACTACAGGCTCGTTTGGAGGCTGCAGGTATAGAAGATCGTTTTATCGTATTGCAAGGTGAGTACAAAGGCAGGTTGTCCCTGGGTTACTATCGTAAAAAGCATGCTGCGAAAAAACGCCAGCGAGCCCTGGCAGACAAAGGTTTTCAGACAGAAGTGATGCCCATACCTTATATAAATGCAAGATATTATCTCGATATCTCATTCATGGCAGAAGCTGAACTTGCTGAACAGGTCAAGGAAATTACTGCCTTACTTCCAACTTCTTTGGTATTGAAACCACAGGCCTGTCGACATCTAGTCGCAACTCATTGAGTGATATCGCAATGATATCGGATGGGGTGATCTGCGGGATTCCAGGTAAGCTTCCCAACCGAGAAGAATAAAAATTCTGTTTCACCCAGTTTCAAGTCTGTTTGCCGGGTTTTTCTCTGATTCAATGCATTGACAGGGTCGGTCGATCCCAGTTCGCGTAAGTCATTAATATCATTCCCTGAAATACCCACTCAACCAGCCGATATGCTTTTACCGGTGCTGTGCTCGTAGTGAGCATTACCTCGGGAATTAAAAGTGTGTTTATGGCCATGAAACAGAAACAAAAGAAGCGTCAAACAGCAATCATCGAAGCTCTCGAACCCCGTGTGCTCTTCTCGGCAGATGTATTGGGTGGTGTAATCGACAATCCAACCACGGAAGATCATCTTACCAACCTGCTTGATGACGCCACTGTTGTATTCGAGCATCAGACAATCATTCCCCAAAACCAACAAACCGACGCCTCCGATCCACAATCAGTCACTGAAGCGGAAGGTGAGGATGCAAACGCACTCCTGATCACTGAAACCACACGCAATGAGTTGGTGCTGATCGATCCGGCCACCCCGAACTATGAGGAAATTATTCAGGCGTTCACTTCCCAGGATGATCCTCAGCGCCAGATTGAGGTACTGTTGTTGGACAACCACCGTGAAGGCATATCCCAGATCAGTGATATCCTGATGGATCGAACCGATTTGGATGCGGTACATCTGATTTCCCATGCAACGGATGGAACTATCTATCTGGGTAATACTTCTCTCGATAGCAAATCATTAATTACAAACTCCGGTGAGATTGCAGAGTGGGGTAAGGCGTTCACCGATTCGGGTGATTTTCTCATCTATGGCTGTGATTTGGCTGCTACTCAAAGCGGTGAACAATTCATCGAACGGTTGGCTGAGTTGACTGGTGCCGATGTCGCCGCTTCAGATGACCGGACCGGTCACGCAAATAGTGGTGGTGACTGGGTGCTCGAATATTTAAGTGGACCCACAGATACCCAGAGTATGGGCACTGTGCAACTGCTTAGCACTTGGGAAGGGACACTTGCTCCGCCGATCAACACGGTGCCAGCCTCACAGAGCATGGATGAGAATACGAGCCTCGTGTTCTCGAACGGCAATAGCAATGCGATTACGGTCAGCGATGGTGATACTGATACTGGAGATTTGGAAGTCGAGTTGAGCGTCGATCAGGGTACGTTGAGCCTGTCGGGCACCAGTGGGCTCACGTTCACGAGTGGTGACGGCGTCGCCGATGGGGCGATGACCTTCAGCGGCAGCGTGTCGGACATCAATGCGGCACTGGACGGCCTGATGTTCACACCGCAAGCCGATTGGAACGGTGACGCGACGCTGACGTTGACGACGACCGAGCAAAGCGGTGTTGATTTCGATCAGGATTCGAACATTACCACTAAGTACACGTTCGACGTCGATGGAACGGATGCGATTGGTAGCAATGACGCAACTCTGGTCAACAGCCCTCCGATCGTCGTCGACGGCGAGCGCGGAAACGTCCTCGAGACGGATGGAGCCAACAACTACGCGGCTGTGCCGATCCCGGCAACGGATACGCTGTCGCAGTTCACGTTCAGCTTCTGGGTAAAGACCACCGAAAACGGGACCGCCGCCAATCCCTACGACCGCCCGACCCTGTTCGGGATCGATAACGGATTTTCCTACAACGATCTGGCCATCAATACCAACAACGGCTACATCGGTTTCTACTCTGGTCTGTCGGGTTCCGAAGCGACCTACCTGTCGACCACGACGCAGATCAACGACGACCAATGGCATCAGATCACGGTGTCGAACGACGGTATCAACGCCACCTTTTATGTCGACGGTAACTCCGAGGCGTCGCTGGCGACGGGGAATGGTCTGGCCTCGTTGAGCTACTACATCGGAGCGACGAATTGGACCGGCGCGGCGCCCTATAATCACCACAGCGGCCGGTTCGATGACCTGCGGATCTTCGACCGTGCGTTGACGGCGCAGGAAGTTAGCGACCTCCATGCCGGGTTTACGGCCATCGATGACACCGACCTTGTGACGATCAGCGTGAGCGCGCAAAATGATGCGCCGACATTCGGTACTGGCGACGGTACTATCCAGACCGCGGTGTCATCCGGGCATGACAGTGCTCAATCCGTGGTCGTCCAACCGGACGGCAAGATCCTAGTCGGCGGATCGGCTGACTTGGGCGGCGGCATCAAGGCCTTCAGCGTGACGCGCTACAACGTCGACGGTACGCTCGATACCAGTTTTGGAATTGACGGTCAGGTCATCACCCGGTCCGCCGCGCTTCTCGACAACGGAGTCCAACTAGCGCTGCAGGATGACGGCAAAATCGTGCTTTCCGGTCACAGCTACAATGGATCCGCCTGGGAACAATCCCTGGTCCGTTACAACCCCGACGGCTCACTCGACGATGGATTCGGCAACGACGGCATAGTCACCGGCAACGGTGGCGGTTCCACTACCGATATGGTTCTACAGGACGACGGTAAAATGGTCGTTGTCGGCTACATGAGCAATGGCTCGGACGTCGATTTCTCGGTGATCCGCTACAATGCCGATGGTTCGCTCGACGACAGCTTCAGCGATGACGGCAAGCTGCTCGCTGACTTCGGCTCTGCAGACGACCGGGCCTGGGCAGTAGCGGTTCAGGATGACGGCAGTATCGTCATCGGCGGTTATACCGACGATGGCGGCGATAGGGATTACGCATTAACGCGTTACAATAGCAACGGTATTCTCGACACCGACTTCGGCAGCAGCGGTCAGGTTATTACCGATTTTTCGACCGATAGTGAAGATACCATCTACAGTATCGCGCTGCAGGACGACGGCAAGATAGTCGTTGCCGGTTTTGCCGGCCCCAGTGGCAACAAGGATTTCTCGGTAGCCCGCTACAATACCGACGGCAGTCCTGACAACAGCTTTGGCACCAACGGCAAGACCACCATCGCTGTCGGTACCAGTCATGATTACGGCCAGAGTGTCGCCATCCAGGATGACGGTAAAATCGTCGTCGGTGGCCGGGTTTATGGCTCATCCAACAGTTTTGGTGTTATCCGCTTAGACACGGATGGCACTCCTGACAACGACTTTGGCAGCGGTGGCGTGGCAACGGCGGAAGTTCCCAGTGAAATGTCCGCAGATGCGTGGGATATTTCACTGCAAGCCGATGGCAGCATCGTCGTTGCCGGTGAGGCCAGGAATTTCAGCGACAGTAACTTTGCACTAGTCCGTTTCACCAGCGACGGCACACTCGATTTAGGCTTCGATACCGGCCTGCTCGGCGCCAACCCGACTTATGTTGCGGGCGGCGCACCGATCGTCCTCGACAGCGACGTGACGGTTTACGACGCCGAGTTGAGCGCGGCGGATAACTTCAACGGTGCGTCCCTGACCCTGGTGCGCAACGGCGGCGCCAACGCGGACGATCAATTCATCGCCAGCGGCACCCTGAGCCCGTTGACCGAGGCCGGCAGCCTGGTCGTCGATGGCACGACCATCGGTACGGTCACCACCAATAGCGGGGGCAGCCTGGTGCTGTCCTTCAACAGCAGTGCGACCAACGCGCTGGTCAACTCAGCGCTGCAGCAGATCGCCTACGCCAACAACAGCGGTACCCCACCGGCCAATGTGCAAATCGACTGGTCGTTTGACGATGGAAACAGCGGTTCACAAGGTCTTGGCGGAGCCCTGCAGGCACTGGGCAGCGTAACGGTGGGGATCGAGCCAGGTCCGCAAAATGTTATACCTGCCGCACAAAGCGTCGATGAAGACAGTACCCTGGTATTCAGCTCGGGTAATGGCAACGCGATCAGTATCGATTCCGGTGCTTCCTACACCCAGCAGGTTGTGGTTTCTGTCAGTAACGGTGTGCTTGTGGTCAGCGGTACTGGTAATGCCGACATCAGTAATGATGGCACTGCTGTGGTCACTATTACCGGCTCAGAAACCGCGATCAACGCGGCCCTGGATGGACTGCAATACACTCCAACCGAAGATTTCAGCGGCTCTGACACCTTAACTATCAGCACTACTGATGAAAACGTCTACAGCCTGAATATCGACAGCAGCCTGTTGTCTTTCCACCAGTTTTCCAGCACCGGGCCGGGCATAGATTCCAGCCCAGTCGGTGGCAACAACGCCACCGCTCAAGGCAATGCGACCGACGTCAATGATCCGATCCGCGGCGATGTAATGAGCCTGGATGGCAGTGGCGACTATGCAAGGATTTCCGGCATGGTGACCACCTCTCAGCAGGTCACATTGACGAGCTGGGTCAACCTGGCCGACGGAGCAGGTACCGGCGAGGTCATCGACCTCGGATACAATGTTTCGATCCGCCTGGATGCGGTGGATGGCGTACAGGGTGCTTACTACGATGGCAGTGTCCAGGAAACCAATACCGGGATTATGCTGGCCGGAACCGGTTGGCACTATATCGCTTACACCATCGATTCCGCCAATGACACCCAAATCGTGTACATCGACGGTGTCGCGGTCGCCACCACCAACCATAACACTGGTATCACCTACGGAGGAGGCGATGGAAATACCTACATCGGTGCCACCCAGGGCAGCAGCAACTATTTCGAAGGCCTGATCGACGAGGCGCGCATATACGACCGCGTGCTGACTGCGGGTGAAGTCGCCGCGTTGGCCAATGCGCCCATGCCGATTGCTGATTCTGATACTGTCACGATCAATGTCAACCCAGTAAACGATGCACCGACGTTCGCCTCGACCGCGCTGGCGCCGACGTGGAATGAGGACGGTGGCCCAGTTAGCGTCTTCGCTGGCACCAGTATCGATCCCATCGAGTCTGGAGACCTTGTCAACGCGCTATTGGTAGACGTGACCGGGCTAGCCGATGGCGCTGACGAAGTCCTCGTGATCGATGGCCAGTCGATTGCACTGACGGATCTCAATAGCGTGACCACGACCGCCAACGGATACGACGTCAGCGTTACGGCTCCGGGGGCTGTTGCGTCGGTCACCATCAGCAAGGTGGGTGGGTTCTCGGCAGCCGCGGCAGAGGCGCTGATCGACGGACTTGCATATGACAACGCCAGCGATACGCCGCAGGGCGCCGCGCGTATGGTGACGCTGGCAAGGATCCAAGATGACGGTGGTACCGCCAATGGCGGCAGCGACACTACCGTATATAACTTGGATTCTCTGGTAACGATTGTTGCCGTTAATGACGACCCGACCATTACCTCCGGGCCGGCTGTCAATGCCGCCGAGAACCAGATTGCGGTGACGGCGGTCACCGCCTCGGATGCCGATGGAGACACACCGACTTTCTCGATCACCGGCGGTGCGGACCAGACGCTGTTCGATATCACCAGTGGTGGCGTGCTGACTTTTGATGGTGCACGTGACTTCGAGACCTACAGCGACAACAACAATGACGGGGTCTACGAGGTTGAAGTCACCGCCAATGACGGCAATGGCGGTACTGATGCCCAGCTGATCGGCGTCACTGTCACCAATGTACAGCCAGTCATCTCGGCGACCGGCAACGCCACAGTGGATGAAGATGCCGACTTTATACTCAACCTGAGCGCCGATGAACATGTCGATACCTGGACGATCAACTGGGGTGACGGGTCGGTCGATACGGTCGCGGGTACGGAGACCACCGCGACGCACACCTTCAGTAACGGCGGCTTCACCAACAATATCACGGTCTCGGCGACGGACGCCGATGGCACCGTGCATGCGAGCGACCTAGTTGTTCCCGGTATCTTCGGTGCAGACCGGCTCGAACGGCTCGAAGGCGGGTCCGGAGATCTGGTGATGGATTTCTTCGAGGACATCGGTCTGAACTGGTCGCTCAATACCACCGTCGGTCCGGACGGTCTGCTCTACGTCGGGGAGTACAACGGCACGGTGGATAGCGACAGGATCCACAAGTTCGATCCGCTGACCGGTGACCATCTCGGTGTCTTCGTGGCGTCCGGCGCTGCGGGCCTTGACGGTCCTGCCGGAATGGAATTCGGCCCCGACGGCAATCTGTACGTCGCCTCGAACTTCAGTGACGAGATTCTTTGCTTCGATGGCACGACGGGCGCCCCGATCGGAACAGGGGTATTCGTCTCGGCAAACAGCGGTGGGCTCGACGAGCCCGACGACATCACCTTCGGTCCAGATGGTGACCTGTACGTAACTAGTTTCAACACCGACGAAGTCCTGCGTTACGACAGCATGACCGGTGAGTTCAAGGAGGTGTTCGTGACCGCGGACGCCACCAAGCTCAATGCGCCGTCGGAGCTGGTGTTCGGCCCCGATGGAAAGCTCTATGTAACGAGTGTGCTGACCAACCAAGTGGTTCGGTATTTCGACGACGGCTCCTTCGACAAGGTGTTCACGTCCGGTGTCACGATGAACCAGCCGCGTGGCGCGGTGTTCGGGCCGGACGGCGACCTGTATGTCGCCGATTCCACGGCGATACTTCGTTTCGCCGGGACCACCGGGGTCTACACTGGCG
>JAAUXZ010016885.1_pt1 | contig 12637 bp, 10 predicted proteins | sample 7278131 | NCBI WGS metagenome assembly JAAUXZ01 (sample SAMN14350119, study PRJNA611818) | marine sediment metagenome | isolation source: surface marine sediment (3m) | place: French Polynesia: Moorea | collected 2018-08
ACACAATGGCAAATGTTATAATGGCGGTTACTGCTTGCAACTACGGCGAAGCAAGGCGGGTACTTAATACACTTGCGGCGGGCGTTGACTCTCCAAAAATAGAAAATACCTTGTCAGTAGTTTCTAAAGTTCGCTTGCCGCAAGTGTTCACAAAACAAATGCCACGGCTACACAGAAAATATTTACGTAGCCGTGGCTTCTTAGTTAAAAAGATTGTGCGCAAGTACAATTTGTTAGCCTGTCATAATATAGGCACTTATAAATTTCGTGTAGTCATTCCGATTTTAATGAATAATAAAATAGTCAGTTTTACTACTCGCGCGGTGTTAGACGATATGCAACCGAAGTATTTACACGCTAAACAATCTGATAGCGTTATTGACCCCGCGCACGCGGTTTACAATTACGATAACCTGAAAAAGAACCATGACGCTTTTTTGGTAGAAGGGCCGTTAGACGTATGGAAATTAGGCAACGGCGCGGTTTCTATCTTTGGCGTAGAACATACAATAGAACAACTAAAGTACCTTTCACGTAAACGCATTAGGAACTTATACGTACTGTTTGACGCAGATAAAGCAGGGGTCAAAGCGGCTAAAAAATTAGCCCCGATTATGGCCCCAATTTGTAAGAACGTTGAAATTCTCACGCTTGAAAATCGGGGTGACCCTGGGGAACTTTCAACAAAGGAAGTCACCGAAATTAAGAACGCCCTTGACTTTAATATTTGATATTTTTCAAGAAAAAATTTTTAATTTTTTGGGCTTGCTTTTCGAAAATTTTAGGTGTAACTTTCTACCCTGTCCTTCAAAAATCCGTTCGGATTTGGGTTGACAAAAGCAAACATTAATTACCACAAAGCGGTACTTGGTCTTTGACAAGCAACTATACTTTTGTACATTTTGGGTAGGCTATCTATGGCCTACACAGAAACGTTTTACGTTTTTGTTCTTCACGAAATCCGCGCACCTTTGCGCGGTTCAAAGAACACTTACCGCTAAAAATGTTTCTTGCTTTTGTCATAGGCCGTAGGCTTCGTGTCTACGGCCTACCCAAAGTGTACAAGGGCAAATTGTTTACCAAACTTTTTTTAATTACTCAGAAGCACAACGGCACCAAAACGAATTATGAATTTTTATAATTTTGAAAATATGATTTCCCTTAAAAAATACCCTCAAACCTTACACGCTTCTATAAAAAGCCCTAAAGGGCTTTTATACAGCGTGTATTTTGGGAAGTCTGAAACCCTTTTACGGCTTTACTATGAAGCAACGAATACAGATAATACCTAAAGATACAGAAGCCTTTAAGCTACCTAACAGGGTTATAGGTTCGGGTAGAATAACAAGGCGGGTAGTAGCATACAAAAACAAACGCAACGGCTTTAAGAAAATAAACCAAAAAACCCAACGGCCTACCAGGGCAAAAAAGAAAGTACCGCCCATTAAGCTAACTTCAAGTAGTAAACGTATTTGGGAACATTGGCGTACCAAAGGTTATCCGTTCATACGTCACCAAAACGAAGACAATAGGGTAAAATACAATTCAATAAGACTTATCAAGAAAGCCCTTAAAGACTATTCAGCTAAACAAATCGTAGAAGCAATTGACTTAGCCCATGATTGCTTTAAATCCCGCAAGTACAAACCAACCATAGATAAATTAGCCTGTGACGCATTTTTTAAATTCTCAAAATGGCAGTTAGAAAACCTAACCGCGCCTGTAAAGGGTGATTCATGGTTTAAGGAATTTGTACAAGGGCAAATTTACGTTGATATGAATTACGCCAAAGTTGAAAAAGATACCAACCCCGAAGTTACCGCAATGGTAGAAGCCGCCTATAGAACCAATCAAAAATATCCTGACGGCGAATTAACAATTAGTGAGAAAAACGCGCTTATCAAATGCGCAGACAAAGTAGTAAAATTCACAGAAGCAAACGGTTTAGAATACGCGGGTAATGTTATTGCGCCTATCGAACGCATAATTAATAACCCCGAAAAGCCGTTTAACTTAAATAATCCCTACTTTCTGTGTAGTGCGGATTTATGGGAACGTCAACTACCGCGTGAAATGGTACGGTACGGCACCTTTCAGCGTAGAAGCGATATACACTTGATATAAGCGGAAATGATTAGACGAACAAAAGTCAAACTTGACGATGAATACGCCGTATTAAGCCATATGATTATGGATAAGGGCGCGTTACGCTTCGCTTATACGCGTTATAAGCGTGGTGAATTAAAAACCCGCCACTTTACCGCCCACTATCAGCCTGTATTTCGTTGGCTAATCAAATACTACAAAGATTACGAAAAGGCACCCCGCCGAACTATTCAAAGGATTTTTAACAAACGCAAAAAGTTCTTAGGTGACCGCGCAGAACTGATAGAAGATTATTTAGCCCGCCTTGCTAATGAGTATTCCGAAATACAGGAAGAAGGTAGCGATTTTGTCATAAGGGAATTGATACTTGATTTTATTAAGCGTCAAACCCTTACCGCTACAATGGATAGTATACAGGCCACGCTTGACAAGGGCGATACGGATAAGGCCGAAGCAATAGCACTAAGCCTTACCAAGATCGAAGACGAAGAAGAAGACCTTGATACAATCGCACCCGCCACGTTAGAAGACCTTAAAGCCTTTTATTCAGAAGATACGCACCGTGATATAGTTTATATGTTTACACCGCCATTAGGCGGCATGGTAGGCCCATTAGAACGCGGTTGGTTAGGGGCCGTAACAGGAATAGAGAAAAGCGGCAAAAGCTACCTGCTACAAGAAATAGGGCTAAATGCCGCTATCTATCAGAAGCGTAAAGTTCTGACTATTAATTTAGAGTTAAACAAGAAGCAACAACGTACCAGGGTGCAAAGGCGGCTAAGTCAATGCGGTAAAGAAACAGAACGTATAGTAGTACCTGTGTTTGATTGTAAAAATAATCAATTCAATACCTGCGAAGTTCGAAAAGCCCCGCTGAATAAATCCAACCTGTTTCGAAGCCCTAACGAAGACGTAAATTTTTATATTCGCAGACGTTGGAAAACTTGCACTAAATGTAGGGGCCAAAAGATCAAACGCACAACGCCAATTACCAAAAGGTTTATACCAAAGATTTGGTTCAAGACCAAAAAGATATACGAAGCTACTGAAATACGTATACGTAAGGCTTATAGAGAATTACAAGCGATGCGATTAAACAACTATAGGGTTAAGTGCTTCCCGCGCTTTAGTAAATCGTTTGACGAAGTTTACGATTATATAAAACGCTATGTAGAAGAAGCCAATTGGAAGCCCGATATAGTTATATTTGATTACCTTGATATTTTGGCACCCGAAACAGGTAATTTACAGGAACGCATTGACATAGATCGGAAATGGAAAAAAGCAAGTCAATTAGCGGGTGAAATGGGTTGTTTAGTTTTAACCGCAGACCAAGCTAACAAGGCTTCCAGGCAACAAAGAAGCCTAAACCAAATGAGTACAAGCGAATCTAAAACCAAAGATAGCCATTTAGACGTACGGTTAGCCATTAATCAAACGTCTGACGAATTAAGTTTAGGTTTAGTGCGTTTGTCTATTCTATTTCACCGTCATGCGTCCTTTGACCCGCGTAACGAAATTATGGTAACGCAAAATCTATCTATAGCAAACCCGCTTACTGATAGCGTTTGGTGGCCTTCTAAAGAAGAACGCTATAGGGTATTTGCCGAAAAGCTACGTTAGGGCCATTAAGAATTTAATAACATGGTATAATAGTATTGTGTAGGCGTGGCAATATTGCCACTTAATTAACAACCCTAAATTTAGGAGGTACGGAACTATGGCAAAAATCAACAAAAGGGTACTGATTAAGCACGCCAAAGCGTTAAATGATTTGGATTTGCTTGACGAACCTGTAGAAGTCAAGGGTGACGTAGAAACTATCAAAGGCGATTTCATGGATGCGGTAGAAGAAATTGATGACGCAGACCAATTAGACGAAATTGACGATGATATTATTGATTACTACGAATCTTTGGTAGACGCAGACAAGGGCGGCGGTGACGATGACGGCAAAGATGACGATGACGATAAAAAAGACGATAAAAAGTCTAAACGGTCACGTAGCCGTAGCCGTTCCAGGGGCAAGAAGGAAGAAAAGCCCGAATTTCCTGACCTTGAAGACCTTGAAGGCGAATTAGAAGATATGGATTATGACGGCCTTTGTGATTACGCCGAAGAAAACAAAATTGAAATTGATTATGACGCAGAAGATGACGATATAATTGATTCGATTTTGGATTATTGGAAAAAGGAAATTCGCAAAGCCAAACGCGCCGCCAAAAAGGATAAGCCCAAAGACAAAGGCCGCAGAAGCCGCCGTAGTCGTGGGCGGGGCAAAGATAAAGAAGACGATGACGATAAGGGTAAAGGCCGCAGACGGCGAAGTAGCAGACGCGGTAAGGCTAAAGACAAACCCAAATTGCCTACAGGCTTACGTAACGGCACGTTGCCCGCTATCCTGTATCTTGAAATTGAAGACGGCGGGGCTACCTGGGGTGAATTAGCCGAAATTTGCGCGAAGGAAAAAGACAAAGACGTAAAGGCCGTTATGGGCCTTGCAATGCGTACAGTATCGCGCAACATTTCTAAGCGTGCGCCTATTCAAGCTATCTTTACAGGCGAAGACGAAACCGCGCAATTTACCGTTGTTAATGCCGATGACGGTGACGATGATTAAAACCTAAAACAATCTGCGCAGATTGAATATTATGAACTAAAGCCTACACATATTAGACCCCGCTAACGTGCTACCAAAGACGTTAGCGGGTATTTTTTTTGCGCAAAAATTGAAAAGGTAAAAAATGAATAAGTTTCTTGATTGGCTTGACAGTACTAAACTAACGCTATGGGAAGGCGGCTTAATTGTCACTACCATTTTAACTATTCTGTTTATTCCCGATATGGTTAAAGGTTGGAAGTACTACAAGAAGAACAAAAGAGAAATTCAACGCAAGATACAAAAGTATATTCGGAAGTAAAACCCTAAAGCATGGTATAATAAGAATATGAATAATAGACGGTTCGCGCATTTACACGTACACAATGAATTTAGCCAACTTGACGGCCTGGGTAGTGCGGAAGCCTACGTAAAGAAGGCCAAAGGTTTGGGCTTTCGCTACCTGGGTTTAACTAACCACGGTAACATAGACGGCCTAATAAAGTTTCAGAAGGCCGCGCTAAAAGAAGGCATTAAGCCTATACTTGGTTGCGAAGCCTACATAATACCGAAGTTAGAAAAAGAAGGTGAAAAGAAGTCAAGGCGGCGGGGCCATATTTTATTACTAATTAGAAACCAACAAGGGTTTGAAAACATTTGTACCCTTTTATCATACGCTAATTTAGAAGGCTTTTACTACAAGCCGCGTATTACCTACGATATGCTTTTAAAGCATTGTAAGGGGCTAATTGTATCTACAGCTTGCCCGCAGACTTTCCTAAGTCTGAAGGGCGGCGAATTACTGCTAAAGAAATTGAAACGCAGGTTAAAGGGTGACGTTTATTGTGAAGTCATGCCGCACAATTCTAAAATTCAGCGGATTACAAACGATTTGCAATTAGAAGTAGCTGAAAGGTTCGGCATAAAAGTTATTGCTACCAATGACGTTCATTACGTGGGTATTGGTGACTTTATAGCGCAAGAAGTTCTTTTAGCTATTCAACGTAAAGCAAAGTGGGGCGATGAAAACCGCTTTAAGTTCGATATAAAGGGGCTACATTTACGTAGTGCTAAACAGATGCGTAGGGCGTTCGAAAAGCAAGGTAAATTTCGTCACGAATGGCTAACAAACACTATTGAAGTAGCGCGTAAATGCGCAGGGTTTCAAATAAAAGAACAAGAAATAAACCTACCACGCGTGCAAGAAGTAAAAGGGCGTGAAGCCCCTTTTTTATATGACTTGTGCGATAGGCGGCTAACCGAATTAGAATTAGACGATGAAAAATATAATGCTTACAAGTGGCGTTTTGTAGATGAATATAAATTAATCACCAACAAGAAATTTGAACGCTACTTTTTAATCGTATGGGAATTAATCAATTGGTGTAAAGCCAATAAAATACTTGTTGGGCCTGGGCGCGGTAGTGTAGGCGGTTCGCTGATAGCCTACCTGTTAGGTATTACCGCCGTTGACCCTATGCAACACAATTTGATTTTTGACCGCTTCATTAACGAAGACCGCATAGACTACCCTGACATAGATATAGATTTTGAACATACCAAAAGACATTTAGTTAAAGAACACCTTGAAAAGCTATACGGCGAAAACAATGTAGCGGGCGTTAGTTCCTTTAATCGAATGAAGGCCAGGGCCGTTATACGTGACGTTAGCCGCGTCTTTGGCGTACCCTACGGCGAAGTAGACCGCTTTGCAAAACTGATTGAAGACGTAGACGAAGGTAGCGCGATTGACGAAGTAATTAACACCTACCACGAAGGGCAAGACTTTCAAGACGATTACCCGCAGGTAGTTAAGTTAGCTAAGAAACTTGAAGGCCAAGTACGCGGGTATAGCCAACATGCCGCCGCCCTGGTTGTGAGTAATGAACCTATTGATAATTGCGGGCGGTGCAACCTTTTAGAACGTGACGGCATAACGCTTATTAATTGGGAAAAAGAAGATACTGAATACGTGGGCCTAATGAAGTTAGACGCATTGGGCCTAAAGCAACTTAGTATTTTGGGCGAATGTAAAAGGCTTATTTGGGAAGCCCATAAAAAGAATATCAAACTTGAAGCCCTTAATTTAGATGACAAGGCCGTATTAAAAGAAATCAACGCAGGTAATACCGTAGGCGTGTTTCAATTAAATACGTGGGCCATGACTAACCTTATTAAAGAAATGGGTATAGAAAGGTTTGACCATATCGTAGCGGCTACCGCCCTGGTACGGCCTGGGCCATACAATAGCGGCATGACCGCAGAATACATAAGACGCAAGAAAGGCGAACGTTGGGGCGGGGCAAAGGAATACGTAGAAATCACAAAAGACACTTACGGCCTGTTAGTCTATCAAGAACAAGTTATGGACGTGATTTATAAAATTGCGGGCCTACCATATTCTACCGCTGATAAAATCCGTAAAATCATTGGTAAGAAGCGTGACGTTACCGAATTCGAAAAGTACCGCAGAAAATTTATACGCGGTTGCAAAAAGGTAGGGGTTTTTGATCGTAGGGAAGCCGTACGCTTTTGGGATGGATTACAGGAATGGGCCAAGTACGGATTTAACAAAGCCCATAGCGTAGAATACGCCATGTTAGGCTATTGGTGCGCATGGCTTAAAAAACACTTTCCTACAGAATTCATTTGTGCAAGCCTGACCTTTTGCGCAAAAGATAAAAAGGCCCAACTTGTAGAAGAAGGCTACCGTATGGGCCTTACTTTGGTTTTGCCGAAAGTTGGCATTAGTAGCCCTGACAAATGGACGGCTAAAGCCAACAAACTTTACATACCGTTCATTGAAGTAAAAGGCATTGGCAACGTTAAAGCCTTCGAAGCCGCAGAAGAACCAAACGCCAAAGACACAAAAAAGTTTTTCAAAAAAGACGAAGATAGCCCAACAATGCACAAAGGGAAGTTTGGCGAACTACTTGATAAAATCGGTGCATATGACCCCGCAGACAACGTAGAAATTACCGAAGAAATCAAAGACTATTTTGAATTCCGATTAGTCACTAACCCACGCGAAGCCTACGCCCGCCTATATAAACTATTTAGCGATAAGATACGCCTTACTGATTTAGACGCAGTATTAAACGGTGATTACAAAATTATTAAACGATTACGTGAAGGCCGCGTAAGCCCAATAATTAGAAAGCCACGGTTTAGGGGCCATACAAAATTGCACCTGTGCAAAAAGTGTAGCCTTCGTAACGAATGTCAATTACCTGTACCGCCAAGTATAGGCAAACATAATATTATGATAGTGGGCGAAGCCCCTGGTTATGACGAAGACAACGAAGGCGAAGGCTTTGTAGGTGCAAGCGGGCGGTTGGTATGGAAGTACTTAAACGTTCGCAAGTTCTACCGTGATATGTTTCACGTAACCAACGTCAATAAATGTTATCCTTCAATCAGTAAGAAACCCAACAACGAACAAATAAAAACTTGTAGCCGTTGGATAGATAGGGAAATTAAAAGGGTTAAACCTGTCCTTATCTTAGCGTTCGGAAACACAAGCCTTAATTATTTCACAGGCAAGAAAAGCGGTATTATAGCAATGTCAGGCCGTACTACATGGCAAGAAGAAATAGGGGCCTTTATCGCATGGTCAGTACACCCCGCCGCAATGCTACATAATGCCGATAATGAACAATACTACAAAGCAGGTATGAAGAACTTTGTACGTCTATTGAATTCATTAGCCCCTGGAATAAAGGAAAAGTGAAAATGAAAAATGTAAACAAACAACGCGCCTACTATTACCACGCAATACTTGAAATGTTAAGGGAAGCAACGCCCGAAACCGCCGTAAGTTCTAAAGTTATAAAAGAAGCGTTAGGGCAAAAAGATTATACAGGTAGGCCAATTACCCGAAACCTAATACTTGAAACAATGGAATTTTACGAAATACCCATAGGGTCAAATGGCAACGGCTATTTTATCATTAGAACGGAAGCGGAAAAGAACGAATACCTACAACACTTAAAAGAGAAAATAGCGGGTTGGGATAGACGAATAAACGCCGTTAAAGAAACTTATGCAAATCCAGGCAATTTTTATATAGCTTGCTTTCCGCTTAATGAAAACCTGAATAACCTATAGGGGGTTTGCAATGGCAAAAAAGAATAGATGGCCCTACGCCAAACGCAAAGCCCTATTAAGGTTGCTTTCAGACTCTAATTTTCAAAATACTTATACGTCTGAAACGATACACGCGGCAATTATACCCGAACGCAAAGACAATCACCAAAGACAATGGGTAACTACTCGCAGTTTGATAGATGAAACGCGGCTATTGCATAGCGTGCCTATTGTTGGTTGTAGGTTAGGTTACTATATCGCGCGTACCTGGGAAGATATAGAAAGGGTCACGGAAACGAATAGGAAAACGGCACTTACCATATTAAATAACATTATGACTTTAGAAAATATTTTTACAAAACACCAAAAGCCAAAAAGAAAATTAAAAAGGCGTAAAAAATGAGTTATCAACGCGATTTGAAAATAGACAGGTATAAGTTAGATAGCGAATTAGTAAGGCAACCACAACTATACATGACGTGGGCTTTAAAAAGCGTTGACGCTTCAATAGAAAAAGACGAAGCCAAAAACCGTTTAGATATAGTCAAGTCTGAAATAGATAGCAGAATAAGGGCCACGCCCGAACGCTACGGCCTTGACGAACGGCCTACCGAACCTGCGATAAAAGCCGCTATAGCCAAACACCCAAAGGTTAAAAGGTATACGCGCCTATACTTTAGGGCTTTGCGCAATGACAGGCTACTAAGCAAAGCAGAAATTGCATTTAATCACCGTAAGAAAATGCTTGAAGGCTTAGTAAGTCTGAATATCCAACTTAACTTTGCAGACCCGCGCGTACCTTCGTCAGTAAAAGAAGCACGCTACCAAAACAAACGTAAGGATATTAACGCAAGCCTGAAACGCAGGTTAAATAGACGGCGCAGACAAAAGGATAAGTAAACATGGCTATTTTCAATCATTCACCATTAGAACTAATTGCTTTTGGCGTGGGCCTTGTGTTCTTTGCCTATTGCTTCTTTAGGGCGGTTAGTTCTGCTTTTTTCAAATCGTATTTCTACGAGAAATTGAAATTTATGTGTATAATCCAAAACCAAAAAGGGGGTTGTGAAGATGAAAAGACGAAACCGTAAAAGCAGTAAAGACAAGGGCCGCAGACGTAGCAGTAGCCGAAGTTCAAGGCGTGACAGAAGTTCAAAACGTGACGTACGCAGTAGCCGCAAGAAGCGTAGCTTTCAAAGTAAGAAGTTAGCCGAACGTATTAAACGCGGTCAGAAGCGGGCGAAGGGTATGACTAAAAACGTTATCAAAGACAATTTAGATATACCTATTTGGCGTCCTAAAGACGGTAGCCATATCATAGATATTATACCGTACTACGCGGGCAAAAATGACCCACTAAACGATGAAGGTGACCCAACCTACACGTACGAATATTGGGTACATACAAACGTAGGGGCTAACAATTCTATGTTTATTTGCCCTGCGGAAATGCAAAATAAAAAGTGTCCTATCTGCGAACACCGCCAAAAGCTAAAAGAAGACGGTAACGATGACGCGGCGGGTAAGCTATGGCCCAAACGCCGCAACCTGTATAACATTGTTTGCTATGATCGCGGCGAAGCCGATAAGGGCGTACAGGTTTGGGACGTATCTTGGCATTACTTCGAAAAATTGGTAATGGCGATTAGTGAAAAGCAAGACAGGCGCGGCGGCACCAAAACTATTAACTTCGCAGACCCCGAAAGCGGTAAAAGCATTTCATTTACTATTGAACCTGCGAAGTCAAAGAATGATTACCCTTCTTTTGTTGGTCACGCCTTCGATGACCGTGACTACGAAATAGAAGACGATATACTTGACGAAACGCAAGTACTTGACGAAATCGTTACCATGCCTGACTACGAAGCAATTGATACGGCCTATTGGGGTGATAAAGACCGCAACGAACGCAGTAGCAGGGGCCGTAGTCGTGGCAGTAGCCGCAGACCCGCCAAAGATGACACGCCCGATCTTGATGACCTGTTAGACGATTTAGAAGATTGCGAAAGCCTTGAAGACCTTGAAGACTTCATAGAAGAAAATGATATTGACGTTAAGGTAGGGCGGCGCGATGACGAAGAAGACGTACGCGATAAAATCAAAGATTGGTTAGAAGACGAATACGGCGCGTCAGGCGATGACGATAAGGGCGGTGACGATGACGGCGGGGGTGATTACACAGAAGACGAAATTATTAATATGTCAGAAAAGAAATTAGCCCGCCTTATTGATGACGAAGGTTTAGATATAGACCCTGACGAATTCGATGACGTAGAAGACCTACAAGACGAAGTATTAGACGCTTTGGGCCTATAGCGGGGTTAATATGCGCAAACTAAAAAGACGTAGCAAAACGGAAAGTAGCGCGGGTGACGTGCGCCGCAGTTTAAGGCGGCGCAAGCCCAAAAGCCGCGTTGAATTTCTCAGTAGTGGAAGCACTACCCTTAACCTTGCGCTATCGGGCCAGGGTACTAACGGCGGTTGGGCCAGGGGCCGCGTACTTAATATTGTTGGTGACGGTTCAAGCGGCAAAACGCTATTAGCTTTAGAACTGTGCTTTTGGTGCTACAAAATGATTATGTACGTTAGTAGCAAAATTTTTTCAAAGGTAGAAAAGGTTATTATTGTCTATAATAACTGTGAAGGCGTTATGGATTTCCCATTAGAAAAAATGTACGGTCAGAAGTTCGTAGATAGCGTTATATGGCTTTGTTCGCCTAACGTAGAACATATGGGCCGTGACTACGCAAGAAGGCTTAGAAACTTAAATAAGGGCGAATTTCTGCTATATATCGTTGATAGTTGGGATGCGTTAGGAAGCGTTGCCGCAGACGAACGCTTTGAACAAGCTATAGACGATGATAAGGAAATGAAGGGTAGCTACCAACTTGAAAAACAAAAATACGCTTCTAACTTTTTTCAAAACATTTGTAGCAAATTGGAAACTAATAAACTTGATTCTACCTTTATGATTGTATCGCAGGTACGCACCAAAATAGGCGTAACGTTCGGTAAGAAAACCTACAGGGCGGGCGGTAAGGCCCTTGACTTCTACACGCATCAAGTAGCGTGGATACGCGAAATAGAAAAGCTACGCAAAACCAAACGGCGCGAAAAGCGGGTATACGGTATTGTATCAGAAGTAAAGGTAGAACGCAGTAAGGTAGCAAAGCCCTTTAGGGAAGCACAATTTACTATACTGTACGATTACGGTTTAGACGATATTGACAGTATGGTTAAATACCTTTGGGGCAAAAAGCAAATTAAGTTTCAGGGCAAAACGTTTAAAACCCGCGCACCATTTATTAAACATATTGAGGATAACAACCTTGAAGAAGACCTTAAAGAAGCGGTTACCCAAAAGTGGCAAGAAGTCGAAGACGCGTTTGAAAAGGACGTTAAGAACCGAAAGGCGCGATTCTAAAATAATCATAATTGACTGTAGCGCAATTACCTACGCGGCTTATTACACGCATGGTACATTAAGCTATGAAGGAAAAGCTACAGGCGTTATATACGGCTTTTTAAAACAGGTTCTAACGCTTGCCCGCAGGTTTAATACCAACAAGTTTATTATGTGTTGGGATGCGGGTTATAGTATGCGTATACATGCCTACCCGCAATACAAAGCTAATAGGGAAAAGAAACGCAAAGAATATACACCACAGGAAAAAGCCCAATATGACAATATGCTAACGCAAAGCGTACAGCTAAACCATGAAATTTTACCGAACCTGGGCTTTAAAAATAACTTCATTCAACACTTATACGAAGCCGATGACCTTATAGCGGTTTGGTGCGAACGCCTACAGGATAAGGATTTGATTGTAGTTAGTTCTGACGCAG
>JAAUXZ010060689.1_pt1 | contig 12621 bp, 12 predicted proteins | sample 7278131 | NCBI WGS metagenome assembly JAAUXZ01 (sample SAMN14350119, study PRJNA611818) | marine sediment metagenome | isolation source: surface marine sediment (3m) | place: French Polynesia: Moorea | collected 2018-08
TCGAAGAAGTTCTTCTCCTTGCGCAGGTTGGCCTGTTCGTCGAGCCATGGCAGGGCGTTGGTCGCGCCAGGAAAGGGTTCTTCGATGCCGAGCTGGCGGGCGCGGCGGTTGGCGATGAAGCGGAACTGCTCCATGTGGTCCTCTTTCGAGTAGCCGAGGATCGGATCGCGCAGGATGTAGCCCGCGTAGCCCTCTTCGGCGGCCTCGGCCTCGTCCCACATCTCGCGCAGGGCCTTGGGATCGAGCTGGATGTTCTCTTCGTGGATGATCTGCTTGACCACCCGAATACCGAAGGAGGCATGCATCACCTCGTCGCGCATGATGTACTGGAACTGCTCGGCGGTGCCCTTGGTCAGACCGCGGCGCTGCAGGGCGAAGATCGGGCTGAAGCCGTTGTAGAACCAGCAGCCTTCGAAGATGGCGGCGAAGAACAGGTAGGCCATGACGAAGTTCTGCAGCTCGTCCGGGTCGCGCAGGTCGATGTCGGCGCGCAGGATGGAGTTGAGACGGCGGTTGGTAATCTGGATCTTGCGATTGATCTCCGGCACCACCCGATAGCGGTTGTAGATCTCCCCCTGATCGAGGCCGATGGTCTCGATGCAGTGCTGGTAGGTCCAGGTGTGCAGGGACTCTTCGTAGACCTGGCGGGCCTGGTAGATCTGCAGTTCAGGGGCGGACATCTTCTCCATCACGGCCAAGCCGATGTTGCGCATCGCCAGGATGTCAGAAGTGGTGAGATAGGCCAGCACATTCTCGTATACATGGCGCTCTTCCAGAGTCAACTTGTAGTGGTAGTCGTGCACGTCCTGGGCCATGTTGATGTCCAGCGGCGTCCAGTGGTTTTTGTTGGCATTCAGGAAGTACTCCCAGGCCCAGGGATACTTGAAGGGCGCGAGCTGGTTGATGTCGGTCAGGCCATTGATTACCCGCTTGTCGTCCGGGTTGACCGGTTTCATATCCAGCGGATCGATCGCCGGTGCCGGCTCGGCCTCGACCAGCGGTTGCTTCAACGCCTCTTCCACCACATGGGGATGGGCGGGTGTGGGGTTGGCTTCGGGTTCCGGCTCGATGGGTGCGGTCTGGAGTGGTGCGAAGGGATCGTCCCAATTCAGCATGTGTTATTTCCCCTTTTGTTTTGGTTGCGGCACAGGGCCTGCGGAAAGTTTCTGGTGGTTCTGGCGCTGATCCGGCCAGAGCGGATGCAGGGGGCTGGTGCCGCCGATCCGCAAGCTCCCCCAGCGGGGGAGGGTCTTGTTGTCTGTCTTCTCTGACATGTAAGGTGCTCCGTCCTATTGGCAGGCTTCGCAATCCGGATCGAGGATCGAGCAGGCCTTCGGGGCATCGCTGTTGCCGCCGCCGATCAGGTCCACCGCTCCGTCGCTCTGTTTGACCGAGGTCTTCTCCGCGCCGGTGGCGCCGATAGAGCGCAGGTAATAGGTGGTCTTGAGACCGCGCACCCAGGCCAGCTTGTAGAGATTGTCCAGCTTTTTGCCGGAGGGCTCCGCCATGTAGAGGTTCAGGGACTGGCCCTGGTCGATCCACTTCTGCCGTCGTGCTCCGGCCTCCACCAGCCAGCGGGCGTCGATCTCGAAGGCGGTGGCGTAAGTGGCTTTGAGCTCCGCCGGGATGCGGTCGATGGGCTGCAGGGAGCCGTCGTAGTATTTGAGGTCGTTGATCATCACCTCGTCCCACAGGCCATGCTGCTTGAGATCGTGGACCATGTAGGGATTGACCACGGTGAACTCGCCGGAGAGGTTGGATTTGACGAACAGATTCTGATAGGTCGGTTCGATGGACTGGCTTACCCCGCAGATGTTGGAGATGGTCGCCGTCGGTGCGATCGCCATGGTGTTGGAGTTGCGCATGCCCTGGCTCATAACCTTCTCGCGCAGACCGTCCCAGTCCAGGGTCTGGCTCTCGTCGAGCTGCAGGTAGTCACCGCGTTCCGCCTTCAAAAGTTTCAGTGAGTCGATGGGCAGGATGCCCTGGCTCCACAGGGAACCTTCGAAGGTGGAGTAGCGGCCGCGTTCCGCTGCCAGATCCGAGGAGGCCTGGATGGCGTAGTAGCTGACCGCCTCCATGGAGCGGTCGGCGAAATCCAGAGCCTGTTCCGAGGCGTAGGGAATACGCAGTTTGTAAAGCGCGTCCTGAAAACCCATGATGCCGAGCCCCACCGGACGGTGACGCAGGTTGGAGTTTCGCGCCTGAGGAACACTGTAGTAGTTGTAGTCGATAACGTTGTCGAGCATGCGCAGGGCGGTGGTCACGGTCTTCTCCAGCTTCATCATGTTCAGACCGTTCTCGTCCACGTGGGCGGTCAGGTTGACCGAGCCCAGGTTGCACACCGCAATCTCATTGTCATTGGTGTGCAAGGTGATCTCGGTGCACAAGTTGGAGCTGTGCACCACCCCAGCGTGCTGATTGGTATAGCGCAGGTTGCAGGGGTCCTTGAAAGTGACCCAGGGATGGCCCGTCTCGAACAGCAGGCCGAGCATCTTGCGCCACAGGTCCACTGCCTTGACGGTGCGGTGTACGCCTAACTCGCCCCGCGCCGCCTTCTTCTCGTAGGCTAGATAGGCCTTTTCGAAGGCCTGGCCGGTGAGGTCGTGCAGGTCCGGTGTTTCATTGGGGGAGAACAGGGTCCACTCCTGCTCTTCCACGACGCGCTGCATGAACAGATCCGGAATCCAGTTGGCGGTGTTCATGTCGTGGGTGCGGCGGCGGTCGTCGCCGGTATTCTTGCGCAGGTCGAGGAAATCCTCGATGTCGATGTGCCAGGTCTCCAGATAGGCGCAGACCGCGCCCTTGCGTTTGCCCCCCTGATTCACCGCCACCGCGGTGTCGTTGGCCACCTTGAGGAAGGGCACCACCCCCTGGGATTTGCCGTTGGTGCCTTTGATGTGGGAACCCAGGCCTCGTACCCGGGTCCAGTCGTTGCCCAGGCCGCCAGCGAACTTGGAGAGCAGGGCGTTGTCCTTGATCGCCGAGTAGATGCCGTCCAGGTCGTCCGCCACGGTGGTCAGGTAGCAGCTGGAGAGCTGTGGGCGCAGGGTGCCGGAGTTGAACAGGGTCGGTGTGGAACTCATGAAATCGAAGGAGGAAAGCAGCTCATAAAACTCAATGGCGCGGGTCTCCCGGTCGATCTCGTTGATCGCCAGACCCATGGCGACGCGCATGAAGAATGCCTGGGGGAGCTCGAAGCGCACCCCGTCTTCGCTGTGGATGAAATAGCGGTCGTACAGGGTCTGCAGACCCAGGTAGGTGAACTGCAGGTCGCGTGCTGGTTTGATTGCCGCGGTGATGCGCTGCAGGTCGTATTGGCCGAGCTTGCCGTCCAGCAGCTCCAGCGACTCTGCCTGTTTGACATAGGCCTTGAAATAGTCGGCGTAGCGCTCGCCCATCGCTGCCTGGGTGTCCACCTGGGTGTCCAGGTCGAGAAAGCCCAGGGCCTCCCGGCGCAGAATGTCGAGCAACAGGCGGGCGGCCACCTGTGAGTAGTTGGGCTCCTGATCGATCAGGGTGCGTGCGCTCATCACCAGGGCCTGTGAGACGTCCGCCTCCTTGACCCCGTCGAACAGGTTGCGACAGGTGTCTTCCAGGATCTTTTTCGCATCCACCTCCGGCAGGCCGTTGCAGGCCTCGTTGACCAGAGCGTGCAGGCGTTGGATATCGAGGGGTCGGGATGAGCCATCAGCCAGGGTGACATTCACCAGTTGTTGTTCTGGCAGCCCATCGGTAGCGGCCTTCTGGGCCGCTTCTTCCGCACGTCTCTGCGCCTGCTGCTCCCGGTAGAGCACATAGGCGCGGGCGACCTTGTGTTCGCCGGAGCGCATGAGGGCCAGTTCCACCTGATCCTGGATGTCTTCGATATGCACCGTGCCACCGCTCGGTGCACGGCGCGTCAGGGCCAGTACCACCTGATCGGTAATCTCCCTCACCCGATCATGGATGCGTCCGGAAGCGGCGGCACTGCCGCCTTCCACAGCCAGGAAGGCCTTGGTGACGGCAATCGTGATCTTGCTGTGATCGAAGTGGGTGACCTTGCCGTTTCGGCGGATCACGTGCAGATCGATTGACGCGGCATGCTCGCTCTCAGGGGTTGCCGGTTCGGGATTGATGAGGCCTGCGGGTGAGGCGGGTAAGTTTATTGGGGCTGCTTCTGTGGCCAATTTTGCTCTCCTGTGAAGATGACTTCACCTGCCATGTCTGAAAAGCGGTAGGCGCGTTTTCACCGCAATTCATGGATCGTTAAGTGGTTGTACTGCTTAATCTCGAATGGGTTCGGATGGCTGTTATCGTTCCTGGAAATGCCTTGTCACTCCATCGATGTGGTGCTGCTGTTAAGTCGTCAACGTACGCTGCTGCGAATCGTCTGACGTTGTTCTGGAGTTGATGTTTCTCAACCTTGAGATCACAATATATACGCTATTTTTTGTTAGTCAACCACAATATCTTGTGTATTAGGCGGTGAGTAAGCGTGTGCAAGTTGTGGGTGTTCTGTGGATAAATCCAACTGTTTCCCGACTATTGTCAGTTAAATCACAGGCTTAAACGGGCGGTGAGTTTTTGACCCGGATTCGGCGTCAAATTGATTCGGGAATTTAATGCTTGTGACGCTCAGGTTTTGGGGTGATCAGAGCGGCTTCACCACCCAAGCGTGGGATTTGACAAGCTCCCATGGAGCGTTGGGAGACAATGGTTGAGCAGATAATGAAATCAGGCGGGGGTCCGGAAAAAGCGTTGGCAATCATGGGGATTATTCCGTATTGTTGGCAATAAAAAATATGCAAGGCCCGTAGAATTCATTGATATACCAAGTTTTATTAAGGAGTTGTTAGATGCTGGTTAGTGAAATCATGTCCAAATCACCCAAGACGGTGACCCCGGAAACCAAACTCATCGATGTGGTCTCCCTAATGTGCCTGTTTCGTTACAGCGGTCTTCCAGTAGAGCAGGAAGGTCAACTGTTGGGTATCATCGCCGAGAAGGATGTGCTGCATCGGATGTTCCCCAAGCTGGAAGATTTTGCCGATGTCATGGCGACCCCCGACTATGATGCGATGATGAGTCAATATAAGGATGTGGTGAACCTGAGTGTGCAAGATGTCATGACACCCCGCGTCATCACGGTGAGTCCGGACATGCATATCTTACGTGCGGCAACCATCATGGTGCGTCATAAATTTCGCCGGATTCCGGTAGCAGATGGGGGCAAGCTGGTCGGGATGCTCAGTTTGGGCGATATCCACAAGGCCATTTTCCAGGCCAATCTCTCGGAGAATATGTGTAAGTAGAACTCCTTGCAGTCAAGCGGATATGCTTGTGAGGACGGCCTTACCCGGCGTCCAGGTCATGACCCGATTTTTTCGGGATTTACCCAGAACAAGTCCGGAACTCGCATCGAGCACACCCCTCTCCGCGGCTTAATTACAAGACGTACTGGATGCGGGATGCACCGGCGTGTCGGTATAGATTGCCATTTCTCTCTGTTTTTCGGGTTTTTATCCGCGGTGTTCTCTGATAAACGTTACCGGGCGCCCCAGTTCATGAGACTGACTGTCTCTATGGAGATGGGGAGAAGTTGGTTCAACCTTTTGTGCATCCAAAACAGGCTGGCATGCGTATAACCGGCCAGATATGCTTCTGACCACAATTTGTGGTGTGTGGGTTAAAACAATGCTAGATACCGTCCATCTGCTGAAACCAACCAGTTTTCCGGCCATCAATCGAGCGGCATTGCAGATCCTGCAGGTCAACCTCGGCTTTCGCTGCAATCTCTCCTGTGTCCATTGTCATGTCAACGCCGGGCCCAAGCGAACCGAGGAGATGTCCCGTGAAACGGCAGAGGAGGTCCTGATTTTTCTCCGCAAACACGGATTGCAGACCTTGGACCTGACAGGCGGAGCGCCGGAATTGAATTCAGAGTTCCGTTATCTGGTCGAGCAGGCGCGATCGATGGGCGTGCATGTCATCGATCGCTCCAATCTGACCATCCTCGAAGAGGAGGGACAGGAGGATTTGGCGGAGTACCTTGCCGCCCATCAGGTGGAGGTGGTGGCCTCGTTACCCTGCTATCTGGAGGAGAATGTGGATAGCCAACGGGGTAAGGGTTCCTACAGCGCCAGTATCGCCGCGCTGAAACGTCTCAATGCCCTCGGTTATGGCCGGCCTGACAGTGGCTTGCAACTCAATCTCGTCTACAACCCACTGGGACCCTCACTGCCACCGGCACAAGAAGCACTGCAGGCCGATTATAAAAAACAACTGGCGGAACGCTTTGGTATCGTCTTCAATCAGCTGTTCACCATCACCAATATGCCGATACAGCGTTTCGGCAGTTACCTGCAGTCGAAAGGTGAGTTTCAGAACTATCTGCAACTGCTGCGTGGGGCGCACCAAGCGGCTAACCTCGAAGCCGTCATGTGCCGTCATCTGGTCAGTGTGGATTGGCAGGGTTATCTCTATGATTGTGACTTCAATCAGATGTTGAATATGCCGCTGTCGGATGGGCATGCTTCTCGCCCACATCTGCGGGATCTGTTGGATTGCGACTTCAGCGGTCAACCGATCCAAGTGGCCGAGCATTGCTATGGCTGCACTGCCGGTCAGGGCAGCAGTTGCGGTGGTGCCCTGGACTGAAGCCGTCAAGATTCTCGAGCCCTTTTAAAGTATGTACACCAGACAGGGCGCCATGTTGGTCTTCGCCAAGGCTCCAGTCGCAGGTCAGGTGAAGACTCGCCTGATCCCAGCCTTGGGGGTAGAAGGCGCCACCAGGTTATACCGGAAGCTCCTGTATGATCGCATCAACCGCTTGGTGTCTGCTCAGCTTGCGGCGGTCGAACTCTGGTGTGCACCCGATGCCTGCCATGAGGATTTTCTGCAGTTCGGTCGGCTTCCCGGTCTGACCCTGCACCAACAGCAGGGGAAAGACCTGGGGCAACGCATGGCCCATGCTACGGCGGATGCCTGGCAACGTCATCGGCATCTCATTTTGCTCGGTATCGACTGTCCCGCCCTGACCGACAAGATGCTCGAGCAGGGCTTGGATTGGCTGGCCGAGGGCGTTGATGCGGTGCTCGGGCCGGCCGAGGATGGCGGGTATGTGCTCCTCGGGCTCAACCGCACGGCGGATTGTCTGTTTCAGGGCATTCCCTGGGGTACCGAGGTGGTCGGGCAGATGACCCGGCAGTGTCTGCGAACAATGGATTGGGATTGGCGGGAACTCCCTGAGCTGTGGGACCTCGACCGGCCAGAAGATCTATCGCGCCTGGCTGCAAGTGGATTTGACTATTCGATTGAGGACGCAGGTCAGCGTAGCGGGGCGTGATCCCTTTCCAGACGGTGAATGAGTTTCATCAAACGATTTTGTTCTTTTTTACTCAGGTCGAGGAAGCGTCCGCCAATGCGGGTCGTGCCCCGATGCTTGATCTGACGGACATAACGGACTTCGAGACTGAAATAGAGCCGTTGATTTCCCGGGATCTGCAGCATGCAGGTGGTCATCTCATCCCCTCGGTGCAGGGATTCCAGTTCTTTGAGAACGAGCCCTATCCCCTGGAGTGACAGGTCGGCCGCGTAACCGGAGATCAACCGTTGGCCATAAGCGCCGAGCTGGCCGCGGAACGGTGGGGCGCCATTGAGCGGCACACGGTGAATCTCCCGTCGCTGGATATAGATGATCACCTTGGGAATATCGACCTGGTAGTAGGGAATGCCCGCCTGACTGCGTTCGGCAATAAACTGGAGATCGCATTCCACTTCGACCCCGTCGGCACGTCCGGCGAGGTGCAGGGTCTTGCGCCGCAGAAAAAGCTCGTGACCCGCCTCCGGGGTGATCTCGTCGAGCGCCATGATGCCGGTTTTCGGATTGATTCCGATGATCGCGGTGTTGAACGTCTCCGGATGGTCGCCGATCCTGGTTTCCAGCAGTGAACGCTTCTGTTGGAAGCCCTGCAGGATATGGATGATCTGCTGTCGGTCGGTCAGCCAGTTGGCATGATCCACCAAGGGGGTGTCATGGCTGAACAGTCTATGCAGTCTCTTCAGCAGCATGGGTCCATGGGTCTATAAGGAGTCTTGATCGGAGCGCCGGCCATGAGTTTCTCAGGCGTTGCCCAGCAGCTTGGCAGTCTCTGTTGATTGTGCTTCGCCGGTTGGGCCATAGATCTTCTGTGCCTGGGTTGTGCCACGCAGCAGATTCAGGGTATGGGTGACCTGGTGTCGGCTTTGCGTCAGCATACTGCCGTTAATCTCATTCTGTTTGCGACTGGTCTCCAACAGCTGCTCGAACTCTTTCCACTGTCTTCTGATCGGGCTGTCGGCGGGCGATTGCTGGATAAGCGCCTCGATACCTTTGCGGTCCGTGGAAAGCTCCTGTTGCTGAAGGAACACATTCTGTTGGTTGACCGATGCTTCGAGTTTCTCGATCTGCAGCTGCTTTTGTTGGGTGATTGCTTCGAGTGGTTCGAGCGAGGTGTTCTGAAGCAATTGATACTCCTCTTCGAGCAATGCCAGCAGTCCCTGTACTTGTTCGATCTCTGCTTGCAGGATCAGGGAAAAGATGTGATGTGATGGCATCGGGTTGTTCATAAAATGTATTCCTAGCGCCTGATAACCTTATGGTAATGAGAGTTCCATCATCAGCATCTTATTGGCGGAGTTTTGCGGATCGATCCTGAAGCTGCCTGTTGCCAGTTTTCGCTGCACTTCCTCGACCAATTGGGCGTCTACCACGGACATCTGAGAAATACGGTTTTCAAGCTGTTGCATTTCGGAGGCGGTATGGGTGAGACTGATTGTGTCGTCTGCACCGGCAACGGTTCCATGTAGAGACTTGGCACCTGCAGCTTCATCGGTACGATCGGTTTGCGCATTGCCACCGACGCCTTGCAGGTTTCCACTGGATAAGCTACTGATTTTTACCGCCATGAATCACCTTTAAATGAAACGCCCTGGAGTTGGCATCGGCATAACAACTGCTTACTTTAATATTGAAGGTTTTCTATTCTCATTCAATGCGCACCTGACCGGCTGCCACAACACGAGCCTCGAGTTGCTTTTTTGAAGAGAGGTTCTGAACCGGAATCAGTTCTCCCGGATTGCCGTTGCGTAAGGCCTTTCCCTTCATGCGCACCTGAATCCCGGAGTGTCCCGCCAGAATGGTAACCATCTGGCCGCGTTTGATGGTCTTCCGGGTGACCAACTGACTGGGAGTCAGAACTTGTTCGCGCCGTAAGTTGCGTTTCAGGGTTCTGCCAGTGACCTCCGCTATGGAATCGAAATGTCCCCGCAACAAGTGGTTGGTATCCCGGGTGACCAACCGGACATCGTTTGCCCCGATCACGCTGCCGCGGCTCAGGTCTCGCCTGGCTACGACGACCGGACCTTCGATGCCGATATGAGCGGTTACATAAAGTTTCCAGGGTTTGGATGAGTTGCACCTGATGCCCACCGTGGTTTTGCCCTGGTATCCGCGGTTTGTGGGACTGAAGGTTTCCATCGGTGACTCACAGCGAGTGAGTTTGATGCGATGGTCGAGCGGCGTCAGGCTGATGTTCAGCTTACCGGCAACCTCGCCGACCTGATCGAGCAGATGCTGTTTTGCGGCTGCAAGAATCCCTGCATGAGACTGATACGTCTTGCCATCAGCCTGGGCCATGGCCAGGCAGGAGGTTGCGAGCAGCAGCAGGGGAGCCGAGAGATTCACGCATTTCATGACTAGACGTCGTATTTTCGTCTTCATGCTGACTCCCGACTGCCGTTGGTATTTGCCATTCGACCACCTAGTGCATATAAAAGAAGGTATGAGTCTCATTAGTTTTCAAGGAATTAGTAAGAATTCCCATGGTTTGACGGCTGGCCAGGACAAGGCTGTTGCGCGGGCCGTACGATGAATAACATGCAATGACTATTCCAACGTATGTTGAATACTGTGGTCCGCCTAAAGATGACTTTTCGACTGCCGCCAAATAACCATGGTTGTGCATCAAGATCATCACAGGAGATAAGCAATGGGTGGCATGCTCGACGACATAGACATGCGAACACAGATGGCTGGGCAGAACCGGCTGGAGATGCTGCTGTTCCGCATGCATGGCCAGCAGCTCTTCGGTATCAATGTCTTCAAGGTCAAAGAGGTAGTGCATTGTCCGCCGCTGACTGAGTTACCCGGAGCCAATCCGGTGATTCGCGGAATTGCCAGCCTCCGGGGGACCAACATCCCGGTCATGGATCTGTCGCATGCGGTCGGTGGGCCCAGGATGGGCAATTCAGCAGACCAGTTCGTCATCATTACCGAGTACAACCGGAAAATGCTCGGGTTTCTGGTAGGTTCCGTCGAGCGCATCATCAATATGAATTGGGAGGATGTCCTGCCTCCTCCGGTCGGTCTGGGACGTGCCGCCTATATGACCGCGGTGACCAGGGTCGATGATCATTTGGTGGAGATCCTTGACGTAGAGAAGGTGCTCAGCGAAATCCTCGGTGTGGACGAGACGATCACCCAATCTGTGGACACGCTTGGACAGAATGCCCTGAGTAAGAAGGTCCTAATCGTGGATGATTCGATCGTGGCGCGCAAGCAAATCTCCCGAGTCATGGATGAGCTTGGCATCGAGTGTGTCACGAAGAAGGATGGGAGCGAGGCGCTCGAGCAATTGGAGGCTTGGTCGGAAGAGGGCAGAGTCAGCGACTGGTTGTCAATGATCATCTCGGATATTGAGATGCCGAAAATGGATGGTTATGCGTTGGTCATGGCGATTCGCAAAAATCCCAAGCTAGCCGACCTGTATGTCATTCTGCACTCCTCTTTGAGTGGAGTGTTCAACGAAGCCATGGTAAAAAAGGTGGGTGCTGACCATTTCTTGGCCAAGTTCAACCCGGATGAGTTGGTGCAAATGGTGTCCAGTCACCTCAAAGGCCTGGACTGAACAAAGGATTCAATCTCGAGTATCTCTCAAGTCGGCCAGATGCAGCCACGAGCCACCCTGTCTATCAATCCTGTTGAATATCGGGAGTTTCAGGAATTCCTCCAGCAGGCATGCGGCATCTTGCTTGGCAGCGGTAAAGAGTATCTGGTTTCCAGTCGGCTCAGCGCCCTGTTGGCTGAACAGGATATCGATGGTTTAGGGGGGCTATTGCGTACCTTGAAAGCCCCGGGTGGACAGGGTCTCAAGGTAAGAGTCATCGATGCCATGACCACCAACGAGACCTTCTGGTATCGGGATGTCAGCCACTTCGAGCTGCTGAGACAGAAGATATTCCCTGAATTGGAGAAGCGTCCGGGCGGGGCGATGCGCATCTGGTCGGCGGCCTGTTCGAGTGGTCAGGAACCGTACAATTTGAGCATGACGGTGGAGGAGTATCTCGGGGCTTCGCGCAACGGGTACAACAGATCGGTGGAAATCCTTGCCACAGATATCTCTACCCGAATGTTGGAACAAGCCCGGAGCGGCATCTATTGTGGGGTTGCTGCCGACCGTGGTCTGACGTCGGAGCAGAGTCGGCGATTCTTTGTTCCGAAACGGGACTGTCTGGAGGTCCTGCCGGAGATACGTCGCCGTGTCCATTTCAGGGAGCTCAATCTGACCAGCAGTTTCGCAGTGCTTGGACGCTTCGATGTGATCTTTTGTCGTAATGTGCTGATCTATTTTTCCCACGATCTCAAGCGGGACATCATCAATCGTATGGCTCAGGTGCTGAACCCTGGTGGCTATCTCTTTTTGGGGTCGACGGAGTCTATCAACCAACTCTCAGACCGGTTCGAAATGCGGGTCGACAGTGGCGGTATCGCCTACCGTTTGAAAGACTGACGTTCTACTCAAGCCTTTTTACTCCCAGTAAGAATTCTTTTCCCGGCAAGCCTTGCCGATCTACGGCAGACGCTTGCCGTCTTGAGCCGTGGTGATGCGGAATAGGTCCCGTCCGATCCCTGGATTACTCGATTGGCATGGATACTGCTCATCCTCTCACACACCAGGTGATTTGGAGTGATCAATGAATTTCGATGATGCTTTTGGCGTGCATCCCAGAGCCTTGATGTTGCGGGCAAGGCGTGCAGAGGTGATCGCGGGTAATCTGGCAAATGCGGACACTCCGGGTTTCAAGGCCCGGGACTTCGATTTCCATAAGGTACTGAACCAGGAACTCCAGGGTTCGGTACGGGTGAGAACCACCAACCAGCGTCACATCCAGCCTGATCCAGGTCTGGTTCCCGCTGCGCAACTGCTCTACCGCAGCCCCATGCAACCCTCACTGGACGGCAATACAGTCGACACCGAAAAGGAGCATACCGCGTTTTCCGCCAATGCCATCGAGTACCAGGCCAGTCTGGGATTTCTAAACGGCAAGATTCGTGGTCTACGCAAAGCGATTAAAGGTGAATAAGCATGTCTATGTTGAAGATCTTCGATACCGCAAGCACCGGCATGAGCGCCCAGAGTCTGAGACTCAATCTGGTGGCCAGCAATATGGCGAATGCCGATTCGGTCAGCAGCAGCATCGAGCAGACCTACCGTTCCCGTCAACCGGTTTTTCGCGCCATGTTGGATCAATTCAATCCTGATGCCACGGTGGTCGGGGTGAAGATGGCGGGCGTGGTGGAGAGTCAGGCGCCGTTGATCA
>JAAUXZ010040895.1_pt1 | contig 12610 bp, 9 predicted proteins | sample 7278131 | NCBI WGS metagenome assembly JAAUXZ01 (sample SAMN14350119, study PRJNA611818) | marine sediment metagenome | isolation source: surface marine sediment (3m) | place: French Polynesia: Moorea | collected 2018-08
CGGCTAGGCTATCGGCTCGTAGGCAGCCGCGACTGTTTTCTGCTTGATGGGTAGTGCTCGACCGATTCCTGCGGCTCTCAGGAGTTCTCTGTACAGCAATCCGGTTGTGTCGGAGTTATTGCGCAACTGGGATCGGGTAGCGCTGCCGAATTGCTGGATTGTTGCCGGCGTTGTTGTACAGAGCTACTGGAACCAGGCGCATGGGTGTCCTGCGCTTCACGGGTTAAGCGACGTTGATATCGTCTATTTCGATGCCGGCGATCTCTCCGAAGAGACAGAGGCAGAACATGCGGCGCGAATTAACAGCCTGTTCGCCGATACGCAGATCAAGTTCGACGTCAAGAACGAGGCGCGCGTACATTTATGGTACGAAGACCGATTCGGCTATCCGATCGAATCCTATTCGTCAGTGGAGGCGGCGATCGATACGTTTCCGACCACAGCGGGTGCGATCGGCGTACGTCCGGCTGGTGAGGGCATTGACTGCTACTCGTCGTTTGGCTACGACGACCTGATGGGGTTGATCGTACGACCCAACAAGCGCCAGATAACGCCAGACATCTATGCGCGAAAGATCGAACGTTGGAAGTCTTTCTGGCCGTTGCTCAAAATAGTAGAGTGGGATGACGCTTAGGCTGTCGCGAGAAACCACCGGTCTCGATAGTAATGAGTCCTCGAGGAGCCCTGGATGAATCATTCTTCTGTTCTTCCTGCACTGATAGTCTCTATCGGATTGGCGGCGGCGGGGTATTTTGTTGGCCAAACGATGTACAACTCGAAGGTCGGTATCAACACCGCAGAGGTCAAGGGTCTGGCCGAGAGGCGTGTGGAAGCAGACCGGGCCTTTTGGAGGATTCAGTACACAGTCTCCGGCGCAGACAAAGCGGCGATATCCGAGCTGTATGACCAATCCGAGTCCGATCGATCTCGGATCGTATCTCTCCTGCTCGAGAGTGGATTCAGTGAGTCGGAGATCTCACCGGGCGTCGTCGCCTACAATCACCAGGAATACCGGGATGAGGACCAGGCGCTCGTTGATGAAAAGTTCTATCTGACCGGTTCGATCGAAGTCGAAACCGACAATGTCCAGCTCGTGTCGAGTGCGCGCTCCAAGTTGAATGAGCTGATAGCCCTCGGAGTCGACATCAGGAACAATGCTCCGGCGTACTACTTCACCAAGCTGAACGACATCAAACCGGAGATGCTCAAGGAAGCAACGACCAATGCACGCCTGGCGGCAAACGAATTCGCCTCGAACGCCGGCGTCGAGGTGGGTGGAATTCGCAACGCCCGGCAAGGCGGATTCATCATCCGCGACGTCGGTGAGAACTTCGGCGACACGAAGAAGATCGAGAAAGACGTCAGAGTCGTAACGACGATTACGTTCTATCTCACGGACTAGTTGTGCAATGTGGACTTACCCGATCTTACTTCGGTTGAGCCGCGTGGCAGAGGTCTGGGCCCAGGGCTCTCGCATTCGATAGCACGGGTGGAAGTAACAGTTGCTTCAGAACATTCGATTACTGATTTTGAAGTTGACGGCCATCGTTCTCGTTGGGATCGTTGCGGCGAAGATCGACCCATGGGCGAGGGACAATCCGGACGACTACCTTGGCGCAGCTCAGTGGATTCTGTTTGTCATCCTGTTTTTCGTGTTTCTCTTCCACGGCGCATCGGGAAGACTCAAAAGCGGCCCTGATCGGCCCAGATCAGCGGACATTGCCAAAAGAAGCCCTGTCATTCCGGTACTCATGGCAGGATATCTTTTCGTCCTCGCGATTGCGGCAGTAAGCCTGGTGTTCCTGGGATTCAGGCTCGATGAACATATCACCAGCCCACTGGTCACCTATTTCGTTTTTGTTCCATTCGCACTCATCTCGCTTCTGGGGCGTCATAAAGTCAAGCGCGACATGCAGACCGCAAACCCGGAGGAATCGCCTGCCGAATCACTTCGGAGCTCTTACTCGCTGACCGAAATGACACGCGGCTTTTTCGACGACAAACTCCGAATCGCCGTCATGTCTTGTCTTTTCTCCCTTCTGTGTTTCGGCATCTGGCTGGGCCTCGATGATGACGGGGCCTTGGTCGCGGGAATCATCTGCGCCGGGTTTAGCGTGCAACAGTACTACCGACACACCCTTCGGAAACGCGAGTCCTCAGAGCTTAGAGATCGCTAGGAGCTGGATCTGAATATCGTATTCGACTTGGGAGGTGTCGTATTCCGATGGCAGCCGGACGCGATCATAAAAAGCGTTTTCGAAGATACGGATACGCAAGACCTTATAAGGAACGAGATTTTTGAGCACAACGACTGGGTGGAACTCGATAGAGGAACTATTGCTCTTGAGAAGGCGATTGAGCGTGGCGCCACGCGAACGGGTTTACCCTGTCAAGATATAGAGCGCCTTTTCAATGCAGTCCCACAATTCCTCACACCGATTCAGCGGACTGTTGAACTGATTCATCGCTTGAGCAACAAAAAGAACAGGTTGTTCGTCCTTTCAAATATGCATCTTGCGTCTATTGCGTATCTCGAGCAGCACTACGCGATTTGGGAGATGTTCGACGGCATCGTCGTCTCTTCCCGAATACAGATGGTTAAGCCGGAATATCAAATCTATGAGTACCTGTTGAATCTGTATCAGCTTGACCCCGTCGAAACAGTTTTCATAGATGATACGCAGGAGAACCTCTCGGCGGCATCGTCACTGGGGATTCAGACCGTCAGATTTGTCGATCCCGCCCAGTGCGAACGTGCGTTAGCGCATCTTCATTGATTTCCCGATTACGTGTCACTCGCCGACGAGCCGCCTGATCGCCTCACCCTTGACAGAGTCGACCGCTTTCGCCATTTCGGCCATGCCGGTGCCGGGCGCTGCCGTCGATACTTCATCGAAAACCACCTTCGAACCGTTCCCGGCCACACTGATCGTGATCGTCCAGATCGTGTAGGCGCCGATCCCCTGCAGCGGCCCGAACGGGGCTTCCATCCGTAGCTCGCGTCCCTGTTTCACGTACAACACCCGGCCGTGCGAGACCGAGCCGTCCTCCCAGTCCTCGCGCCACAAGCCGCCGGCGTTCGCGTCGAGTGACAGATTCGCGGAATCGCCCGAGTACGTGTGATCCGGGTGCCACCAGGATGACGGCTGGACGAGGCGGTCCCAAAGCTGGCCTGCATTGAGCGTGGATGTCGCTTCGTGTCGCAGCACGAAGTGCGTATCCGACGCCGATACGATCTCCGCACGCAGGTAGGCTGGTGATACGACGATAGCGGTTAGAATCGCCGCGCAAACGGTATTCTTCACTTGACGAATACCCTGTAGCCCCAGGCCGGTAGTGATAGCCGGCTGTCGGCAGCCAGCGTCAGGCGCTCGCCGCTCGTGATATCCGTATAGTCGCCGTAGTACAGCGCCTCCGCGAAGCTCACGTCGACCGCTTCGGCGGAGAAATTGAACGCGGCGAACACCTTGTCCTCCTCGTTCTGACGCACAAAGCTGATGACATGTTCCATCGCGTCATTAGGAACGCGGATCATCGGCGCACCCCAGGCCCCGTTCCAGAGTGCCGTGTTCTCCTTGTGCAGAGCCAGTAGCTTCCTGTAGAGATCGCCAACAGAGTGCTCCCGCCATTCGATCGGGTCCTTCTCGAAGAAAGCCAGGCGTTTCTCGTTGCCGGCTTCCTGGCCGTTGTAGATGAGTGGCATGCCCTCGCCGACGACGCTTAGCGCAATCGCTGCCTCCAGCGCGTCGCCAAAAACCTCGAACTGCGTACCTTCCCAGGACTTCTTGTCATGGTTACTCACGAAGACCATGCGCATGCCGCCCTCCGGGAACCGGCTGAAGTCACGCGCGTAGTAGCGGACCAGGCGGTCGAGGGTCTTCTTGCCGGCGACGATGTCTGCCACCGCCTCATACCAGCTGAACGCATACGTCATGTCGAAGGCTTCGGCGTGTAGGTCACGGCCCTCCCATTCTGCGAGCATGAATACGGGCTTGATCGCATCGAGCTCACGGCGTGCGTTGTTCCAGAACTCGATCGGTACGTCGCCGGCGACGTCGCAGCGAAAGCCGTCGATATCGGCTTCGCGCACCCAGTAGGTGAGCGCCTCGGTCATGTAGCGCCTGACTTCCGGGTTCGAATAGTCGAGATTGATGATGTCGCTCCAGTCCCACCATGGCGTCGGGCGGAAGTCGCCTTTCCAGTCGCGTTCGTACCAGTCGGGATGTTGTTCACGCAACGGGCTGTCCCAGGCTGTGTGGTTCGCAACCCAGTCGATGATGACGTAGAGGCCCAGCTCGTGCGCCCTGGCAACGAAGTGCTTGAGATCATCGAGCGTGCCGAATTCGGGGTTGACGCTGTAGTAGTCCTTGACGGAGTAGGGGCTGCCGAGTGTGCCCTTGCGGTTCTCCCCGCCGATTTCGTGGATTGGCATCAGCCAGACGATGGTAATGCCGAGTTCCTTGAGCCGCGGTAACTCGTCGGCTGCCGCCCGGAAGGTTCCTTCGGGCGTGAACTGCCGGGTATTCAGCTCGTAGATTGCAGCGTTCTTCGACCACTCGGGCGACTCGATCTGCACGTAGGGAACAGGCTGATACGGGTCATGAGGTCCGGCGACGTCAGCGCCAGGTTCGCAGGCGGCGGCAAGAAACAGGCTGACCCCCAGCGGGCCCAGGTGACTGGCGCGTATCTTCATGAGTGCGAGCTCCATTGCAAGGCAACAGCCTGAGGATAGTGTGAATCGAGCGCCTTCGCCACGGCTAGCCCTCCCGCTATTGGTTGTTTTCGATCTGTAACAAGTTGTTGCAGTTCGGTTTTTGCAGCACCTTGTGACTGAATGTAACAGGGGTGCTCTCTATACTCTGCCGAATAAACAGGGGAACACCATGACTCGCAATCTCTCAATGCTGGCGGCGACGGCCGCTCTTGCCGTAACCGCCTGTTCGGAAGCACCGGCACCTGATCGGTCGGCGCAGGGCCGCTCTGTTCAGGTCGTCGCCGAACAGGTGCGCTTCGAGCGCACGCACGCCGGCATCGAAGCTGTTGGCACTTCACGGGCGGTGCTGTCTGCCGAACTGTATCCGGCGACCTCCGGCGAGGTTGTCAGCGTCCAGTTCGAACCGGGCCAGGCTGTCGCGGCGGGCGACGTGCTCGTCGAGCTCGATGCGCGGGAGCAGAAACTCGCAGTGCGCCTTGCAGAACTGAAGCTCGAGGACGCGGAGCGCCTGTACGACAGGTATTCCCGATCGGCGGAGCGTGGCGCCGTCGTCCCGACGACGCTCGACGCCGCGCGCACGGCCGTTGAGACGGCACGGGTCGAGCTCGAGAGCGCAAGAATCAGCCTGACGGACCGCACAATTCGCGCAGTGTTCGACGGGCACGTTGGTTCGACGGAAGTGGACCCCGGCGACCGCATCGGCACGGACACCCTGATCACGACTCTCGATGACCGCAGTTCTTTGTTCGTGATTTTCGACCTCCCCGAGTCGTTTATCGGCGCGTTGGGCCGAGGCGACACCGTGGACCTCGCTACCTGGAACGGCTCCCTGGAACCCGTCACCGGCGAGATCGTCGATGTCGGAAGCCGCATCGATCCGCGGGACCGCACCTTCGCTGCTCGCGCACGCGTCGAAAACGACAACGATGTGCTGCGTCCGGGCATGAGTTTCCGCGTTACCGTCGACGTCGACGGTGATCGATACCCTGTCGTTTCGGAAACGGCCGTCCAGTGGGGCGCAGATGGTGCTTTCGTCTGGACCATCGTCGACGGCCAGGCAACGCGCACGCCCGTGCAGGTCGTGCAGCGGCGTGAAGGCCGCGTGCTGGTCGAGGGAGACCTCGACAACGACATCATCGTCGTCGAGGGCACCCAGCGGATGCGCGATGGGATCGCGGTTGAGTTCGACGAATCACGCCTCGCGGATGCTCGCAAGAACCTCGGCGCGGGTGGCACCGGCGCTTACTCCGCGCTCGACTGATCGCAGCCAGACGAAACCGTGGCAGCACGATGAAAGACACGAAGCAAAATGACCTTCCAAGCCTGAGCATCCGCCGCCCGGTACTGGTGGTCGTTGCCAACCTGCTGATCGTACTAGCGGGACTCGCCGCGCTGCTGGCGGCCGAGGTTCGCGAACTCCCGAACGTCGATCGCCCCGTAGTCTCAGTCCGGGTCGATTACCCCGGAGCGTCCCCGGAGACGATGGATGCCGAAGTCGTGTCGTTGCTAGAGGGGGCGGCCGCGCGCGTATCCGGCGTCTATCGTATTCGCTCTGCTTCCGAGGAGAATAACGGCCGCATCAACATCGAGTTCCGGCCCGGAGCCGATATCGATAGTGCCGCCGCCGACGTGCGCGAGGCGATCAACCGTGTCGCCAGGCGATTACCCGACCGCGTGGAGCAGATCGTCGTCGTTAAAGCCGACGATGATGCGCAGTCGGTTGTGAGCCTCGCTGTTCTCAGCGATACATTGACCGACGAGCGCCTCGCACGCGTAGTAGAAAAGGACATCGTTCCGCTGCTGATCTCCATCGACGGGGTCGCCGACGTGCAGCTGTCCGGCGACCGGCAGCGAGTGCTGCGGGTTGCCGTCGATCCGATGAGACTCGCCAGCTACGAGCTGGCAGTGACCGATGTTGCAGCCGCACTGAGGCAGGCACCGTTCGACGTGCCCGCCGGCAGTTTCCGGTCCGTGGACCAGCAACTGATCGTCCGCGCCGACGCTACCGCGGTGGATGCGCAAGCCGTCGCCGACATTATCGTCCGTGACTCCGTTCGCGTCGGCGATGTTGCCAACGTCTACTTCGGGCCGGAAGACGTAACGACGCTGTCGCGACTCGATGGCAGACCCGTGCTCGGCCTCGACATCATCCGGCAGGCGAACTCGAATACGATGGAGATCTCGACGGCCGTCCTGGCCGCCGTCGAGCGAATCAATGAGCGCTTCGGTGACCTCGAGCTTCGCGTTACCGATGACCAGGCCGTGTTCATAAGGGACTCCGTCAAGCAGGTCCTCATTACCCTTGCGTTGTCGATGGCCATCGTGGTGGCGACAATCTGGCTCTTCATGGGCAGCCTCCGCGCGACGCTCGTACCCGGCATCGCCATACCGGTGTCGCTGATCGGCACCATTGCTGCGATCTGGCTGTTCGGTTTCTCGATCAACATCCTGACGCTGCTGGCGCTGGTTCTTGCGACCGGCCTCGTCGTAGACGACGCCATTGTCGTCCTGGAGAACATCCAGAGACAGCGAGCTCAGGGCATCCGCGCGCGCGCTGCCGCAGTGCTGGGCACGCGGCAAGTGTTCTTCGCCGTTGTCGCAACCACGGCCGTGCTCGTCTCGGTGTTCGTGCCGATCTCGTTCCTGCCGAGCACCGCAGGACGCCTGTTCCGGGAGTTCGGGCTCGTGCTCGCCAGCGCGGTAATCATCTCCAGCTTCGTCGCTTTGTCACTCGTGCCGGTAGCGGCCTCGAGACTCGTCGGGGACCAGCGCGCCGGCGGCGCCTCGCGGCTGGCAACGATCGGCACGCGTCTCACGCATATCTACGAACGCTCGCTGTCAGCGTTGCTGAAGAAGCCCTGGCTGGCGGTGGTCGCGGCCTTGTTATTCGCCATCGGATCCGGTGTCGCCTACCAGTCGCTGGACCGCGAACTCGTGCCGTCCGAGGATCGTGGTGCTCTGCGCATACTTGCAACCGGGCCCGACGGGGTTGGCGTCGGCTACATGGATCGGCAGACACGCCAGATCGAGGACATCGTTCAGCCGCTACTCGATAGTGGCGAAGCCGAATCGCTGTATGCGCGGGTCGGCAACTGGGATCCCAATCGCAGCTTCCTGACGATGCCGCTCGCGGACTGGAGTGAACGCGAGCGCAGCCAGCAGCAGATCGCCGGGGAGCTGCGTGGCGAACTTGCGGCGATACCAGGTGCTCGTGTCGGCATCTGGGGTGGCAACAGTCTGAATCTCCGTACCTGGGGCAGCGGCCTGCGCGTGGCGCTGCTCGGCAACAGCTACGACGAGATTTTCGTTGCGGCGCAAGCGTATGTCGCCGCGATCGAGGACCGCCTGCCGGAGCTCTCGAGGCCGCGAATATCGTTCGACCCGACGCAGCCGCAGCTGTCGGTAGAGATCGAGCGCCGCCGGGCCGCCGACCTGGGTGTCGACCTCACAGAGCTCGCGGCGACGCTGCGTGCAATGATCAACGGCGACGAGATCGTCGACCTCAACGTCGACGATCAGAGCGTGCCGATCCTGCTGGAGTCGGCGAGCGGTGATATCAACGATCCCTCGGATCTCGTGAATCTATACGTTAGTACCTCGAGTGGCAGCCTCGTGCCGCTGTCGAGCGTGGTTACGCTGAAAGAAGAAGGCGTCGCGACGGAGCTGAACCGTCACGCACAGCGGCGCGCCATAGAGATCGGCATCGAGCGTGATGACAGTTATCCGCTGCAGAGCGCGGTCGACGAGCTTCGCGCTCTGGGGGAGGAGGTCCTGCCTGACAACGTGACGCTGACGTTCCTGGGTGAAGCCGCAACCCTCGAGGAAACATCGAACGAGGTAGCGATCACGTACATCGTCGCCCTCATCGTCATCTTCCTCGTCCTGTGTGCCCAGTTCGAAGGCTTCATGAGCTCGGTCGTCGTGACGCTGATCGTACCGTTCGGCGTCGCAGCAGCGATATTTGCACTGCTGATCACCGGCACATCTCTTAACCTGTACTCGCAGATCGGACTCGTACTACTGATCGGATTGATGGCAAAGAACAGTGTATTGCTGGTCGAATTCGCGGATCAGCTGCGCGACAAAGGCATGGACGTCAGGACTGCGATCGAGAAAGGCGCTTCCCGTCGCCTTCGGCCGGTGATGATGACGCTCGTCTCCACGATCCTCGGCGCCCTGCCGTTGATCTTCAGCGCCGGCGCGGGCGCTGAAGCGCGTACGTCGATCGGCTGGGTCATCTTCGGTGGCCTTGCACTTGCGGCACTGTTCACGCTGTACCTGACGCCCGCGCTGTACGTGCTGTTGGCGCCGCTGGCAAAAGCGCGCGCCGCAGAGGCTGACCGGCTCGTGGAAGAGCTGGAGCATGCGGAAGGGCAACAAGCCTCGGGATCATCGGCCTGATCAACACTCTACGTCGCTAGCCACGAACCGGTACGGTCGGGCGGCATCGGTGCCCGCGTAGTCGACACCGATCCTCGGACCAACAGAAATCGAATCGACGCCAAGTCGATGGTCTTCGATCCAGACCCGGTCTCCGAGCAAGCTGCAACCGCTGAGATCGGTCGTGATGCCCAGCGCCTTCGCCAGCGAACCCGGCCCACCGAGCAACGTCCTGTCGACGGCGTCCTTTCCACGGCGGGCGAGCATTTCATCGATACCGGCCAGTGGAGACCCGGCACGCACCAGTACGGCCTGAGGATCGTCACGACTGCTCGTAACGACGTTAAACAGGTGGTGGATGCCGTAGCAGAGATAGATGTATGCGATACCGCCGTCCGCGTACATCGGTTCCGTGCGTTTCGTCCGGCGACCGCCCCAGGCATGACTGGCGCGGTCATCGACGCCCACGTATGCCTCGGTCTCTGTAATGATCGCCCTGGTCAGGATGCCGTCGATCCGTGAGCACAGCACTTTGCCCAGCAGATCGCGTGCAACGTCGATCGTGTCCGGACGCGTGTAGAAATCAGGGTCGAGCTTGTGCAATAGACGAGGACCTCTCAGAATGAATGCGACGGGATGTACAATATCAGGCTTGTTCGCCCGTTGAGGGGGAGCCTGGATGCGTCTGACCAAAGCAAGTCTCGCCAATCCGGCTGCGATGGCCATCATCGCGGTCGTGGTCGTGATGCTGGGTGCGTTGTCCCTCGCGAACATCCCGGCGCAGCTGCTGCCGCAGATCGAGAAGCCGATCGTCACGGTGATGATGGCGTGGCCGGGCGCGTCGCCCAAAGAGATCGAGTCGGAACTGACGGTTCCTGTCGAGGAAGTGCTGCAGGGCACTCCGGAAATGACCGAGCTCGTGTCCTGGAGCATGCAAAATTTCGGGTTCATGCAGCTCGAGTTCGCGCTCGAAACGGACATGACCCGCACATTGATAGAGGTCATCAGCCGGTTGAACCGCCTGCGTCCGTTGCCGGCCAATGCCGAGAAACCCTACGTGATGCTGGGCGAATGGGGCGATGCCAACGACCAGCTCATCGAGTACTTCGTCCAGCAGGTCGACGACGACGGCCAGCGTCTCGTCGAGAACAAACGTTTCCTGCGCGAGATCATCGTGCCCGAGATCGCCTCGCTGTACGGCGTTTCGGAAGTGGACATGTTCGATGCCAGCGGCAACAGCAGCGACCAGCTGCAGATCATCATCGATCCGTACAAGGCGGCGGAGCTCGGTATCGATATAGCACGGGCGGCCGAGCGTATCGGCCGGTCGGCCAATATCTCGTCCGGCGTGGTCGATGTGGGGCGGCGCAGCTATACGCTGCGCATCGAGGGGCGCTACGAGGTCGACGATTTCGAGGACCTGATACTCGAGTGGCGCGACGGAACGCCGATCAAGCTCGGGCAGATGGCCACCATTAGCTACGGACCGCCACAACGGGAGGGCTTCATCTATCACAACGGTCTCACGGCGGCGCGGCTGGCGATTACGAAGACGACCGATGCCAACGTGCTCGAGGCGCTCGAGGGGGTGAAGTCGCACATCGACACGCTTAACGAAACCGTCTTCAAGGAGCGCGGCCTGCGCGCCGAGTACAGCTTCGATCCGGCCGTGTACATCAATCGCTCGATCAGGCTGCTGACCGGCAACCTGATTGCGGGCATCTGCCTCGCGATTGGGGTGCTCTGGTTGTTCCTGCGCCAGTGGCGCGCAACCTTCATCATCGCGATGGCGATACCGATTTCGCTGCTCGGCACTTTCATCGTGCTGCTCGTTGCTGGGCGATCATTGAACGTCATCTCGCTTGCCGGCCTGGCGTTCGCGACGGGCATGGTTCTCGATGCGGCGATCGTCGTGCTCGAGAACATCGTCCGTCTGCGTGAAAGCGGCGAGGATCCGCCCACGGCCAGCGACCGGGGCGCGAGCCAGGTCTGGGGTGCGCTGCTCGCATCCACGGCAACCACCGTTGCAATCTTCCTGCCGATCATGTTCCTGAAAGACGTGGAAGGGCAGATGTTTGCGGACCTCGCATTGACCATCGCGATCGCCGTTTCGATTTCGCTGGTCATCGCCATCACGGTCCTGCCGACCACGGCGCGATACTGGATGCGGCACCTGCCGCCCGCCGCCGGCGAGAACCCGTGGTGGGACCGCCTGGCGGATGTGCTCGTCGACCTGACCGGATCGAGGCACCGGCAGATCGGCTGGATCGGCGGGCTCATGGCTGGCTCGATCCTGCTGACCGTGCTGCTATGGCCCGAGAGTAACTACCTGCCACCGGTGAAGCGCGACACCGTCGACAGCTTCCTTTTCTTCCCACCCGGCACCAATGTCGACACGGCTGACAGGGAGATTGCGCAGGTGCTGCGGGACCGTCTTGCGCCGCATATGAACGGAGAAAAGGAGCCCGCTGTCCGCGACTATTTCCTCTGGTCGTTCCCCGGCGGAGGCGGTGGCTGGCTTGCCATCAATCCGGCGTCCGGCACGAATCTCGACGAGTTCCAGAATGTCGTGCAGACGCAGATAATTGCCGGGGTACCCGATACGTTCGGCTTCACCATGCGGCGCAGCCTGTTCGGCGGATTCGAGGACACCAACAGCGTAGAGATGCGGCTTGCCTCTACCGACCTGGATTCGCTGAAGCCCATCGTGGCGCAGGCGATGCAGCTGATACCGTCCAAATTGCCGGGATCGTCGGCGCAGCCGCAGCCGGATCCGTTCGCCGAGGCCAACGAGCTGCGCTTCGTCCCGAAGGACGTGCGCCTGGCGGAAGTCGGCTGGACGCGCGAGGACCTGACCCGGGTCATACTGCAGCTCGGCCAGGGCATATGGCTGGGTGAGTACTTCACGGGTCGTGAGCGCGTGGACATTTATCTCAAGACCACGCGCTTCGACACGCCCGAGGCGATGGCCGCTTTGCCAGTCAGCACACCGGCCGGCATGGTGCCGCTCGGCAGTCTCGCCGAGGTCAGCATCGCACCGTCGCCCGCGTTGGTATTCCGCATCAACCGCGCGCGTGTCTTCAGCCTCATCGTGAATCCGCCAGAGGGCATGTCCCTCGAGGCACTGATTAACAACCTGCAGAACGAGATCGAGCCCGAGCTGAGCCCGTCGATGCCCGAAGACGGGGTCATCCAGTATGCGGGGAGTGCTCAGGATCTCGAACGGGCGATAGGAACGCTCGGCACCAATTTCCTGATCGCGCTAATGTTGCTGGTACTGATCATGGCCGGTTTGTTCAGGTCGCTGAAAGACGCAGTGCTCGTCGTCATTTCGATCCCGCTGGCAGCCGTTGGGGGTGTCCTCGCCATAAACGTGGTCAACCTCATCAAGTTCCAGCCGCTCGACCTGCTGGGCATGATCGGATTCATCATCCTGCTCGGACTCGTCGTGAACAATGCCATCCTGCTCGTAGCGCAGACCCGTGCAGCGGAAGATAAGGGCCTGGACAGGCAGGC
>JAAUXZ010119072.1_pt1 | contig 12610 bp, 13 predicted proteins | sample 7278131 | NCBI WGS metagenome assembly JAAUXZ01 (sample SAMN14350119, study PRJNA611818) | marine sediment metagenome | isolation source: surface marine sediment (3m) | place: French Polynesia: Moorea | collected 2018-08
ATCGAAGGTGATCATGCCGCTGACGGGGCTCCCCGGCGACACCAGGCCCAGGACCGGTCCTGGATAGAAGCTGCCCCCTCCCGCGGTGCCCGAGAAGATGAGGGTGATCGTGCTCGCCGCGGATGCAGTCGGCGAGAGCACCACCAGAAGGGCTGCGATCAGGTGCGGCATGGGTCGCGGGCTAGATCCCCTGGAGCGCCGCGATGCGGGTCCGTTGCCAGGTCGGCGTGCCCAGCAGCGTCTCGTTGGCCCGCGCGCGCTTGTAGTAGAGGTGGGGGTCGGCCTCCCAGGTGACGCCGATGCCGCCGTGCAGGTGCACGTTGTCCTCGGCCGCGCGCGTGTAGGTGTCGTCGCAGAAGCTCTTGGCGACGCTGGCGGCGAGCTCGAGCTCGTCGGTGTCCTCGGAGGCCACCCAGCTCGCCCAGTAGGCCGCCGACCGCGCGCTCTCCACCTCGAGCAGCAGCTCCGCGCAGCGGTGCTTGATGGCCTGGAAGGAGCCGATGGCGCGTCCGAACTGGAAGCGCTGCTTGACGTACTCCACCGCGGAGTCGAGGCAGCGCTGGGCGCCGCCGGTGGAGTCGAGGGCCAGGCACACGCGCGCGCGGTCGAGCGTCGCGTGCAGCGCCCGCGCGGCGCCGCCCTCCGGACCCAGCAGCTCGGCGCGGGCGCCGTCGAACTCGAGGTCGGCGAGGCGGCGGGTGGGGTCGAGGGAGTCGAGCTTCTTCGTGGCGACGCCGGCGGCGTCGGGGCGCAGCACGGCGAGGGTCACGCCGTCGTCGCCGCTCGTGCCGGGCTGGCGCGCGGCCACCTCGATGAGCCCCGCAGCCGCCCCGTCGGTCACCAGGCGCTTGCGGCCCTCGAGCACGACGGCGTCGCCGTCGCGCGCGAGCTCGAGCGAGACGCCCGCCGGGCTCCACTCGTCGCTCGTGTCGAGGAGCGCCAGGGTGCCGACCGTCTCGCCCGAGGCCAGCTCGGGCAGCCAGCGCCCGCGCTCGGCCTCCGAGCCCGCCGCGAGGATCGCGTTCGCCGCCAGGCAGGCGCTGGAGAAGAAGGGCGAGGGCACGAGGGCGCGGCCCATCTCCTCGCACACGATGCCCAGCTCCAGGAAGCCGAAGCCCTGGCCGCCATGGGCCTCGGGCAGGTGCACGCCCTGGAGGCCGAGCTCCTGGCCCATCTGCTTCCAGAGCCCCGGATCGTGGCCGCTCTGCGCATCGATCTGGCGGAACACCTCGGTCGTCGGACACTTCTCCTCGAAGAAGCGCCGGAGGGTCTCCCGGAACTCCTCCTGCTCCTCGCTGAATGCGAAGTTCATGTGGGCGGATGCTTCCTAGATGGCGCGCTCGCGCCCCTCCCAGTAGGGGTCGCGCAGCTTGCGCTTGTAGAGCTTGCCATTCGGGTCGCGCGGCATCTCCTCGATGAAGTCGATGCTGCGGGGCGTCTTCATCTTGGCGAGGCGCGGCTCGAGGAACGCGTAGATGTCGTCGCGGACGGCGTCCGAGGGCTCTCCCCGGTCGACGAGCTCGACCACGGCCTTCACCTCCTCGCCCCAGTCGTCGTTGGGAATGCCGAAGACGGCGACGTCGGCGACCTTGGGGTGCTGGATGATCTCGGCCTCGATCTCCGCCGGGTAGAGGTTCGCGCCGCCCGAGATGATCATGTCGTTCTTGCGGTCGCAGAGGAAGAGGTAGCCGTCTTCGTTCAGGTACCCTACGTCGCCGACGGTGAAGTAGTTCCCGATCCGGTTGTCCCGGGTCTTCTTCTCGGCGCCCTTGTACTCGAAGTCCGCCTGACCGAGGAGCATGTAGACGGTGCCCGTCTCTCCGGTGGGAAGCTCGTTCCCCTCCTCGTCGTAGATCTTGACGTCGGAGTTGGGCCAGGCCTTGCCCACGGTGCCCGGGTACTTCTTCCATTCTCCGGGCTTGCAGAGCGTGCCGCCGCCCTCGGTCGCCGCGTAGTACTCGTAGACCGCGTCGCCCCACCAGTCGAACATCTTCCACTTGGTCTCGACGGGGCAGGGCGCCGCCGCGTGCACCATGGCCCGCAGCGAGGACACGTCGTACTTCTCGCGCAGCTCTTCGGGCAGGCTCAGCAGCCGGTGGAACTGCGTCGGCACCATGTGGCTGTTGGTGACGCGGTACCTCTCGATCAGCTCGAGCATCGCCTCGGGCGTCCACTTGTCCATGAGCACCACGGACTGCCCAGCGTGGAGCGCCGAGCTCGAGAACATGAGCACGGCCGTGTGGTAGAGGGGCGAGCCGCAGATGTGGACGTTGTCGTCTTCCGGCTGGAGGTCGAACATGGCGAGGAAGCCCGTCATCAGGCTGAAGACCAGCTCGGGCTCGAGCGGCGGGAGCGCGCGGCGCACGCCCTTGGGCTTGCCGGTGGTGCCCGAGGTGTAGTTCATGACGGCCCCGGCACTGCGCTTCTCGGGCAGCGTGTCGGGCTGGCCGGCGGAGAGCTCCGAGAGCGGCCGGAAGCCCGCCACGGAGCCCACCGCGAAGGCGTGCTCGGCCGGGAAGCCCGACTCGGAGAGCGCCACCCGGCAGGCCTCGGCGAACTTCTCGGCGCCGATGAAGACCTTGGCCCCCGAGTCCTGCACGATGTAGGCGATCTCGGGGCCGGTGAGGTGGTTGTTGATCGGCGTGAGATAGAGGCCGGTCTGCGCGATGGCCAGGTAGATCAGGTAGAACTCCGCGCAGTTCGGCAGCACCACGGCCACGCAGTCGCCTGGCTCGAGGCCCAGGGCGCGCAGGCCGTGGGCGATGCGGTTGCTCTCGGCCAGCAGCTCGCCGCGCGTCCACTCGCGGCCGGTGGGGTCGACGAGGGCGAGCCTGCCGGGGTCCTTGCGGGCGAAGTTCCAGAAGCCGAGCTCGGACATGGGATGCTCCGTAGGGTTCGGGTCAGTGGGGCTCGCTGCCGACGATCCACATCGAGAAGTACTGGGAGCCGCCGCCGTAGGCGTGGCCGAGCGCCTTCTTCGCCCCCTTCACCTGGTGCTCGCCGGCCAGGCCGCGCACCTGGTTGGCGGCCTCGGCGAAGCGCAGCATGCCCGAGGCGCCGATCGGGTTCGACGACAGCACGCCACCCGACATGTTCACGGGCAGGTCGCCGTCGAGGGCGGTGGCGCCCTCGTAGGTCATCTTCCAGCCCTCGCCCTCGGGAGCGAAGCCCAGGTTCTCCATCCACATGGGCTCGAACCAGCTGAAGGGCACGTAGACCTCGGCGCAGTCGATCTCTTCGCGCGGGTCGGCGATGCCCGCCTTCGCGTAGAGATCCTGCGCCGCATCCTTGCCCGCCTGCGGGTTCACCTGGTCGCGCCCGGCGAACATGGTGGGCTCGGTGCGCATGCTGGTGGCGTGCACCCAGGCCGGCGGCCGCGACGCCTGCTTCGCCACGTTCTCGCTCGAGAGCACCAGGGCGCAGGCCCCGTCGGAGGAGGGGCAGGTCTCGAGGTAGCGGATCGGGTCCCAGAGCATCGGCGAGCCCGAGATCTGCTCGAAGTCGATGTCGGGGAACTTGAGATGCGCGTACGGGTTCTTGAGCGCGTTGAGGCGGTCCTTGAGGGCCACGCGGATGCCGGTGTCCTCGGGAGCGTTCGAGCGGCGCATGTAGGAGCGGATCAGCGGCGCGAAGAAGCCGCCGGCGCCGGCCACGATGGCCTGGCTGAAGGGGCGCTTGATCGAGAGCGCCCACATCGCGTTGCTCTCCGACTGCTTCTCGTACGCCACCGTGAGCACGCGCTCGTGCACGCCGGCCTCCACCAGGCTCGCCGCCACGATGGCGGTGGAGCCGCCCACGCTGCCGGCGGTGTGCACGCGGAGCATGGGCTTGCCCGCCCCGCCGAGCGCGTCGGCCAGGAAGAGCTCGGGCATCATGACGCCCTCGAAGAGGTCGGGTGCCTTCCCGATCACCACGGCGTCGATGTCGCGCCAGGTCATGTCCGCGTCCTCGAGGGCGCGCAGGGCGGCCTCGCGCACGAGACCCACCTGGCTCACGTCGATCCGCTTGGCGTCGTGCTTGGTCTGGCCGACGCCGACGACGGCGCATCGCTCTCCCATCACTCCCCCTCCAGCACGCAGGCGATCGAACGGACCATCACTCTCCCTCCAGCACGCAGACGAAGTTCTGCTGCAGGCAGTGGCCCTGGGTGGCGTGGGCCAGCGCGCGACCCGCGTCGCCGGCCTGGATGCGGGCCGCGGCCTCGGCGATGCGGGCCAGGCCGGCGGCCATCATCGGGTTGGCGGCCAGCGCGCCCCCCGACGGGTTGATGCGCACGCCGTCGCCCAGGCCCAGGGCGTCGCGCAGGATCAGCTCCTGGTGGGTGAAGGGCGCGTGCAGCTCGGCCACGTCGAGGCTCGCGGCGTCGACGCCGGCCTTCTCGGCGGCGAGCTTCGTCGAGGGGCTCACCGTGAGGTCGCGCAGGCCGGGCTGGTGCGGCTCGATGCGGTGGTCCACGCCCCGGATCCAGGCGGGCTTCTCGCACACCCTGCGCGCCACCTCCTCGGAGGCGATCACGGCCGCCACGGCGCCGTCGGTGATGGGCGGGCAGTCGTGCTTGCGCAGCGGCGACACGAGGTAGGGCTCCGCCAGCAGCTTCTCCACCTCGAACTCGCCCTTCACCTGGGCCAGCGGGTTGCCCAGCGCGTCGCGCCGGCTGCGGATCGCCACCTCCGCCATCTCGCGCTCGGTGTGGCCGGTGCCGTCGAGCAACGCGCGCGCCTGTAGCGCCGCCAGGCTGACGGCATCGACGGCCAGCGGAGCCAGCGTGTACGGGTCGAGCTGGAGGTTCAGCGTGTCGGGCAGGTCGCCCATCGAGGCGCGTCCGAAGCCGAAGACCAGGGCCGACTCGGCGTAGCCCATCTGGATCTTGAGCCAGGCCTCGTAGAGGGCCCAGGCGCCGTCCATCTCGACGTGCGACTCCATGATGGGTGGCCAGGCGCCCAGCGCGTCGACCGCGCCCACGAAGGCGAAGGCCTGGCCCGCGATGTAGTCGGAGCTGCCGGAGCAGGTGAAGCCGATCTCCTGCTTGGGGATTCCGGAGCGCTCGATGGCCTGGGAGACCACCGAGAGCACCATCTCGACCTCGGACTGCTCCATCTCGCGCCGCTTGTAGGGCGTCTGGGCAGAGGAGACGATGGCGACGTTCCGCATCAGACCCAGGCCCCCAGGCTCTCGACCGGCACGTCGGGCTCGCCGCTCGGCCGGAAGTAGCGGATGTTCTCGAAGGTGTTGCTCCACTCCTCCCTGGGAGCCCACACCGCCTCGACGCGCATGCCGACGTGGACCTCCTCGGCATCGCACTCCTGGAGGAGCGCGATGAAGGGCAGGTCGGAGCCGTCGAGCAGGATGTTGGCGGCGCAGTAGGGGAGCTTGAGGTCGATGTTCTCGGACGGCACGCGCACGATGCAGAAGGTGATGATCGTGCCGCGGTCGGAGACGTCGACCCGATCGCTGGTCTTCACGCCGCACCGGGGGCAGGTGCCGCTCGGCGGGCAGTAGACCTTCTCGCAGCGTGGGCAGCGCTCGCCGATGAGCTTGCCCTGAGCGATCGCGTCCAGGAAGGCCGCCTGGCTCCCGGTGGCGGCCCAGTCGTAGACGAGGCGCGTGGGGGTGACGATGGCCTTGACGTCCTCGCTCATCGGCCTGCCTCCGCTTCGAGACCGCGGTGCTGCGGGCCCATCATGCGCCCTCCGGCTCGAAGCACTCGATGTCGTGGATCTCGCCCTTGCGCTCGGCGCGCCAGCGCGGGCGAACGCGCATGCCCGTGTTCATCTGCGACTCCTCTCCCGCGTCGACCGCGTGCAGGAAGCCGCTGGTGGCCCCGTCGAGCCGGATCAGCGCCCAGGCGAAGGGACGATCGAGCGGGTGCTTCTCGCGGGGCTGGCTCACCCAGCACCAGGTCGAGACCGTGCCGGCCGGGCCCACCTCGACGAGCTCCGAGAGGGAGTCGCCGGTCTCCGGGTCGTACTCCGTGGGTGGGACCAGCACGCGGTCGCCCGGCGCGGGGCTGCCCAGGATCTTGCCGTCGCGGAGCGCGGTGAAGAAGCGGCCGAGCACGGGGCCGACGGAGCGCTTGTACGCGTACTCCACCACGTGCTCCGCGGTGTAGGTGAGGGAGGCGGGGCTCATCGGGGGGCCTCGGAATTTCGCTCAGCCGGGCATACTAGAACACGTTTCAGCGTCCCGACAAGAGCGTCGGTTGCTATGATCCGCCGCCCGCTCCCGCTGGGGCGGGCATCGGTGGATCAGAACTCGGTGGATCAGAACTCGGTGGATCGAGAAAAGGGGGGTCCTCGCGTGACGAACGACCGGCGGATCGGGCCCGGTCCGGCCCTGGCACTGGCTTTGCTGGTGTCGTGGGGCTGTGGTGGCGAATCGCAGGAGGGGTCGAGCGGCGAGGCGGAGGCGCCCAGCTGGAGCGTCGAGGCGACCCCCTCACCCGGCAAGGAGGGCGCACGGCCCGAGAACCCGTCCATCCCGCCGCCGTCGCGGGAGATCCCGGCGGACTTCCCGGTGGACGTGCCGCAGTACCCCGACGCCGACGTCCAGGCCGCCCGCAAGGCCATGGGCAGCGGCATGTCCATCAGCCTCCAGTCCTCGGACGACGTGGACAAGGTGGCGGGCTTCTACGCCGACGGCTTCGCGGCCCAGGGCTGGGCCACGGACATCCGCCGCACCGCGGACGGGCACGCCATCTTCGCCGACAAGGAGGGCCGCAGGGCCTCCGCCCTGGTGCGTCCCGGAGCCGACGGCACGGGCTCGCGGGTCGAGGTGGTCATCGTGCTTCGCCCCGGAACGGGGTGATTGCGGGCAGGACGGCGGCGAGGTCACGCCTGGCGGGCAGGCTCCGGGCCCTGAGCCGTCGCGCCGGCCCCGCGATCGGGCCTCGACCTGCTGGAAGTGTGATCTGCTTCACTTCCAAAGTTGCAGCCAGGGGAGAAACTCCGCGGCGGAGGTTGTCCCCATGTCGTTCAGCGAGACTTTTGCGGTGCTGGGGCTGGTCGCGGCGGGCCTGGTCGCCCTCGTGTTCGCGTTCTCCGAGCCGCCGCTCGAGCAGGCCCGGCCCTGCGTCGACTGCGCCCTGGAAGAGGCGGGGACGGCGGGCGTCCCGGTCGACCGCGTGGGCTTCGATCCTCGCTGACCCCATCCCGGGGCCTGCCAGCCGGCAGGCCGCGAGCAGGGGCGCCCAGGCCCGCGCGTGGCGCTGGGACGCCGCGCGGAAGCGCGGCCCGAGGGCGTCGCCGTCCGCTCGCAGGACACGCGCGTAGTAGCGCTCGAGCGCCGGCACGGGCTCGCCCGAGAGGCGGCGGGTCCGCCGGTAGACCCCGGCGAGCGAGGCCAGGACGGCTCGCGCCTCCCGGTCGAGCTCGGCGAGCAGCGGCTCGAGGGTGGGGACGTAGCGCTCCGCGAAGAGCCCCACGAGCCGTCGCGATCGCGTGTCGCAGCTCGCCGGCGCCAGACCTTCGAGCTGGCTCGCCACCGCCTCGAGCGCGTCGCGCGCCCGGGCGAGGTCGTGGAGCAGGGGCCCTGCGCCCGCCGCGCGGTGGAGCTCGCCGAGCGCCACCGCGAGGGCCTCGCCGTCGGCGGGGCTGTCGAACGCCGCGGCGACCGCCGCCTCGAGCCGGGCCGAGGCCTCGCGGGCCGCCAGCCGCCCGCCCAGGAGCGGGGTCGGGCTCGACGACAGGAAGCGCTCGATCTCCTGACCGTTCCAGACGTCGTTCCACACGTGCCGTCCGATCTCGCGCCGCTTCGTGGCGACCGCCTCCTCGAACTTGGGGCGGCGCTCGGGCGAGAGCCCGTCGAGGCAGGGGCCGGCGGCTTCCAGGAACTCGAGCTCGTAGACGACGCGGTGCGTCCGCGGCATGACCCTGCCCAGCTGGCTGTTGCGCTGGCTCACCAGCTCGCCCCAGCGGCAGCCCTGGATGGAGAAGAAGTCGAGCCAGCCGACCCGCAGGTCGCTCACCTCGAGCAACCGCTCGCGGCGCGCGGGCATCCGCACGGCGTCGGTGGGCGGAAGGGGCACCGGATCGACGCCCGCGGCGCCCGCGACGGCGCGCTGCCAGCCCTGGAGCCGCTCGCCGGGCGAGGGCGGACCGCAGCCGCACAGGACGACGGCCGCGAGCAGCGGGGCGAGTCCGCGCGTGCGGATGGTGGAGCTGAGGGGATTCGAACCCCTGACCCTCAGACTGCCAGCCTGATGCTCTCCCAGCTGAGCTACAGCCCCATCCGGAGCGGCAAGCTAGCGCTGGGCCCCTGGAGCGTCAAAAGGGTCGCTGGCGCGTCGCAGCGGGGTGTTATGCTCGGCCATCTCCTTGCCGGAGTGGCGGAACTGGCATACGCGACGGACTCAAAATCCGTTGCCCCTCGGGGCGTGTGGGTTCGAGTCCCACCTCCGGCACCAGCGAGGTATCGCTGGGAGCTGAATCGACCCTGCGCGGCGCCGTCCAAGCTGGCATGGGCGCGCCAACAGCGCGCAGGAGAGGGAGAAGGGCCTTGCGGAAGACGCTGACGGGAGCGCTGCTGGTCGTCCTGCTGGCGATCGGCATGCCGACGCTTGCGGCAGCGCAGATGCGCGAGTTCAAGGGAACCGTCGACAAGGTCGACCAGGACGAGCTCGTCGTCGACAGCTCCACGGGCGACAAGCTTCGCTTCCTGCCGACCGAAGGCGTGGTGGTCGAGGGCGAGAAGGGCAGCTGGCAGAGCCTGGCGCAGGGCGACTGGGTGATCGTGTCCTGGAAGATGCTCGACAGCCCGCGCGTTGCCTACAAGGTTACCGTGATCCCGCCCCAAGAGGACGGGGCCGAGTAGCGCGCGGCCCGGCTGCCGTTGGACGCCCCGCAGGGCCTTCCATACCTTTTCCGCATGGCTCCGTCCCCGCCGCTCCGGCCCGACCAGTACGACCGCTACCGGCGTCACCTGATCCTGCCCGAGCTGGGGCTCGAAGGTCAGCGCGCTCTACTCGAGGCGCGCGTCTTGCTCATCGGGGCCGGCGGCCTGGGCTGCCCACTGGCGCAGTATCTCGCCGCTGCCGGGGTCGGCACCCTCGGCCTGGTCGACTTCGACCTCGTCGACGCCTCGAACCTGCAGCGCCAGGTGCTGTACGGCACGGCCGACGTGGGACGGCCGAAGGTGGAGGTCGCCCGCGAGCGGATCCAGGCGCTGAACCCCGACGTCACCGTCGAGACCCACCCGGTGCAGCTCGACTCGGGCAACGCCATGGAGATCCTCGGGGCCTACGACGTGGTGGTCGACGGCACCGACAACTTCCCCACCCGCTACCTCACGAACGATGCCTGCGTGCTGCTCGGCAAGCCGAACGTGCACGGCTCGATCTTCCGCTTCGACGGCCAGGCCACCGTCTTCGACGCGCGCCACGGCCCCTGCTACCGCTGCCTCTATCCCGAGCCGCCTCCGCCGGGCGCGGTGCCGTCGTGCGCCGAGGGTGGCGTGCTCGGCGTGTTGCCGGGGCTGATCGCGCTCATCCAGGCAACCGAAACGGTCAAGCTGGTGACCGGAATCGGGGACCCGCTCTACGGCCGCCTGCTGCGCTACGACGCGCTGCGGATGGACTTCGGGGAGTTCCGCCTGAAGAAGGACGCCGATTGCCCCGTCTGCGGCCTCCAACCCAGCATTACCCGGCTGATCGACTACGAGGGCTTTTGCGGTGTGCCCGCAGTGGAGGAGACCACCTTGCAAGAGGTTTCGGCGGCTGACGTGAAGGCGGCGCGCGAGCGCGGCGACGAGTTCCTGCTGCTCGACGTTCGGCAGCCCGAGGAGTTCGAGACGGCGAAGATCGACGGCACCACCCTGATCCCCCTGGGCGAGCTCGAGTCGCGCGTGGAGGAGCTGGCCGACTGGCGCAATCGGAGGGTGGTGATCCACTGCCACCATGGGGGCCGCAGCGCCAAGGCCTGCCAGATCCTGAGCAGCCACGGCTTCGGCGACGTCGCCAACCTGGTGGGCGGGATCGAGGCCTGGTCGCTGACGGTGGATCCCGCCGTTCCGCGGTACTAGGCTCTGGCGGCGAGGGGGGTGAGGCGATGGCGCGGAGCAAGATCCCGGATCCGCTCGAGCGCCGTCACCTCGTGGAGCGCGAGATGGCTCCAGCGCAGGCCGAGCGCGTAGCGGAGGCCTACCTCGAGCAGGGACGCTCACTCGAGGCCATCGACTTCCTGGTGAAGACGGGCGCGGAGGAGGGCTTCGCGCGCCTGCGCCGGGAGGCGATCGAGTCGGGCGACTTCTTCCTGCTGCGAGCGCTCGGCCAGGCGACGGGCGAAGCCCCCCGTCGGGAGGAGTGGGCGGAGCTCGCGCGCGCCGCGGAAGCGGCGGGCAAGCTGCGCTACGCCGAAGACGCCCGCCGGCAGGCGGAGCGAGGAGAGGAGTAAGGTTCATGGCTCTGCGATGTCTGGTGATCCGTGGGCTCGTGAAAGAGGCGGAGGAGGAGATCAACAAGTTCCTCTCCACGCACGAGGTCCGCGTGCTGCACATGGCGCAGAGCGAGACGGGCGATCACATCAGCGTCACGCTGATCGTCGAGGAGCCGGAGCCGCTGCCCGAGGGGGGCCTCTAGCGCTTCCCGGCGCTCTCCTCCCAAATTGACTGGCGGATCGGTCTCCGTACACTGCCAGCGTGTCGACCCCGGAAGCGTCGGATCCGCAGGGCCTGGTCGCCGAGGTCTGCGTGTGGCTGCGCAAGCTCTTCGACGCCGAGGCCGCGAGGGGCCTGCAGGCGGTCTACGCGCTGGAGCTCACCGGCGCCGGGGGTGGCGAGCTCACCGTCCGCGTCGACGACGGCCGCCTGGAGCTGCTGCCGGGCTCCGCGTCCACGGCCGACCTGCGGCTCCGCCTGACGGCGCAGGACTTCCTCGCGATCCTCGCGGGGCGGGCCAACGCGGACCTGCTGTTCATGCAGGACCGCATCGGCTGGAGCGGCGACCTGTCGCTGGCGCTCAAGATGCGGCGGCTCTTCCGCGGCCAGCCCCAAGAGCGCCCCGTCTCCTGAAGTGAGCGCGCCTTCTGCCGGGGGGAGCCGTCCTGCGGCTCGACACATCACCGTGCAGGGCGCCCGCACGCACAACCTGCAGGACGTGAGCTGCCGCATTCCCCTCGGCTCGCTCTCGGTGGTGACGGGCGTGTCGGGCTCGGGCAAGTCGACGCTGGCCTTCGACACGCTCTACGCCGAGGGCCAGCGGCGCTATGTCACCTCGCTCTCGACCTACGCGCGCCAGTTCCTCGAGCGGCTGCCCCGGCCCGACGTCGACTTCGTGTCGCACCTGCCGCCGGCGATCTCGATCGAGCGGCGCAACCGCGTCACCAACGCCCGCTCGACGGTGGGCACCGCCACCGAGATCCTCGACCTCCTGCGCCTCGTCTACGCGAAGATCGGCGAGACGTGGTGCCCGCGCTGCGAGGCGCGCGTGGAGCCCGGCACCGTCGAGGCGGTGGCCGACCGCCTGCTCGCCCGCTTCGCCGGCCAGCGCGTGTCGCTCGCAGCGCCGCTGCTCGCGCGCAAGGGGGAGAAGGGGGCCGAGCTGCGCGAGCGCCTCGCCCGCGACGGCTTCACGCGGGTGCTCGACGCCGACGGCAAGCCCCACGACCTCACCGAGCTCTCGGCTCGCGCCCTCACGGGCATCCGGCGCAAGGGTCTCCTGCTGGTGGACCGGCTCGCCCTGCGTGACGCGGGCAGCCGCGCGCGGCTCACCGAGGCCGTGGCGCTGGCCTTCTCACGCGGAGAGGGTCGCTGCGTGGTGGTGCGGGAGGGCGGCGAGCGGGCGCTCTACACGGAGGGCTTCGCCTGCGACGGCTGCGGGGCGACCTTCGCCGCGCCCGAGCCCGCGCTCTTCTCCTTCAACAGCGCCATGGGCGCCTGCGAGGCCTGCGAGGGCTTCGGGCGGGTGGCCACGCTCGATCGCGAACGCGTCGTTCCCGATCCCCGGCTCAGCCTGGCCGGGGGTGCGATCGCTCCCTTCCAGACGCCGCGCGGTCGCCGCTGGCAGGCGCGGCTGCTGCAGGCCTGCGAAGCGGAGGGCGTCGACGCCGAACGGCCCTTCGAGCGGCTTTCGGCGGCCGACCGAGAGTGGGTCTTCTCGGGAGACGGCTCGTGGCGGGGGGTCTCCGGCTACTTCTCCCGCCTCGAGCGCAAGCGCTACCGGGTCGGCGCGCGCGTGCTGATCGCCCGCTACCGCGGCTACGTGCCCTGCGAGGCCTGCGGCGGCACGCGGCTGCGGCCCGAGGCGCGCGCCGTCCGCGTGGGAGGCCGGGAGCTGGGCGCGGTGGTGTCGCTCACGCTCGCGGAGCTCGGCGACTGGATCGACGCCCTCGAGCTGACCGCGTCGCAGAAGGAGCGGGCCGGGCGACTGCTCGAGGAGCTGCGCAGCCGGGTCGGCACCGCGAACGCGGTGGGCCTCGACTACATGACCCTCGATCGGCCCACGCGCACGCTCTCGGGGGGCGAGGCGCAGCGCATCCAGCTGTCGCGGGCGCTCGGCGGCACCCTGACCGCCACCCTCTACGTGCTCGACGAGCCCTCGGTGGGGCTGCATCCGCACGACGTCGAGCAGCTGATCGGCGTGCTGCGCCACCTGCGCGACATGGGCAACACGGTGGTAGTC
>JAAUXZ010142664.1_pt1 | contig 12602 bp, 9 predicted proteins | sample 7278131 | NCBI WGS metagenome assembly JAAUXZ01 (sample SAMN14350119, study PRJNA611818) | marine sediment metagenome | isolation source: surface marine sediment (3m) | place: French Polynesia: Moorea | collected 2018-08
ACAGCAGATCTTCAAGTCAACGGTCCACGTCTGATCGTGGAACAGTGGCAAACGATCAGGTTGAACTCGATGATGCTGGCAATTCGGAATTTTCCACCAGGTAGGCCAACATCTGCGTGTCGGACAAAGGAGGTGCATACAGATAGCCCTGTACACGATCACACCCTTTTTCCACCAGGAACGCCAACTGAGCCGGATTCTCTACGCCTTCAGCCACCACTGTTTTGTTCAGGTTGTGTGCCATCGCAATGATGGCCGCAACCAGTTCACAATCGTTTCTGTCGTTGGGGATATCGCGAATAAACGCACGATCAATTTTTACGATATCGATCGGGAAGTGCCGCAAGTGGCTGAGCGAAGACTGGCCCGTGCCAAAGTCATCCAGAGCAATCTGTACACCGATGGACTTGAGGCTGTTCAATACGGGATTGACGCGCATCGGATCCTGAAACAATGTGCTTTCCGTGATCTCGACAACCAAATCGCTCGGCGCCAGACCATGAGCAGCCAGCGTACGCCCCACATAATCCGAGATACAGCTGTCATAGAAGCAGTGGGCGGAAAAATTCACGGAAATGAACTCGGCACGCTCTTGAGTCTCGCGGACCTGGCTGAGGTAGCGGCAGGCCTCTGCCAGTATCCAACGGCTGGCGGGCACGATCATGCCTGAATCTTCCATGACAGGAATGAACTCCGCCGGATTCACCAGGCCACGCTCAGGATGGCGCCAGCGCATGAGCGCTTCCATACCTACAGCCTGCTGATCACCGAGGGACAGTATTGGCTGAAGGTGTAGCAGCAGTTCTCCACGTTCCAGGGCTCCGCGCAAGTCGCTTTCAATCGCAGCCCTGGTAGCGACCAGTTCACCCATGTCCGGCGAATGCATCTGGTAGTTGTTGCGACCGGATTCCTTCGCCTTGTACATCGCGATGTCTGCCTGAGCAATCAGGCTATCTGCATTGGCACTTCCATCGGGGCCATAGGCCAGTCCAATTGACGTGGTGACAAACAGCTCTCGCTGGTCTATTTCGAAAGGGGTTTTCAGGCTGTCGATGATGGTCTGCGCCAATGTTTCGAGCTGTTGTTGCTCTGAAAGACCCTCAGCGATCACGACGAACTCATCCCCACCGAAACGGGCCACGGTATCGGCTTCACGCACCTTGTGAGTAAGGCGTTCGGCAAACTGTGTGAGCAACTGGTCACCGTAATTGTGTCCGAGGCTGTCGTTGACGGTTTTGAACCGGTCGATGTCCAGGAACATGACGCCGACATGCGTCTGATGCCGGTGTGCCAGGCGAATGGCGTGTTCAAGACGGTCTCGCAGCAGTTCCCGGTTGGGCAAATCGGTCAGGGCATCATGAAACGCCATGTGATCGATGCGGTCACGAGCCAGCTTGTAGTCGGTAATATCCTCGACACTGGACCAAATGTATCGGGCACCGTGTTTCAGCAAAATCCGCCCGGTCACTCTAACTGGCACATGATGCCCGTCCTTGTGAACAAACTCTTTCTCAAAGGGGCCATAGCGACCATCACTTTCCAGGCTGGCGATTCGTGCCTTTTCGTCTGCAATGAACTCGTTGGGCGTAATAGCCCACCAGTTGAGGTTTCGGCTTTCCTCGATCGTTCTACCGAGGATCGACGCAAAAGCCGGATTGACATCGACCGCATTGCCTTGCATGTCGCAGAGAAAGAGGCCGATTGGCGATTCCTCGAAAAGGGTGCGGTTGTAAGACTCGCTCTCTCGCAAAGCGCTCTCAGCCGCAAGGCGTTCCGTTGTGTCTTCAATGATGGCAAAAAACACCTGGGGGGATTCGTCCCGCAGGAATTGCAGGGAAACGTGCACCGGGTATTCTGTACCGTCCTTGCGCCTGTGGGTGGTCTCGAATCTCAGATGGGCCGTGTCTCCGTTACGCAATGGCTCAAGCTGTTCCCTCAGCTGTGCCTCTGAAAACTCAGTCTGAATGGACACGGGCGTCATCCCAGCGAACTCTTGTGCCTCGTAACCAAGGTTCAGCCGGGCCCTGGCATTGACCTGATTGAGTGCCAGGGTATCGGCATCGAAAACGAATATCTCGTTGGTTGAATTGTCGAGTATGCGGCCCAGTCTCTCCCGCAGACTTTCCGCCTCCTTACGACTGCGTATATCAGCAATAGTACCGCGCACCAGTATGTTGTCTGGATCGGGTAAGCGGAGCAGGCGTACTTCACACGGGATATGCTGACCCGTTGGATCACAGTGCATCCACTCGAAGACGGGTGCCTCACCGCTCACGGCGCGTTGAATAAATTCCCTGGCTGTTTGATCTGAGCGTCGCCCGTCGGGTTGGTATTCGGGGCTGAATTCCGCAGGGCCGATACTCAGCAACTTTTCCCGGGACAAACCGAAAAGCTGTTCCGCGTGCCTATTCGCTTCGATCAGATGTCCACGAGCGACATCGAGGATCGTGATAGCTTCCGGCGCGTCCTCGACCAGGGTTCGGTATTTCTGCTCACTGATGGTCAGGGCCTTCTCCGCCTCGAGGCGCTCGGCGACTTCCCGCTGCAGATCACTGTTTGTTGCCGTGAGCTGTCTGTTCAGCGAGTTTGCATGCTCAGAATCCCGCTGCAGGTTAAACAAATAAAACCCGAGCAGCCCGGTCAACAAAATTCCGGACACCAGGACGCCCTTGCTGGCGTAACGGCTGTGAGCCGCAAAAAAAGCCGGAGCAGGTTCATAAGCGACTGACCATGCCTGGCCAGGCAACTGCAAGGCAAGCTGAACCTGGGCGGCAGACGCTGGCCTGTTTTTGACGAATCGCGGCCGGATATCCTCGTTGGTGCGGGAGCGCGACGGGTGGTAGTAGCTCACCGGAACAGCGTTAGGCTCGTACACCCAGAAATCAAGGCCGGCTGGGCTGGCGGGACGAAGGGCCTCTTCGAGCAGGTCGCCGACACGGAACACGCCAAGCACATATCCCAGCAAAGCTTCACGACGTTGTGGCATCGTATCGATCGGCACCCCTGCCCTGTAAACAGGCCTGACGATCAGGACGCCATAATGATCCTTAGTTTCCTGTACCAGCCTGATCCAACGCGTGGTGGCAGCCTGACCTGAATCGCGCGCCAAGTTCAGGGCTTCGCGCCGCGTCTCCTCAGAAGCGATATCGTAGCCAAGCGCCTGTTCGTTTCCGGCCATAGGTTCGAGGTAGTAAGCAACAACGTACTCATCACGCTGTTGGGCTGGAATCTTGTTTTTGTTGTCGTCGAACTCACTGATCCGGAATCCCTGGAGACCCTCCTCACGTGCGGCCGCCGAGAAATCTGCACGCTGGTCGTGGCGAACGCGGGGATTCCATCCATAAGCCTGGACTTCCGGATGTTTGGCAAGAATGGGTTGAACAAAACGTCCGAAGGCCCCGCGATCGATATCATTCGACGCGGCAAACAGGCCAGCGAGTGATTCGAGCAGCTGAACGTGTTGGTCGATCAGTTTCTGCAGTACAACCGCGTGGTTGTTCGCGCGGCGCTCCAACTCGGAATCGATAACCCGCTGCTCCCAATTGGCGATCAGCAGGTAAGAGACAATCGTCAATACCAGTCCCATCAGGACGACGATCGCAATGGACGCCCTTCGTTGCAGTGGGCGCAGCCTGTATCTACTGGTCCGTTCTTCCTGGTTCTGCATTTCCTTCGTACGAAATAATTCGAGGGGCAAGAGGAGCTACAACGAGTTGCTCAAGGAAGCTTCTACCCTTCGACTTGGTCGTCTCCCGCCAGCACGGAAACTAGGTTTCAATAAGGTTCACTACTTCAACATCTTAGCTTAGCCAACGGTGAATCAGGATGCGTCAAAACCATTGGCCTAACCGGGCAAATGTTTGACGGCATATGAGGCGCAACCTTTAGCGAACAGCCCGTTCTTGAAGCCGACGCGCCCAGATAACCGAGGTGGCCATGGTGTCTTCTGAGCTGGTTCGCGGTCGCGGTTGAGCGGGGGAGGTTCGGAGGTAATTGGCTGGCCCGCATTTTGTGCAGTTGCCGACGGGTTGGTTTACCGCCTTTTCCACACATACCAAGCGCGGGTTTTAGCGTCGCTTTCTTTAGGCTAACCTTTTCGTTATTCCTCGACACGGCGGGGCACGATGACCTGGCTGATGCAAAAACCTGCGATTCTCCGAAAGTTTCTAATAGGTACCGCGATGTTGGCGGTGTTGGCCGGGTGCAGTCGAGTCACGCTCTTATACGACAACGCCGGCTGGATGGCCGCACGATGGACCGCTGATCTGCTGGATGCGGATAGCTCACAGCAGGCATCCTGGCAGACGCATTTCGACCAGATTCTCGCGCAGCATCAACAACAGTTGCTGCCCGAAATTATCGGATTGTTGGCCGCTGCCGAGAAGCAGGTACAAAACGGCACTGACGACCGCCAGCTGGCCTGCCTGTTCACATCGGCCGAGAGTACCTACAAACGCCATGCAGCTCTCCTGGTGCCGGCCGCGGTCAACGTGCTGCGGAATACGAAGCCGCAACAGGTCACACATCTGCGTGAAGAGCTTGCAGAACGGAACAGGGATTATCGGGAAAGGATGATTTTCGATGATCCCGATCAGCAGTTAAACGCCCGGGTCGAGCGCTACCAGGAAAGGATCGAGAGCTGGGTCGGCGACCTGACCTCAGCCCAGGAGGATATGATCCGGCGCGAAGTTATTGCGCTGCCGGATATCGCGGCCTCATGGCTGGATTACCGGGAGGAACGGCAGGCCGAGCTGATAGCACTGTTACAGCTGCAGCCCAGTGATGATGTACTCGAACGCTACCTGACCAAGTGGTGGGTAGACTTTGCCCAACGACCACCGGAACTGGTGACAGCCAACCGTTCTTTGCGTATCGGAATAAGGCAATTGATCACCGGCCTTGATGCCAGCATATCAACAGAGCAACGCGACGCGGTCATCAAAAAGCTTCGTGATTGGCGATCTGGACTCGAATCCGTGGACCCAAACGCCACCGCTGTCGCGCGCAACCTGGGCAAAGATCATATCTGTACGTGGCCGGAGGCAGCCTGACCTGCGCACGGCGGAAAGGTTAGGATTACCGCGGACATGAGCGCTTTGCGGACGTGGCGGCTCTGGTCAAACAACGGCTAACACTCGAGACTCTGCAAGCGACGATTCAGCCAGGTAATGGCTAGCACCCATTATCGTCGACACCAGCGATCGATGCCGCGTTACAATGCAGCGCGAAAAAGAAATTAACCGGTACCGCCGGCAACGCATGAACTACAAAGCCATTTCACCGATGAGCCATCTTCTTGCTGTAAGCAGCCCCTGCCGGAGACGCTATCCTGGTCCGGCCATTGCCCGGAGCCCACGCGCATGACCCTGCCCCTGTTGGTGCTGATCCCATTCCTTGGCTCAATTCTGGTCGCCTGGGCCGGACACCATGGTCGCATGCTTTCAGCCTATGCCAGCACGGCAATCACGTTCAGTGCGGTGATGCTGCTGTTACTCCTGATCGGCGATGTTATGCAGGGCGAAACCCTTCTGTGGCGCCACGAGTGGTTGGGTGCCGCCGGCCTCACCCTCAGTTTCCGGCTGGATGGCCTGGCCCTGTTGTTTGCCCTGATGATTCTTGCCATCGGCCTGCTGGTCATCCTGTATGCGCGCTATTACCTGTCTGAAAAAGACCCGATGGGGCGTTTCTACGCCTACTTGTTGCTGTTCCAGGGCTCGATGCTCGGCATCGTGCTCTCAGAGCATCTGATCCAGCTGCTAATTTTCTGGGAGCTCACCAGTATCAGCTCGTTTTTACTGATCAGCTATTGGCGCCACCGCGAGGATGCTCGCCAGGGTGCGCGCATGGCCCTCGCCATTACCGGCGGTGGCGGTCTAGCCATGCTCGCAGGCTTCCTGCTGCTGGGAGAGATTGTCGGCAGTTATGAGCTATCCGTGATTCTGGCGTCGGCCGACGTGATCCACGCGCACCCCTGGTACGTGCCAACCCTGGTGCTGATTCTGCTAGGAGTGTTCACCAAGTCGGCCCAGTTCCCGTTTCATTTCTGGCTGCCACATGCGATGGCGGCGCCGACGCCTGTCAGCGCCTACCTGCACTCGGCCACCATGGTCAAGGCAGGCGTATTTCTGCTGGCACGTCTGTTCCCTGCGCTGTCGTATACGCCCGAGTGGACCCTTTTGGTAGGTGGCGCAGGCCTCCTTACCCTGCTGCTCGGCGCTTACACCGCCTTGTTCAAGCACGATCTCAAGGGCTTGTTGGCCTACTCAACCATCAGCCACCTCGGACTGATCACCCTGCTGTTCGGCATCGGCACGCCACTGGCCGCAGTGGCCGCCGTGTTCCACATCATGAACCATGCAACGTTCAAAGCATCGCTGTTCATGGCCGCCGGCATCATCGATCATGAGGCTGGCACCCGCGACATGCGCAAACTCCACGGCCTGTGGAAATACATGCCCTATACCGCAGTACTGGCGATGGTGGCAGCCGCCGCCATGGCCGGGGTGCCGTTGCTCAATGGTTTTCTGTCCAAGGAGATGTTCTTCGCCAAGACGGTCTACCTTAGCGCTGAAGGCAGCATTCCCTGGCTTCCCATCCTGGCGACTTTGGCCGGCGCCTTTGCGGTCGCCTACTCACTGCGTTTTATCCAAGATGTGTTTTTCAACGGAGAACCGATCGATCTGCCGCGCACACCCCACGAACCACCGCGCTGGATGAAAGTCCCTGTCGAGATCCTGGTGGTGCTGTGTCTGCTGGTTGGCATTTTCCCCGCATGGACCTTCGGCCCTCTGCTGGCGACAGCCGCCTCGGCGACCTTGCAGACCGAGCTTCCGGAGTACAGTCTCGCGATCTGGCATGGATTCAATCCGGCGTTGATCATGAGCATCGTCGCCCTGGTCGGCGGTGTAGTGATCTACTCGTTGCGTCACCGATTGTTGCGCTGGCATGACGCCAATGTCGGGCGAATCGATGCCCGAAGCATGTTCCAATGGTCGGAGAGGAGATTGTTCCGGGGCACTGAAAACCTGAACAATCTCCTGCATCGCCCTGCCCTGCAACGCATGGTGGCGGTCACTACGGTGGTCGCGGTCACCTTCGCCTTGGTTGGCTTCTGGGGCTTCGGGCCGCTGCGCGGCGCGCAGCCGCTGACCCCTCTCGACCCGGTCAGTCTGTTGGCTGGGGGTGCGTTGTTGGCAGCAGCGGTTGGCACGGTGCTGCTGCACCGCCAACGCCTGGTAGCACTTTTGCTATTGAGTGTCGTCGGTTTGATCGTAGCCTTGTCCTTCGTCAAATTCTCCGCGCCTGACCTGGCACTGACCCAGCTGTCGGTTGAGGTAGTCACGGTCGTACTGCTGTTGTTGGCCTTGTACTTCCTGCCCGCGCGAACGCCGGTGGAGTCAAGCTCCGGCCGACGCACACGCGATATTCTGCTGGCAGGCACTGCGGGACTGGGGGCCGGCGCACTCGCCTGGGCGGTGCTCACTCGTCCCTATGAAACCATTGCCGGATACTTCCTGAGCAACAGCGTACCGGGCGGCGGCGGCACCAACGTGGTTAACGTGATCCTGGTCGATTTCCGCGGCTTCGATACCCTGGGTGAGATCACTGTGTTGGCAATCGCAGCCATTGGCATCTATGCGATGCTCGAGGGCCTGCGCCTTACCGCCCCGGAAAGCGATGCCGCGGGGCGGCGCTGGAGTTGGGATACGCATCCGGTCATCATGGCCGCTTTCTCGCGGCTGTTGCTTCCTTTGGCACTGCTGGTCGCCATCTTCGTATTGCTGCGCGGCCACAACCTGCCGGGCGGCGGCTTCATTGCGGGATTGATCACGGCGGTAGCGCTGATCTCGCAGTACTTGGCAAACGGCATTGCCTGGACCCAGTCGCGCATGAGCACGGATTTGCCCCCCATGATAGGAATAGGCCTGCTGCTTGCGACGGCTACCGGTTTGGGCAGCTGGCTATTCGATCATCCCTTCCTGACATCGACCTTCAGTCACGTACATTGGCCTCTGGTCGGTGAATTCGAGATTGCCTCCGCCATGTTATTTGACCTGGGTGTCTTCATGGTGGTGGTGGGCGTTACCCTGGTAATTCTGCTACGCCTGGGTCGCCTGCATGATTTCAACCGCCCTGCCCACGATCAGGAGGTCAAGGACTGATGGAAGCTCTGATCGCTATCGTCATCGGCGTACTCACCGCCTGCGGCGTTTATCTAAGTCTCCGGGGGCGCACCTTCCCCATGGTGCTGGGTCTTACCCTATTGTCCTACGCGGTGAACCTTTTCCTTTTCGTCATGGGCAGACTTGCCATCGGCGTCCCACCTATCGTCCGCGAAGGCGCGACCTATGCTGACCCTTTGCCACAGGCTCTGGTGTTGACCGCGATCGTGATCAGCTTCGGCATGACCGCCTTCGTGGTCATCCTGGCCCTGCGTGCGCGTGCCGAGTTGGGCAACGATCATGTTGACGGCGAGGAGTACCCGCGATGAATCATCTGATTATCGCTCCGCTTCTCCTGCCCTTGCTTGCAGGCGCCGCCCTGCTGCTGCTCCGCAGTTCCGACACACCGGTGCGCCGGGGCCTCAGCATTATGGCGACACTGACGCTGGTGGGTATTTCGCTGGCCTTGTTGCTGCATGTGGCCGAGCATGGTGTGCAGGTGTACCAGCTGGGTAACTGGTCTGCTCCCTTCGGGATCGTTCTGGTGGCCGATCGCCTGGCCGTCATCATGGTGCTGATTACCTCGGTGCTGGCAGCCTGTGTCGTGGTCTACGCAGCCCGGGGCAGTGATCATGCGGGTCGTTATTTCCACATCCTGTTCCAGATGCAGCTATTCGGTTTAAATGGCGCTTTCCTGACCGGTGATCTTTTCAACCTGTTCGTGTTCTTCGAGGTCTTGCTGATTGCCTCCTACGGCCTATTGCTGCACGGTGGGGGGCGTAAACGCACCCGCGCAGGCCTGCACTACGTGGTGGTCAATCTGGTCGGCTCAACACTTTTCCTGTTCGCCGTCGGCACACTTTACGGGGTGCTTGGCACCCTGAATATGGCTGATTTGGCGCAGCGGCTGGCCGCCGTGCCGCCGGAAGATCTGGGCGTGGTGCGAGCCGCCGGCCTGTTGCTGTTCGGCGTGTTCGCGCTGAAAGCAGCCCTTGCACCACTGCACCTTTGGCTGCCGGGTGCCTATGGGCATACCAGCGCACCGGTCGCCGCGATGTTTGCGATCATGACCAAGGTAGGAGCCTATTCCATCCTGCGCGTGCACAGCCTGATGTTCGGCCCAGATGCCGGACCACTCGCTGGTCTGCTCGATACCTGGTTGCTGCCGCTAGCACTGCTCACTGTGGTAGCCGGCACCTTTGGGGTGCTTTCCAGTCGGCGACTTTCCGAACAGGCTGCATACCTGGTAATCGTCTCTGCCGGCACCCTGCTCACCGCCTTTGGGCTGGGTGATGCCCAGGCATTTGCCGCCGGGCTGTATTACCTGGCTCACACCACTTTTGCCGCCGCCGCACTGTTCCTGCTGGCCGGCATTCTGGGCAACGCACGCGGTACCACCCAGGATCGCCTGGTCGCCGGCCCTGCCCTGCCCAGAGGCCAATTGTTGGGTGGTGTCTTCCTGATGGTTGCGCTGGCCGTCAGCGGCATGCCGCCTTTGTCCGGTTTCATTGGCAAGTGGCTGATCCTTCAGGCAAGCCTGGGGCAGCCGGATATGCTCTGGGTATTCGGGGTACTGCTGGTTACCAGCCTGCTGGGTATCATGGCACTGGCTCGCAGTGGCACTCGCCTGTTCTTCAAGGTCGATGAAACTGCCACCGCCTCTGTGCCGACCCGCCTCGGTGACCTTGGTGCCCCATTGGCCCTGGCGATCGCAGGCATCGGAATGGTGATTTACGCTGGCCCGGTATACGAGTTCGCCCAGGCCACCGCTGGTCAGCTGGTGCAGCCTGGGGGTTATATGGCAGCCGTGCTCCAGTCCGCAGCGGCAGGGGGAGCACAATGATGAGACGTCTGCTACCCCACCCATTGCTCTCAGTCAGCTTGGTCATAATCTGGTTGCTCCTGGTCAACCAGTTGAGCTTTGGCCACCTGTTTTTAGGCATATTTCTTGGCTTGGCGGTACCTTTGTACACCTCACGCTTCTGGCCGGATCAAGTGCATGTGCGTAATCCGATGGTTTTGCTGCGGTTCATCGCGGTGGTGCTCTACGACATCCTGGTCGCCAACATCGCCGTAGCCCGGCTGATCATGGGACGACAGGAGCGCCTCGAACCGGCCTTCCTGGAATTGCCACTGCGCCTCGAGACTGACGTGGCGATAAGCGTACTGGCCAATACCATCTCTCTGACCCCTGGCACCGTGTCCACCTTCCTGAGTGCCGACCGACGCTGCCTGATCATCCACAGCCTGCACACCACCGACCCGGAGGAGATGCTGGAAACCATCCGCCAGCGCTACGAGGCCCCGCTCAAGGAGATCCTGGAATCATGCTGAGTATTGCCGTCTATATCGCCTTTGGTCTGGTAAGCGCCGCGCTGTTGCTATCGTTCTGGCGCCTGCTGCTTGGACCCAGCCACCCTGACAGGATCCTGGCTCTGGATACGCTGTACGTGAACACCGTTGCACTGCTGGTGCTTTTGGGCATTCATCTACGTAGCAACCTTTATTTTGAGGCCGCATTGCTGATTGCGATGATCGGCTTCGTCGGCACCGTCGCCCTGAGCAAATTTCTCACCCGCGGCGATATCATCGAGTGAGTTGAACATGCTGGAACTCTTTCTTTCGTTGCTTATTCTGCTCGGCGCTGGCTTCGTCTTCATCGGGTCATTCGGACTTTTGCGCTTGCGCGATTTCTACAGTCGCCTGCACGCGCCAACCAAGGCCACCACGCTTGGCGTAGGCAGCCTGTTGGTTGCCTCGGCGGTATTCTTCAGCCATCAGGATGAAGGCTTGAGCCTGCATGAAATCCTGGTGACATTGTTCTTGTTCATCACCGCCCCGGTTGGCGCCCACCTGATGGCCAAGGCGGCATTACACCTGCGCCTGCAGTCGCTGGCCAAGTCACCTGAGGATAACGTGCTGGACGGCGAACCCTGTACAGACCCAGGCTCAGCCAACTCACCCGTCACAGAAAAACCAGGCACTGAAGCCTCGGCAAATTGAATCCTGCACGGCGTCCTGCCGAGCCAACCCTTTCAACCCCGTTCTGTAAGTTAGTTACCGCAGGAACCTTGGGACAACCCAAGTGTTCATAGCGGATATGATGCGCTGAAATCTTTCGAACCATCTCGATCAGGATGCCTCACCGGTAATGATGAAGAAACTCTTATGGACGCTTGGTGGACTCGCTGCCCTCTTCGCCACGGTTTACGTGATGACCCTTTTCGTGGTCAAACCGGTGAGCATGGATTTGTCATCGATCGGCCAGGGAGAGCCGAGCCTGGTGCTCGCGTATGAGAATTTTTCACCCACCGGTGGTGCTGCTCTGGAACAACTGCGGGAGGTTCGTGACGACTACGAGGACCGCCTGCAGTTTATCGTGGCCGATCTCGGCACACCGCAAGGCCGCGGCTTCGCCGAGCGCCACCGCCTGATTGACGGCCAGGCAGTGCTGCTGGATGGCCAGGGAAAACCGGTTGACACATGGATGGTTCAAGATGACCCAGCGGCTTTACGCGCCCGCCTGGACAATACGCTCGACTTCAACTGATGACGGCCAAACCCTGGACCTTTGCTAACCCGTATCGTGGTGCCAGCGACCGAAGTCCACTGAAGAGAAAATCGACGCCTGTGGACAACCGGGGTTCTAAGCCGCACTTTTGCGATTCTTTCACGCAAAAAAACGAAAGGCTTAGCCATTTCTGACTAAGCCTTTGTTTTAAATGGCGCGCCCGGCACGATTCGAACGTGCGACCGCCTGGTTCGTAGCCAGGTACTCTATCCAGCTGAGCTACGGGCGCTTTGTGAGGAGGCGCGTATTTTGTTGATTTACTCGCCTTTTGTCAATGTCCCGCAATCAGGACAGTGCAAACATCGCGGAGAGTAATGGATTATCTCCCTATGGTCGCTGCTGCTACGCGCAAGCGCTCCGCGGTCGAACCACCATTTTGAATCGAGGGTTCGAATCTCGATTAACCAATCACCGTGCTAAAGATTAGCCAAACGATCGATTTGATATGGCGGAGAGTGAGGGATTCGAACCCTCGATGGAGCTATTAACCCCATACTCCCTTAGCAGGGGAGCGCCTTCAGCCGCTCGGCCAACTCTCCAATTCTGTGCGCTGTTCTCAGTGACTCTTCGAGCCACCGCAGGGGAGCGCGTTACTCGGGCCAAGGCCCTCGCCCCTTCGGGGCCAGCGTCGCTAAGCTCCGCCGTTCTTCGCTGGCTACGCCAGCTTCGTCAGCCGCTCGGCCAACTCTCCGAATTTTCACGCTATCCCTAATGGCTTCAATAGCCACCGCCAGAGAGCGCTTTATCAAGGCTAAACATCCTTGGCTCACAGACCTACTTCATCGTGCTCCGCCGCGGTTTGGGCGACGAGACAGCAGCGTGGCCGCTTTCCAGATTGTTACCTGATTGGGGACTTCCGCCGGGAACAC
>JAAUXZ010047917.1_pt1 | contig 12582 bp, 11 predicted proteins | sample 7278131 | NCBI WGS metagenome assembly JAAUXZ01 (sample SAMN14350119, study PRJNA611818) | marine sediment metagenome | isolation source: surface marine sediment (3m) | place: French Polynesia: Moorea | collected 2018-08
CGCAAACGCTCGATGGTGCGCGCGGGGCTGACGGTCCTCAACCAGATCGGCTGTTTCACCTATGATTCCCACCGGCTATATTCCATGCACATGAAATATCTCATGTGCTATTTCCGGCCCGAAAACAATTTTCCCAACAGCGTCTTCGGTGGATTTGTGCGCTACGCAAACGACAGCGAGTGTTGTTCGCAAGACGATTTCGCCTACTTCCACCTGGCGCCGTCGGACGAATCGGACCATCAGCTGCCAGCCGACTGGTCGCTTGCTCCCAGCGACGAGAGCGACATGCAGGAACTGGCACACTGGTTTCGATACCAGAACGGCGGATTGATGTTGGACTGCCTGGATCTGGATCCCCAAACGTTTGCCTCGCAAGAACTGGACGAAGAATACCACCGGCATGGCTTTGTCAAGCAACGTCAGCTCTTGAGCCTGCGCAGAAACAACCGCGTTCAGGCCTGTATCACCGTTCACCGCACCGATATCGGACTGAACCTTTCCGATCTAACCAACTGTGTCAAAGTGCTGCTGATCGACAAACGCCAACTGAGCCGGCGGATTCTCGAAACCGCCCTGCACATGGTCTTTAAAAGCCATGCCCTGGGCCCCGACATGCCGATTCTGCTGCACCCGGCCAAATTTGCCGAACAGAAAGCCTTGCCCGTTGAAAAGAACTATTGCCTATGGATTTTAAATACGCGTTATTCAGATAAATACTTTGGTTTTCTCGACCGCATGTTCAAACTGGTGCGCGACTGATGCTGAATACTTTGCCACAGGGCGTCGGCGTGCTGTACAGCGAAGAAGACACAATGGCGGGGCCACTCCATAATATGGGAATGGGAATGCAGGCCGATACGGCAGCTGATGACGAACGCTTGATTGATGCGCCGCTCTACAACAGCCGGATTATCAATACGTATGTCCGTTTGATCAACCGACGCTATTCCCATGTCGCTATTGAAGAGGTCCTGGCTTATGCCGGCATGGAACCCTACCAGGTCGAAGATCAGGGGCACTGGTTCAGCCAAAGGCAGGTCAACCGTTTTCACGAGCGGCTCCTACAGCTTACAGGCAATCCCTATATCTCACGCGAAGCCGGTCGCTACGGGGCTTCCCCAGATGCCACCGGGCTTATTCGCCCCTACATTCTCGGCATGGTCGACCCTGCCAAAGCATACAGCATGGTCGGGCGGGCATCCGGTAAATTTACGCGCTCCACACATTTCGAACCGCGCCGGTTGGGATCGAACAAATTTGAAATTAAAGTTACCCCTTGCCCCGGGGTGCAGGAACAGCCTTTCCAATGCCTCAATCGCATTGGTTTTCTGGAATCCATCACCACTGGTTTTCTCAACAAACTACCTAAAATTGAACATCCCGAATGCATATTCCGCGGTGGTCAGTGCTGCCGGTACATCATCACCTGGGAAACATCGCTGGCCCTCATCTGGCGACGCATTAACCCGTTCGTCCTTTTAGGTCTGGCCTGCTGGTCTCTATGGGTTTCGCTCTTTAGGCCGGATTTCTCTGTTCTGACGGCAGTTGCCGTCCCTTTGAGTATTTATCTGCTCTTTTCTTTCGCTTGCGATCATTTGGAAAAAAATGAGTTGAAAGCGAGCCTGAACCATTTGATGGATTCAACTGAAAATCTCCTAGAGCAGATAAATATAAACTACAACAATTCCGTCATTACCAACGAAATCGGTCTTGCCATCAGCGGGAAAACATCTGTTGCGGCCGTCGTGCAGGGCATTGTCAAAACCCTGGAAAAACGTTTGGACTTTGACCGGGGGATGATTCTGTTGGCTGATGAGAAAAAGCTCAGGCTGCGATTCAGGGCCGGTTTCGGATACTCGCCCACCCATCAGGGCTTACTCAACGCGCTTAATTTCCATTTGGATAAGCCTCAATCCCGCGGTGTCTTTGTCAACGCCTTCAGAAACCAGAAAGCCCTGCTGGTAAATGATGTAAGCAATATTAAAGGGGATTTATCACCGCGCAGCCTTGAATTTGCCCAAAGCATCGAATCCAAATCCTTTATCTGCTGTCCTATCATTGCCGATGGCGAAGCCCTGGGCATCCTCGCCGTGGACAATCTCTCATCCAAACGGCCGCTCGTTGAGACGGACCTGCGCTTGCTCAAAGGTATCGCCGCAGTATTGGGTATCAGCATCAAGAACGCGAATTTGATTGAAGCCCGCGAGCGCCAGATGACTTCCATGCTTAAGGTTCTGGGTGCCAGTATTGATGCCCGTGATCCCATGACCAAAGGCCATTCGGAAAAAGTTACCGAATACACGATGGCCATCTGTGAGGAACTGGGGGTGGAGGCCGAATACAAGGAAGCCATACGCATTGCCGCGTTTTTACATGATTACGGCAAAATTGGTGTCCCCGATGCCGTATTGAAAAAGCCGGGCCGGTTAACGCCCGAAGAAGTAAAAATCGTCCAGGCACATGCCCAGAAGACAAAAGAGATACTGAGCCAGATCAATTTTGACGGCATTTTTGCAGATGTTCCCAAAATCGCCGGCTATCATCATGAAAAATATGACGGCAGCGGATACCCAGATGGTCTTCGGGGAGATCAAATCCCTTTGGGCGCCCGGATCATTGCCGTTGCCGATTTCTACGAAGCGGTCACATCGTTACGGCATTACCACGACCCCATAAGCGCTGAAGAGGCTGTAAAGCTTCTAAAAAAAGAGGTCGGGTCATCATTCGACCCGGATGTGGTCGACGCCTTCCTGCGCTATCATGACAAGCATGCATCCCTTCAGGGGGATGGACAGATGCTTTCGGCCTGAAAACGCCTTTCAGGGCTTCGCCACCTGAACCGATGCGGTTCGAAAGTGGGCCGGGTATTTACGGTAGTAGTGGGCGTTTTGCCAGCTGCGTTTGAGGGCCTGGTTCAATTTCAGGACAACGGCAATATTGCGGGGATTCCTCATCGTCAGGGCCGAGCGCAGCAGTCTGAAGTGGTAAAAGGGAAACGAGTACAGTTTCTTTTTGATATAATTATCGCCCCTGTATACCGTTTCAATATCAACGCCCTGGGGATTGTGCACCAAATATGAAAAGCGGTATTTTTCCCAGTCGGCCGGAAAATCACCGTGGATCAGATTGTCCTGACGAAGCTGCTCGTCCATCAACCGTGTGCCGGGAAGGGGTGTTAAGATGCTTATTTGAAACACGTCGATTCCCGAACCCAGCATGAATCGGGCCAAGCGCCGGTAATAGCCCGGCGACTCATGATTGTTGCCGAGGATGAACGCGCCCAGAACCCCAATGCCCCGCCGATGGAAAGCGCGGACGACACGCGCGTAATTTTCAACCCCCCTTTTGATGTTGATGCTCTTGTGCATTTTTTTGAGTACGGGCTGGTCGATGGCCTCGAACCCGATAAATGCAAACATGCACCCCGCCTGCGCCGCCAGATGGAGAAGCCCGTCATCGTCAGCGGCATTCATGGACGTCTGCATCCACCAGCGCTTGTTGAGCTTGCGATCGATCATACCCTGAAAAAGCATCCTGGCACGTGCTTTGGCTTCCGGACCATAGCCGATCAGATTGTCATCCACGAAGGCTATATTGCGCGACGGGATGGATTCAAGCTCGGTAAGCACATCCTCAACCGGTCGCTGTCGGAACCGGCGCCCCAAGTAGCGGGTCACGGAGCAAAAATGGCAGTCAAACGGACAGCCGCGGCTTGTTTGGACCGACTGCCAGAAATAGCCCGCATGGAACAAATCCCTTCGAGGTTCAAAGGTTGCGGCTCGATAGTCTACCCGCGGCCCGTGATAGACCTTTTCCATGCGACGGTTTTCAAAATCGCGGATCACCTGCGGCCAGATACCCTCTGCCTCACCCACGACGACGCTGTCGGCATACTGGGCAGCCTCTTCAGGCAACATGGATGCATGGATGCCGCCCAGCACCACCGGAATGGACTGCTGGCGACATTGATCGGCGATGGCGTAGGCCCGGTTGATACTGCTCGTAAATCCCGTGATGCCCACGAGATCCGCCGCTTCCACTCGAAACGGCGCGTAATTTTCATCGATGATTTTCACCTCCCAGTGGGGAGGTGTCGCGGCCGCGACATAGCCCAAACCCAAGGGGGCAAACCGGGAGATACCGCTCATTAGATAGCCGCTTTTGCGACCGACAGGATTGACAAGCAACAGCTTCGGCATAAAAAACTCTCACTTCCGCCCGCGCAACGCACGCGTTTGCAGCGGTGTGCTTCCGGCGAGGGCATCGACCTTTCTTTGTGGTCCTCAGCAGACCAACGACCTGATCATTTCTAAGGTTTCAAGTCCAGACAAAGCGTGCTGTCTTCAAGCACGAGTGCTTCCTGCGCCTTCGCATCCGGTTCGCTGAAAGGCTCCCCTGAAGTTTGAAACCATTCGGGCTTGTCCACGGCCGCCGGCGCATCCGGAAACCTGGAAAACAAAACCTGCGAGCCTCCTCCATAGCAGTCGAAATGGGGTATCCCCCGCGCCAATTGTCTTCCGGCGGCCCCCAGCAGCTCGGATTCACCGACATGGGTGCCCACCTGGCAGGCAATACCCGCCTGCGCCGCCAGTTGAGCGATTGATCGCGACCGCAGCAGACCGCCGCATTTGGAGATCTTTAAATTGAAGACATCGCAGGCCTGGGCCGCCAGAAGCGCTTGCGCGTCCGCTAAACTTACCACGGATTCATCGACGATCACAGCCAATCCGCTTGTCCGGCGAAACCGGTGGAGACCTTCGATATCACCCGCTGGCAACGGTTGCTCGACGGCGGTGGGGTGAAATCGACGCAGGCGATCGATTTCCCGCAGTACCTGCTCCGGCTTCAGTTTGCCGTTGAACTCCAGTCGAATTTCAGCCTCTTCACCCGCCAGGCGACGCAATTGCTGAATGCGCCTGAGGTTATTGTCGGAATCCGCATCCACGAGAAGCTTGATAATCGGGTTGTTCAGGCGCGCATTTAAAACAGGGAAATACTTATCAATAAGCGCCGGGTCGATAAACGGCACCGAAACCGAGTATCGAAGCACCTGGCGATAGTTTCGGGAGAAAACAGGGGTTTCTTCGAGACCGCCATTACGCCTGAGCACATCGATAAGGGCAAGATCCGCGGCACCAAGAGCAGAATGATAGGCCCGATGCCCCTGCCCTTGGCAGGCCGCTTCCAATTCTGAAAGCAGGTCGTCGATCGCGTCGAGGCCGTCAAAGGCATTCGCAAAGAGAAGCGGGGCAAATACATGCTCCCACAAGTCGAGCACCGATTGGACGCTTTCCCCGGTGACATAGGGCCGCGGCGCACTTTCCCCCCATCCGCAGCCTTCCGGCCCGCAGTCGATGCAGGCGATAACCGAGTCCGCCCGGAGCCGATTGGCCTGGGGTGAAAGAAAGGGGACCTTGAAGGCTTTGTTATAATGATAGCATCGGATACGCTGAACGATCATCATCGGGCCCATGGCAGCCCGCGCAGGGTCAACCAACGCGGGGTGAAATTGCTACTCGGAACTGGACTGCGCGGCAAGGGCCGCCCGTTCCGCGGCAAGCTCCTTTAGCAGCGCCCGCAGCGTCCAGGTTTCCGAAGTCGGGGTCAGGGTGGCCCACAACGGCCAGGGCAGGCCGGCGGACCGATAGCCTTCCATGAGTCGATGGAGCTCGGCCTCCGAAATGCCCGCCATGATCACCGCGGCCGGCATTCGGCTGGGTTCGCTGCGACCGCTTAGACTTGCGCGGCCGAAAAGCACGCCCAGGCTGGTTTCGAGATCATCCGTGGATGCGAAAACAACCCCCAGGGCATCGATCTGGGTCGCCTGGACCATATCGAGAAAGGCGGACTGGCCATCCGCGGTAAACCCACACACAAGCAGTGCCCGGGGGCCGTATAACCGCTTTTCGCTGCGCTCAACTCGGCTGAATGAATTGGTATCGCTCATCGTTCTCCTGTTCTTTAAGGTTGGCGGCCGCTGCCCATGCTGTTGACCGCCGAAGAATTTTTATGCCACAAGAAGGTTATTTTAACAACGGTCGCGTATACGCGGCCATGAATTGACGCCCGCCGGTTGGATTGCCGTCACGGCGACCGGGTCGCCAGGGAGAATGCATCGATGGAAGACAAGATCATCCGGGTCGAAAGGCAGGCCAGCGTCGATCAGGAGGCGCTGGGCCGGCTGCTGATGCTGGTGCCTGCCCGTCATCGGGAAGACGAGCGGTTGGTTAGGTTCCTGGCCTTCCGGCTCCAAGTGGACGGCTTTGAAAAAACCAGCGCCTTCGTCTCGCGCAAACTGATGGCGGCCGAACGCTGCACGTTCAGGGGCCTGTTGTACGATTTTTTAAAGGACGACGAGGAAAGCAATGCCTGCCAGGACCGTTAGCCTGGTTACGGGCTTCCTTGGCCCGTGTTCGCAAAGCATATCGCGTCTGTAGAATACGACGTCACCTGGCATGTGGCCGCTAGCCGGGCAGGACCATGGGCGCCGCCACTTCGCGGGCCTTGTCCGCACCGCAAAGCAGCGCCACTAGTTGGAGGGCAAATTCAATCGCGGTGCCCGGACCGCGGCTTGTCACGCAGCGGCCGTCCACCACGACGCGCTCGTCGGCACGGGTTTGATCATCGAGCCGGTCGACGAAGGCCGGGTGGGCCGTGGCTGCGCAGCCTTCCAGGAGCGCGTGGGGTGTGAGGACCACGGCCGGTGCCGCACAAATCGCCCCCAGCCAACGCCCGGCCTGCTTCTGCCCCTTGAGGATGTCGGTAAGCACCTGAGAATCGCGCAGGTTTTCGGCGCCCGGGATGCCGCCGGGCAAAACCACCAGGTCGTATTGCTGGTCACGGCAGTCGCCGATCAGACAGTCGGCGACGATTTTTACACCGCGCGAGGCCGTAACCTGAAGCGCCCCTACCGAGGCGACCGTAACCGCCACACCTGCCCGCCGCAGAACGTCGATGATGCAGACCGCCTCGATTTCTTCCGAACCGTCGGCAATGGGGACGAGCACGCGGGGTGCGACATCGTTCGACATGGGGTATGCCTCCGTTCCCGTCAGCCTGTGGGCAGGTAGGGATCCAGATCCCGGGTGTAGGCCGTAAGCACCTTGAAGCCTTCTTTTTCGAGACAGGCGGCGGCCTTGTCGCCGTCTCCCGCCGGCACCCTTACCACCAGGTAGTAGACGCCGGGGTGGGTCTTTTCAGGCCAGGTGAAGAGGCTGCGGATGTTGATGCCTTCGGCCCGCAGGTTCTGGGAAATGTCCGAGATGACCCCGATGCGGTCTTTGACCAGAATGGTCAGCCGCGAAGAATCCTTCTCGATGCCCACCGCTTCGAGCAGAACCCGCATGACGTCCCGCGAGGTGATGATACCGACCAGGTCCTCATCTTCGAGCACGGGCAGGGCGTTGATGCGGTGCTGATTCATCAGCAGCGCGGCCCGCTCGATGGTGGTGGCCGCGGTGATCGTGAGGGTTTTTTTGGTCATGATGTCCGCCACCGTCACCTGATCGAGCAGATAGATCAGCTCGTTTTTACTGAGCGTTGTCGCCGACGAAGCCCAACTCTTCTTCAAATCGCGATCCGATATAATGCCCAGCAGTTCGTTGCGGTCATCCACGATCAAGAGGTGATTGATCTTTTTCTGCTCCAGGATTTCCTGGGCGGCCACCAGGGTGGTATTCGGTGCAACCGTGGTAAACTCCGTCTGCATCACTGTCCCGACGTACATCGCGCCTCCTTCACGTTTGAAAGGACCATGGCCCCGAGGGGTGCTGCCCGGCCGCCCATCGGCGGCACCGCCTGAAATTTAGGCAATCCCTGCAGAGGTGTCAACTCCGCGGTCCGGATGTTGCCGGAAGCCCGGCCGCGGCACCAGACGCCAGCATGGTTGCCAGACCGACCAGTATGAAGGCACGCCCGAAAGCGCCCGCATCGCCTAACCAGCCTAGCAGGAGGGGGGCGCCCCCGCCGCCGATCAGAAACGCCATGGGGATGGTGATGGCGATCACGATGTTCTGGTTGCGGTGCGTACCGAACCTGGACAGCAGACTGAAACCGGCCGGGAAAAAGCAGACGGCCAGGACGGGCTGGCAGAAAACGGCCGCGATCAGCCAGGGTCCGCGCAACACCCCGAGGGCCATGATCAGCAGGCCGGAAAACAGGAACACCACCCGGATGGTCTGGCGCGACCCAAAGCGGTCGGCGGCCCAGCCGCCGCACCAGGCTGCTGCCAGGGCACCCACCCGGGAGAAGGCCAGCAGGCCGTTGGCCCACTCGCGCTCCATACCGTGCGCGCTGACCAGGAAGAGGGGCAGCATCGAATATAGTCCCAGCGTACCGGTAATGCCGATGCCGAACATGAGCATCATCAGCCACACAGCGGGCTTGGCGGCAATCGCCGCCATGGCCCGGCGATCGGGAATCTCGCCGCAGAAATCAGCGCCGTGGCCGCGCCAACCGAAAAAGCCGGCCAGAGCCAGAGCCACCACGCCCAGCACCAACAGGAGGCTGCGCCAGTCCATGATCCCCAGGGCGGCCTCCACCGCCAGCGGGGCCAGCAAAAAGGCCGAATTGGGCGCCAGCTCATGAATGGCCAGGGCTTTACCCCAATGCGCGGCGCCCACGCGATCGGTGATGGAGGCGATCCCCGAGGGCAGATAAATGCCGGCGGCCAGGCCCAGCCCCACAAGACCGCTATAGATCCAGGCCACACTGGGTGCACGGGCGATGCCCATCAGGGCCAGTCCCACCCCGACACAGGACAAAATGATGACCCGGCGGTGGGTCATGCGGCCGGCCAGGTGGCCGGAGCCGAGCAACGCCAGAAAATAGCCGCAGGAGAGGAGCAGAAAAAAACGCCCGGCACCGCTGTGGTCCAGGTCCAGGTCATCCCGGATGACCGGCAGGAGCGGTGCCATGATGATCCGCGCCAGAAAATTCAAGAAAAAGATGGAGGCCAGGGTCAGGATGGGCGTGAGGGCCGCCCGGAAATCATCAGACGCGCGCCCGTCGGGGGCCGATTCACACCGGATGGCTTTTTTTGACATGCACGCCTATCGCTTTCCCTCGCCGACGGGGGCGCCCGCCCGCCGCCTGTTCAGCCGATATTCTCGCAGAAGCCGGAAGACCCCCAGAGCGCCCGGGCCAGGCGCAGCTGTCCCTGGGCATTGTTCAGGCGCGCGTCCTCTTCGTTTTCGATCTGGGACACCTCACCCGGGAGCAGAGGGCCGATATAGTCCGCCAGCTCCCTTGCCCCCCCCCCGGTGAGCAGCAGGCTGTCCAGGTCCCAGGCCGACGCCAGCAGGTGGCCGATATTGTCGGCCAGCTGTTCCGCCAGCAGGCTGAACGCCTCGCGGCGCACCCTTTCGATATTGTAGGTCTGGTCTTCGATGCGCACATGCCCCATGCGCACGGCCTGGTAGAGCTGGTCGAAGGTCAGGCCCCGGCCGGTTTCATCACGCAGCTTGCGCGCTATCCGCTCGAATCCCCGGCTGATCCCCAGGTCGATGGTGCCGCTGTAGCGGTTGCTGAAGCGCATCCGGTCCATCGCGATCACGTTGGTGCTGCGATACCCAATATCGACCAGTACGATTTTCCGTTTCCGGAACTTGTCAGACTGCAGCCTTCCGTTCGCATCCATAATCAAGCCGCTGTAGGTGCCCATGGGGTGGGGAACCAAATGGAGCTTGCGGATATGAATATTCTTGGGAATTCGGCTGCCGTCCCTCTCCACCCATACCAGTTTGTGGTAGCCGATCAGGCGTGCCTCGCAGGATGCTTTTAAACGCTGATAATAGCTCACGGGCAGGCCGAGCACCACGTGCATCGGATTTTCCATTTCCGTATAGGCCGCCAGCACGGCCAGGACCAGATGTTTGCCATAGTCGCCGAATAGGCGGTCTGGCTGACGGGGGAGCTGGGCCGAGTGCCAGTCGCAGTCGGCGCGACGGCCGACATAAAACGCCTCGCCATCGATCTCCATGTGCAGCCCGACGGCGGGCATGCCCTGTTCAGGGCCCGCCACCTCTTCGGGCCGGCCGTGATGCGACAGAATGGAAGGGAGAATGATCGGTTGCTGCCCGTCGAATCCTTTGGCAAAGCCGAATCCGATATCCACGCCGATGAGCTTGATGGGCCTTTTCATACGTTGCCATTTGGTGAACCGCTTCGGCAGGCCCCGTGCGGCGGCCGCGGGTTTCTCCTGCCAGGGGGACTTTAGCCGTGGCCCTTGCTTTCGGTTTTACAAGCCCCGGTATCGGGCCGGCTTCAAGGCCCTTGCCCGCTGGTGGGCTTGACCGGCAGGGGCCTGTCTAAATTGGCATTCAGAACCCCAATTCTTCATTGATCAGCACGATCCGCAACCGCCCTGGGGGAAAGCATTTTTCCGTGATCGTCCAGGTGTTGCAGATGCGCTGTGGGCTCTTGCAATCCTGGCAGACACCCGTTGATGCACAGGGGGTCTTCTTCTCGAGTCGCATGCTGTTGACCGGAGCGGCATAGGCCTTTATGCGCTCCCAGGCACCCTCCAGATCCGCCACCAGTTTATTGCGGCCGGCGAGCACGAGAACGCTGCGGGGGCCGAAGGTCAGCGCCGCAATCCGGTTGCCGATCATGTCCAGATTGACCAGGTGGCCGCTGGCGGTGATCGCATTGGTGCCGGTGACAAAGAGATCCACCAGCAGCGACTGGCGCCGCCGCTCCTGCTTTTCGTCGTCGGTGAGGGCGGGGTCATAGGTGTCCAGCACCGTGACGCCGGAAGCCGTTTTCAGCTGCGCATAGAGACCGGTCTCCACGAAAGTTTGGGAACCGCCCCAGGAGATGCTGCCCGGCGCAATGGCGGGCAGCAGTGTTTCCGTCACCAGGGCGGTTGCCGCTTTCCGGTCGGCGGCGATGTGAACCTCGAAATTATTCTTCTCCAGGATTGCCTTGGCGGCTTCCAGACGTAGATTCCAGTACGGCGTGATCGGATCCCGCATGCTTTGCTCCTGTGCTCTTTCGCGGTTCGTTTGCGCCCCTGCTTTCTATGAATTATCTAGCCTTACGGTCAACCTGAAAATAGGAGGGCAACATGGAGCAGCGCCAATTGGGAACCAGTACGCTGTCGATCTCGGCACTCGTTATGGGCACCTGGCAGGCCGGCCGCCAGATGTGGACGGATATCGATGACGCCGAATCTGTGCGCGCCATCCGCTGCGCCCTGGATGCCGGCGTAACGACGATCGACACGGCATCGGTCTACGGCGACGGCCATTCCGAACGCATCGTGGCCCGCGCCGTGGGCGCGGATCGCAGCCGGGTGGTGATCGCCACCAAGGTTTTTGCCAACGCGCTGAAGCAGGACCAGGTCATGGCCGCCTGTGAGCGCTCGCTGGCCAATCTGGCAACGGACTATATCGATCTTTACCAGATCCACTGGCCCTCAGGGGCCTTCGGCAGTGATCAGGTGCCCATCGAGGAGACCATGGGAGCCCTCGTTAAGCTAAAGGCGCAGGGGAAAATTCGAGCGATCGGCGTGTCCAACTTCTCTAAGCACCAGCTGGCCGAAGCCCTGGCATACGGCGAGATCGTCAGCCTGCAGCCGCCCTATTCCCTTTTCTGGCGGCAGGTGGAGCAGGACGCCCGGCCCCTCTGCCTGGCGCGCAATCTTGCGATTCTGGCCTATTCCCCGATGGCGCAGGGGCTGTTGACCGGCAAGTTCGGTCCGGGGCATCGTTTCGCGCGGGGCGATCACCGCGCCAAAAACCGCCTGTTTGCGCCCGGGAATTTCAACCGGGCCCAGACGGCGCTTGACCAGCTGGAGCCCATTGCCGATCGTTACGGGGCCACCCTGGGGCAGCTGGCCCTGGCCTGGGTCATGGCCCAACCCAACACCAGCGCCATTGCCGGCGCCCGTAATGCGGACCAGGCGGCCCAGAACGCCGCCGCCGCCCGGATCGCCATATCACCGGAGGATCTTGCGGCCATGGACCGGATCGGCCGCCAGGTCACCGATCACCTGGATGATGACCCGGTCATGTGGACCTGGTAAGGCGGCCGGCGACGGGTCCGTTATTGCCCCCTGAAGCGGGGCGGGCGTTTTTCCATGAAGGCCGTAAAGGCCTCGAACAGATCTTCGGAGGGGATGATATTGGCGCTCAACGAGGCATTGTACTGCAGCCCTTCCTCGATCGTCCGGCCGATGCCGTGGTTGAGCACGGCCTTGCTGGCCTGAACCGCCAGGGGGGCATTGGCGGCAATCTCACGGGCCATTGCTTCGGCACGCTGCGCGAGCGCCTCCCGGTCCTCCAGCACCTCGTTGACCAGAAGCATTTCCCGTGCGCGCCGGGCCCCAACATTGCCGGCCGTGTAGGCCATCTCGCGCGCAAATCCCTGGCCGACGATCAGCGGGAGCCGCTGCAGGACGCCCACATCGGCCACAAACCCCACGGCCGCCTCCTTCACGGCGAAGACCGCATCCCGGCTGCACAGGCGGATGTCGCAGGCCGTCACCATGTCCAGCCCCGCTCCCAGACAGTACCCCTGGATGGCGGCAATCACAGGCTTGCGGCACTGTTCGATGCAGGTCATGGCCTGCTGCAGACGGCC
>JAAUXZ010010095.1_pt1 | contig 12576 bp, 13 predicted proteins | sample 7278131 | NCBI WGS metagenome assembly JAAUXZ01 (sample SAMN14350119, study PRJNA611818) | marine sediment metagenome | isolation source: surface marine sediment (3m) | place: French Polynesia: Moorea | collected 2018-08
CGGCCTTGCCGACTTCATCAGGCAGTTCGAGATCACTCACCTTTTCGGTTGCGCCAGCATCGAGATGGAAGATGGCGGCCTGGTCGCCCAGGCGATCATGAACAACGTCCGGCAACATGCCATGAGCGACCAACAATGGCGAGTGACCCCGAAGAATCCGCTGCCGGCACTCCCGGCGGGCGCCGCTGAAGTCGTTTCCGCCCCACTCCCGCCGTTACTTAAGGCATACTTCCGTCTGGGCGCAGTGGCCTGCGGCGAACCTTGCTTCGACCCGGAGTTCAACTGCGCAGACATCCTGGTCCTGGTGGATGTGGAGAAAATGGATGCCTCCTATACCCGCCATTTCCTGGATCGTGTATCCAAGGGTTAGAACGTTCAAAGGAGACCGCTTTGAGCACACTGAGGATAGCCTGGCGCGGGTCGCGCCTGCTCGTGCACCTGATCGTTGGCGTGGTGTTGACGCCGCTGGTGATACGCCGCGACCCCGCAACAGGTGACTGGCGCACCAATCCCTACGTGGCTTCCTGGTGGCATGGCCGCCTGGCCGGTATTTTGCGCCTGCAAATCACCACCTCGGGCTACCGCCCCCAGGCACCTGCCCTGGTCGTGGCCAACCACGTCTCCTGGCTCGATATCATCGTGCTCGGCCATCTGACCCCGACCGCCTTCCTGTCCAAGGACGAGGTACGGCGGTGGCCGGTGATCGGCTGGCTGGCGGCACGCTCAGGCACTCTGTTCATCCGCCGTGGCGGCGGCCAGGCATCCGCCATCAGTCAGGCCATTGGCGACCGCCTCGCCCGGGACGGCCTGTTGACGCTGTTCCCGGAAGGCACCACCACCAATGGACGCGATGTGCGCCCCTTCTTCTCACGCCTTTTCTCAGCGGCCATCGAGACCGGCACGCCCATCGTACCGACCAGCCTCAGGTATCACGTGGACGGCGAACACGACCCGGTCGCCCCGTACATCGACAACCAGTCACTCGGGGAGAACCTGGTAGGCCTGCTGCGACGCTCGAGCAACCAGGTCCACGTGCACTTTGCGGACCCGGTGCATCACAGCGGCATGGATCGCAAGTCGCTGGCCGAGCACACTCGCAAAATCATTCTCGCATCTCTGCGCGGGAAGGGGCCTGACAGCAACACCCTGCGCGAGCAGATGCCGGACTCCCGGCAGGCTTGAACAACAGCCCCGTATAATGGGCGCCTTGTCACTCGCAGGCGCTGTGCATGTCCCCAGCTGTTCACGACTACCTGATCCTCGGCCAGGGCCTCGCCGGCAGCCTGCTTGCGTGGCACCTCATTCACGCTGGCAAGCGTGTGCTGGTGATCGACGACGGTCTGCGCAGCTCTTCCTCGAAGGTCGCCGCCGGCCTGATCAACCCATTGGCCGGCATGCGTTTCAATTGCGCCCCACGCACCGCCGAATGGCTTGATAGCGCACACGCCTTTTACAACCGCCTGGGCGAGATGCACGGGCGGCGTTATTTCCATGCCATCGAGATGCAGCGCCTGTTTCGCTCGCCGCAGCAGAGACGTTTCTACGAACGCCAACTCGAGCGTCCGCAAAGCCAGCCTTACCTGGGGGGTGAACTCACGGGCGAAGACGTTGACCCTGGTGTCGATGCACCGCATGGTGGTTTCGCACAAACACAGACCGGCTACCTGGAGATGCCGCCGATCCTGGCCGATCTACGTGATTGGCTGGACGAGCACAATGCCTACCGACAGCAGTCCATCGATTATGCCGCGGTCCAGCCTGGCCAAGACTCTGTGGTGATCGGGGAACTGGAAGCCAGACATCTGGTTTTCTGCGAAGGGTACCGACTCCAGGCAAACCCCTGGTTCAGCGCCCTTCCGTTACAACCGGACAAAGGCGAGTTCCTGCAGCTGGACAGCAAACGCCAGCTTTGCCAGCACATCATCAACGGGGCGCATATGCTGATCCCGCTGGCCGAAGGCGGCTACCGGTTCGGCGCCACCCATGAGCACCAACAGATCGACAACGAACCCAGCAAACAGGCTCGCGAGCGCCTCCTTGAAGGCCTCAACGGTCTGTTGAAAGATACCCAAGACATCGAGATCAGCGCGCAAAGCGCCGGGGTCCGGCCCGCGACATCGGACCGCTCCCCCTTCATCGGCGTGCACCCCATGCAGCCACGGCTTTGGGTATTCAACGGTTTTGGCGCCCGTGGTGCGCTCAGCATACCCTGGTACGCTGAACGGTTTTCCGCGCACCTGCTTGGCAGCGCACCCATTCCAGGCGAAGCGGATATCCAACGTTTCCGGGAGCTGTTTTGAACCCACATCGGCCGCTGACCGCGCTGGCACATGAACTGCTCGCTGATAAGCTGCATGCGGGCGACAAGGCGATCGATGCCACAGCAGGCAACGGCTACGACGCTTTGTTTCTTGCACAGGCAATCGCCCCCGGCGGCCACCTGTATGCGTTCGATGTGCAGCCGCAGGCACTGCAATCCACCACGGAGCGCCTGCAAAAGGCGGGACTGTTTGACCACGTAACGCTCTGCTGTAAGGGCCATGAGCATATGCTCGAGCTTGTGCCCTCAGACTGGCAGGGCCGGGTGGCGGCAGTCACTTTCAACCTGGGCTACCTGCCGGGCAGCGATAAACAGACGACAACCAGCCCCCTCTCGACCCTGCCGGCGCTGGCCCAGTCAATCCAGCTGCTCAGGCCTGGCAGCGTGCTCTCGGTTCTCGCCTATCGGGGGCACCCTGGTGGACAGGAGGAAGCCGGCCAGGTGCAGGCATGGCTTGCCAGGCAAACAGCTCTGGAACTTCACGTCCATGAATCCCCAGGGCCGGTGCTTTTTCATTGCGTAAAGAAGAGGTGAGCGATCAGTTGCCGCCGAAGATTCGCTTCAATCGAACCCACAAACCTGGTGCCGGCTCTTTTGCAGATGCTTCCTTGGCCTCGGCACTGACCTGCTCTACGCGCTCAACTTGTTCCGTCACCGGGGATATCCCCTCGGCCTGTTTGCCAGAACTGCGTGCTGCAAGCGAATTGGGGCCGAACTGACCCGGTTGCAGCACACTGGTTGCGTCCGGATCCATCGGTTCGTCGAACGCGCTCTCCGTGGCATCCTTTTCGAAACGCAGCTCGACCTGACCGATCTGAATGATATCGCCATCGTTGAGTGCGGCCTTTTTCAGCAGCTTGCCGTTGACGTAAGTACCGTTCTTACTCGCCATATCCTCCAGAAAGGTGTCATCCATGACGGTGAGCAACTTCATATGCTTGCGACTGACCCCGTCATAGGGCAGACGAATGTCGCAATACTCCTCGCGGCCGACAAGCATTTCACCGTTGTTCAGCGCAAAACTCTCGCTGATGTCTTCTTCCTGGATCAGATGCAACTGTGACATCTCGCACTCCTTACTTTAATGAACTGCTGATGGTTAACCGCACAGGGGCAACAGGGCCCGTTCGCTGGTCGTGGCCGCAATCACTGAGACATTGTCCCTGCCCCCGGCTTCATTGGCCGCGTCCACCAGAAGGCTCACGCTGTGGCCGAGCGATTCGCCCTGCATCGCAAGCGAGGCAATATCCTTATCGGCGACCATGTCATTGAGGCCATCGCTGCAGGCAAGCACCACATCACCCTCGCGCATGTCCACCACCCACTTCTGAACCTCCAGCGCCTCCTCACTGCCTACGGCATGCGTGAGGACGTGCGTGTAACGGTCATATCGCGGGTCATTGATATCGAGGAAACCTTCCGCCACCAGGCGGTTGGCAAGGGTCTGGTCTTCCGTTACCTGTTGCAGCCCGTCCCTGCTCAAGTGGTACAGGCGCGAATCGCCCACGGCAACGCACAGACAACGCCCCACACCGAGCACCCCCACGACCACGGTGCTGGCCATGCCAGTTAGTTCCGGCTCCTGCTCAATGCGTTCGCAGACAGCCAGGTGTGCAGAAAGTACCGCCGCTTCCATCACCGCGAGACGCGCCCGGTCGGCACGACCCCAAAAACGAAACCAGCGGTTATCCAGCTCCCGCCGCATGACTTCGCGCACGGTCTGTACCGCAATCATGCTGGCCAGTTCACCGCCGGGACCACCACCGACGCCATCGGCCAGTACGAACAGGCCGAGCTCGGGATCCACAAGGATCGAATCCTGGTTGTTGTGCCGCACCCTGCCCACGTCGGAGTGTCCGGCGATCTCAAAGTGACTGGACACCTTGAATTCCCCTGAGGTGATTTATCTTCCCTGCATAGCGGCAACGCATGCGAAAGCTTAAGGTTTGACCCCGCTTGGGGAAGCGCTATCCTGACAGGCACCGCAAGACAGCACGGGCGGTCATGCCAAGCACATCCACTCCCAACAAGACCGAACTGACACTGATGTTTGTCGATGTGTGTGGCAGCACACGGCTTTACGAATCACTAGGTGACGCGCCAGCGCAGCAGAAGATCAATGCCTTACTGGATACGCTGCGTACCGAGGCCGGTCGCCATGCGGGGCGCGTGATCAAGGAAATCGGTGACGAGTCCATGCTGGTGTTCGAGCGATGCGAGGATGCGCTGGCACTGGCGCGCGAACTGCCACGCCTGTTGCAGCACCACCAATTGCAGTGCAAAACCGGGATACACACCGGCCAGGTGATCGTTCATGAAGACGATGTGTTTGGCGATGCCGTCAACACTGCCGCACGGATCGTCGGCCTGGCAGCCCCCGGTCAGATCCTCTTCTCACAGCGGGCCCTGGAAACACTGGTCGATCGTCCGCAGACGCGCGCGCTGCCGCCGATGTCAGTGCGCGGTAAGCGCCAGGCACTGCAACTGGAGGAACTGCTGGAGGACCAGCAGGCGGATTACACCCAGGTACTCGACGGTGACCAGCTCGACAGTTTTCGCGAGACCTACGCAGCCAAATTGAACTTGCGCTGGCCGGACGGCAACCTTGACCTGAAGGGCACTGGCATCAGCATTGGTCGCGACGCAGGCAACACCCTCGTGATGCCTCTGCCGCCCATCTCGCGCGTGCATTTGCGCATTGAGCCGCAGGGCACCCACTGGGTGATACATGACCAGAGCACCAATGGCACCCTGCTGCGCGAACAGGGAGCCGCTCCGTTGCTGCTGCGGCGCGAGCAACACAGGCTGGTGCATGACGGGACACTGCATTTGATCCCTGCAGACCCGGACAATCCCGCAGCAACCGTCCATTACCGCATTCAGCTGCCGGACTGACTCAAGCGTACGCCCTTACGGCCGATAGAAATCGTATTGAGCGACACGGCCTCACGTCGCTGCATGGACGACCTGAATGAAATCTATCGACCGCTTCCAAGTCATCGACCTGCTGGGCTCCGGAACCCAGGGTAAAGTCTATCGCTGCAAGGATCCCAAGCTGCAGCGCGAGGTGGCGATCAAGGTCCTGCACACCCCATTGTTGAAGAAGGGTCCGGACGATGGCGAGCTGATGCATGAGGCCCAGGCGATGAGCCAGGTTCACCATCAGAACGTGGTCTCGGTCTTCGATGCCGGCGAACACCAGGGTCACCCCTACGTGGTGTTCGAGCGCATTGAAGGCCGCGACCTGGGCGACATCATCAAACGTGACCCGCCCAACCTGTCAGCCGCACTGAACATCCTGCAGGGGGTACTCGAGGGCATGGCACAGGCACATGCGCAGGACATCGTGCACCGCGACCTGAAGCCCTCCAACATCATCCTGACCCATAATGGCGTGCCCAAGATCACCGACTTCGGCATTGCCGCCATGTTGCGCAATCAACCGGTCAAGGCGGAACAACTGGTCGGCACGCCACGCTACATGGCCCCTGAATACATCCGCCAGGGCCGGGTGATGAAGCAGACTGACGTCTTTGCCCTCGGCCTGATCGCTTACGAACTGCTCACGGGCCAGCCGGCCTACGCTGGCAATAACGTCCACAGCATTCTGCAGGACATCATCAACAAACCGGTCAAGCCGCTCGACCAGACGCTGCCGGATATCGACCAGCGCCTGCAGAAGATCGTTGAACGCGCCGTGGATAAAGACCCATTCCTGCGCTTCGCCGATGCACATGAAATGCTCGATGCGCTGTTGGAGTTCGTTAAGGCCAGCGCCGGCACTGAACCTGCCGCCAACTCGCACTCGACCGTGCAGTTCCTGCTGCGCCGAATCCGCCTCAAGAGTGACTTCCCTGCGCTCGCACAAAGCATCTCCACACTCAACCAGCTGTCCGTTTCAGAGATACAGGACACCTCTCAGTTGGCCAACATCATCGTCAAGGACCATGGCCTGACCAACAAGATCCTGAAAGTCGTCAACTCCGCTTATTACGCCGCCTTCTCGGGCACTATCGGCACCATCTCGCGCGCCATCGTGATCCTCGGCGTGAACGGTGTGCGCTCGATCGCCTCTTCCCTGGCTTTGCTGGAACATTTCGGCAAACAGCCGGGCATGGAACACCTGCGCGATATCCTTTCTGAATCGCTGTACAGTGCCTTGTGTGCGCGCGAGATCAGCCAGCAGATCGATCACAACCTCGGTGAGGAAGCACTGCTCGGGACCATGCTGCGTCGCTTGGGCAACATCCTCGTCGCCTACTATCTGCCCGATGAAGAAAAGGAAATCCGCCGCCTGCTCGAGAGTGGCGAAATGGAAGGACATATGGCCGAGCTGCATGTGCTCGGCACCACTTACGAACACGTGGGCCGCGTGGTCGCCAAGGAATGGAATTTCCCGGTGGAGATTCGTCAGTGCATCCGCAACCTCAAGGACATGCCGGGTAAACCGGCGCACGACAAGAACACGCGCCTGCAGTTGCTGGCCAACCTGGCTGACGAGGCCACGCAGGTATTGCGCGGCCCAAAAACCAATGCCTCGAAGAAGAGACTGCAAAGCATGCTCGACAACTATGCCGGCGCGCTGGGCATCGAGAGCAAGTCACTCATTCAGTCGATCGGCAACGCCAAGAGCCAATACATGGATTTCAAGGTCAGCTTCGCCGATACCAAGGCCAAAAAGGCCTTCCTCGACAGCATCGAACATGCCTCGCCAACCCCGTCCGAGACCATGAGCATAGAAACCCAGGTAGTGGACAACCCGCAGGAAGTCACCCTGAGCATCAGCGAGACCGGGCAGATCCAAACACGTGTCAATGGCGGCCTGGACCGCGAGCAACTCTTGTCCGAAGGGTTACAGGAAGTGACCCGCATGCTGGTTTCTGAACATAAGACGCGTGAACTGCTCAACCTGGTGCTGGAGATCCTCTACCGCGGCATGCGCTTCAGTCGCGTGGTCGCCGGCATCATGCACGCCAAAACCAAGAAGATCATCGGTGTCACCGGCCTGGGGCACCAGGCCGAAGAGTTGGCAGCCGATTTCCAACTGCGCATCGGCGGCACCCCAAACCTGCTCTCCCTTGCACTGATCCAGAACAGCGATGTCTACATCAAGGATGCCACCCAACAGAAGATTGTTGCGAAGCTTCCTGATTGGCTGCTGCAACATGGCAGCCCCGGGTCATTCTTCGCACTCCCCCTGCGCGCCGAAAAAACCACCCTGGGCATCATCTATGCGGAGTACGACCTCCCGCACGGTTTCGATGAAAACCCCAACGTGCTGCACCTGGTCCAGGCCCTGCGAAACCAACTGATCCTGGGGCTACACCAGGGAAGCTGTGAAGCCATCGGCGCACAAAATCAGGGGGCCCGGATTTCCACAAACGGCTAAACTGCGGGCTGGCAAAACCACACTCCCGACCCCATGCCCGAAACCCTGTTCGATTATCTGCGCCACGGTGAACCCGAAGGTGGCAGCAAGTACCGAGGCCACGGCGTCGACGACCCGCTCAGCGAAAAAGGCTGGGTCCAGATGCGCACCACGGTCGCCGGCTTGGATGGCTGGACAGGCATCCTCAGCTCACCCCTGCAGAGGTGCAGTGCCTTCGCGCGCTGGCTGGGAGAGGAACGTGGCGTGCCCGTGCAGATCCTCGATGATCTGAAGGAAGTGGGCTTCGGCTCGTGGGAAGGTGCCACTCGCGCACAACTGCTGGAAACGCGTGCCGACGAATACCACGCCTTCTATGCCGACCCGGTCAACAATCGCCCCGCCGGCGCCGAAACCCTGCAGGATTTCGGTGCCAGAGTCGCCCGGGTGTTCGAACAGGCCGCGCTGGAGCACCGCGGTGGGCACCTGCTTGTCGTCGCCCATGCCGGGGTGATCCGCGCGACCCTCGGTCACGTCACACAAGCGCCAGCGGTCAACTGGTACCGGGCCGTTGTTTCCAATGCTGCCATCAGCCGCTTCGCGCACGATGGGCAGCGCAGTAAACTGATCGCACACAACTGGCTCCCCCAGCTCAACACCTGAAGAGAATCACCATGGCCCTAGCCCGTCTGCTGTTTCGCGTCCTGCTCATCCTGCTGATTCTTCTCGTAGTCATCGGACTCATGCTGCCGTCCAAGGCGCTGGTCGAACGCAGCATCGAAATCGATGCTCCCCCGCAAACGGTATTCGCCCAGATCAACAGCCTGCGCAACTTCCACGCCTGGTCTCCCTGGACCGCCATGGATCCCAACACGAGCTACAGTTTCGAAGGCGCGGAAACGGGAGTGGGAGCACGCATGCTTTGGTCGAGCACCCAGGCAGAGGTCGGTGGTGGCAGCATGGAAATCGTGCGCAGCGAGCCGCCACTCGAAGTCGAGGCCCGGCTCAACTTCGGTGGCAAAGGCCAGGGCATCGCCACCTTCCTGTTGGCCCCACAGGTGAACGGCCATACCACTGTGACCTGGCGCTTTGAGACCGACTTCGGTTGGGACCTGTTCGGACGCTATCTCGGACTGATGTTCGACGGCATGATCGGCACGACTTACGCGAGGGGCCTGCGGACCCTCAAACAACGCGTCGAGGCCATGTAGCGAGAACCGCTGTATTGAAAGAACTGATTGGCCGGGCAGTCCGGCTTTGCGTAGTTTTGCCCTCACCGTCTACGGAATCCCCCCATGAATCAGACTGCATTCCCTGAGCACCACGAGGACCTCGGCTCCGGCACCCACCTGGTCGATGTCGACCTGTACCGTCCCGCCCTGGCCGCCTGTTACCTGGTGCAACACGGCGATGAGCTTGCGCTGATCGACTGCGGCACGCCGCACAGCACCCCACAGGTACTGGCCACCATTGCCGCCATGGGCGCAACGCCCGAGCAGGTGCGCTGGATCATTCCCACGCACGTGCACCTGGACCATGCCAGTGGCGCCGGGCAGCTCATGGACGCCTGCCGCAATGCCACGCTGGTCGCACACCCCAAGGGCTACCCGCACATGATCGACCCCTCGAAGCTTCAGGCCGGCGCCATGGCCGTGTATGGCGAAGAGGCCTTCATGCGTGATTTCGGCGATCTGCAGGCGATTGATGAATCACGTGCGGTGGCCGCGGAGGACGGGCAGGCATTCGACCTTGGCGAGGCAAAACTCACTTTTATCGACACTCCCGGGCATGCCAACCACCACGGCTGCATCCACGACAGCGCCAGCGGCTACCTGTTCACCGGTGACACCTTCGGCCTCGGCTACCAGGAATTCGCGCGCGCCTCCGCCGATGGTTCACCCTACCTGGTCGCAACAACAACCCCGGTGGCGTTTGACCCGGAGGCCTGGATGACCAGCCTGGAGCGGATGATGGATACCGAACCGAGCGCCGTGGGCCTGACCCACTTCAGCAAATACGACCAACCTTCGGCCCTGGTGCCGATGCTGCGTGACAGCATCCAGGCACACGCGGATATTGCGCTGGCGGAGGAGACCAATGACAGCGAGGGCCGCGGCGATCGCCTGCGCCAGGCCGTGGATGAGCTGCTCGTTGGCGGAGCCGTCAAACACAGCCGCATGACCGAATCTCTGGCACGCCAACTCCTTGCAGGCGACGTGGAACTCAATGCCCAGGGCCTGGAGGTATGGCTGAAGCGAAGGGCCAAGCGCCGCGCTGGTTGACACTAGCCTGAAACTATCGACGCCATAGAAAACCCGGCAATGCCCCGGCCAGTCCGCACCGTTATAATGCAGGCTCCCGAGGATTGATAACCATGCAACAAACAGACGACCTGCGAATCAAGAACATCACCGAAGTCGAGCCGCCTTCGGCCGTGCACGCGTTGTATCCGATCACGGATAAGGCATCGCAGACCATCTCCGATTCACGCGCCGCGATTCATCGCATCCTGCACGGTGAAGATGACCGCCTGCTGATCATCATTGGTCCCTGCTCTGTGCATGACCCAAAATCCGCGATCGAATATGCGCATAAACTGGTGCCTGTGCGCGAACGTCTCAAGGGCGAACTGGAAATCGTGATGCGCGTTTACTTCGAGAAACCGCGCACCACCGTCGGCTGGAAAGGCCTGATCAACGATCCGCACCTGAACGAGACCTTCGACATCAATGAAGGCCTCAAGCGTGGACGCAAGCTGCTGCTGGACATCAACGAAATGGGGCTGCCCGCCGGCACTGAGTTCCTCGACCTGATCAGCCCGCAGTACGTGGCCGACCTGATCAGCTGGGGCGCGATCGGTGCCCGCACCACCGAAAGCCAGGGACACCGCGAGCTGGCCTCCGGACTGTCCTGCCCGGTCGGGTTCAAGAACGGCACCGACGGCACCATGCGGATTGCCGTGGATGCCATGCGCGCGGCCGAACGTCCGCATGTCTTCATGTCGCTGACCAAGGCCGGGCACTCCGCGATTTTCAGCACCTCGGGCAACGATGACACCCACGTGATCCTGCGTGGCGGCAAACGGCCGAACTACGACCAGGAATCGGTCGCCGAGGCCACCGAAGAGATGCAGAAGGCGGGCCTGCGCCCCAACCTGATGGTCGACTTCAGCCATGCCAACAGCCGCAAGCAGCACGAAAAGCAGATCGAGGTGGCCCGTGATGTCGCCGGTCAGATCAGCCGTGGCAACCGCAACATCATGGGCGCAATGATCGAATCGCACCTGATCGGTGGGCGCCAGGACCTGGTCCCCGGCAAGGACCTGACCTATGGTCAATCGATCACGGATGCCTGTATCTGCTGGGAAGACAGCGTACCCGTGCTGGAGCAGCTGGCCGAGGCCGTGAAACAGCGGCGCGAGGTGGGACAGGAAAACTGAACGCGCAAAAAACCGACCCCAGCAAAAAGCCCCGCATGCTGAGTGCGGGGCTTTTTCATATCTTGCCTGTCATCGCGAGAACAGCGGACGACCTAGAAATCGTCAAAGCCCGCCTTGCGGAACCATTCCTTGGCCTTCTCCTCGTCACGCGGTACCCCGTTGCCTTCGCGGTACATCATGCCGATCGTGGTCATCGCGCCCTGCAGGCCCTGGTCGGCGGCTTTCTGAAACCACTCCAACGCCTTCTCGGCATTCTGCGCCACGCACTCACCCTGCATGTACATGAAGGCGAGACCGTGCTGCGCCAGCCCCATGCCGGACTCGGCTGCCTCTTTCATGTAACGAAAGGCCAGCAGCTCGTTCTCGACCATGCCCAGCCCGTTCTGCGCCATGATCGCCATGCGGTACTGGGCCTCCGGGTTGCCGGACTCGGCCAGAGGACCGAGCAGACTGGTGGCCGTGCCAAAATGCTTGGATTCGAAAGCGGCGATGCCGCTGCTCAAATCCATATCCAGAACTATGTTGTCGTCACTCATGATGCAATCTCTCTGATGGCCGGTAATCCCGCGGCCGGATAGCGACCGTGTTGACCACCTTCACGCAAAGGTGGCCGGCCGTGTCGTAAAAACCATACTCAAACGATGGCGTGGCCCGTCCGCGCGCGCCCAGCGCCTCGTTGATCTCCCGTTCCACCTGTTGGTCGAAATCGAACTGCAGAATCAGGTCGGTCCGCCCTTCCCGCATGAAGTCGACCTGCATGGCCCGCGTCCACACCTGGTGTCCGGGGAAGACCCGGTTGCAGGCCAGGGCAGCAATCGGATCGGCCAGCGACGCAATCGCCCCGCCAAACATCCCTCCACCCGGGTTGCGGTTGTGACGATTGAGCGGCAGACGAATACGCGCATGCCGCCAGTCATCACTGAGGGACTCAACCCTGACTCCCATCCCCCAGAAGGGCGGATACCAGGACAAACGCCTGCCGGGACTCACCCAGGGAAGATGTCTGATCCAGCGTGGAATATGCATCGTTTTATACCATCGGGAAATTGCTGCGCCACCGCGCCGATTGCGGGGTTGTTTGCTATTCTGGCGCGAACTCAACGGGTTCGACATTATGCAAACCGCGCTTGCCGATTTCATCCGCAACACAGCCGACGGACAACGCGCCGAAACCATTCTGCGCAAGTGCGTGCATTGTGGTTTCTGTACGGCCACCTGCCCCACCTACCAGCTGTTGGGGGACGAGCTGGACGGCCCGCGTGGACGCATCTACCAGATCAAACAGGTGCTCGAAGGATCTCAGCCTACAGCGACAATGCAACGACACCTGGACCGCTGCCTGACCTGCCGCTCCTGCGAGACGACCTGCCCTTCCGGCGTGGATTATCACCAGTTGCTCGACATTGGCCGGGAGCAGGTCGAGCGCATGCAACCGCGCCCCCTGCTGGAACG
>JAAUXZ010037002.1_pt1 | contig 12576 bp, 11 predicted proteins | sample 7278131 | NCBI WGS metagenome assembly JAAUXZ01 (sample SAMN14350119, study PRJNA611818) | marine sediment metagenome | isolation source: surface marine sediment (3m) | place: French Polynesia: Moorea | collected 2018-08
AAAAGGGACACCAGAACATGGCGCCAAAACCGTCGGCCAAGCCGAACGAGACTCGTATAACCCGTTTCCTGCACGTCGTCGAATGGCTCGGCAACGCGCTGCCACACCCCGTGTCCCTGTTCGCACTGTTCGCCGTGGGCGTGGTTATTCTGTCCGGCATCCTCGGCTACTTCGATGTTGCCGTGGCCGATCCGCGGCCCGTGGGTGCGAAGGGCAGGGCCGACAACGGCATGATCGAGGTCGTTAGCCTGTTCAATGCCGAAGGGCTGCGGCTGATCGTCCTCAACCTGGTGCGCAACTTCGTCGAGTTTGCGCCGCTGGGCACGGTGCTCGTGGCGCTGCTGGGCGTCGGCGTCGCCGAGCGCTCCGGCTGGCTGACGGCGGTCATCCGCGGCATGGTGCTCAAGGCGCCGCCCAGCATGGTCACGGTCTTCATCGTCTTCGCGGGCGTACTGTCGAACACCGCCTCTGAGATGGGTTACGTCGTGCTCGTACCGCTGGCTGCCGTCGTGTTCTATTCGCTTGGCCGGCATCCGTTGGCGGGATTGGCTGCGGCATTTGCCGGCGTGTCGGGTGGCTACAGCGCCAACCTGCTCATCGGCACGGTCGATCCGCTGCTTTCGGGTATCACGACCGAGGCCGCTCGCCTTATCGACCCGACCTACGAGGTCGACGTCAGCGCGAACTGGTACTTCATGATCGCGAGTACCTTCCTGATCACGGCGGTGGGCAGCTTTATCAGCCTCAAGATCGTCGAACCCTCGCTCGGCAAGTACGAGGGCACGCCCGAGGGCCTTGACGATGAAGAAGACTCGCACCGCATGGACCCGCTCTCAGCTAAAGAGAAAAAGGGTCTGTGGCACACGCTTATTGCCACGATCATTTTCGCGGCGCTCTTGGTCTTTCTAGTCGTGCCCGAAGACGCCATCCTGCGCAACCAGGAAACGGGTAAGGTCGCAGGCTCGCCGTTCCTGCGCGGAATCGTCGCGGTTATCTTTGTGTACTTCATGATGGTCGGCATTGTGTATGGCCGCGTTGTCGGCACGATCAGGAACGACCGCGACGTCATCAACGCGATGGCGCATGCCATGAGTACGCTCGGGCTCTACATCGCGCTGGTCTTCTTCGCCGCGCAGTTCGTGAAGTTCTTCGGCTGGACCAATCTCGGTTCGATCACCGCGGTTACGGGCGCCAACTTCCTGCAGAGCATCGGTCTCACGGGACCGATCGTTTTCTTCTTCTTTATCCTCGTCTGCGCGTTCATCAACCTGATGCTCGGCTCGGCATCCGCGCAGTGGGCCGTGACGGCCCCGATTTTCGTACCGATGCTCATGCTGCTGGGCTATGCGCCCGAGGCCATCCAGGCCGCGTACCGCATCGGCGACTCGAGCACCAACATCATCACGCCCATGATGAGTTACTTCGGCCTGATCATGGCGTTCGTCGCCAGGTACGTGCCCAAGGCCGGCGTTGGAACGCTCATCGCGATGATGCTGCCGTACTCCGTCGCCTTCCTGGTGCTATGGTCTACGTTCTTCTTTTTCTGGACCTTTATCATTGGCATGCCGGTCGGGCCCGCGTCACCGACGTACTACACGCCCGGATAACGGCCAACCGGCGGATCAACCGCCTTACACAACGGAAGTCCGATGCTGCTATTTGTTACCGCCGTCAGCGTAGTCCTGATCGTTTCGTTCCTGTGTTCCATCTTCGAATCGGTGCTGCTGTCTCTCACGCGCCCGCAAATCGAGGTGCTCAACCAGAAAGGGAAGAGCGCCGGTCGCCTGTTGTCCCGGTTCAAGGAGAACATGGACAGGCCGATCGCCGCGATCCTGATCCTGAACACGGCCGCGCATACGATTGGCGCAGCGGTCGCCGGTGCGAGCTACGAGAACGTCTTCGACGAGAGCACGCTGTGGCTGTTCTCGATTGTTTTCACGATCGCCGTGCTGTTCGCTACCGAGATTATCCCGAAGACGTTGGGCGTCACGTATGCGACGTACCTGGCGGGGCCCGTGGCACACGGCATTCGCTGGCTCACGCTGTTGCTCAAACCGCTCGTGATTCTCAGCGAGAAGATCTCCCGGTCACTGCGCGGAGATACCAAAGTCCCTGTCACGACCGCAGAAGAAATACGCCTGCTGGCCGTTCTCGGGCGCAGCAAGGGTGCGCTCGGCGTCGACACGGCCGACATGATCGTCGGCGCTGCACAGCTCGATTACCTGCACGCCCATGACGTCATGCTGCCACGTGAAGGGGTTGTCTTTCTGTCGGGCGACATGAAGCGCGAGGAGGCAATGACGCTCATGCGAGAGTCCGGCCACAGCCGTTTCCCGTTCTCGCCAACCCGGGATCTCAAGGACGTGTCCGGCGTCGTGTTCGCCAAGGAGTTGCTCCACTGGTTGCTGCAGAACGACGCTGATGCCATCGACTGGGACGCAATCATCAAGGAATCGCTGATCGTTCCGCCAAGCATCCCCTTGCGGCAACTGTTGCGTACGTTCCAGGACGCGCGCCGGCACATGGCGATCATCATCGACGAGTACGGCACGGTCGAGGGCATCGCAACGCTCGAGGACGTCATCGAGGAGATCGTTGGCGAGATCTTCGACGAGAGCGACCTGCCCAAGCATGAGCTGCACGAACTTGCCGACGGATCGCTGATCGTCCGTGCGCGCGTCGATCTGCGCAAACTCAGCGCCAAGCTGGACATCGCCTGGGACCCGGACATCGACGCATCGACAATCGGCGGCCTCGTGACCGAGAGCCTGGAGCGCATACCGGTAGCCGGCGACGCCATTGAATGGAATGACTACCGGGTCGAAGTGCTAAGGGCGGCCAAGACTCGGGCGACGCTACTGCGGATATCCAGGCAGGACGAAAAGTCCGGTCAGAGCTGATTGAAAAAGTAAGCGAGCACCAGGATCTGGGGCACCGTTACGGCGGGGAGCCACAATGCCGTGCGCTTGCCGATGTTCGTCCACAGCAAGCCGATCTCCGTGTAGTCGGTCGCGACGCCCGCCATCAGGAAAATGAACGGGTTACCCAGCGCGCCCGTCTGGGCGTAGATTTCAAACGCCACGGGCGAGGTGCCTTCGCTGCAAACCTCGATGATGGTCGCGAATAGCAGCGTCACGAGCATGCCTGTCACGTCGGGGCCGAGCCATTGCATGAAGAAATGTTCCGGCACGTAGGCGCCGATGATGGCGGCGGCCATGATGCCGATCAGTATCCACCACAGCACCATGTTGGCCAGCGAGACCGCGCCGGCCGCCGTGCCCCTGGCAGCCTTTTTCGCGTCGAAGTTCTTCAGGCGATCCCACGAAACGTCTTTCGGGTCGGCCACTTCGGACGAGCCTTCGATCCAGCCCAGTGAATCGAGCACCATGAAGATGAGCCCCGTGACCAGCGCGATCAGCATGGCGCCGAATACGATGTACAGCGCTTTGAAACCGAAGAAGCCGAACATCAGGATGGTCATCGGCAGGTTGGCCCACGGCGACGCCAGCAGGAACGTGACGACGGCCGGCACGCTGGCACCTTTCTTATAAAGCTGGATCGCAATGGCCAGGATGCCGTGGGAACAGGCTGTCATCAGGAAACCGGCAAGTACCGAGTAGACGAGCGTCAGTTTCCGGCGCTGGCCCAAAAAACGCATGATGAAGCCGTCGGGCACGAAGTAATCGATAACGCCGCCGAGAACCAGGCCGAGCAGCACGGCCCACCAGACAATCTCGAGGTACGAGAGCAAGCTGTCATTCAGCGCGCCGAGCTGGGGGATGAAGGACAGCGCCAGTAGAACAAGGAATATACTGCCAACGATCTTGAGTTTGCGGCCGAGCGGGGGTATACCGCGATCTTCGGCGGCTTCGCTATGACAGCAGTGCGTTTCGCAGGCCATGGCCAAAATAATGGCGGAATTGACGTCGCAGTGCAGTAGGACATGTACCTAGGCATACACAACATCGACCACCCGGTTATTGCTTCGAGGGACCTCGACGCCACCCGCGCGCAGTTCGAAAGGCTCGGGTTCACCGTGCCGCCGCGCGGCAGCCACATCGAGTGGGGCACCGGCAACCTGTGCATCATGTTTCCCGACGACTATGTCGAGGTGCGCGGCATCGTCGACCCCGAGCGTTTCACGATGCACCTCGACGAACACCTCGAGAAACACGGTGAAGGGCTGATGGGCGTTGCTTTCGGTACGGACGATGTCCAGGCCAGCTACGCCGAGGCCATTGAGCATGGCATCAACACGGGCGAATTGCGCAGCCTGCGACGCAACTTCGAGCACCCCGAGGGCTGGACACAACCGGCGTTCTCGCTCTTCGCGCCCGATGCGGATGACATCGAGGGCCTGATGCATGTCGTCGTTATCGAGCACCTGACGCCGGAATTGATTCGCCGGCCCGACTTTCTCGAGCACGCCAACGGCTGCATCGGCATCAACGAGATGCGCGGCACTGTCGACAACGTCGAGCGCGTCAGCGGCAAGATGCGCCGGCTTCTCGGCGCCGCCGCCATGACCGAGAGCGCCGCAGGCATTGTCCTGACGGTGCCGAGTGGCCAGAAAATCCGGCTCGACAGAGCCGATACCGCCGGTTTGCTGTCAATGACGATGCGGGTTGCCGATCTCGACCGTACCGAGAGATTGTTCATCGACAACGACGTTGCGTTTGTTCGCGACGGGGAGACGATCACGGTATCTCCCCACGACGCCTGCGGCACAACGCTGCACTTCACCGAGGCCGGGCCCGGCTGACCGAAACATGGAATCGCCCGTTCATCCCGGCGAGATCACGCCGATGCCGAAGTCGCTCTGGGCTGCGGCCACGGCTCGACCGGAACCGTACCCCTTGCTGCAGGGCAGGGTCGATACGGACGTTTGCATCATTGGCGGCGGTTTCCTGGGGCTGAGCGCCGCGCTCGCACTGGCGGAAAAGGGCACCAGCGTGGCGTTGCTGGAAGCGGCCGAGATCGGCTGGGGTGCATCAGGCCGCAACAACGGCCTCGTCGCACCTGGCCTGAAGCGCGATCCCTGGCAGGTACGCAGGATGCTCGGCGCCGAAAGAGGCGACCGCCTGTTGAAGTATTCGGGTGCAGCAACCGACCGTGTGTTCGACCTGGTCGACAAGCACGGCATCGACTGCGACGCCAATCGCGGCGGCTGGATCCAGGCGGCGCATTCCAAGCGCGCACTCGGGCTCGTCAAACGTCGCGTTACCGAGTGGCAGGCACTCGACGTCGATGTCGAGATGCTGACGCGCGCGGATGCCGTGCAGGGCCTGGGCACAGAGTTCTACGCGGGGGCGTGCCGATACGCGGGCGGCGGATCGATCAATCCGCTCGCCTACGCACACGGCCTCGCCCAGGCGGCGGCCACCGCCGGTGCGTTGCTCCACGAACAGTCACCCGCTATTCGTATCGAGCGCCGGAAAGACCTCTGGATCGTTGTGTCGCCTTACGGTGCGGTCGTCGCCCGACACCTGCTCTGCTGCACGAATGCGTACAACGCCGGTATCGAGCAACTGGAGGGCAGCGTGCTGCCGCTACGCACCGCACAGGTAGCGACCCGGCCGTTGCCCAATGACGTCGCCGCAACGATCCTGCCCGGCGCCGCAGCGGCGTCGGATACCCAGAGGCTGCTCACATCGTTTCGACTGACGGCCGACCGCCGTTTGATTATGGGCGGGGCGAGCGCGACGGCCGGCGACGAGCATCCGCGACTGATGCGTTACCTGCACCGCGCGGCAGCGGAGCGTTTCACCGGCATCCTCCCGGCACATTGGGAGTTCGGCTGGAGCGGCTACCTTGGCCTGACGCGAGATCACCTGCCCGGCATCGTGCGTGTGGGCGAAAATTTCCTGGCGGGGATCGGTTGCAACGGACGGGGTATCGCAATGACCACCGCGATGGGGCAGATACTAGCCGACCTCGTAGGCGGCATGCCCGACGCAGAAAGCGATGTACCGGTCGGCAGGCCGCGGCGTATAGTCGGGTTCGGGTTGCGGCACATCGGAGTGGTCGCCGGCGTTGCGGGCAATCGGCTACTCGACAGGATTGGCAGACTGTTATGACCAGTGTCTTCTACAGGAGTCCTAATCACGATTATCCGCGCGCTGCGCGCGGCGAGGGCGCCTATCTCTACGACGAGAGTGGCAAGCAGTACCTCGATGGCAGCGGTGGCGCCGCGGTTACCTGTCTCGGGCACGGCCACCCCGACATCATTGCCGCAATCAAGAAACAGGCGGATCAACTCGCCTACGCACACACCGCGTTCTTCACCAATGAGCCCCAGGAGCAGCTTGCGGCCAGGCTTGCCGAGCGCTTCGGTGAGGACGGCGCGAGAGTCTATTTCCTATCGGGCGGCTCCGAGGCTAACGAGACGGCGATCAAGCTCGCGCGGCAGTACTGGCTGGCGAAGGGCAAGGACAGCAAACACGTCGTGATCAGCCGTGAGCAGAGTTACCACGGCAATACGCTCGGCGCGCTGTCGCTCTCGGGCAACCCGATGCGCCGCAGCATTTTCGCACCCTGTCTGCACGACTGGCCGCGCATTCCGCCGTGTTACGCCTATCGGCACCAGCAGGAGGACGAGACCGACGACGAGTACGGCGAGCGCGCCGCGCAGGCGCTCGAGGACGCCATCCTCGAGTATGGCGCTGACAACATCGCGGCATTCATCGCCGAGACCGTCGTCGGCGCCACCCTCGGAGCGGTACCGCCGGCAGGCCCGTACTTCCGGCGGATTCGCGAGATCTGCGACCGCCACGACGTGTTACTGATTCTCGACGAAGTCATGGCGGGCAGTGGTCGCGCGGGAACGTTCTTCGCGTTCGAGCAGGACGGTGTGCTCCCCGACATGACCACGATTGCCAAAGGCCTGGGCGGCGGCTACCAGGCGATTGGGGCAACGATCGTGCGCGGCTTCATCCACGACGCCATCGTCGAGGAATTCAACTATTTCGAACACGGCCACACGTACATTGGCCACGCCACGGCCTGCGCGGCCGGCATGGCGGTACTGGACGTCATCAACCGCGACGACCTGCTGTCCAACGTGCAGCACATCAGCGACCAGCTGTTCGGCGAGCTCAAGATCGCCTTTGGCGATCATCCCAACGTCGGCAATGTCCGGGGCCGCGGCTTGTTCATCGGCATCGAACTCGTCGAGGACCGCGACACGAAGAAACCCCTCGACCGAGCCTATGGCGGCCGCATCAAGCAGGCCGCGATGGATAACGGTCTGATCATCTACCCGGGCGGCCGCACCGCCGACGGCGAGCAGGGCGCCCACATCCTGCTGGCGCCGCCATTCATCTATAACGAGGTGCACGTCGACGAGCTTGTGAGCAAACTGCAGACCGTCATCAAGGCGGTCGGTCTCGGATGACCGACGCAAGAAAAATCCCGGGCGTGCTCGGCGGCATGGGCCCCGAGGCAACCGTGGACTTCATGGCCAAGGTCATTGCGCTGACATCGGGCGACAAGGACCAGGACCACATCCACATGCTCGTCGACCACAACCCGACCGTGCCCAACCGCCAGGAGGCGATTCTCGGCGACGGTGAAGACCCGGGACCCGCGCTGGCCGACATGGCCCGTCGCCTTGAGGACGCGGGCGCCGATTTCCTGGTGATCCCCTGCAACACGGCTTATGTCTTCGAGCAGGCGATCATCGACGCCGTGGATATTCCGCTGGTCTCTATTATCGATGTGACGATCGATGCAATCCCGGATGACTGCGACACGGTCGGACTGTTGGCGACGGACGGTTGCCTGCAGGCGGGCGTCTACCAGCGCGGCCTCGAGGCGAGGCAGCTCAAGGCGATCGAGCCGGCCGGTGACGAGATGGCCCAATTGATGACCGCCGTTAACGCGATCAAGGCGGGCAATGCCGACGCCGCAACCGGCGCCACGCTGCTGGCGCTTGCGCAGGCGCTGGTCGAACGCGGTGCTGGCGCGATCATTGCGGGCTGCACCGAGATTCCACTGGCACTCGAGCAATCCATGGTCGAGGTGCCTTTGCTGTCGTCGACTGACATACTGGCGCAAAGAACCTTACAACTGGCTCTATCGGAGTAAACAGTGCTTCTCGACAAATTCCCCCGGGTGCCGCTGGCGCACCTGCCCACACCGCTCGAATACCTGCCGCGGTTGAGCGCCGAACTGGGTGGCCCGCAGATCTACGTGAAACGTGACGACTGCACGGGCCTGGCCACGGGCGGCAACAAGACGCGCAAGCTGGAGTTCTCGATGGCGGCGGCGCTAGAAGACGGCGCTGACACCATCGTGACGGTGGGCGCCGTGCAGTCCAACCATGTGCGGCAGACGGCGGCTGCCGCCTGCAAGCTCGGTCTTGCCTGCGAGGTACTGCTCGAGCATCGCGTCAGCGACCCGTCGGAGTACTACACAGGCTCGGGCAACGTGCTGCTCGATCGTATCTTCGACGCCAACCTGCGCGAATATCCCGGAGGCACCGACTTCGACGCCGCGATGGAGGAGGTGGCTGACGAGGTGCGGTCAGCCGGCGGCAAGCCTTACATCATCCCGGGCGGCGCATCGAACTCGATCGGCGCGCTGGGCTACGTCAACTGCGTGATCGAAATGCTCGGGCAGTTCGATGAGCAGGAAATCGATGTCAGCCACATCGTTACGGCGACCGGCAGCGCCGGGACCCAGGCGGGCCTGATCGTCGGACTCAAGGCGATGGACAGTGACATTCCGTTACTCGGCATCGGCGTCAACGTGCCGCAGGACGAGCAGGAGCAGAAGGTCTTCGATCTCGCCTGTGAAACCGCGGAATTCATCGGCAAGCCGGGCTGTGTCGCGCGTGAAGACGTCGTGGCGAACTGCAATTACGTTGGCGAAGGCTACGGCGTACCGACAGAGTCGATGAACGAGGCGGTGCTGATGCTGGCGCGTACCGAGGGCTTGCTGTTCGACCCCGTATACAGCGGCAAGGCGCTGGCGGGGATGATCGATCTCATCCGCAGCGGCGAACTCGGCGACGGCAATATCGTGTTCCTGCACACGGGCGGCGCCGCGGCGCTGTTTGCCTACGCCGACCAGCTGCATCTCCAGGCTGTATGATTCGCACCCATGCAGCCCGTCATCAGCATACGTGACCTGACCAAGACCTACGCCGGGGGATTCGAGGCGCTCAAGGCCGTTGACCTCGATATCGACAAGGGCGAGATCTTCGGTTTGCTCGGGCCGAACGGTGCGGGCAAGACAACGATGATCAACATCGTCTGCGGCATCGTGACCAAGACCAGCGGCACCGTGACCGTCAACGGTTACGACAATGATACCGAATTTCGCAAGACCCGGGGCTGCGTCGGGCTCGTGCCGCAGGAGCTGCCGACCGAGACCTTTGAGACGCCCTATAACGTCTGTCGATTCAGCCGAGGCCTGTTCGGCAAGCCGCCGAAACCGGATCACATCGAGAAGGTCCTGAAGTCCCTGTCGCTGTGGGACAAGAAAGACACCAAGATCATGCTGTTGTCGGGCGGCATGAAGCGGCGCGTGCTGATCGCCAAGGCGCTGTCTCACGAGCCCGACATCCTGTTCCTCGACGAGCCGACCGCGGGTGTCGACGTCGAGCTGCGGCAGGACATGTGGAACGTCGTACAGACGCTGCGCGAGTCGGGCGTTACGGTGATACTGACGACGCATTACATTGAAGAAGCCGAACAGCTGGCCGACCGCATCGGCGTCATCAATCACGGCGAAGTCATCGTCGTCGAGGAAAAGAACAAGCTCATGCGCGAGCTCGGCAAGAAAGAACTCGTGCTGCATCTCGCCAGCCCGATCGAGGCGATACCGGCCGGTCTCGACGGCTACCACCTCGAGCTCGGCGCCGGGGGCAGCGAACTCACCTATCACTACGACACCAAGAGCGATCACACCGGCATCACGGCATTGCTGGGAGCGCTGCACGAGACCGGGATTCGCTTCAACGACCTGCAAACCTCGCAGAGCTCGCTCGAGGAGATCTTCGTGGGCCTCGTGAACAAAGAACGATGAACTGGCACGCCGTAAAAGCGATCTACCGCACCGAGATGGCGCGCATGATGCGCACCGTGGTGCAGAGCATCGTGGCTCCCGTGCTGTCCACGTCGCTGTACTTTGTGATCTTCGGCGCCGCCATCGGCTCGCGCATCACGGAGATCGACGGCGTGAGCTACGGCGCGTTCATCGTCCCGGGCCTGATCATGCTGTCGATCATGACCGAGAGCATCTCCAACTCGTCGTTTGCGATCTACTTCCCCAAGTTTTCCGGCACGATCTTCGAGCTGCTCTCGGCGCCCGTGTCCTGGGTGGAAGTCGTGCTCGGCTACGTCGGCGCGGCTGCCACCAAGTCTGTGATCATCGGCGGCATCATCCTCGCGACGGCGAGTTTCTTCGTCGAGATCAACGTCGCGCATCCCCTGATCATGGTGCTGTTCCTGGTGCTGATCTCGGTGTCGTTCAGCCTGTTCGGATTTATTCTCGGCATCTGGGCCGACGGCTGGGAAAAGCTGACGATCGTGCCGATCCTCGTGATCATGCCGCTGACGTTCCTCGGCGGAACGTTCTATTCGATCAGCATGCTGCCCGAGTTCTGGCAGAAACTGAGCCTGTTCAACCCGATCGTCTACCTGATCAGCGGTTTTCGCTGGTCGTTTTACGAGAATGCCGACGTGGCCATCGGGATCAGCCTCGCCATGGTCATCGGCTTCCTCGCCATCTGCCTCGGCGTCGTCTGGTGGATCTTCAAAACCGGCTACCGCCTGCGCGCCTGATCAGTAGTACTTGTCGGGTTCGAGGATCATGCGCAGCGCGTCCTCGTCCATGCAGAAGCACGAATAGGGCTTGTTGATACGCTCGACGCAGGTCGGCGTGCGGTCGGACGGGCAATTAAGGGCCTTGGCGACTTCCAGCATGTCGGGCCTTGGCCGGGTTTCCAGCGGTTCAACCGGGGCGCAAGCGGCGGCGACCACTGCGGCAGCCAACGCAACGACGAAATGCGGGGCTCTTGCGGTCATAACATCACCTCTCCCTATTATAGACCGCGCCCGTGGCCGGACGTTGCATGTGCTAAGGTGCCGAGCCCAAGGTGTCCCGCTATCTCTACATTGCCGCGCTCATCGTTGCCGGAGAGATGATCTTCGGCCTGCCGTTTCACACCGCGCGCTTTTTCCGACCGACAATGCTCGAGGTCTTCGGTTTCACGAATACCCAGCTAGGCGACCTGTTTGCCCTCTATGGCGTGACGGCCATGCTGAGCTACTTCCCGGGCGGTGCGATTGCGGATCACTTCTCTGCTCGCGGCCTCTTGTCCGCATCGCTTATCACCACAGCGATTGGTGGCTTGTTCATGGCGACAATACCGGGCGCCGGCGGCATGGCCGTGCTGTATGCGTTCTGGGGATTCACGACGATCTTTCTGTTCTGGGGCGCCCTGATCCGCGCCACCCGGGAATGGGGCGGCGAAAAAGAGCAGGGCGTCGCGTTCGGCTTGCTCGAAGGTGGGCGCGGCGTCGTGGCGGCGGTTGTCGCCGGCGTTCTCGTTGCTGTCCTGGCGTTTCACATGCCGGAGGATGCAACGCTGGCGACTGACGAGGAGCGGCGTCGGGGATTCCAGGGCGTCATCCTGGGCTACTCGCTGGTCGCGTTCGGAACCGGAGTGCTGACGTGGTTCCTGATACCCGCGCCCACGGAAGCGCCGGTTCGTCGCCGCAACCCGTTCCCGAACATGGCCGCGGTCATTCGGCTGCCGGTTGTCTGGGCGCAAGCGGCGATCATCATCTGCGCGTACTGCACTTACAAGGCTGTCGACTACTATTCGCTGTACCTCGTGCAAGTGATGGGGCTCGACGAGGTCCAAGCTGCCCGACTGGCGAGCTGGGGTGCCTATATACGGCCAGTGGGTGCGATCGTCGCCGGAATCGTCGCGGATCGTTTCAACGCCGCCGGCTCCATTGGCGTCACGTTTGGACTACTAGCGGCGACTTACCTGGCCCTGTCGATGCTGTTACCCGATAACGCGGGGCAGGCCGTGATCTACGCCAACCTCGCTATCGGCCTTTTTGCCGTGTTTGCGCTGCGCGGCATCTACTTCGCTTTGCTCCAGGAAACGCGAACCCCCCGTCACATTACGGGTGCAGCCGTCGGCCTGGTGTCGGTGGTCGGCTATACGCCCGAGATCTTCTTCGCACCGATCGCCGGCCGGATACTCGATGCCGACCCAGGCGCGGGCGGCTTCCAGGACCTGTTCGCGCTGCTTGCTGCGATCATGATTGTTGGTATCTCGATCGTCGGATGGCTCACGTGGCTCAAGCGAAATAATTCGGAGACTAGCCCGGTCACCTGATCTATGAATATCAAAGAACAACTGCGGCGCAATACCGTCGCGCTCATCAGCCTGGTTATCGCGATCACCAGCCTGGGTTACAACACGTGGCGCAACGAGGCCAGTGAAACCAATCGCACGCAGCGCCTCGTGGCGCTCGAGGTGCTGATGAAGCTCGGCGAGCTGCAGCAAGTCACGTGGCACCATCACTTCGACAAGGACTTCGAAGACAAGGGCAA
>JAAUXZ010123148.1_pt1 | contig 12572 bp, 10 predicted proteins | sample 7278131 | NCBI WGS metagenome assembly JAAUXZ01 (sample SAMN14350119, study PRJNA611818) | marine sediment metagenome | isolation source: surface marine sediment (3m) | place: French Polynesia: Moorea | collected 2018-08
CCGTCGACTCATCCCCTTCTTCCGCAGCCATTTCCAGCAGGTCGCCTGCATCGTCCAGGCCGTTGAACAGGGTCTCCAGGGTCAACACGACGGTTTCCAGGCTGGCGCGCTCTCGACCCAGGGCCTGGGCCTTCTCCTGGTCATTCCAGACGGCAGGATCTTCGAGCTCTCGCAGGACTTCGGTCAGCCGCTCCTGTTTTTCCTCATAGTCAAAGATACCCCCTAAGGGACTGGGCGCGTCCCTTCAGGTCACCAATCTTGTTCAATAAAGGGTTGAGCTCTTGCATGGATCTCGACTCACGGCAAAAACCGGGGATTTTACACCAGCAGAGAACAGGGATGAAAGTCGGTCAGTGGTCCGACTGCCTGCCTACTCAGGCAGTCGGGTTGTTCCAGGTTTAGACTGGATCTCTAAGCCTGGCAATCCCAAATTTGCGATTGCCGGTCTGCAAGGTGGTGAACAACTAAGTGGTCGATTGTTGCGTTCCCTGTGACTTCTCATGAATATCCGAGCGCAACTGATTGACCGTATTCCGAAAGAAGGCCTTCATTGACGCCATTCGAGTGTGCGCTTTCTGGGTCGTTTCAGAATTGATCAGGTGATCAGGTACGCCGTTCTTAAACCATTCGGAGTAGCCCGAGAGCACTTCCTGATCCCAGCTTGCCGGTGGTTTCAGCACACGGGTCTCACGGTAGAGGGATTCCAGTGAGAGGCGCATCTTGCAGCCGGCATTCATAAGGCCCTCTGTCAATTCACGTTCCGCCTCGTTGATGTATTTCACCGTGGCACTCGCTTCTTCATGAAAAATGGTCGCAATGGCCTTGTTGCTGAGACCGATCTCATAGCGAAACAGGAAGCGTTTACGCAATCCCTCCGGAAGTCTCCTGACCATCTCCACCAGGAGGGTAGACCAACCGCCTTCTTCTTCGAGTTCTCTGGGCATCAAGGTGAAAGTTATGACCATGTTGGTCTTGACCAACGGTTTGAATCCGGGGCTTTTCAGGCTCTTGAGAAAGGCCAGTTTCAACTCTTTGCCATCTTTGCAACGGAGCCTGGAATCAACCAGGTTGGCCCAGATAGAAATATATTCTGCCTGGCCTTCCTCTCCATTTCCGCATTGCCTGACGATAAATCGATAGACCCTGCCGCGATAGCGTTCGTAGAAAGCTTTGAAGGCTTTGCCTTCATGTTGAAGCAACTGCTCCAATAAAATATCTGTGTCAAATCTTCTGGCAGCCACTCTAGTGATCTCCGCAAGTGAATATATGGATACTAATGTCTGGATTATTGTTATTCTCCCTTAATTCTTATTGGTTATCCTTTTTCTCTAATATTATAGGCGTATTATTTACCACAAATCTCACAACAAGACATTAAATTTGGTTAACTGTTCATAATCCTCAATTTGACTTGCCAATGACCGCTCCTTTTCCGAATTTACCTCCCACCCCGGACACCGCTATCGTCTGGCAGTCAGATTCACTCTATCTCCTGGATCAACGTGACCTGCCAAGCGTGGCGAAATACCTGCAACTGCGCAGTGCCGCTGCGACGGCCAATGCGATCAGGGACATGGTGGTGAGGGGAGCCCCCGCCATTGGTGTCACCGCGGCCTATGGAGTGGTACTGGCGGCAAGGGAAGCCTTCGCAGAAAACCCGACAGGTTGGAAACAGGGTATCGCTGCGCGAATCTCCAGATTACGGATGTCCCGTCCGACGGCCAGCAATCTGTTCTGGGCTCTGGGGAGGATGCAGCAACTGATCGAGCAGTTGTCTGCAGAGAGAGATCCCGAAGCCGAACTCCTGGCGGAGGCTGTGAAGATCCATGAGCGAGACGTGGCTGATAACATGCGGATGGGTGAGATGGGTGCTGAACTGATAGATGGCCCGACCCGGGTCATCACCCATTGTAATGCAGGCGCGCTGGCAACCGGCGGTTATGGAACGGCCTTGGGTGTGATTCGCAGCGCCTTTGCCCGGGGCAGCATCCATCAGGTCTATGCGGACGAGACCCGTCCCTGGCTCCAGGGTTCGCGGTTGACTGCATGGGAACTGCTGCAGGATGGTATACCGGTGACCTTGCTGGCGGATGGTGCTGCGGCGAGCCTCATGTCGCGGGGTGATATTGGCTGGATCATCGTCGGATCCGACAGGATTGCCGCCAATGGAGATGTGGCTAACAAGATCGGTACCTATGGCCTGGCTGTGGCGGCAAAGCATCACGGGGTGAGGGTGATGGTGGTAGCGCCGACCTCAACGGTCGATATGCAGATGGCATCTGGGCAGGAGATTCCTATCGAGGTGCGTGGGGATGATGAAGTGCTCGGCTGTGGCGGTAAGCAGATCGGTGCCGATGGGGCCGAGGTGTGGAATCCCGTGTTCGATGTGACGCCTGCTGAGTTGGTGGACGTGATCGTGACAGAAAAGGGGATTGTTCATTCGCCAACCAGGAAAAAGCTGGAAAAATTGATCACAAATTGATCTGAGACTGCCTGAAATCGCTTTTCAGGCACGATTTACACATCACTGTGGGGGCTGGCTATGTTACAATCGCCATTTTTCTAACGCCCCCAAACTCGCGGTGGGCGAAAATGGAAGATCATAAACGCCCATGAGCGAATTCGCCAAAGAAGTCCTGCCCGTCAATCTCGAAGACGAGATGCGTCAATCCTACCTCGACTATGCCATGAGCGTGATCGTGGGACGGGCCCTGCCGGATGTTCGGGACGGTTTGAAACCCGTACATCGTCGCGTGCTCTACGCGATGAACGAGCTCGGCAATGACTGGAACAAACCCTACAAGAAATCGGCGCGCATCGTCGGTGATGTGATCGGTAAGTATCATCCCCACGGCGATACTGCCGTCTATGACACCATCGTACGTATGGCCCAACCCTTCTCCATGCGCTACATGCTGGTCGACGGGCAGGGCAATTTCGGTTCAGTCGACGGTGATTCACCTGCCGCCATGCGTTACACCGAGGTGCGCATGGCCAAGATCGCCCACACCATGTTGGATGATCTGGACAAGGAGACGGTGGATTTCGTCCCCAACTACGATGACACGGAACAGGAACCCTCGGTGCTGCCGGCCCGGGTGCCCAACCTGCTGGTCAACGGCTCCGCCGGCATCGCAGTGGGTATGGCCACCAACATCCCGCCGCACAATCTGAGTGAGGTGATTGACGCCTGCGTGGCGCTGATCGATGACGAGAACATCAGTATCGAAGGCCTGATGGAATACCTGCCGGGTCCTGATTTCCCCACTGCGGGCTTGATCAACGGAGCCAGGGGCATCAGGGACGCCTATCGGACGGGACGCGGCATCATCTACATGCGCGCACGTACCGAAGTGGAGACGGACGCCTCCACCGGCAAGCAGACCATCCTGGTACACGAGCTGCCCTATCAGGTGAATAAGGCGCGTATGATCGAAAAGATCGCGGAGCTGGTGAAGGACAAGCGCATCGAGGGTATCACCGAACTGCGGGACGAGTCTGACAAAGATGGCATGCGTGTGGTCATCGAGTTGCGCCGCGGCGAGGTCGCCGAGGTGGTGTTGAACAATCTGTTTCAACAGACCGCCATGCAGAGCGTCTTCGGCATCAACATGGTGGCCTTGGTAGACGGCCGGCCGAGATTACTCAATCTCAAGGAGTTGTTGGAGTACTTTGTCCGTCACCGTCGCGAAGTGGTGACCCGCCGTACCCTCTATGAACTGCGCAAAGCGCGAGATCGGGCCCATGTGCTCGAAGGCTTGGCGGTGGCACTCGCCAACATCGACGAAGTGATCGAGTTGATCAAACAGGCGGCGAGTCCGGCGGATGCCAAAAAGGCCCTGCTGGAGCGGCGCTGGCAATCCGGTGCGGTGGAAAAGATGCTCGAACGGTCTGGAGCCAGTAGTACCCGCCCGGAGGATTTGGCGCCCGAATTCGGACTGACAGAGGAGGGCTATCGCCTGACCGAGGTCCAGGCCCAGGCCATTCTGGATTTGCGTCTACATCGGCTTACTGGTCTTGAACAAGATAAAATTATAAAAGAATACGAGGAGTTACTCGATAAAATTGCTGATCTACTTGATATTCTGAGCAATCCTGACCGACTCATGCGGGTAATCCGTGACGAGCTTCTGAATATCCAACAGCAGTATGGTGACGAACGGCGCACCGAGATCATCCAAAACCGCCTGGATTTGACCCTGGAGGACTTGATCACCGAAGAAGATGTGGTGGTGACCCTGTCTCATGGAGGCTATGCCAAGGCTCAGCCGATCAGTAGCTACCAGGCTCAGCGGCGGGGCGGTAAGGGTAAGATGGCGACTGCCACCAAGGATGAGGACTTTGTTGACAAATTGTTCGTGGCCAGCACGCACGACACTATCCTGTGTTTTTCCAACCTGGGCAAGGTCTACTGGCTGAAGGTCTATGAATTGCCCCAGGCAGGCCGGAATGCACGAGGCAAGCCCATCGTCAATCTACTGCCGTTGGAGCAGGATGAAAGGATCAATGCGATACTGCCGGTGCGCGAATACACGGCCGACCGTTATGTCTTCATGGCCACCAGTGCAGGCACGGTAAAAAAGACCCCACTGGAAGCTTTCTCCCGACCCAGGGCGGGCGGTATCATCGCCGTGGATCTACGGGATGGCGACAAGCTGATCGGGGTGGATATCACCGATGGCGAGCAGGACATCATGCTCTTCAGCAGCTCCGGCAAGGCGGTACGCTTCAGCGAATCCAATGTACGTGCCATGGGTCGAACCGCCTGTGGCGTGCGGGGCATTCGGCTCGAAGCGGGCCACACCGTGGTCTCTTTGATCGTCGCCCATGCAGGTGATGTGCTGACAGTGACCGAAAACGGCTATGGCAAACGCACCGCGACCGACGAATACCCGGTGCATGGCCGCGGCGGGCAAGGTGTGATATCGATCCAAACCTCTGCACGGAACGGACCGGTGGTCGGTGCGGTGCAGGTGGTCGACGATGACGAGATCATGATGATCACCGATGGCGGCACCCTGGTGCGCAACCGGGTTGCCGAGGTCTCGCGTATGGGCCGAAACACTCAGGGAGTGATCATGATTCGTCTGCACAAACAGGAGAAGCTGATCGGTATAGAACGCATCGAAAACCTGGAATCTGAAAATGGAGATGAAGACCAGGCCAGTACCGAGGGTGAGACCGAATAGATATGGAATCCGCCAACCGGCGAAGCTGACAGAGGAATCGCCGAGGCAGTTTCCGGTGCTGGTGAATGCCGGGGTGGTATTTGATTACAGTCATTGAAAATCCACATACTCAGCCTTATTCGCAGACAGTAAGAGTTCAATAATCAATTGTTGAGAGAAGAATATGTCACGAGTCTTTAACTTTAGCGCCGGGCCGGCGGCCCTGCCGGAAGCCGTACTGAAACAGGCTCAAGAGGAATTGCTCGACTGGCACGGCGCCGGCATGTCAGTCATGGAGATGAGTCATCGGGGCAAGGCGTTCATGTCGATCGCCCAGCAGGCTGAGGCCGATCTACGGGAGCTGTTGGCGGTTCCGGACGATTACAAGGTGTTGTTCCTGCAAGGCGGCGCCTCCAGCCAGTTCGGCATGGTGCCGCTGAATCTCACTTCCGACAACAAGAAGGTCGACTATATCAATACCGGTTCCTGGTCGAAGAAGGCCATTGCGGAGGCCAAGCGCTTCTGCGATGTCAATATCGCCGCCGACACGGAAGACTCGAAATTTACCGTCACGCCGAATCAGCAGGATCTCCAGCTGAGTGGGGATGCGGCGTATGTACACTACACGCCGAACGAGACTATCCAGGGTGTGGAGTTCCCCTATATTCCCGACACCGGTGAGATACCGCTGGTGGCCGATTTCTCGTCCACCATCCTCTCCCGGCCCCTGGATGTCACGAAATACGGCATTATTTACGCCGGTGCACAGAAGAACATCGGCCCTGCCGGATTGACTTTGGTGATCCTGCGGGAGTCGCTGATCGGCAATGCGATCGAGGGCACCCCGATGATGTTTCAATATGCGACCCATGCGAAAGCGGGCTCCATGTACAACACACCGCCCACTTATGGTTGGTATCTGGCGGGTCTGGTCTTTCAGTGGCTGAAAGGCAAGGGTGGACTGTCGGCGATGGCCGAGATCAATCAGCGCAAGGCCCAGGCCCTGTACACTGCCATCGACGCTTCGGATTTCTATGCCAATCCGGTCGAGGTCAAGAGCCGCTCCTGGATGAACGTGCCCTTCACCCTGGCCGATGCGGAGTTGGATGCCAAGTTTCTCGAAGAGGCCGGTGCCGCCGGCCTGCAGACACTGAAGGGGCATCGCTCGGTGGGTGGTATGCGGGCGAGCATCTATAACGCCATGCCGGAAGAGGGGGTCAAGGCGCTGATCGAGTTCATGGTGGAGTTCGAACGGAAATACGGTTGATTCATATACCGGCAACTGAGGCACCGCGCATCAACATGCAGAACCAGCATGTCATGCTGTGGCAAACAATAACTTGAGTGATTCGATGTACAAGATTCTTACCCTGAACAATATTTCTGTGGCGGGACTGGACCGACTACCGCGAGACTGCTACGAGGTGGCCTCCGAGGTGACCCACCCTGACGCCATTCTGTTGCGTTCTTACAAGATGCACGATATGGAGGTACCGGAGACGGTGAAAGCGGTTGGACGAGCGGGCGCCGGAGTCAACAATATCCCGGTGGACAAGATGACCGCCAGGGGGATCCCGGTCTTCAACGCACCGGGTGCCAACGCAAACGCAGTCAAGGAACTGGTCATCGCCGGCATGTTGATGGCAGTGCGTAACATCTTACCCTCATGGCGATTTGCCACTGGCCTCAGCGGCAGTGACGATGAGGTGAGCAAGGCGGTCGAGGCCGGTAAGAAGGATTTCCGTGGCTTCGAACTGCCCGGTAGGACTCTGGGTGTGATCGGTCTCGGTGCCATCGGCGTGAAGGTCGCGAATGCGGCCCGTGCCTTGGGCATGGAGGTGTTGGGTTACGATCCGAAGATCACGGTTCGAAGCGCCTGGCAGCTGGATGCCGGTGTCAAACAGGCAGTCTCGCCGGACGACCTGGTGGCGCGTTCCGATTTCATCACCCTGCATGTACCGCTGGTGGAGGCGACCCGCAATCAGATCAGTGCCGAACGCATTGCCATGATGAAACGCGGTGCGGTCATTCTTAATTTCGCCCGCAATGGTTTGGTGGATGACGAGGCGGTGGTTAACGCGTTGGATGAAGGGCAGTTGTATGCCTATGTCTGCGATTTTCCTAGCAACCTATTGAAGGATCATCCACGGGTGGTGACCCTGCCGCATCTGGGGGCCTCGACCATCGAGGCGGAGGAAAACTGTGCCATCATGGTCGCGGATGAGGTGCGCGATTGGCTGGAGAACGGCAATATTTCTAATGCGGTCAATTTCCCGGATATCAATCTACCGCGTAACGGCGGACACCGTCTGGCAGTGGTCAACAGTAACGTACCGAACATGGTAGGCCAGATCTCGACCGATCTGGGCAAGAGCGGCCTGAATATCCTGGACATGCTCAATCGGTCGCGGGATGACATCGCGGTGACCCTGCTGGATGTAGATGAGGAGCCATCCGAGGAGGTACAGAACGAGTTGAGAAAGATCGAAGGCGTGCTTTCGGTACGCTGTCTGGGTTGCAGTAAGAAGAAGTAAGACTGGGTATCAACCAAGTGTCAGTCCATGAGTGATGACGAGAAACTAAGCGCCATCCGGGATCGCATCGATGACTTCGATCAGCAGATCCAGGATCTGCTGAATAAGCGGGCCGCTGCCGCACAGGAGGTGGCGCGCATAAAACTGGCGGCAGATCCCAAGGCAGAGTTCTACCGCCCGGAGCGGGAGGCGGAGGTCCTGCGCAAGGTCAAGGCACGAAATGGCACCGGCCCGCTGGATGCGGAACATGTCGCGCGTCTGTTTCGCGAGATCATGTCGGCCTGTCTGGCCCTCGAGCAGCCCCTTGAGATTGCTTTTCTCGGACCGGAGGGGACCTTCACTCAGGCGGCAGCGTTGAAGCACTTCGGTCATTTCGTCAAAACCATATCCCTGGGATCGATTCCGGACGTCTTTCGCGAGGTGGAATCCGGTTCCTGCCACTACGGGGTGGTGCCGGTCGAGAATTCCACCGAGGGAGTGGTCAGTCACACCCTGGATACTTTTCTAAATTCCCCCCTGCTGATCTGCGGCGAAGTGACCCTGCGCATCCATCACCATCTGCTGAGCATGGCGGCAAGCCTGGATGAAGTGAAGCTGGTCTATTCACACCAGCAATCCCTGGCCCAGTGCCGTGGCTGGTTGGACCGACATCTCCCCCACGCGGAGCGGATCGCGGTCGGCAGCAATGCGGAGGCGGCATCCTTGGTAACGGCAAAGGCTTCCGCCGCCGCGATTGCCGGTGAGGCGGCGGCAGACATCTATCAATTACAGAAGCTCGAGCAGAACATCGAGGACGAACCGGGTAATACCACCCGGTTTCTGGTCATCGGCAAGAAGGATGCCCAACAAAGCGGCGAAGACAAGACCAGTCTGATGTTTTCCATGCAGAACAAGGCCGGGGGGCTGCACTCCTTATTGGCACCTCTGGCCAAACACGGCATCAGTATGACGCGCATCGAGTCGCGCCCTTCCCGTCGCGGGCGTTGGGAGTATGTGTTTTTTGTAGATATCGAGGGGCATAGAAAAGATCCCAAGGTGGCGAAGGCATTCAATGTTCTCAAACAAAATGCGACTCAGTTTAAGATTCTGGGGTCTTATCCAAAGGCGGTTTTGTAAACGCCCATGATTGAGCACTCAAAGCCAGAGCCATGATCGATGAATCGATTTCTTGAATTGACCTCGACCGGAATAGGCAACCTGAATCCCTATGTACCAGGTAAACCCATCGCTGAGTTGGAGCGGGAATTGGGTATTAGCGGATCGGTCAAGCTGGCATCGAACGAAAACCCCCTGGGTGCGAGCTCTGCCGCTTTGGAGGCCATTCGTCTTTCGCTGAGCGAGATCGCCCGCTATCCCGATGGAAGCGGTTTTGAACTCTGCCAAGCTCTGGCGAAGAAACACGGTGTCGATCCGGCCTGCATCACCTTGGGCAACGGTTCCAACGATGTGCTGGACATGATCGCCCGGGTCTTTTTACGGCCCGGTACAGAATCGCTGTTTTCCCAATATGCCTTCGCAGTCTATTCGCTCAGCAGTCAGGCGGTCGGAGCAGAGCTGGTCGTCGCCCCGGCAAGGGCTTTCGGCCATGACCTGCAGGCCATGCACGCGCGGATCACGCCAAACACCCGTGTCATCTGGATCGCCAATCCCAACAACCCGACCGGCACCTGGTTGAAGCGGGACGAGTTGCACGCTTTCATGAGCGGTGTGCCGGGAAATATCATCCTGGTGATCGACGAGGCCTATTCCGAATACGTGGAGCAGCCCGACTATCCGGATGCAGTGAATTGGTTTGACGAATTTCCCAATCTGATTGTCACCCGCACCTTCTCCAAGGCCTATGGACTGGCCTCCTTACGAATCGGATACGGCATATCCCATCCTGACATGGCAGACCTTTTGAATCGCGTGCGTCAACCGTTCAACGTGAACACTATGGCACAGGTGGCTGCCTTGGCAGCCCTCGAGGATCAGGCCTTCATTCAGGAGGCGGTAAAAGTGAATCGATCGGGAATGTCGCAACTCACCAATGGCTTCCAGGCACTTGGACTGGCGTACATCCCGTCGGTGGGCAACTTTGTCACGGTCGATCTCGGTCGTACCGCCAGGGAGGTCGATCAGGCCTTATTGCAGCAGGGTTGCATCACACGCCCGGTCGCCAACTACGGCATGCCCAATCACCTGCGGGTCTCGATCGGGCTGCCGGCCGAGAACCAAAGATTTCTCGAAGCATTGAAAAAGGTGTTGGATCTATGATTCAGAAACTGGCGATCATCGGTGTCGGCCTGATCGGTGGTTCCATGGCCCAGGCCCTGCGAGAGGAGGGGGTAGTGCAGGAGATCGTCGGCTGCGGCCGGGGCAAGCCCAACCTGCAAAAGGCCGTGGAGCTGGGTGTCATCGATCACTTTACCCATGATGTATCGGCGGCGGTTCAGGGTGCCGACTTTGTAGTCCTCGCGGTGCCCTTGAGCGCCATGCGCAAGACCTTCGAAGCCATGCTGGACCATTTGGCAGAGGATGTAGTGGTTACGGATGTGGGCAGTGTCAAGGGTTGTGTCATCCGGGATGCGGAGCAGGTCTTCGGCAAGGTGCCGGATTTCTTCGTGCCGGGCCATCCTATTGCCGGGACCGAGCGCAGCGGGGTGGATGCCGCCTTTCCAGAACTATTTCACAACCGTAGGGTGATACTCACCCCGATCGAAAATACCGCACAACCCGCACTGGAGCGGGTCGAACAGGTCTGGCAACAATGCGGCGCGGAAACCACCCGAATGGAGATTACTCATCACGACGAGGTATTGGCCGCCACCAGTCATCTTCCCCACATGCTGGCCTATGCCCTGGTGGACAGCCTGGCGAGGATGAAGGAAAACGACGAGATCTTCCGTTACGCCGCAGGAGGCTTTCGCGACTTTACCCGCATCGCTTCAAGCAACCCGACCATGTGGCGGGATATCTGCCTGGCCAACAAGGAGGCGTTGGGCGTCATGTTGAAGCGCTTCGCCGACGAACTGCACGATCTGGCAAAGATCCTCGAAACAGAGGATTCAGACGGCTTGTTGGAAATCTTCAACAGAGCCAAGGAGGCGCGGGACAGCTATATCGATGGGATCAAATAGTGTTAATGGCAATTCGATACTTTTGTTGGGTACAAATCGCATGTTGGGACGAGTCACCGCCTCGCAGATAACCTCGGCATCGTTATAATCGTTTTTGTTGGATTTTACATAGGGCTTTACATACTGCGGACTCATTTGACGTACTTCATAGCCGAGCGCTGAAGTTGGCGAGCCCAATAACTGGAACTACTGCAAGCCTCAATGCCAATGGTGCAGCTAGGCAGCATGGCGAAAAATGGCAGGAATTTGTTACGGCTAAGCCGTTTCGTAAGCACGTGATGACCCTTCTCGTCTATGCCGTGTACTTGGAATACATTTTTGGCAAGATCAATACCGATCGTCGTAACGTTCAAGTTCGACCCTCTTTTCGGTTTGCGAGATCACTACTCTTTCAGAGTGACCCAAGAATCGGGTGTTTTGAAGAGAGCAAGGTCCATTCCATTCGTTAAGTGTAGAAATGATGCAGAAGATAGTACTTTCAGCATTTATAGCTCTTGGAGCTATAGCTTGCTTCTATTACAGTATTTTTGGTTTTATGGAAATGGTGAATGGTTCATCAGAGATCGTAACTACAGTAGGGAAGTCAGGGACCAGTTCTCTCGAAATTTGGCAAATGTTTTCTTTATTAGCTTTTATTGTTGGGCTGGGTCTTGTTGCTTTTCTTAAGCAATACTGGAAGTCCAGATAGTGGAAATACTAATATTACTTCTGATTGTTGGGGTACTGCTTTGTCTACTAATCATAAAATCGTATTACATGGTAAAAGCAGAAGAACTAGAAAATAACCAACAAATGGGGTTTGTAAAGCGATATTTTTGGATCTTCACTTTATTGTTAATTGCATTAGTTATATTCAAATGAAAGTAATACCACTTAACCAGGCCTTTCTTCGGACGCAGTCGCTAATGCGCCTGATCCGCTGAAGGCAACGTTATATACCAGTAAAGAGTAGATCTATCGCTGAAATTATTTCTGATCTGAATGCTGCGACTTGTGTTACTTGGGTCTTAAGAAGGGATTCTGGAACAGTTGTAATTTGATGAGTCAGTAGTACAAATTCTTTATCATCTATCTTAATCATTGGGCAAAGTCTTTTGGCTTCTCTATGTTTTATCGAGCCTGGAGTTGAAAAAGGTATAACCACTCTTGAATTGAGTTCATCGAGTAAATCATTTTGCACATTCAGAAAATAAGGATAAATTTTCCTCGTAGTCTTATCTTCATTCTTATATACCGCAAATTGAGACATTAGAACTCCCTAAATGAGTCTGAAAACAATCCATGCTTTTCGACAAGTTCGTTCAGTGCTTCAATGGCTTCGCGGTTTTCATTTTTCCATTTTTCGCGTTCATTTTTGCGTAATTGCTGAGCCAGCGCACTTTCCAATGTGGCCGAGAGGTTTATTTTGCTTGCACGTGCCTTTGATAGTAAGTCGCTGTTTATGCTCAAGTTAGTTGGCTTTTTCGGTGCTTTTATGTCATAAATTTGTGACATCTGAGCTTTACCCCGCTAAATCATGCGTATAGTCTATGCGTATTAAAAGCATACAATGCCAATCGGCATATAACAATCGCATTCACACGGATAATTTACTCTGCCGCGCGCTGCAAATTTCCGGTGATGCGAGGCGTATAGCCATTCAAGGGCATCTTATGAGCACGAGTGAACAAAAGAAATTTCGTAACCGAGCTAATAGGGCAAGGCGTAGCTTATTGAAAGAAAAAGAAGACTACGGCTATATTAGTGATGGA
>JAAUXZ010142477.1_pt1 | contig 12546 bp, 10 predicted proteins | sample 7278131 | NCBI WGS metagenome assembly JAAUXZ01 (sample SAMN14350119, study PRJNA611818) | marine sediment metagenome | isolation source: surface marine sediment (3m) | place: French Polynesia: Moorea | collected 2018-08
GCCCTGCTTATTGGCCTTGTTATCGAACGGCTTGCCACGCGGCTTTTTCACCTGCGCCGGCTGCGGTGGATTGACTACCTTATTGACGCGGGGTTTCGGCAGGCCGAGCGGTTGCCGAACTGGCCCGCGCTGATACCTATCCTGGTCATCGCCATTCTGCTGGCGCTGCCGGTGCTCATCATCGTCCTGGCGCTCGGCGACTCGTTGCTTGGATTCCCGTACCTGCTGCTTGGCATCGTGGTGCTGTTCTTCTCGCTGGGGCCCCAGGACATTGGCGAAGATGTAGACGAGTACTGCAAGGCCATCGAAGAGGGCGATAGCGACAGAATCCGGGACACCGCCAAGGCGATCATTGAAAGCGATGTCCCCAAGGATACGCTCGAGCGCATTCACAAGGTCGAAGAAGCTGTCTGCGTCCAGGCGAACAATCGCCTGTTCGCCGTCATATTCTGGTTCGTGCTGCTCGGCCCGCTCGGCGCCTGGACCTACCGGGTGACTGACCTTGTGCGCCGTCGCGCCGTATTCGCAGCGGCGCGCGACGATATCGAGAACGGCAATAGTGAACGGCTACGGGATGCCGCGGCCTTGCTGCACGGATGGCTGGCCTGGATTCCGGCGCGCCTCACGGCGATCGGCTACGCGGCCGCTGGCAACTTCGACACGGCGCTAGGCGCCTGGCGGGCGCCCAGCGAGCATGCCTCCGACACACCATCGGAGTACAACGAACACCTGCTGGCACGCGTTGGTACCGCGGCCCTCGCGCTGACCGAGGACCCGGAAGAAGACCTCGTATCGCGCGGAGTGCGCGGCGCTGCCGCAGCCAACCAGCTCGTCTTTCGCCTGCTGCTGATCTGGGCCGTCGTTATCGCGGCGATGACCCTGTACGGCTGGACCCGGTGAGGCCGCGAAAGGCCGTACTTGCCGCATTTGCACTGCTCGGCCTCGCGGCCTGTTCCGAATCCACGCCGCCCGGGGACGCCTCGAAGGCCACCTACTCGCGAATTGTCACGCTGGCGCCCAACCTGACTGAACTCGTTTTCTGGGCAGGCGCCGGTGAGCTTCTCGTGGGCGTGAGCGCATACTCGGATCACCCGCCGCAGGCCCTCGAGCTGCCCGTGGTTGGCGACGCGTTCATGATCGATCATGAGCAGCTTGCCGTCTTGCAGCCCGACCTGCTGCTCGTCTGGCAAGGCGGCACACCTGCGCATGTCGTCGACGAGCTGCGCGCTATTGGCTACGAGGTCGAGACCATGCGCACGAATTCCCTGGAGGATGTGAGTACGGCGATCCTGCGGATCGGCGAGCTGACCGGGCGTAACGAGTCCGCCGCGCGTGTCGCGTCGACGTTTGAAGACCGAATGCAGGGCATTCGTGAGCGTTACGCGGGTTTACAGGCCATTTCCGTTTTCTACCAGGTCTCCGCGCGGCCGCTCTACACGGTCAACGGCGCGCACTTCGTCAGCGAACTGATCGAATTGTGCGGTGGAGCCAATGTCTTCGCCGACCTGGATGAGCTGGCGCCGACGATTGACGTCGAGGCCGTCGTCGAACGTGACCCGGAGGTCTTTATGGCGGGCAGCGACGCCGGAGACGACGCATTCGGCGAGTGGGAGCGCTGGCCGCAGATGGCGGCCAATCGATACGGCAACCACTTCGTTGTCCCCGGCGATGTCATCAGCCGAGCTACACCCCGGCTGCTGGACGGTGCAGTGGCGGTTTGCGAGGTGCTGCAGGAGGCGCGCAAGCGACGTCAGCTGCCATGAACATTCGCCAGGCGACGACGGCCGACTTCGAGACGATAACGGGCTGGCTAGCCGCCGCGAGGCTGCCGGTCGCCGACCTTACCATTGACGATATGCAGCACTTCCTGCTGGCGGAGGCAGCCGATGTTCCGGTTGGCACCATTGGCCTTGAGCCGTTCGACAGCGTTGGACTGCTGCGCTCGCTGGTCGTCGTGCCGCACTCACAAGGCGGCGGCGCCGGGCGCCGGCTCGTCGCAGCCCTGGAAAGCCATGCGACGACGGGCGGCATGCGTGAACTCTGGCTGTTGACGACGGACGCCGATGCCTATTTCACGCAGCTTGGCTATGAGGTCGTATCGCGCGAAAACGCGCCGGAGAACATTCAGCAGACGACGGAGTTCGCGAAACTGTGCCCGGCGGATGCGATCGTCATGAGGAAGCGACTCCGAGGTTAGCGGTCTCGGTTCCAAAGCACCTCTTCGCCGGACTCCACTCTCGCCAATACTCGTGCCATGACGAATAGCAGGTCGGAGAGCCGGTTGAGGTAACGCAATCCTTCGGGTCGAATCGCTTCCTCGTCGGCCAGGGTTGCGGTTACTCGCTCCGCCCGGCGGACGATCGTGCGGGCCAGGTGGCAGGCCGCGGCTGCAGGGCCGCCGCCCGGCAGGATGAATTCCTTGAGCGCCGGCAAATCGGCATTGAGCGTATCGAGCTCATTCTCGAGGCGGGTGATGAAATCTTCGGTGATGGCGCTGTGCCCCGGAATGCAGAGTTCGCCACCGAGTTCGAACAGGTCGTGTTGCACCTCCGTCAGCGCGCTGCGGATGTTGTCGGGTACCGAGTCGTTGGCCAGTACGACGCCGATCGCGCTATTGGCTTCGTCGACGGTGCCATAGGCTTCGACGCGTGCATTGTCCTTGGCGACCCGGGAGCCGTCGCCCAAACCGGTCGTGCCATCGTCGCCCGTGCGGGTGTAGATTTTGCTGAGTCGCTTGCCCACCGATCTGCCTCCTAGTTCCAGTGGTACTTGAGTTCGACGAAACCGCTGCGTTCCTGCATGCGGAAATTTGAGGCGGTCTCGTACTCGGTGTCGAGGAGGTTCTCAATGCGTGCGTGCATCGTCCAGGCATTGCCGAGGCTGAACTGCGCAGTCAGGTTGGCAAGCACGTAGCCGTCCAGGCGCACGCCGCCAAAGTCCTCGCGGTCGCCGCTGGCGAACAGCGACAGCCCGACGCGGTGCGCACCCAGGTTTTGCGTGTACGTCAGCGAACCGGATTCCTCCGCGCGGCGCAGCAAGCGGCTGCCGGTATCGGCGTCGTCGGCGCTTTGCCGGGTCAATTCAGCACTCACCACGAAATTTTCGCCACGGTATTCGTAAGCCAGTTGCGCCCCGCGAATCTCGGCACGGGCGACGTTGCGCAGTGTGAAAGACTCGAGGTCAAACTCGATCAGGTCTTCAACATCGTTGGCGTAGAACTCGAGATCGACGCGATGGCGGTTGCCGGGAGCGTACCGCAGTCCAAGCTGTGCCTCGTCTGCACGCTCGGGATCGAGGTCCGGGTTGCCGCCAAAGCCGAATCGGTCCGTCGCGTCGGGCGCGCGGAACGCGTGGCCCAGTCCCGCATTCAGGGTCCAATTGGCATTGAGAGCAAACGCATACTCGGCGTTCCAGGTCGTGTGGTTGCCGAACGTCTCGTGGTCCGTTAGCCGCAGCGCGACAAACGCCTTGTGCCGGTCGCGCGTCCACTGGTCCTGGATGAACGCGGCGCGGACCTCGGTGTCCTCATCGAAACCCGAACCGAACGACAGGCTCGACGCGTTCTCGTCGACATAGAACAGGCCGCCGGTCAGCGTATGTTCCTCGAACGCATGGCTGTATTGCCAGTCGAGGCTGACGCGGTCGGACTTGACGAAGTCATCGCTCTGGTTCTGTTCAATATCGTCTTGCATGAACGAGGCAATCAGCTTGCTCGAGCCTCTTTGCCCGATCGCGTTGTCGAGCTGCAGGGCCGTGGTTGAATTGGTGAAATCCTGGTCGACCGGCGCCAGGAAGAAATCGAGGTATTCAACCGTACCTTCGGTTTGCCAGTGGCGCAGGCTGATTTCGGCATCGCCGAAGCGCCGGGCCCCGTAGAGGTTGACCGACAGGTTGTCGTAACCCCGATCGATGTCAGAGTCGGTGCGCGGGGCGAAGCCATCCGTGTCCTGGTAGCTCATCGATACGCTGAAATCGCCGCTGTCGCTGCGGTTGCCTCCCGAAACGACGCCCGAACGCGAGTCGAAGCTGCCTGCGCCAAGGCTGGTTTCGAAGTAGGCGCTTTCGGCGCGCCGCGTGATGATATTGATGACGCCGCCGATCGCGTCGGTGCCGAACAGGGCGGATCGTGCGCCTTTGACGATCTCTATCCGTTCAATCATCTCTGGCGCGATGTGCTGCACAGCCGCGCCGCCGAGCGTACCGGGGTTCATGCGCACGCCGTCAATGAGTACGAGTGTGTGATTGCTCTCGGTGCCACGCATGAAAACGGAAGTGGCCTGCCCCGGACCGCCATTGCGGCCAATGTCGATGCCGGCCTGGAAGCGCAGCAATTCGGCGAGATCGTTGGCGAGCGACAGCTCGATGTCCTCGCGCGAGATCACGGTTACGGGCACGATGGCATCACTCAGCGGAATCTCTGTCCGCGTCGCCGTGACGATGATCGTATCACCGGGGCTCGTGTCGGCAATTGCGTAATGGGGTGCCACGATCGCCAGGGCGATGGCGACGGGTGCAAAACGAATTTTCATGCTGTCTCCTTGCGTGCCGCCCGCACGCGATACGGTTTACGGGCTCACAAGGCCGGTCTCCGGGCTGACGAGCGGATTCGCATCCTTGCCGTAGCGCCTTCCCACGAAATTGTTATTGTTCGCAGTGGCTCCGGGTCGAAAGTCTGGCCCGGGGGCTACGGATTAACTCGATCACCGTTGCGGGGGCAGCGCCGGATTTGGCCATGGGCCACACCGGCTTCCCGTTAACCCGGTTTTTGCCAAACCGGGCTCACCTGGTGAGGGGGGATACGATAGGGAGGCGGCCCGGGGCTGTCAAGCAACGGCCGGCATGCTTGTTTATCGCCACGCGAGGGGCTATTTTTCGCGGCAATGAATGACTTCGACGACAGCCAGGCCTCGGTCGAATTGCGCACGGCGCTCGACGCTGCCCGCGCGGCTGCCGATATCAGCCGCGAGTATTACGCCGGTAATTTCACGGTCACCACCAAGGCAGACCTCACGCCCGTTACCCAGGCCGATGTCGAGTGCGAACAGAAGATCCGCGAGATCATTCTCGAACGCTTCCCCGAGCACGGTTTTTTCGGCGAGGAAACCGGGCGTACGCGCGACGATGCGGACTCGCTGTGGCTCGTCGACCCCATCGACGGCACCAAAGGTTTCGTCCGCCAGTATCCGTTCTTTTCCACCCAGATCGCGCTGCTGCGCGGTGGCGAAATCGTGCTGGGCGTCTCGAGCGGCACAATGATGGAAGAACTTGCCTGGGCCGAGAAGGGGCAGGGCGCCTGGCTAAACGGTGAACGCCTGACGGTCAGCGACATCAGTGACATCGACCGGTCCGCCGTATCGACCGGCAACCTCAAATCGCTGGCACAAAGCGACGGCTGGGCAAAGCTCGGCGAGATCGTATCGCGAGCCGACCGCATCCGCGGATACGGAGACTTCTACCACTATCATCTGCTGGCGGCCGGCAAAATCGAAGCGGTCATCGAGTCTGACGTCAATGTCCTTGATATCGCGGCGCTGTCGGTGATTGTGACCGAGGCTGGCGGTGTGTTCACCGACCTGAACGGCGGCCCTGTTGACCTCGAGACCCGCTCGGTGCTCGCGGCCAATTCCGAGCTGCATGCAATCTACCTGGAAAAGCTACGCGGCTGGGTGACCTGAGGCCGGCACGAACAGTTTTTGCGATCGCCAGGTAACCGCCTCCATCTGCGTCGCATAGAGTTCGCCCAAGGTATTTTCGTCGAGAATCTCGTACGTTTGACCGAGTTGCCAGCGGCCGTCGCCGAAGAGCAGCAGGCACCGATCGGCAAAGCGGACCGCGAGATTGACGTCGTGCACGCTCGCGATGACGCCTGCCCCGTCGTCGGCGGCTCTGCGGAAGACTTCCAGCGTGTCGAGTTGGTGTTGCGGGTCCAGGTGGTTGGTGGGTTCATCGAGCAAATAGATATCCGGCGCCTGCGTGAGCACCTGGGCGATTGCAAGCCGGCGCCGCTCACCACCCGAGAGCGTGAAAATGTCGCGTTGCGCGAGGCGGTCGAGACCGGTCGTCTGCAAAGCGGCGCGCGCCGCAGCGTAGTCCTCCTGCGATTCCCAGCCCAGGGCGTCGATGTGCGGGTGCCGGCCTATCAGCGCTGTGTCCATGACCGTCGCTGGAAAAATATCGTCGATGACCTGCGGCAAAACGGCAAGGCGGCGCGCGACCTGCCGGCGATTGACTTCTGTGATGTCCGCGCCGAGCAGGCGTACGACTCCCGCATCGGGGGGGCGTAGCCCCGCGAGTGTCGACAGCGTCAATGTCTTGCCCGCGCCGTTCTGGCCGAGAATCGCCATGAGTTCGCCGCGGCGCAGCTCGAAATTCAGCGAATCAACGAGTTGGCGACCCGGGACGCGGACGTCGAGCGACTCACACCCGAGCAGGCTGTCTTCGGGACGGCTCGTGCTATTCACTGAGCCGGATTTCCTGCGCCGTCAACGGACCGATCACGACGTATCGCAGGTTCTTCGGTACGATCGCATCGTCTTCGGCCAGTGCGATGCGCCCGCCCATGATCTCGGCCCAGCGCTGTGGGTACAGCGGCTTTCGACCGGGCTCTGCGAGGCCATGTGGTGCAATCGGCAATCCGGTCGAGAGTTGGTACTTGTCCGTTGCGCCCAGCGTGTGCATGAACTCGTGCGCAATAATCACGTTGTTGGCGCCGGCATGGCGCCGGCTGGCCCTAGCATTAACGATGCCGACCATTCCTTTCTGCAGCCCGACAGAGTTTTCGAGGACGTAGGCTTCGTCCGGGTGGTGGTAGCGCACGAAGATACGCACATCGGGCGTGATACGGTCCTGGTCGCCGGCGGTCTGTGATGCCCACCAGCGCAGCTTCAAAGACCACAGCATGACGCCAAGCACGCCGGACTGCGGATCGATGCTTGGCGGCTGCTCGCGCACGGGCAGGCCGAGTTCCATCCGCAATGGCCGTTGCACCTGGCGGCCGTAGCGTTCGGTCTCGCGGGCGATGAACGCCTCGATGCCGGCAAAGTCCTCGACGTCGAGGTTGGCAATATAACGATCGACCACCTCGCTGCCGTCCGCGTTGATCGGGTAGACCTTCACCCACAGGCTGTTGTTCCAGTCTGTGCTGCGCGCCTGGGCGAGCCAGGTTCCAATCGCGACGAACACGAGAATAAACAGCAGGATGGCGACGCGGATGGCTTTGAACATGTCAGTAACCCGGCGCTCGTCTGCTTTGGGCGGCCCGTTCAAACCCATGGGCAATTCCGATCACGTCGCGGTCGCTGCCGTGCGCGCCCATGAACGAGAGTCCTACGGGCAAGCCACCGACAAAGCCGGCGGGTACCGTTACGTTGGGGTATCCGGAGATAGCAGCCAGAGACGAGCTGCTGACCAGGTAGTTATCACCGTTCAAATGATCGGTTGGCCAGGCTGGACTGTTGGTCGGGGCGATCAGCGCATCGAGGTTATGTGCCTGCAGCGCCGAGTCGATGGCCGATTTCGCAAGGCTTTTGCTCTTATCGAGGGCCTCGAGGTACTCGATGTTCTCGAGCGTCCCTTTCGCCTGCGCCTCGAGCAGGATGTCCTGGCCGAAGATGGGCATCACGGTATCGCGGTTCTCCTCGTTGAAGCGGATGATCTCTTCGAGTGAACTGACGGGCGCATTCGATTGCCGAAGGTACTGGTTGAGATCCGCTTTGAACTCGAATAGTAGCACCGTGTAGGAGGCGCTGTTCATGCCGGGTGTCTCGATTTCGATATCGTCGACCACCTCGGCCCCCGCACGTCTCAGCACGTCGATCGCGGCATTGTAGATCAGCTCGACGCCAGGGTGGCCGGCGCCGCGGTAGTTGCGAATGATGCCTATGCGTCGACCTTGCAGGTCGCTGCTGTCGAGCTCGCTCGTGAAGTCGGTGCCAGCCATCGCCTCGAGCAACAGCGCGGCGTCGCGAACGGTGCGAGCCATCGGCCCGGCCGTATCCTGGCTATGCGCGATCGGGATGATGCCGTCCTGGCTGACTATGCCCAGCGTCGGTTTGATGCCGACGACGCCGTTGATGCCTGACGGGCAGACCACGGAGCCGTTGGTCTCGGTACCCACGGCAAGCATGGCCAGGTTGGCCGCTACGGCGACAGCGGAGCCGCTCGATGACCCGCAGGGATTGCGCGCCGGGTCGTAAGCATTGCGCGTCTGCCCGCCGACGCTGCTCCAGCCGCTCGATGAATACTCGGACCGGAAGTTGGCCCATTCGCTGAGGTTTGCTTTGCCGAGAATCACGGCGCCGGCTTCGCGCAAACGGGCCACAAGCGCCGCATCGTCGGGTGGCACGTGCTCCGCAAGCGCGAGCGAGCCCGCACTCGTGCGCATGCGATCGCCAGTGTCGATGTTGGCTTTCAGCAGGACGGGAATACCGTGCAAGGGACCGCGAGCCCCGGACTCGCGGCGTTCGGTGTCGAGGGTGCGGGCGGCGCCGAGCGCATCGGGATTGATCTCGATAACAGAGTTCAGCGCCGGCCCGGCGCGATCGATGCGTTCGATGCGGTCGACGTAGACCCGGACAAGTTGTTCGGCGGTCAGCTCGCCACTTTCGAAACGCGCCTGGACGTCAGCAATCGTAAGTTCGGTGACATCCGGCAAGGATTCGGCGCAGCCGCCGAGCCAGAGCAGCAGTGCCAGCAACAGGGTGCGCATGTGATTCAGATGATCGGATTCGGTGTCGTCGGGACCCCGGATCATACCGGGAATGGGCAGCCCAATAAAAAGCCCCGCGGCGCGAGCGGCGGGGCTAATTTCTCTTTTTATTTTAAAAGAGGTAACTGCGAATTCGGTGTCCGGTACAGAATGGTTATTGTTTTTATCGTTATTATTCTTCTGGCGTCTAAATCCTGTATGTAGCCGTTAGATGATACCGATGCAGTTACACTTCGCTTGGGCAGGTATATAAAAGCAAGACCTGTGCCAACTGCCCTGAAGGCGCCGGGAATTCAACTATTTAGCGACCGGTACAGGAAGGTCGGGCTGCCTGGAATGGCCTCTTTGTAAAGAAAATCGACGAAATTGCTGCATCGCACATAAGCCGCCTTGCCAATAAGATTTCGTAAGATCCAGAAAAACCTGCATTTAAAGGGTGCGATAACAACCCCCCATGAGCGGCCGCGCGCGCCGGCGCGGTCGGCTTGGGTCCTGTCAGCTACCTGTGTGCGAATCGGCCCGAATTTTTAATCTGTCTGTCAAATTATTCGACGGATTGTGCCTGTTGCACGCGCTCGATGAGCCCGATAGCGCTGAAAAACCGGCCATTACGGACCACGCCCACCACGTTGATTGCATCGTCGATATCGACCAGCGGGTCGCCGTCGACGAACACGATATCGGCAGCGGCGCCAGGCGCAAGGCGACCGACCTGCAGCCCGAGGCCGAGGGCCGCGGCGGCGTTGATTCCCGCCGTTCGAAGCACATGCTCGTTGTCGAGGCCGGCGCTCGCCAATGCCCGCAGCTCCGCGTGCAGCCCGACGCCAGGAGCGAGACCATTCGCCGCGCTACCCAGGACGATCGACGTCGACTGCGCCGCAAGTGGCGGCGCCTCGGCATAACGTCGCAATGCGGTTGGCAGCCCTCGCAGCAACTGGGCCTGCCGCGACCGCAGTAACTCGGCGAGCCCGGGGGTCCTGGAGTCGGCCAACCCTGAAATCACCGTGGCCGGGTCCGACGTGTCGGCGAGCCGCGCGTCTTCATAGCGAATTCCACGCGGTGACGTTGGCAGCGAGTCGACGCTGAGGCTCATCGCAGCGACCGGCTCGAGATCCAGCAGCCAGTTGTCGCCCAGTACCAGTGGACCCGGAATCTCCTTGCCGGACCAGATTTCGTTCAGCGCGTCGGCCTGGCCGGAGTCGGCAACCAGCGTCGTCAGACCGAACGCAAGCAGGGCGGGACCTATCGACGGTTCGACGTCATCCGGCAGTCGGGCAAAGGTGTCGATGAATCCCGGCAGCGCCGTCAGGTCGCCCATGTCGACGACTATGGAGCCAGGTCTGTCCGCGGCCGCCTCGAGCGCCACGATGCGACCCTGTTCGATGACGATATCGAGGTCTTCGCGGTAGCCGCCGCCGACGCCGTCGAATACGCGCGCGGCCCGCACGATCAGCTGGCCACCGGGGGTTTCAATCTCAGGCAGTTCGCGAGCGCGAACCGGTGAGCGCTGCGGCGCCGCAGCGGGAAACACCTCGGCGCGAAACGGCACGTTGCGCGATGTCCAAGATTTGAACGCGCGGCGTCGGATCAGCCCGTTCGACGCATACAGCATCTCCTGCCGGTCGAGCCACGCCACGGGAGCGACAAAGAAGTCTTCGTTTTCAATCAACGGCCGGATCAATAGCGGATCCGAAAGTATGACCATCTCGGTAACCAGCGCGTTGTCGCCATGGCGCAGGAACGTGATCAGGCTGCCGTCGGGGCGCCACGATGGACTCGACAGTCTTACCGGCGACGTCTCGAGGATGCGATCGGGCTGGCCGCGTCTGCGCAAGACGAGCGACCACTCACTCTCGTGTCGATGGATGTAGACCAGGTCCTCACCATTTGCCGACCAGGCGGGTTCCGTCTCGTCGCCTGCAAGACTGCTGAGCCGCCAGTTGAGTCCTGTCGCGATGTCGACCTCCCACAAATCAAATCCAGTGTCGCCACGAGCGCTGGAGAATACGATGCGCTCGCCGTCCGGGTGCCAGCTCGGGTGCTGATCGAAATACTGGTCGGTCGAGAGTTTCACGGCCGGAGTAGCGTCACCGCGGTGCAGCCAGAGACGCTCCTGGCCGTCCTTGCGGGCCTGGAATACGATCGCCTGGCCGTCGGCCGACCAGCGCGGACGCACAGCAACCGGTGGCGCACCTGCTACGGGCTGCGCAACGCCGCCGCCCGCGGGAATGATGCGAATTTCGCCCAGCAGATCGAAGACGATGCGGCCGTCGGGAGCGACATCGATCGTAAAATTCGTGCCGCGCGTCAACGTGACTTGCGCGGGCGCCGCGGCGGCGGCCATCAACGATGCAATTGCCAGGCAGATACGGAACAAGGCGGTAATCAGGGCTGCAGGCGCGTTCCGGTCCAGTTTCCAACCACGAACTCATCACCATCGCCGGGCGCGACCGAGCGCTCCCAGCGGGCACGATCGTGGATTCGGTCCTCGCCCTCTATCCATAATTCGATACGATGCGGCCAGACCCGGTAGCCACCCCAGTGTGGCGGGCGTGAGATCACAGGTCGGTCACTTTTGGCAATCGACTTCAGACTGGTGGCTGCCTTGACGCCAAGTTTCACGGCCCGCCTGCCAACCTGTGCGATGAGGGCCGCGCGCGACTCCAGCGGGGCGCTCTGGTCCGAGCCCCAGGCGCCGAGCTGGCTGCCCCAGTCGCGACTCGCGAAGTATGCGTCGCTCTCCTCGGCGGGCGAGCGGACGGCGCGGCCCTCGATTCGCACCTGGCGGCCGAATGAATCCCAGTGAAACAGCAGCGCGATTCGATCGTTGGTCTCCAGGTGGCGCGACTTGTCGGACTTGTAGTTGGTATAGAACACCAGGAATCCGGGGTCTTCGACGAAGTCCTTGCACAGCACCTGCCGGCCGGACGGTTGACCTTCCTCATTGACCGTGATTGCGGTCATCGTGTTTGGGTTGCGACTGACCATCCGCGAGACGGCCTCGTCGAGCCAGGCTTTTGCCCAGCGCATCGGGTCGGTCGGCAGTTCCTTCGGCAGTCGCTTTGCCGAACAGGGGTCAATCACGTTCTCATCCATCGACATTCAACTTTTGCCACCACAGATTCGTGTACCGCCTTCGCGGCGTGGATCGGATGCAATCTCGAAGCCCGTCTCACGATCGACAAGTGTCGCACCAATTCCGCCAAAGTACATATTGAGGTCCGGCATCACGTTAACGGGAAGATCCATCTCGGGCAGGTCGAGGCCGGGCTCCGCCATGAGTCGATCCGCATCGCCGCTCATGTCGATGTGAAGGCGAGGGTGCGCTATCGCCGCTTCCAGTGACATGCCCATTTGCAGCAGGTTGACGAGGAATTGGTGCAGCGCGGTCGTGATGCGGTCGGCGCCGGGCGATCCGGCCGCGAGCACCCGCCCCTTGCGCCGCGCCACGCTCGGCGACATGTTGGATGGCAGCCGCACGCCGGGCGGTCCCGCATCGAGCCCGCGCCGATTCAGCTCGATCTCGCCAAGACAGTTGTTCAGCCACAAGCCGGTTCCCTCCGGCATCTCGCCCGAGCCGTATCCCGAGGAGGCGGTCACGGCGCAGGCGACGCCGTTCTCGTCCACGGCGGACGTGTGCACGGTCGACGCCGACGCCCATTTGCTGAGCCGCGGGCTGTCGCAGGCCAGCTCGAGCAACTCCCGCGCCTCGGGCTCGACGTCTGCGGCGAAATCCATGCACTGCCGGCGAAAATTGAGCACGGCACGTTGTACATGGATCAGACGCTCGAGCGCGTCGCGGGTCCAGCGGTCGTGCGGGAGGTCACGGCAGGCAAGCA
>JAAUXZ010002459.1_pt1 | contig 12527 bp, 13 predicted proteins | sample 7278131 | NCBI WGS metagenome assembly JAAUXZ01 (sample SAMN14350119, study PRJNA611818) | marine sediment metagenome | isolation source: surface marine sediment (3m) | place: French Polynesia: Moorea | collected 2018-08
GCGCCGGGGGCATCAGCCACCAGGGCCAGTTTGGGTTGCAGCTCGGTGATGAAGTTATCGGTGTAGACCAGGTACAGGAAGGTCAGGGCAAACTGCATGATTGCCAGCAGGATCCACGGCAGGGGGATCAGCCACAGGCGCCTGAATTCGAACCGCGCAATGGTGGCAATCATCAGGACTGCCCCTCCTTGAAGACCGAGCGCATGAAGACATGTTCCAGCGAGGTCTGCAGTGGAGTCATCGATTTCAGCCCCCAGCCCTGCTCGATAATGAAGGCCGCAATGTTCTCAGTCTCAGCCCCATGTTCATCCAGCAGGAGATCAAAACAGTGCTCCCCCTTGTCGATAAAGGAACGCACCCCGGGCATGGTCTTCAGCACTTCATGATCCGGCGCCCCGGACAGGCAGATGTTGATGGACAGCCCGCTCTTTTTCAGATCAGTCATGGACTGTTCGTGGATGATCTGACCCTCGTTGATGATCTGGACCCGGTTACAACTGGCCTCAACTTCGTTGAGTATATGGCTGGACAGGATGACGGCATGATCTTCACCCAGTTCAAGAATCAGTGCGCGAATCGCGTTGAGCTGAGTTGGGTCCAGGCCTGTGGTCGGCTCATCAAGGATGACAACTTCAGGGTCATGAATAATTGCCTGGGCAATGCCAAGTCGCTGGCGGTAGCCGGTCGATAGCTGGCTGATCAGGCGACCCTGGACATCGCCAAGCCCACAGCGCTCAAGGCTACGTTCGACTGCTGACCTGATCGCGGTCTTGGCAATCCTGCGTAGTCGCGCGGTATAGTCCAGGTACTCGGTAACCCGTAACTCGTTATACAGGGGCGGGGTATCCGGAAGAAATCCCAGATGCTGACGCGCACGGGCCGGATCGGTGCTCAGGTCCATGCCCATGATCTCAACCCGGCCCTGGTCCGGGGCCAGCAAGCCGCTGAGTATGGAAAGCGTGGTCGATTTACCGGCTCCATTAGGACCGAGCAGGCCCAGCACATCGCCCCGCCTGAGCGTCAGCGCGTAGCCGTCGACAGCGGTCTGTCCATCAAAGCCTTTGGTAATGTCAGTTGCAACCAGTGCTGGTGGCTGGGGCATAGCGCATTTTATGTTGTCAGGATGGCGGACATTCTACTCAACTACTGGCCTGCTGGTAAGCGGACTGTCAGGACATCGCACCTGGCCTGTTCCTCTACCCGGGTGGCTGTTGATCCGAGAAGCCTGCCTAGTCCCTTGCGGCCATGACTGGCGGTGATGATCAGGTCACTGTCATGCGCAGCCGCAAATTCCGTGATGATATTCGCCGGATTACCGATCTCGACGAGGCCGGTCACCTGCAGGCCGCTTAGTTCAGAAATCACGGACTTCAGTCTCTGCTCTGCAGTCTCAACAAGCGACCTTTCGACATCAAGGCCGGTGCTGATGTAGTCGGGGTATTCCGCAAACATGATGGCATCTTCAACCACGTGTAACAGGGTGAGTCGGGCCTGCTGCTGACGGGCGATGATTGCCGCACGTTGTGTTGCATAGTCTGAGTAGCGGCTGAAATCAGTGCCCACAAGGATGTGTCTGTAGTCACCAGGTTCTGGAACAGAAGGCAGGGACTGGGGTTGCGTGTTCAGCCATGTCCAGGCCTCGTCAACGCTGGCGCGGTCAAAGTAGCGGACCTCGCTGCTGACGAACGGGTTGGCCAGTATCGTCATCCATTTCTGCCAGCTTGCCTCCCCGACGATGGCCACCTTTTCAAAATGCATCTGCTTGTTCATGGCATAGTGATAGTCTTCCCTGGCAGCAGCCCATTCCCAGCCATGAAAATCCTCCAGCTCAAACAGCAGGGAAAGCGTGCCATCACTGCGAATAAGCTCATCAAGCATGGGCAGAAAGTCCAGATATTCCGAATGACTGAGTTTGCCTTTAAGCCGAAAGGCATAGGCATGATCGCCGATGACAGGAATCGTCTCGATCATTGCTACGTTCCCCTTTAATCTCGCTCTAAGACAAGCATAGAACAGCTGGCAGACATTGAGTGTGTTTAGGACGTAGAATGAATCTTTTCAGTACTGGTATTTCTTAATGATCTCTCTAATTGCGGCCATGGCCCGAAACCGTGTGATCGGGAAAGACAATGCGATGCCCTGGCACCTGCCCGCGGACCTTGCGCACTTCAAGCGCGTTACCATGGGTAAGCCCGTCATCATGGGGCGCAACACCTATGAGTCGATAGGCCGCCCCCTGCCGGGTCGTAAGAATGTCGTGATCAGCCGTAATCCGGACTATAGCCCTGAAGGGTGTGTTGTGGTCAGTTCCATCGATGCGGCCCTGGCTGAATGCGCCGAGGTTGACGAGGTTATGATCATCGGTGGCGGTCAGTTATATCAGGCCATGCTGCCGCATGCAGACCGCCTCTATCTGACCCTGATTGATAGTGATCTGGATGGGGATACACAGTTTCCTGATTACACCGGTTACGACTGGAAAGTAGTCGATACTGAGCACTATGCAGCAGACGAGCGTAATCAGTATGATCTTGAATTCGTTACTCTGGACAGGGAAGTGGCATCCGGATAATCATGTTGAACAGGCAGCAATATATCGAGGTTTTACGTATGCATGATGAATACAGGAAACCAAAGGCACCACCTGCAATTGGTCATGCTGCCCTGGCCATGGAAGAGGGTTTTTACCTCGAAGCCATCACGCTCTACGAGGGCGTAATAGAATATCTTTTACTGAACTACTTTAATTCGATCAGGGATTCCAAGGTGCGTTTTGCATCACTCAGTGCCCTGGTCAGCAAGCTACGGTCAAGCCTGAACGAACATACCCTGAGTGATACAGAGCAGCAGTTAATGGACCTGCTCTACGACCTGGAACTCTGGAGCAAGTCACTCATGTCTATGCGCTATGAGGTTGCCGAAGTCCAGGAGGAACAGCACTGGAAGAAGGCCCTCAAACTGCAGAAGAAGAAGGCGAAACAAGCCAGGAAGTTTCATAAAAAAATCGCTGCCGTCCTGCATAAGATCGAGAAGGATGAAATGGCCACAGACAAACCGGCTACGCAGCGCAGGATTTCAACAAGCGATCATTAATCGCTTAACTCAAATTAAGTGGAACGCATTTGCTGGAAAGGATCACAGTCTTTCTTAACTGCTTAATACTCGACCCCAAGCATAAACAGTATTTTGTAATCATCAGACTTTGGTACGGTGCCATCAGCATTCGCCGTTGGATTCTGGATGCGATCCCAGATGAGGGAGGTATCAAAATCCAGCCAGCTGGTCAGCTCGGTTTCGAAGGTGGCAATTGTGTGATGCGTGTAACTACCTGAATCCTTGTCGACAATATTGAATGAATAAGTGAAATCAAAGTCGATTCTTTTCGTAAGTTCGGTTTCATAAACAGTACTGGTAACCAGTGCTGGTGTTGATGTTTCCTGGTCCTGGCCGGTCGTGACCGAAACGAAGTTTGTCTGCTGGTAAGCAGGGCCGGTGGTTACTCGCCACTCAGTCTTCTTCCTGTCAATGAGCTGATAACCCAGGCCGGCACCCGCGGTGTAACGACTCTGAATGTTCTGGAAGGGATCTCGGTAATACTCAAAGAATATCGGCCGCCAGAAGAAACGGCGCGTCTGGAATACATCGATAAAGCTGTTCAGTCGATTATTATCAGCCGTGTCGGTATCGCGCGTTCTGGAATACTGGCCAAGATAAGTGGTGACGAACCGGTTGTTTGCCGTACGTCGCCTCAGGTCGAGTTTTGCCGAATAATTTAACTGCTCGGTATTCCCTCCGGAGACATCAAAGCCAAGGTCGAGTTTTGCGGACCAGAGGCTGAGTTCCTTGCTGTCGCCCTGGGTGATAGAGACCAGTTCGGATCGTTTAAATACCCGTTCTGTAGCACCGTTGGTCAGGACCACATCATCCCTGGTGAGATGCATGACACCATAGGCTATAACCGGCCCATTGAATCTCAGGCTCTTGATGTCACCACTACGGATCTGGCGGATATCCTCCATGTCCAGTGACAGGATGCCCAGTTCGTCGCTATCAAACTCAAGTACGTCGTTGTACATGACCTTGATCTCGCCCTTCAGCCACTCGTCGGATGTGAGCTGAACCCAGTCATTGTTGTCCTTTGGTGGTGCGAAGTTTTTCCAGGCCTCCACATCTCTGGGATCTTTCAACTGGGCCTTGCTGTCAGGTTCTTTTGGCAGGGATGTGCCGGCATCTTCTTCTGCCTGTGCAAGAGCAAGAGGCAGAAGCAAAAGCAGGCCGAGAATCCGGGCGGTGATGGAGATGCAAAAAGACATGGAGTGTTCTGTTCTGGCCCCGGAATATTTGGTAACTGAATGAATGAGCAGAAAGTCTTATCGGCCCATTGCCTGCATTCTATTTCATTAATGCCATCAATATGAAGCAGGGGGTATAAAAAAGGCCAGCTGAAAAAGCCGGCCTTTGTCTGGTTCCTGAATCCGGTATCAGGGCCCTGCTGGCGGCACATGCGGTGCCATCATGATAGGTAAGGCGATGGCTGCCACGATACCCAGAACAAAGATACCGATGATCAGCACAGAAGCGATGACCAGGCCCCGGGAATTTGGTGGCGGTGGTGGGCCATAGTTGTTGGCTTCGGGTTTACCTGGCGCGAAGAGCAGTATCAGACCAACGATCAGGTTGATTATGGGAATCAGCATGAGCAGGGATAACCAGCCAGACCGGTTCAGATCGTGGAAACGTTTGATCATGATGAACACGGCCGTCACGATGACCATGACATAGGTGACGATCATGATGATCATGCTAAAGATAAACCCGATGTCCTGGGGCAGGGCGGCAGCAAGCGCAGCGGAGACCCCAACGATCAGGTTCATGGCGATAGAGAGTGCAAAGCTATAGGTCAGGTAGCGTAACCTGCCAAGACGACCTTCTGTGGTAAAGATCCACAGGTCACTGTACTCCTGGTTGATGTCGGCGACTTCCGCGCCGGGGGACTGGTAGGGGTTATTGTTATCAGACATGATCCGTTCCTTTGGTGTGTTGTGCTGTTGTTATAACTGCCCGCTACTCTTGATGTCCAGATATCTGTTCACCAGTGTGACGGATAACTCATGGGGTGGGACATCGAGGTAGAGGGTCTTGTGACTTCTTAACTGATCCATCGCCTCATCGCGGCGGTTCAGGTACTCGCGGGTTGCGGCGTGAACTATGGCCTGCTCAAAATCGCCAATCGTCTGCCCCAGGGTTTCATCGAGTGCCTGCTCGCGCATGCTGGCAACCAGCACCAGGTGACGTTTGCGCATTAACTGAATGGCTGGCAGCAGGTCGCCGGGATCCTCATCACGCAGGTTGGTAATCAGCACGATCAGCGCACGTTTTTTCTGGCGTAACAGAAGGCGACGCGCGGCTTCTGAATAATCGGGTACCCCGGTGCCCGGTTCGATGTCATAGAGGGTATTAAGCAGACGGTGTATGAGCGCGGGCCCCTTGAACGGGGGCATCCATCTTGGCTCGTTGCCGAAGTTTGCAAAGCCAACGGCATCACCCTGGCGCAGGGCAACATAGGAGAGCAGCAGGATCGCATTCAGGCTGTGATCAAAGTGCGAGAGCTCATCGTCCTTGGTCAGCATGCGATGGCCACAGTCGAGCAGGAAGATGATCTCCTGGTCGCGTTCGTCCTGGTATTCCCTTGAGATCAGTTTGCGTATCCGCGCACTGGCCTTCCAGTCGATCTGTCTGAGTGCATCACCCTGTCGATATTCGCGCAGCTGGTGGAAGTCCTGTCCTTCGCCGCGTCTGCGATGTTTTCGTATGCCCATCTGGCTAAGGCGGTTGTCGGTAGCGAGCAGGGTGTACTTGGCCACCGGGGCAAAGTTGGGATAGACGCGGACATCATGTGCCAGCGGCAGCCAGCGCTGCTGAAGTAATAAGCCCAGGGGACTGCGCAGGCGCATCTGTATGCCGGGAAAGGTGAAGGCGCCGCGTTTCAGTGGGCGAACCCGATAGCTGATTCGGGCAAAGCCGCCGGGTTCTATGGATACGGTCTGGGGCAGCCCGCTGTCTTCCATGTCAGTAGGGTGGTGATCGAAGATGGTGACCTCGATCTTACTCCCGGCCGGGTTGCTGATCTTCAGTTCTGCGATGGTCGCTACACCCACCGGTAGCGAGGCAGGAAGATGGCGGCTGATTTCTGGCGTGGGAATGCGGTTGACCATCAGTCCATCGATGAGCAGTAATAACAGGATGAGGGCGATCAGCAGCCACCAGGCCAGGATCAGTTCTGGCAGAAAGACTGCCCCGGCACCCGCGAGCAGGGTGAGAGCGAGAAGCCAGTAAAGGGATCTGCCCGGAATCATTGACGCGGTGCTTCCACCTTGCTCATCAGGGCGCTGAGTACCTGGTCGTTACTGTGTCCCTCGAGTTCCAGTTCAGGGGAGAGCAGGATGCGATGCCTGAGCGCGGGCAGGGCAATGGCCTTGATGTCGTCCGGTGTGACAAAGTCGCGACCGTTTAACAGGGCCTGGGCACGACCTGCACGAATCAGGGCGATGGCGCCACGAGGGCCGGCACCGACACTGATCCCCTGCCAGTCGCGCGTGGCACGGACAATGGACACGGCATAGTCGTTGACGCTGCGGTCTACCTGTATGCCTGCAGCGATGGACTGGATCTGCTGGATTACTGCGGGATTGAGCTTGCTGGAAATGGCGCTAACATCCAGACGGTCACCGACCTGGGTGCGGGTGACCTGTTCGATCATCTGCTGTTCCAGAGACTCATCCGGATAATCAATCATCACCTTCAGCAGGAAACGATCCAGCTGCGCCTCAGGCAGGGGGTAGGTGCCTTCCTGTTCAATCGGGTTCTGGGTCGCCAGGGTCATGAAGGGCAGGGGGACCGGCATGGCCTTACCTTCCAGGGTGACCTGCTGTTCCTGCATGACCTCGAGCAGGGCCGACTGGGTCTTGGCTGGTGCACGGTTGATCTCATCGGCCAGCAGCAGGTTGGTAAAGATGGGGCCGCGGCGAATGGTAAAACGTTCATTCTTCATGTCGTAGATGATGTGACCGGTCACGTCCGAGGGCATGAGGTCAGGCGTGAACTGAATACGGGCAAACTTACCGCTGATGCCTTCGGCCAGGGCACGGACCAGCAGCGTCTTGCCCAGCCCGGGAACACCCTCGATCAGGACGTGGCCACCTGCAATCAGGGCAATCATGACCTGTTCGATGACCTTTTCCTGGCCAATGATCACCTTGCCAAGCTCATCCTTTAATCCCTGCAGGGCCCTTGCAGCCTGTTCCAGGCTCAGTTGGGGGGTATCTGTCTGTTCAGTCATGGCTATAACTGGTCCTTTACTTTTTTAAGTTGTCGAATCAGGAAGGTGAATTCCTGTTTGTTGTCTGGCGTGCGTTCGTCGAGCAGGCGACCTGCCGCCTCCGGGGTGATGCCCGTGACCTCGGCGATATGTTCTTCCTGCTCCTGGCGATTCATGTCGGTCCAGCCGGGGTGACGGCGGGCTGCCGTCCTGAACACATCCGAACGGACGGCGTTTACCAGCCGGTCTGCCTTGCTGTGCTGCCAGAGATAATGACCGCTGGCCTGTATGTGTTCCATGATGCGTCTGCGGGTGGGTGCGGGATTCGGCTGCATAGGACCAAAACGCCGCATACTGCCATAGAGCCAGGTGACCAGGAGCAGTGCTGCAGAGATCAGCGCCAGTGGGGCAAACTCGATCAGCCAGTCCAGCAGGGATGGCATGTCATTATCAGGTACCAGCCAGACCGTACCCCTGCCATCGACCAGGTGCCAGAGTGCAGCCGCATGGTCATAATCTTCCAGGTTGAGCCAGGGTACGAAGTCAAGGTCAGTCAGGATGGTGACCGTTCCATCTCCATGATAGCGACGGACGATCTGTATGCCTTCGGGATCCTCAGCGATGGCGTCGTACTCATTCAGACCAGAGAAGTTGTAACACCATTCGAACTGGATTCGCAGGATGTCATTGGCCCAGGGCAGATCGACATCGGAATAGTCGGCCTCTGTCTCGCAGGGGCTCTCCTGGGTCGTGATGCCCAGTGTGTTCATCAGGGTGTCTCGCTGGTGACTGCGTTCAAAGTCATCGAGATGGGCCACGGTTACAATCAGGCGCCCGCCATTGTGTACCCATTCCAGCAACTCCTGGGTGAGTGTCTGGCCCATAGTCTGCCGATCACTGAGGATCAGCAGGGCATCATTCCTGCCCAGCAGCCCGGTTTCCCGGTACAGGGCATTGATCCGTTTGGTGGGGATGCCCATGGCGATCAGGAAGCGCTCTGCTGCGAGGAGGGGATAACGGTCGGCCTCGCCCTGCAGGCCATCATCGATCTGCACGGTTTCCTTGTAGAGGTGCGTAGCCAGATAGCTGCCGAAGAGCAGCAGGAACAGGCCAAAGATTGCCGCGATGATCCAGCCACTTCGGGTCATGATTCGGCCACCAGGATGTCGAAACGACTGGACCAGTCACTGACCAGCTGATCAAAGACCTGCTGCTCAGGCTGCCTGTGTGCATAGGCGATCAGCTGCCAGGCACCGGTCAGGCTACCCAGGTACTGTATGCCGTTCTGATCGAGCCCGCTTCGGGCGATCCTCAGGATGTCTGCCTCGGTATCCCCCGAACTGATCTCAAGACCGCGATGGTTAACCAGTCTGCTCAGGGCGCCGCGATACAGTAGGCCAAGTGCCTCACGAAACTCACCTGCCTGCCAGAGTCTGCGGGCCTCATCCGGGATGTCTTCGGGTAGAGATTCAGGGCGGATATCCATGCCCATCACGACCTCGGGCAGGGCGTCTTTACCTCGTCGTCGACCACCGATCAGGCCATTGAATTCATCCCGGTAGCGGACCAGCATCCACGCCAGCCAGCCTATGAATACGGCAATCACCAGCCACTTGATCACCGGTGCAAGGCTGCTGAGCCAGCCAAGGTCGGGGATGTCCCGGTCCTCTTCTTCCTCATCCTCATCATCGAACCAGTCCCAGTCCAGGTCGCGAAGCCTCCAGCGTTCTTCGCTTCGCGAGATAGCGAAGTCTTCATGGGCCAGGACTTCCGCAATCACGCGGGGAGATTCCTCCACCGGCAGAGCGGGGCCGAGCCCATCAGCCAGAACGGGCTGCGGCAGGGTCATGGCCAGGGTGATGGCAAGCATGGCAGCAACGGAGCTGCTCAGGGCCTTTAGTCTTGCAGCCAGGCGTCGGAACACGAGTTCGATATCCCATGCCTCCAGCTGGGTTCGCCGGTTGATGTAGAGCATGAATCCTGCTGCCACATAGAAGGGTTCGATCATGCAGACGGTGAGAAAATAAAAGAAGTTAGAGATCAGGTCGGCCCAGAAGGGTGGTGCGTCAACAAAAAAGACCGACATAACGCCTGCACCGATGTTCTCCGGTATGAGCATGTATACCAGTGCAAAGAGTGCGAAGTTAATGGCATATTCCAGATGCATGCAGGTAATGGTCAGCCATACTGAATTGGTATTGCCGCGGGCCTGGAGCACCCGCATGCGTTCGCCACGTGCTTTGCCTTTTAATCCTTCCAGTTGCAGGACGGGAAGCCGGAAGCTCCGCGAAGGATCAATCCTGAGCAGGGTCAGTTGCAGGAACAGGCCATGCCTGAGGGTGCCGGGGAAGGCGCGCAGGGTCTCGCGCCAGGTAGGCGTCTCACCAAACAGGCTGTGGCTGAGAACATGAAGCACCAGGCGGTCATACATGGGTTTCAGCCACCAGAAGACCAGGATGGCGGCCCACATATATTCAAAGAACAGCAGGTTCAGCAGGATAAAGATGGGCAGGGTCACTAGCAGGAAGGGCTGGTAAATGGCCTTCGCATTGCTCTGAACCAGGCGCAGGCCAAGATCAATGGCCTCCCAGGAGGAGCGTGGCCTGACCCTGACGCTGACATTCTCAAGCTGCACGCTGGCGACCCGCAAAAACGAAATAGAGCAGCAGCAGGCACCAGAGCAGAATACCGACCACGTACTTACTCTGGACCGGAACCAGTGGTGAAGGCGACCAGAAGGCCTCGATCATGGCGGCGAAAAAGAACATGCCCGCTGTACCGTAGATCAGGCCCATGGCCTTTTGCGCCTCTTCCATCAGGGCGCGCCTTCGACTGCGTCGTCCCGGCGCGATGATGGCATGGCCCAGCATCAGTCCGCAGGCGCCGGATAGCACGATTGCGTTGAGTTCCATGGCGCTATGCCCGGAAACAAATCCCCAGAAGGTCTCTATATACCCGACCTGTGTGAGGTGGCCCGCCACCGCGCCGAGATAAAAGGCATTGAAGAGCAGGAAGAACAGGGTGCCGATGCCAGCCAGCAGTCCACCGGCAAAGGTCTGAAAACCTATCCCGGTATTGTTCTTGATATAGAAGCCAAACATCATCAGATCGGTATCGGACTTTCTTTCCCAGCTGCGTCCGACTGAATCCTTGTCGCTGGGGTCATACATGTTTTCTACCTGGCGAACGGTTTCCCCATCGAGAACCGTATAGACGAAGTCAGGCTGATAGATCACCAGCATCACCATGGCAATCATGGGCAGGTAGAAGATCGCCGCACTGGCCAGGACATAACGCCACTGGGCGCGTACATTGCGGGCGAAGCCCCCCATCACGTAGTAACCGATATTCTGTAATGGTGTGTGCTTGGCGCGGTACAGGCGCTGATGGCCGCGGGTGACCAGGTGGTTGAGTCTGTCGATCAGCTGGCGGCTATACATGCGTGAGCGGGCAAGAGCCAGGTCGTGACTGATGGTGCGAAACAGACGTGGGAATTCCTCATCGAGGGCATCTTTCCCGGTGCGCTTCTTTGGGGCATCGAGCAGGAACTCCAGGCGCTTCCAGTCGGCCTCGCGGTTACTTACAAAATGTTCCTGGTTCATGATTGCCTGCCCCGGCTGCCAGCCAGCCAGTGGGCCATGCCGACCAGGGCCTCTACGCGGTCATGACGGTCATCGACCAGGGGGCCAGTCAGGTTTGCAAGTTCTTCACTACGGGCATTGGTGAGGCGCGCGCTACGCTCGGCAAAGGCCAGGACTGCCTGCTGCTCCTCGAGTTGCAATGGATAGGGTGGGCGGACTGGTTGGGCTTCTGCGGCATCCATGGGTTTTTCCATGGGCTGGCTGTAGATCACCAGTGTGCCGGCAGCAAGGTCGCCAAGGCGCTTGAAGTTCGAATTCATGAACATGCTGACCAGTCCAAAGCCATAGAACAGGGGCAGGAAGTCAGCCACACGAAGCAGGTTGCGAATCATCGATGCGCCCCAGCCAACAGGGGTGCCATCATCATGAATGACCTTGATATTCATCGAGGCCTTGCCCGGTGTCTGGCCATCGCGCAGGACCTCGAACAGGACAGGATAAAACCATTCCATGATAAAGCTGAGAATCAGGAACAGGCCGATACCGGTCTTGCCGGCAGGCAGGAGCACGATGGCCATCACGATATAGGCCACGCTGCGAATCAGCAGGTCGATTACCCAGGCCAGTGTGCGACTCACCGGGCCTGCGACGGGAAAGTGCAGGTCTATTCCTTCAGGCGTTTCTACAGCATAGATCGTATCGAGCATGGTTGCAGTCTGTCGGATTAGCTGCCGGGCTTCAATGCGCCACTGCAGTTGAGCTGGACAACCGGTCGATCTGGGTGGTCGAGGTCGACAATTGACAGTTCGCCTCCCCACAGGCATCCCGAGTCCAGGCCAATCAGGCCGGTCTTCTTCATCAGACCCAGTGTTGACCAGTGGCCAAAGATGATCTCAGTGTCACAGCTTCTGCGCTGACCATGTTGAAACCAGGGGACCAGGGTTGCAGGCTGGGTGCCTGGTGGGCCCTTTTCGGTCAGTTCCAGTTTGCCTTCTGCATTGCAGTAGCGCATGCGCGTCAGGGCATTGATGATGAAGCGTATACGGTCCCAGCCGCCCAGGTGCTTATTCCAGATGGTCGGGTCGTTGCCATACATGTGTTCAAAGAAATCCCGATGATCGCTGCTTTGCAGTACCTGTTCCGCTTCGCGTGCCAGCTTCGCAGCCTGTTTGACCTTCCACTGCGGTGGTAGCCCGGCATGGACCAGTAACTGCTTACGCTGATTATCCAGATGAAGGAGGGGGCGGTGCCTGAGCCAGTCGAGTATCTCTTCCCGGTCAGGCGCATTGAGGATGTCGTCCAGGGTGTCCTTGCGTTTTAACTTTGCAGCGCCACTGGCGATCGCCAGCAGGTGCAGGTCGTGGTTACCCAGGACGCTGATGGCAGCATCACCGAGGGACCGAATGAAGCGTAAGACCTCTAGCGAACTTGGTCCACGGTTGACCAGGTCACCGACAAACCAGATCCTGTCGCTGCCAGGATCAAAGGCTACCTTGTCCAGTAATCTCTGTAGTTCTTCCAGGCAGCCCTGGATGTCACCAACTGCGTAAGTGGTCATTCAGTGCTGATCAGAATGAGTAGTAGAGGCGAAGGCCTGTTTCGATGCGCTTGCTCTCAGGCTGCCAGAC
>JAAUXZ010069337.1_pt1 | contig 12516 bp, 7 predicted proteins | sample 7278131 | NCBI WGS metagenome assembly JAAUXZ01 (sample SAMN14350119, study PRJNA611818) | marine sediment metagenome | isolation source: surface marine sediment (3m) | place: French Polynesia: Moorea | collected 2018-08
AAACTTCGAAGCCTGGTGAGTGGTGATCGCTGCGGTCAGCGTGGTCTTACCGTGGTCAACGTGACCAATGGTGCCCACGTTCACGTGCGGTTTTGTACGTTCAAATTTTTCCTTGGACATTTTCGCTCAATCTCTCGAGAAACAAGTTGAAACAACACCAACCGCAGACTGACCAACCAGCTAACGGCAAAGAATATGGAGCCCAGGAGCAGATTTGAACTGCCGACCTCACCCTTACCAAGGGTGTGCTCTACCAACTGAGCTACCTGGGCCTAAACTATATATACGCGCCACACACCGCCAAAAATGGAGCGGGTGATGGGAATCGAACCCACATAGTCAGCTTGGAAGGCTGAAGTTCTACCATTGAACTACACCCGCGGATCGATTCACCTAACAGGTGGCGCCAAACACCCCGGAACACCCCGGAATTACCGGCTTTGGCCAATGCCGGATTTCGAATTGGTGGAGGGGGGTGGATTATTCACGCCTTTGGCGTTCACCCTCCGGGCCGCGCGCTTCGCGCTGCGTTCTCCGGCGCTTTCGCGCCTCCGTCGAACCACCTTGTGGCTCTCATCCACCCCGATGCAACATCGAGGTTTTATCAAATTTGGTGGAGGGGGGTGGATTCGAACCACCGAAGGCGGAGCCGTCAGATTTACAGTCTGATCCCTTTGGCCACTCGGGAACCCCTCCCGAAAAGAGGCGATATTCTCTAGGAAGCCCAAGAGGTTGTCAACATGCCCCCGGATTGTTTTGTAACCTGCCTGTGACCTCATTCGGCGTGCCACTGTGCTAGCATGCGCCGCTTGACGCAAAGCCACTCCCTCGACAGGCCCCAATCACCAGTCCCGCAGAGTGGCGCAGTAATAGAGATGATCCAGGAAGAATTGCAACAATGAATGTAACCGTTTTTGGCAGTGGATATGTCGGCCTCGTCACTGGAGCCTGCCTGGCAGAAGTTGGCAATCACGTCATGTGCGTGGATGTGGATCCCGCAAAAATCGACTTGCTGAACAACGGCGGCGTACCCATCTACGAGCCCGGGCTGAGCGAGATGGTTGCACGCAATCGCGAGGCCGGTCGCCTTCAGTTCACTACCGACGCCAAAACCGGCGTGGATTTTGGCCAGTTTCAGTTTATCGCGGTCGGCACGCCGCCCGATGAAGACGGGTCTGCGGATCTGCAGTACGTGTTGGCTGTAGCCGAGTCGATCGCCAGCCACATGCAGGAATTCAAGATCATTATCGACAAATCCACCGTGCCGGTCGGCACCGCAGACAAGGTTTCCGCCAAGGTACGTGAAACACTGGCCCAGCGTGGCGCAGATATCCCCTTCGACGTGGTCTCGAATCCGGAATTCCTCAAAGAAGGCGCCGCGATCGACGATTTCATGAAACCGGACCGCATCGTGGTGGGTACTGAGAACCCGCAGTCTATCGCCGCCATGCGCGAACTCTACGCACCCTTCAATCGCAACCACGAACGCGTGATCTTCATGGACGTGCGCTCCGCGGAGCTGACCAAGTACGCTGCCAACGCCATGCTGGCAACCAAGATCAGTTTCATGAACGAGCTTTCGAACCTGGCCGAGATCCTGCACGCCGACATAGAGAAAGTACGGGTGGGCATGGGATCGGACCCGAGGATCGGCTACCAGTTTATCTACCCGGGCTGCGGTTATGGCGGCTCCTGTTTCCCAAAAGACGTCAAGGCCCTGGTAAAAACCGCCATCGGTGTTGACTATGCACCACAGCTACTGCAGGCAGTGGAAGACGTCAACCAGCGCCAAAAGGAGCTGCTTTTCAGCAAGATCAGCGACTTCTTTAAAGGTGACGTCAGGGGCAAAACCATCGCCCTATGGGGCCTGGCCTTCAAACCCAACACTGACGACATGCGAGAGGCCTCCAGCCGCACCCTGATGGAACAGCTTTGGGACGCCGGCGCCAGGGTACGCGCCTTCGACCCGGTTGCCCACGAGGAAGCCCACCGCATCTACGGGGACCGAGAAGACCTGGTGGTCTGCAAATCTGCAGACGAGGCTATAGAGGATGCCGATGTGCTCGCCGTGGTGACCGAGTGGATCGAGTTCCGAAGCCCCGACTTCGTCGACATTGCCGACAAGTTGCGTCACGCCGCCCTGTTTGATGGCCGCAACCTCTATGACCCAACGGCGGTCAATGCCGCCGGCCTGTCCCACTACAGCATCGGACGGCAACCCTCCAACGGGAAAAAATAAAGCAACTATTGAGGATCCAGAATCGTTAAACGACTGATATGAATTAAAAAAATTGGCTTTGACCTAGGGTTTTCCCGCTATACCCACGGTAATAATCAGGGTTAACCTCTCCCCCTGAAACCAAATTGAACCTGGTAAGAGCCTGACTGGAGAATCAGGCGTTACTGGTGAAATAGTCGCATCACAACCTGATTGCTTCAGGGCGACGATCTTGTTGTTTAACCAAAGTTGAGAGGAACCACCATGGGTCATCCCGTTCGCTCGCGCGTGGCTGTCGCCTGCGCCCTGTTTACTGTCGCTGCCGCATCCCAGGCAGGCGTACCGAAGTCACTGGCATACCCGAGTGGGGAACTGACCGCTGACCAGATCATCGACCAAACCTACTACGTCAACCACTTCTACGGTTTCAAGAACTACGCGATCACCAAGAAGGGAAAGAAGATCACGGTCCTCCTGAACAAGGCCGCAGGCAAGAAGCCCACCACCAATACGCTCGAGCGTTACCTCAACAACGAATACGCGGAAGGTGATGCCATCAAGGCACAGGACATGGCGATCTTCCGCTCCGGCAAGCTCAAGGGCACCGGCATGCTGGTCACCGACTACACCGACGACGCCAAGACCCAGTCCTACATGATCTGGCTGCCCGCGTTGCGCAAGATCCGCCGCTTTGCCCAGCCCGCGCAGGATGACGCATGGGGCGGCTCCGACTTCACCTTCGGTGACGTGGTGCTGCGTAAGCCCAGCAACGAGACCCATGAACTGCTCGGCAAAGAAACTTTCAACGACTGCCTCGGTTACATGGCGATTGGCGCTGACGAACAATCCCGTTACACCAAGGGCCTGCCGACCGAAGGCTCCTGCTCGCACAAGGGCAAAGAAGTCTACAAGGTCAAAAGCACCACCAAGTTCGAGAACTGGTGGTACGACTACCGTGAGAGCTACATCGACGCCAAGTCTTTCGCCGATTATCGGACGGATTACTTCAAAAACGGCGAAAAAGTCAAAGTCATCGACCGCGACTGGGTGCCGCTCGGCGTCAGTGATGATCCGCGCGCTGTTGGATGGGGTTACTGGTACGGTAAGACCCTGGCCACCAACCACGAAACCTGGGCCGTGATCCCATCTGAGGTCAATACGGTGGACGCAGAGTACAAAGACAACTGGTGGTCTGAAGGCACCCTTCGCAGAATCAAACGCTAATTATTACAACACAGGGGCGGAGATCACCGCCCCATTACCTGGACGCCACTGAGGCGTAAAGGGGGAGTTAAAAACATGTTCAAGAAGTCACACCTGGGCCTTGCCGTGGCTGCAGCCATTGCCATGCCCTCATTGGTCAACGCCGAGATCGAAACCTCGGTCATTCTGAAAAACGAAACTGCCGTCTTCCTGAGAGATGGCTTGCGTACCGGAGAAGCCACGTCCACCCTCGACAACTCCGGTGATGGACGCAAATTTTACAAAACTGAAACCTCTGCCCGCATCTTCTTCAACGGCGACGTCGGCGAAGAGTCTTCCTGGCACGGCGAACTGCAGATAATCGGCGACCCATTGGCCGAAGACGAGTTCAAGTGGCACAAAAACTACAGCCAGCATGACTGGTTCCGCGAACTCTATGTCGACACCAATGCGGCAGGCTGGGATCTGCGCCTTGGCAAGCAGCAAGTCGTATGGGGAACCGCTGACGGCATCAAGCTGCTCGACATCATCAACCCGACCGATTTCCGCGAGCTGAACCAGAACGTGATGGAAGATGCCCGTATTCCGGTCTGGATGATCAACGCTGAGCGCCAAGTCGGTGAACGCGGCAATGTGCAACTGATTGTGTCTCAAGCAGAAACAAACAAAGTGGCAGGCCTCTGGACAAAAAACGATGGTTCAACGCGCGCAACCACCACTCATGATCCTGCTACCAACTTTTACACTTTCACGGGCAACGGTGAAATCAGCGGGCAGGACAGTGGTCACCCGTTCATCATGCAAGGAGTCGACGTTATCACAGGCGGTGTAAACGGCTTCTTCAACATCGGCTCTGCCTTCGCCGGCGTGACGAACACTTTTTCGCAGGGCGGTTTCCTGAGCCCCGCAGGTTCGGGCACCCCAGCACCGGGTAATGCGAACGCAGAATTCACCACTGTAGAAGGTTTTACGGCGGGGACTTACGACAACTGCTTTGCTCCCGCCCCGGGCGGCACTAACTTCAGCGGAGCAGCTTGCCTGGAGCTTTTCACTGAGTTTACCAACGCTGACGTCACCAACCTGATTGACGTTGCAAAAGACCCTACGGGAACCAGTCCGCTAGCGCTGCCCAACGGTACGTTCGTGGACCCAGCCGGAACCAACTGGAACGTGACAGCCCCCAACTCGGCTTGGGAGCATTTCCCAAATGCAACCTTCGCTACGTTTAATGCCTACGTTGGCATGAGCACGGAGTATCGTCGCGCCTACGACGACGATTTCCTGCCTTCGGAAGCCAATCTTGGTGGCCGCTTCCGCAGCTATCTCGACAACGGCCTCAATTACAGCCTGAACTACTTCTACGGCTATGATTCCAACCCACATCTCAACATGCACTGGGAGGACCCCAATACTGGTAAGAAGTTGGCCGTACGCTCTTACGACAGTGGCATTACTACACCCAGCGGCAGGCCGATCCGCTCTTTCCAGATCGAGGACCCAGATGATCCCACCATCCAGTACGGTGGCAATGCAGCAGGCTTCGTAACTGGTTTGGATAACGTCGCTGCTGGAGAAGGCGGACCAGCCAAACTTGTGTTTGTAGAAGATCGCAATCGCATTCACAACATCGGCACATCGTTCGACTACGCAATGCAGGCAGGGGACGTTCCTCTGATTTTGCGCGGCGAGTTCCTATACCAGAAAGACGTGATGCAACCCGTTGTTAATCGGGGCGAACTGGCTGATGGAAACTTGGTTGGGGGCTTGAGCAGCGAAGAGCACGACTTTTTCAAGTACGTGATCGGTCTCGACGCCACGGTAATGACCAACCTGTTGGTGAGCGGGCAGTTCATCCAGTTCCGCAACCTAGACTTCCGGGACACCAGTTGCAGCTTCATATCCCAAGGCGGCAACCTGGCCAGCTGCTCAGTCTACACCGGTGACCCAGCAACAATGAACGTCACCAACGGATTGAAGAAAGGCTGGGAAAACAAAGAGTTCTACTCCCTGTTCCTTTCTAAACCGTTCGGCGAGTCGGACCTGGGCCGCTGGAACAACATCATCATCTACGAAGAGGGTGGCGGCTACTGGAACCGTTTGGATGCGGAGTATTCGCTCACCGACGAGTTCGTCGTGACTGGTGAAGTCAACCTTTACTGGGGTGATGAAGACACCACATTCGGCCAATTCAAGAACTCTTCCAATGCCCAGATCGGCGTGAAATGGATCATGGAATGATCGACTGATCACGCAAAACCCAGGCGGCGCGCAGCATGGCTGGCGCCGCCTTTTTTAGCTTTACCTAAATTGCACGAGTTACAGCAATGAAAAGTGATAAAGAAAACCAGTTTGCGGAACGCTATGCAGACTTCGTCCTGAAATACCGCTGGGCAATCATCGTCGTTCTGCTGATTGCCACCATCGCGGCTGCACTTCAGATCAAGAATCTCGATATCCGCAACGACCCGGATACCCTGCTTCCGCCGAGCAACCGCTATGTCGCCACCAACCTGTATGCCGAGCATAATTTCGGCATGGGCAACCTGATGGTTTTCGCCCTCAAGGTAAAGGAAGGCGATATCTGGCAGCCCTGGTTCATCAACAAGGTCCAGGAGATCCACAACAAACTCGAGGCCCTGCCCCACTCCCGGCCGGCAAACTTCATCGACATTGCCGCGCAAAAGATCAAGTACATGGGCACCGACGAGAATGGCTTGGTGTTCAAACGATTGATTCCTGTTGAAGGCATCAGCGATGACCCTGAAAAGGCCAAGGAGCAGCTAGCGTTTCTGCGTGAAGGTGTAAAGAACAATCCGGTCATGGCGCCAATGCTGGTATCCATGTGGGATGGCGACGGCAACCGCTGCGCGTATGAGGATTACGGCAAGGACGAATGTGTCGCCAAGGCTGCGTACATCATCGCCGACTACACCGACGAGGTGAAAGAGATCTACCTGCCCTGGGTCCGGGAAGTGCGCGCCCTGATGGACGAGTACGGTGAAGACGAGCGCATCGAGCTGCTGGTCGCCGGCGAGCCTTACTTCCTTGCCTGGATGCTGCAGGACCTGGTCAACAAGTGGTGGCTGTTTGTCATCTCCATCGCGATCGTGCTGGCGGTACTGTGGATGGAGTTCCGTGACTGGCGTGGTGCCATCTTCCCGCTGATCGGCGTCTTCATGACCATCGCCATGACGCTTGGCCTGATGGGCTTCTCGGCCTTCAAGCTGACCACCATGATGGTACTGACGCCAATGCTGCTATTGGCGATAGGTATCGGCCACTCGGTGCAGGTCACCCGACGATTCCTGCTGGAACATGGCAAGAGCGGGGACTGCATGGCGGCAGCCCGCACCTCGATCAAGTTCACCATCATCCCGGCGACGCTTTCCATCATCACCGACATGGTGGGCTTCGCCACTTTGGCCACCGTGGATATCTCGTTCTACAAGGCCTACGCGTACTTTGGCATGTTCGGCATGCTGACATTGCTGCTGACCACCACGACGCTCATACCTTTGTTGCTGACTGTCTTCCCGCCCTCGCAGGAATCCTGTCAGAGCATGGAAGGACATAGCTGGGAGAAAACCGTTGGTGGCTTTATCACCCGACTGATCACCGGCCCCGGCAAGTGGATTCCGGTCGGCGTGGTTGCGATCATCATGGCGGTTTCGGTGCACTACACCAACCTGTACAACTGGCAGGGCGACCCTGAAGCCCAGGTCAAGCTGGAGCAGGAAGGTGACATCATGCCCGGCGTTGAGAAGGGTATTAACTATGCCCGCGCCGCTTTCAAGGGTAGCTCCGATACCTGGAAGGACTTGGAGAAGCTCAACACCATCATGCCCGGTGTCATCTCTGTGGCCATTCCAATCCGCGGCAAGGAGCCAAACGCACCCGGCTGTATCGATGAATACTACCCCGATGAAATCTACGACATCGAAGACCCAGTCGAAAAGGCCTCGCAGTGCGCCAGCCTCAAGGAGTCCATGGGATGTTGGGATTCCGAACCCTGTGGTGCGCAAGGTGTGTTCAACGAAACCGACCTGCACACGGATATCGAGAAGTTCGAGACCTGGCTACGTGCGCATGAGTTCGTCGGCTACACCGGGTCCTTTACTCAATACATCCGTCTGGTGAACATGTTGCTCGCCGCTGAAACAGGAGAATCCACCAAGATCAGTGACCTGGCGGTACCGAATCGCGCCTACCTGACCGGCATCGACCCGGACGATGACCGGAGGCCGGATGAGATCATCCAGATGTACAACGGACTGCTCGAAGCCATGACCTCGGCCGGCGATATGGAATCCTTCGTCAACACCGAGACCTGGAACGAAGGCGTGGTGCTGGGATTCATCAATACCATGGATCCACGCGAAACGCACAAGGTCACGATGGACATCCTGCAGTATATCGAGGAGCACAAGAACGACCCGGGTTTCTCGCGCGTCAACTTCGGCCTGCGTAATGCCGACACCTCGGGCGACACCAATGAACTTTCGGTGGATGGCCCGAATTATGTCGAGCCGGGCATCGGCGGCTTCCTCGGGGCGACCGAGGCAACCCGCGAGGTGGCCATGGACAACTGGCTGCTCAGTCCGCTGCAGACTGCTCTGGCGATTTTCATCATTACCGCACTGATGTTCCGTTCGCTGCTGGTCTCCGGCATTCTGGTGTTCACACTGTTCATTACCCTGTTTGCCCAGTACGGACTCGGCGGTTACTTCACCTCAGTGGAAAATTGGTCGGGCAACCTGGCCTTCCACCTGCTGGTCACCCTGTCGATTGCGATGGGTCTGGGCGTGGACTACGGGATTTACATGATCTCGCGTCTGCGCGAAGAGATGAGAGCCACGGGCGGCAAGTGGTTGGAAGCGTTGCAAAATACGCAGAACACCACCGGTTCGGCGGTTATCGTCTCCATCGTGGTACTGCTCGGCAGCTTCATCCCGCTGGTCGGCACCGATCTGGCCAATACCTGGGGTCTGGCGGTATACATCGGCGAGGCCTTGCTAATCGATGTGGTCACGGCCTTGATGATCCTGCCGCTGCTGGTTTACATCTTCAAACCGAAGTATGTGTTTGAAAGGGACTGATGTTCACAGCACCATGAAACGAAAAAACCCGCGCAAGCGGGTTTTTTCTTGTCTGGGGTTTGTAGCCTTCGAGCGCTTAGCATTTGATGCTCGGGGCGCCGCGCGGACACCTTACTTTTGTTTCGCCAAAAGTAAGCAAAAGCATCTGCTCCAAACAGACTGGTTCCGGCTTTGCCGGAACTTCCCTGCGCTACTCGCAGCTCGGCAGCCTGCAGTCGCGTTGGTGCGAATAGTTAGCCGTGGTAATAACGGATAGCGACTCTTGGTTAACAACGAAGCACCCATTCCCCTTCGACGCAGCCGAGCACTGCAGGACAAAACCGGAACAAGCGAGGGATTGTCTGAGCTCATCGTAGATGGGCGAGTTGCCCGAGCGCCGGTTTTGGCCGAAGCGCGCAGGGAACCCGAAGCACAGCGAAGGGCAAGTCGTAGGGATGCCTTTCTTTTGCCTTCTTTTATTTCAGCAAGGAAAGAAAAGAAGGGCGCGCGCGGGCCGCCGCCCGCTTTCAAAATCAAACCTGCGCGAAGCGCACAAAAAACAAAAAACCTCAGGCCACTCAATCAAGTCGCCGTATGCAACTCCTGCATGGCTTTGCCCATATCTCCGACCTGAACGGTCTCCCAATGGCGTTCCAACTCATCGAGGCCACACTCGATAAGATCCTGCTCCGTCTTGTAAGGACGGGACAACACATAGTCAGTCACGCCATCGCGATGACCAGGATGACCAATGCCAATACGCACACGTTGAAAATCCTTGCCTCCCATCGCACTGATGATATCTCGCAGACCATTGTGCCCACCATGACCACCACCTTTCTTGAGGCGGATAACACCTGGGGCCATGTCCAGTTCATCATGCGCTACCAGCATCTGTGCCAGCGGCAGTTTGTAGAATTTGGCCAATGCACTGACCGCCCGGCCACTGTGGTTCATATAGGTCATCGGTTTAAGCAGCCAGCACTCACCCACCGGAGTGCGGATACGAGCGACCTCACCGGCAAACTTGTTTTCCGCACGCATCACGGCACCGTAGCGACGCGCCAGCCGATCGATCAGCCAAAAGCCGACATTGTGACGCGTATCTTCGTACTTGGGCCCGGGATTACCCAGACCAACAACACAGGTAATTGGCTTTGCGCTCATCTTGTTACTCCACAAACAAAACCGGCGGCTCGAGGCCGCCGGTTCCGCACAACAAGGATCAGGAGTGGTTACTCCTCACCGCCCTCTTCACCTGCAGCACCTTCTTCCTCTGCCTCGGCACCACCCTTGGCTGCGTGGATCGCGACAACGCCAGTGTCGTGTTCACCGCCGTGGGTCAGGGCCAGCACCTCGACACCTTCCGGCATCTTGAGCTCGCTCAGGTGGATGGTGTCACCCACGTTCATTTCGGCCATATCGACCTCGATAAACTCTGGCAGATCTTTCGCGGCGCAGATAACCTCCACATCGCCTATCACGTGGCTGACTTTGCCACCAGCCTTAACACCCGGGCAGGTGTCTTCGTTGATGAAGTGCAGCGGCACGTGCATCTTGATACGGTCAGTGTCGGAAACGCGCAGCAGGTCTACGTGCATCACGAATGGCTTGGCCGGGTGACGCTGCAGATCCTTGAGCACCACTTTCTGCGCAGTCCCGTCGATGTTGACGGTCAGGATGTGTGAGTAAAACGCCTCGTGGTCCAGGTGCTGGATCAGTTCGTTGTGCTGGGTGGCAAACATCTGCGGCTCTGCATTGCCACCATAGATAATGCCCGGGACCAGACCCTCGCGACGCAGGCGGCGGCTCGCACCCTTCCCTTGTACGTCGCGGGAGACTGCATTGATTTCAAAATTTTCTTGCATCTTGGACTCCCAAGTTTTCAGTAGTGAATGACCTCACCGTCCGCGACCAGACGTGTTGGCAAGATCGACAAAAGCAGGCACAAGCCTGCGTATCCCAACGCTTCGTTCAGTCCACGAACAAAGAGCTGACAGATTCCTCATTGCTGATGCGGCGCATCGACTCAGCGAGCAGCCCCGCAATCGACAACTGACGCACTTTCTCGCACTCAGCCGCTTCTTTGCGCAGCGGAATGGTGCTTGAGACAACCAACTCGTCCAGCTGAGAAGCCTCGAGATTGGCGATTGCCGGGCCAGACAGCACCGCATGCGTACAATAGGCCACCACCTTGGCAGCACCATGCTCCTTCAATGCCGCAGCGGCTTTACACAGGGTCCCGGCGGTATCCACCAGGTCGTCCACCAATACGCAGGAACGCCCCTCAACGTCCCCAATGATATTCATCACCTGGGCCTCATTGGCCTTGGGGCGACGCTTGTCAATGATCGCCAGATCCGCATCGTCCAGGCGCTTCGCCAGCGCGCGGGCGCGAACCACGCCACCGACATCGGGGGACACCACCATCAGGTTGTCATACTTCTGCCGCCACACATCACCCAGCAGGATCGGCGACGCATACACGTTGTCGACCGGAATATCGAAAAAACCCTGGATCTGGTCGGCGTGCAGATCCATGGTCAAAACACGATCGCAGCCTGCCGCCGCGATCATCTTGGCCACGAGGCGCGCGGTAATCGGCACACGCGCCGAACGTGGGCGACGATCCTGTCTCGCATACCCGAAGTACGGGATGACCGCAGTAACACGGCGCGCCGAAGCCCAGCGCAGCGCATCGATCATCACCAGCAGTTCCATCAGATTGTCGTTGGTCGGTTCCGAGGTCGGCTGCACCACGAAAACGTCGGAACCACGCACGTTTTCCTGGATCTCGACCATCGACTCGCCGTCACTGAACTGGCCCACCACGGCCTTGCCCAGGGGCAGACTGAGATAGCTCGCGATCTCTGCCGAAAGCTCCGGATGGGCATTGCCCGAGAACACCATCATGCCGCTGGCTGGCATGTTCTTCTCCCACTCAGTTCAGAGACGAAAAAAGCCGCCGTCGGCAGCTCTTTCACCAAAATATGGCTGGGGTGGCAGGATTCCTCGCTTCGCTCGCCCTCCGGGTCAGCGCCTGCGGCACCGCTCTCCGGCGCTGCGCGCCTCCGTCGAACCTATACGGTTCGCCTTCTGCCACCGGTCTTACTTCCAGCGCAGCCGCTATGCGGCTGTTTCAATATGGCTGGGGTGGCAGGATTACTCGCTACGCTCACCCTTCGGGTCAGTGCCTTAGGCACTGTTCTCCGGCGCTGCGCGCCTCCGTCGAACCTTTACGGTTCGTCTCCTGCCACCGGAATTTCCCACGCGACTGCTGCGCAGTCGTTCCCAAAATATGGCTGGGGTGGCAGGATTCGAACCTGCGCATGCCGGAGTCAAAGTCCGGTGCCTTACCGCTTGGCGACACCCCAATTACTCGTATCTCGATCTAAGCGCTAAGACTCATCAGCCAGTCGGTCCAGTAGCGAAGATCGATTCATGCCGCGCGCAAGAAAACCCTTCATTCCCGTTGGCAACTGATCCAGCACCCGCTCCGCAGCTGCCTCGGTGTCGAACGCAGCAAACACGCAGGCCCCGGTACCGGTGAGCAGCGAATTTGCGAATTTGGCAAGCCAATCAATCGCTTGCGCAACCTCTGGGTATCGTTTCCGCACCACGGGGAGACAGTCGTTCCGAGAGTCCCCTGCGGCAAAGGCGCGTATTGTGATTCTCGGCGAATCCCTTGTCAAATCCGGATCCTGAAAAACCGCCGCGGTGCTGACATGGCACCCGGGAACGAGCACCACGAACCAGGGCTCGGGGAGCTCGATCGGCTCGAGGCGCTCACCCACCCCCTCCGCCCATGCCGCCTTACCGTGCACGAATATCGGCACATCGGCACCCAGGGACAAACCCAGCCTCGCCAAATCGTTTTCACTCAACCCGCAATTCCAAAGCCGGTTGAGCGCGACCAGCACCGTGGCCGCATCCGAACTGCCGCCCCCAAGCCCGGCCCCCATCGGCAGCTTTTTGTCGACCCGGATATCAGCACCACGACACTCACCAACATGCGCCTGC
>JAAUXZ010001267.1_pt1 | contig 12515 bp, 14 predicted proteins | sample 7278131 | NCBI WGS metagenome assembly JAAUXZ01 (sample SAMN14350119, study PRJNA611818) | marine sediment metagenome | isolation source: surface marine sediment (3m) | place: French Polynesia: Moorea | collected 2018-08
AAAAGCATAGCCAGTGCTTTGATCATCTACAGTGTAAAGTTTTATTCCATCGGCGGGGCTGTTCTCTGATGACTCGGAAACCGTTATTGAATCTGCACCAGTATCCCAATCTGGATTGGCAATTAATAAATCAAAAGGAGCAGCAAGCAGATTCTTGCCACCAGAATCAATGCCGGTGTACAAACCATAAGCCATGCGCGGAGTTTGACTGCGCAGATACACATACTCTTCAACGATCTTTTTCTGTTCTGTCTCGGACGCGGGGTCAATCGTGTGCTCGACATCAAGCGTGCTCATCGCACCGCGCTGAACTACGATCAATTCGGTGCCAGCAACATTCCATCCGCTGTGCGCGATGATCTCATCTTCAATCTTCACATAACCGATTGCTTGGCTGGGTTGTGACGTGTATTTTTCGTCGTGGTAGACCAGGGGATATTTCTCTGCATAATCTGCGATGGTGACGGGGATCGTCATGGCACCTTTGGCAAGCGTTGAGGTCAACACGCCTTGTTGCACATCCATGATCTTGTTCTTCGCTGAACGCTGAATGTCAGAACACTTGAACGTGTATACCCCATCTTTGTAAGAGACGCCTTCAATGAGGTAAGTCAGCCGCAGTGAGTAATCATCCCAACTGGTTAATGACTCATGGCCCTTATAAAGTTCGATGCGCTTCTTGCGCAGACCTTCATCGCCTTCTAGCTTGTCATAAATCTTGGTTGATAATTCGCCATTAACGTCCAGCATCTTTATGGTGATGCCGCCAATTGAGTGTTGGGCCGCATCTGGGGTTATGCGCTGGCTCTGACCGCTAATTGAAATTATCGCCGCGTCTATACGATCGATGCTGTTGGTGCCAGGAGGTACTTGAGCGTCGGAGTGTGAAGTGACATAAGTAATATCACTCGATGCGTCCTGCAATGAACCATTCCTGCGCGTTACCTTGACGTTGTCGAACAATACATAGCCAGCAGTCATGCTCGGCCGTATGGAATTCCTGTATGACAGATACGCCGCATTCGGAAAAGTGACAATGAATGTGCCTGTGATGGTTTGCCAAACGCCTCTGTCTTCTGCCGTGACAGTCACGTTCTTGCTCGGAAAGCCTCCAGTAACAACAAATCCGGAATCATACTCGGTAGACGCCAAAGCAAATTCACTACCAATTGTCGCGTCTGAACTAACAAAGACATCTGCAGAAACATCGAATATCTCTCCCTGCTTTGTCGGTATGTAGTTCTGTCCTGAACCAGTTCGATTGTACTGATCAACAATCGCAGAAGATGCATTCAACCTGCAGCAAACGCGACCCTCATACTCGCCAACTAATTCATTGGTAGATGTTTCCCAGTACGCAGCTCCTTTGTTTGTAACCTCGCAGGATGAATCCAGAATAAGATTTTCACTCGCAAACCTTATTCCTGCAACATAACGTGGCAGTATAACTTCTTGCGAATCAGCAAATGCGAAACTGGCAGTCTCAGATCTCACAGCTTGCGCACCGTGAATGTAAAACGATAAAATCCGTTGTCGAGCCGCTGTTCTTGATAACGACCTTCAAGGATGTAGAGTTGTGGATTGGATTTGCGGTACATCCTGATGTGGCTAACGTCCGCTGTGCCATAAGGAGACGGCGTAGCAAGAATTAACAACGGCTCTACATAGGCGCACAACGCGGGAACTTCAATAGAACCAGAACCGAACGCGTAACCCTCTGACGGTAAAACTGTGAAAAATTCTGGATAGCTTATGACCGTGGTTTGATCAGATTGGAATGCTTTTACTCCCGCCCTAACACTATTAGTCGCACCAGATGCATCAACCCACATCTCGAAATTGAGCGTCTCTCCTGCCACGACAGGTATCTGCACTCCGTTGTAACCAGCAACATTGTCTACAAGTTGATATGCTTTGGATGCCTGAGACCAAGTGACAGGCACAATCGTTTGCCCTGCACTCGTTTCCCAATCCCCAAACAACCCATCCTCAAACGTAGGCTTGGCGATCAGATTGTTTGTGGTCTCGCCCTCAATGTCGTCGATGTAAAATGATTCGTGCCGTGATACTGAATCCAAAAACTCTCGCATATCGAGAATATCTGTAACTTGATACTTCTCATGCAACATGGTGACGATTGTATAGCGTTCTTCCATGCGCTGAACAATGGAGACCGAGTTCCCCGCGAGCGCAGTTGGCAACGACCCGACCTTGCCGAATGATCTGTCTTGATTCGAGCGCGCAACTTCGATGTTGTATGCAGTGCCTGCAACATGACCTGACTGAACTGATTCTCGCGCTGTGTATTCAATGAGCACTAATCGCCTCCGGTGACTCTGATATTGGTCGGGATCTCGTCATTATCTACTGCAGTGGCGAATGCATCAACCATAGCCATCCGAAAATCGTCATTGGCATAAACATTGCCATCAATGTGCAAATGAAAATGAACTCCCTGACCGGCACCCCGGACGGTCGGAGCAGCAGCATCTGCGCCGAATCCTCCACCACCTCCTGCGGCATCTATCGGCTCGTTATTGAAACCTAGCCCAGACCCGCCAGAATCACCCACAGAGCCAAGCTCCACCAATCCTGTGGCTGCAATCAACCCAACTTGGTAGTTGCCCAAGGACTGGACTCTCGCGGCCAACCCGCCAAGTGGATCCAAAGCCAACGCTTTAGACACAGCAACTGCGGTATTTTGCTTTGCACGAGCGATGTTCAGTCCTTTTTCTAACAAAATTGCCGCGCGAGCCCAGTCCTTACTCTCTCGGCCCAGACTCTTCAGCAAGCCAATACTTAGGCTGGTAACGCTCTGGCGCATGGAAGCGATCCTGTTTTGCACATCGGCTTCAAGCGCAGCACGCTTCCGAGTCTCTTCTTCGGTTAACCGGGTCAGCGCCTTTTCATGGTCCTGCGCCAACGCAAAAAGCAAATCTTTACGCTCCGCATCGCTAATGTAAAGATTCTGAAACGCTTCCTCGATGATCATTGCCCGGTTGGCATATGACTCATTGATCCGATCCTCTTCCCGCATCAAAGAATTCGACAACGCATCGAACTGAGCAGCGAATTGATCTTCCTGTACTCGTCCTGCTGTGTCCGCAACAGGGGCAGCGCCGCCTACGCCACTAGCAGTTCCTGCTCCACCCCCGGCCCCATTTCCTCCGAGCACAGAACTGGAACGGAACGCACGCGTCTCAAGATCTATGAAAGCTTGCTCCAGGATTTTGAGATCATGTTTCCACGCCTCGACCGTGCCGCCGGAGCCCGCGCCGACGAACTCAAGGAACTTGATGCCCAGGCTCTTCGCGCCACTTTCCAGAGCGATCAACATCTTGGTAGATTCGACCGCAGCTAGTGGCAGCTCCTTGGCCATCCAGTTGGTGATGTCTGCCAAACCGGGTCCGAGTGATTGAGCGAACGACAGCGCCAGACCTTCCGACGCAGCATCCAGTCTGGCAAGTGCGTCTTTTGCCGCCTCGGAGTCTTTAACAAATTGCCCGGACATGGTGAGCCCCAGTGCATCCGCTTCCATCCGCATAGCCTGGATTCCATCAGCCCCATTGCTCATGGTCTGCAGTAATGACACACCTTCGGAGTCAAATAACTTCATAGCCAAGCGAACTTTATCTGATTGACTACCTACTTGGTTCAAACGGTCTGCAATGATTTCAAACTGATCTTCCGGTGCGAGCTGTGCCAGATCCTGTGCGTCCAAATTCAACTCGCGGAGCGCACCTTGCGCTTCGCCTGTGCCTTGTGCGGCCTCTGCCACACGCCGGGTCATCCGCTGCAAGCCCATTGTTAAAGTGTTGAAGGACACGCCGGACAGTTCCGCAACGTGCTTGTATTGGCTTAACGCTTCAGTGGACGCGCCCAGCCGGGTGGAGAGTTTGCCGATTTGATCAGCGCTGTCGATAGCCCCTTTGACCAATGTGCCGAAACCAATGGCACCGAGAACACCAACCAGGGCCTGGGCAGAATTACGAACGTTCCTTAGAGATGCGTTTGTTTTCCGCTCAAGGTTTTTGAAGTGGTTGTTTGCTTTGGCGACATCACTGCGCAAGGTTGCAGTCTCGAGCGCAATGTCGGCAACGAGTGAACCGATATTATGTTGAGCCATTTTTTAACCTTATGTATGCGATCCAGCCTTTGAACTCATCAACGGACAACGACAAAACCTCGGACACTGACTTATTCAACAATTCACCAACGGCAAATAGGGCAAACAATTCAGCGTCCGACTTCAGTTTTTTTCAATGTCCTCGACAGTCGAGGAGAGACCGTTCATTGCGAGGAAGATTTTTGAAATCACGTCATAGTCGAAATCATTCTCCATTCCGACCAGGGCGATATCCTGGAATATAGGTTTCCCATCTTTATCCAGGGCGCGAGTTTTGACATGCTGACACACGCCGGAAACCTCGGAGTTTTTACCCGCTTTTTGGATAATCTTTTGCTGAGCGCCGGTGAGTGGCTTCCAGTAAACGTGTTGCTCGATTTCTTCCAGGTAAACCGACTCCATCTCACCAGCAAGCCGGTCCTGAAATCTCTGCTTTAGCAGTTCAGCGATTTCAGGCATTTAGACCACCGTGCCCGCGGTCAGCGTGCCTGTGCCCTGCAGGCTGAACGATTGAGAAATAATTGCTTCCTCTGCGATGGCTTTGGAAACGCCGGTGATAATCGCTGTGCCGGTGTATTTGGTATCGCCCGATGTATTGCCTTCAGGCAGGAAAATGACCGTGACCTCTGCGCCGGCGGTCATTGCGCCTTGGCCGGTGGTATCGGTCTCATCCCAGTGGCACTCGATTGAGGCGGTCCAGGAGGTTTTACCAGCCTTGAAACTTGAAGCAGTGGAATTGAGGTTGGAATCCTCAATAGTGTTAGCGCTTTCCTCGATGGAAAATGTTTTCAGTTCGGCAATCGTGTTGCCTCCGATGGTGACGACGCCATCGACGCCCGTATGGTTAGCCATTTGCGTTTACCTCGTCTTTTTTAGGTTTAGGGGAAGTTGGTTTTTCGGTCCAGCCTCGGGCCTTCGCGTTCTCGATTTGCGATGGGTGCACGTCGACCGGCTCTTTTGAGTTTTTGTGATACATCAGCATGGTGGTTTACTCATAGATGATTAAAAAATCCGCAATTCGAGCGGTCCGCTGGGTGTCCTGATCCCAGGATTGATCAAAAATATTCAACAGCTTTGAATCCAGAATCGTGATATCGGAAACCGCCCCCTGGAATCGCTGAAGGGCGGTTTTTATGGCGTCCGACAACTGAATCGAGTCGGCTTTGCTGTCCGCAATCAAGGTGAATTGCACCCGGCTTTGAAACTTCCCTGTGTCGGCATTCAGGGCAGAATAAGGAACCGTCGAGATTAATTGATAAACGATGGCCGGATGCGCCATATTATCGGGCAGTACATCAGCCACGATGCGATCACCGACCAGAATGGTAACCGCGGCCACCGCGTTTAAACGTGCGACAACACCGCTTTCAATTCCCATTATTTAAACCCTGCTTTTTTCGCTTGTGTTTTGGTTTTGTAACCTGCAGCAAATCGCCTGATGGCTTCCCGGAGGGTTGAGCCCATCGTCCGAACGACTTCTTGTTTCTGTGAATCCAGCGCCGTTCGCATGAATGGTGTTGCCGGCCTGTGCCGGTTCTCGGTGCCGAACTCGATGAAAGGCGCATACCAGGCATCCATACCGCTTGCCTGCCAGCGTTTACCGGCTCGGGTTACTACGGAATAAACCGCATCACCGTGCCTTCGTGAACGCTTGACCACTCGGATAGATTTTTTCAGGGTGCCGCTGTCAATAGGGACGTTCAATTTTGCTTCTTTCTGGACAACCTTTGCACCCTCCCTGACCGCTTCCTGTGCGCCCCGCTTTCTCATTTCGAGGGTTAAACTGTCCAGAGCTTTTGATAATGATTTAACACCCCTTATTTTATAGCTGTTCACGACAATATAGCCTCATTTCCCGCTTGCGGGTCGTCGGGTCGAATACTGATAAAATGTCGTAATATGCCCCACCATTATTGATGCGCATCTTCGTGGTGATGCCGTCAATCCAACGCATTGTGATAACATGGGTCAATTCCGAATTAACCTCGCGAGCTTTGAAAAACTCATTTCCAGATTGCGGTCGAACCTCAGCCCAAACGGTTGCGTATGTTGACCAGATGTCGGTTGTGTCGCCAACCGAATCCACAGATCGAGCAACTGACTCGATGATGATCTTTGTATTTAATCGGCCCGCTCTCACAACTTGATATTCCTGTGCGGGAATAACAGGCTTTTGGCGCTGTCCGGGATCTCAGCTACCTGGCCGAACACAACATTTTCCCGATTGACATCACATGCCCCGATCCAGAGCAGAATGGCAAGTTTGATATCGTCACGGATATCTGCGACAGCAGCTTCGCCACACACATAGGTAATTGTCACCGCGTCGAACTGATCACGGGTACTAGGCCAATCGTTACCATATGACGGTTTCAGACGGCCTGATCGGTCGAACTGGTAATCGGTGAACGTCTGCGGGTTGCCGTCTGTGTCAGTGTAAGCAATGCTCGAGATCGACGCCACCGGCGACATAGGTAAATTAACTTCGCTGGTAAACCCGTCGAGCTTCAACTGCCAGGTCGACGTGAATAGCGTCTTACCCAGGAATGTTTCGACTTTTTCCCGAATCGCCGAAATGAACAGATTCAACGCAGTGTCGTTATCGGTGCCGGTAATCCGTAAATGGTCCTTGACCTCGGTCAGAGTAACCGGCTCCAGGATAGGGTCAACGGCGCGGGTCAGGTTCATTTCTTCTTAGCCGCTTTCTTGACTACTCGAACCGCCTCTGCATAACCTTCTTTTATGCAATTCTTTTCTGCCTCATCTGGAAGTGAAACAGTTTCACCAGCCGCGAGATTAAAGGGCTCACCTTGTTTATCGAAACCGCCCATTGGGATTAATAATTTGATCATTGTCTTTCCTCAAAAAAGATGGCGGAGCCGAAGCCCCGCCATTTTTAGGTTATACCGCTGCCTGGGTCAGATTTTTAACTGCATTGGTGTCAATCAAGTCACCGTCCAAACGCTCAAATCCACGATAACCAATCTGACCATTAGCCGCATACAGCTCATTAAGAATCTGCATTTGGCGCGGACCGCGCTCGGTAACGTAGTAGTAAGACAGATCACCAAAGGACACAGTGTCGTTATTAACAGCGATAGCGGGCATTGCATCGCTGGCAATAACCGGCTTGCCTAACAGCATGTCTGGCTGACCAGCCGCCAAGCCTGGTTGCCACAGATATTGATTGTTTGAATCCTTCAGCTTGCGGATAGTCGCAAGGGTTGAATCATTCAAAACAAACGCGGCATTTCTGCGGTAAGGGCGTGACAAAGAGTGATACAAGTCTATCAACTCATCAGCAGTGATGGCAGTCCCGCTGGCGGTGGTTTTACCAGTAGTGGCCGCAGTATTGAAGCCATTGGGCTGGCCAGAGTTAGTACCTGCCACAAACGCGGTTTCCTCTGCGTTGGCAAACCGTTTTGCAAAGTTGCGTGCCAGATAGCCCATCAGGTCAAAGATGGAATCCATTACGAGTTCTTCAGATACCTTGATGATGGTGGACAACTTGTGAGCCGACAGAGTTGACTTACCGAAAGCAGCGTCAGATTCGGTATAAGCCGCCTCCTCAGCCGTCCAGGTCGCAGAGCCAAGGGTGGACTCAATCGGAATATCCCGGTCCGCGCTGGTCTGGATAACGGTCACATAATTGCGGAACTCGTTGTGATCCTGCAGGTACTCAACCAGTTGGGAATCCAGATCAGTAGGAACGATATTACCACCCTCTGAAGCAGTCCCCACCTGCAGAGCATTCATGAAGTCAGGGCCAATGTTGTTCTTACCGACGCGCATGGCTTTTTCAAAAGCCGCTTTGTATTCTGCCGAGGCAACACCAGTAGCGTTGTTTTCAGGCTTAATACCAGTATTTGCGATCTTGTCAGCAATACCGCCAAGCTCTTTATCCAGGCTGTTCTGTTTCTCAACCCGACCGATCTGGTCTTTCAGGCTGGACTGGTCCGCATCCATCGCGTTGTATTTCTGCTCGATTTCATCCGTCCATTTGTCGCCCGGATGGTCATCGATCAGATTCTTCATTTGGTCAACAATTTGACCGCGCTTCTGGCGAAGCTCGTTTAAAATATTCATTGTGATTTTCTCCACTAAAAGATTGGATGCCTTGTTACAGGCACAAAAAACCGCGACTGGCACGGCTTGATTTGGGTTTAAGGCATCCGCCTTAACAGGTTTCCACCTGGGTTTCCAGATAACGCAAACGCGCTGCGTTATTCGGATATTCTTTTTTCGGCTCTTGTGGTTCTTGATCCTCAATTTCCGGTGTCTTGTTGATCCACTGCTTTGCCTGCAACTTGTTCAGTGTCGCGTTGTGTTCTTCATCTTTGACCGCGAATCCGAACTCGGCCGCCTGGTCAGCATCGAGCCAGGTTTCTTCTGTCATCATGTTTGAGATTTCTTCATCTTCCATGCCGGTTTTGTCCTTGTAGACATTGACAATGGTCTGCTTGATCTGGTCGAGGGTTTCGGCGGTCTTTAACAGTTCGTCGCTGTTGCCGATGGCGATGGTCCAAGGGTCGTGAATCATCAGCATTGCGTTCAATGGCATCAGGACTTTATCACCAGCCATTGCGATGATAGAGGCCGCACTCGCTGCGATACCATCAACAAAAACAGTGACCTCGCCTTTGTCATAACCTTTTATCAGGTTGTAAATGGCGTGACCCTGGAAAACATCGCCGCCGTAGGAATTGACCCGAATAGTCAGATCGCCATCGAAGTCGGCAAGTTGTGCTTGAACTGACTTTGCGGTTACACCTTCACCGAACCAGTCTTCCCCGATATCTTCATAAATCATTAGCTCTGGCATAGTAAAGCCCTCATTTCCTCCGCAGCATTTGCGGATATGGTTAAAATCATGTCGTCTGTGACACCTTTTTCGATATCAGCCAGGCGGTTTTGGCCGTACTCAAGCAAATCACTGGCATTGACCGCAAGCAAGTCAGCCGCCTTGTTAAGGTGCCGCTTGTAAAAATCAACGAAATGCCGCGGGTCTTTGTCTTTATCCCGCTTCAAGGCGCGAACTTCTCGCTCGACCAGCTCATTAATCACCGCTGTTTGCATGTTGTTCAACTGCGCCTCGCGTTCTTCAGTGGTCGCCATGTTCAGAGGTGAGCGATAATCGTCTAGCCCTTCGACTCGGTTCATGTCCTCCCACTCCCTAGCCTCGTTGCCGCTCAACCAGCCGCCGTTAATGGCTTTTTCGTATGACTCAAACCGCGCCTTGATATCCCCGCGCAGCAGGGCGTTGACGGAATGCTTCGCGAAATAGCGTTCGCGCTCTTCCGGTGTCAGTAAATCCCGATAAATTGATGACTCAATCCGAACTAGCCAGGGCGTTAGGGTGTCGCGCACAAACTCGATAGACTGATGTTCAATGTTTGAGAATGTCGCCTTGTCCAGTTCGTTAAGCATGTGCAACGGCACACGATAAAAGCGGGCAATATCGGCAATCTGTAATTTCCGGGATTCGATGAACTGCGAGTCCTCGTTATTCATGCCGATGTTTTTGCTTTGCAGCCCGCCTTCAAGGATCATCGGTTTGTGAGCGTTGCTTGAGCCCTGGTGTTCCGCGATCTGTTTCTTTAACCTTTCGTATGCCTCGTCACTGAGAGCGGTCGGTATCTCAAACACCTTGTCGGTCTGTGTGCCATTACGGAAAAGCGTTGCCCCGTGTTCTTCCAACGCCAGAGCCAGGCCGATGGATTCTCGACCCTGCGTGATCGGGCTTAGACCAGTTACCCCGTTCGAACCCAACCCGGCAATTCGCCAAATCTCAGACTGGCTGAAAATCCGATTTGCGCCGGACTCCTGGTAATCAAACACCAGACGCCCGCGATCGTCTTTGTCGATATTCATGTGCTGCGGGTATAACGGGATAATCTCGCCAATTACCCCGCGATTAGACATTGCCTTTTGAGCGTAGAAATTACCGCGCAGCAACAAGCTTGACGCCTTGAATTCGCGCATCTCGAAGCCTGTCTGTATCCCGTTAGGCAGCATGAATAGATTATTCAAGGGATGGTCGGCCAGCTGACGCCCGTCATCGGTGCGTTCGTAAATCTTGAGCGGTAGCGATGCAATCGCCTCAGCAATGATGCGCACACAACCGTAAACAGCAGATACCTTGAGTGCCGTGTTGACGGTCACGTTCTGCCCCGACCCGGTAGAGACCACCAGGCCCGCCTGCCGCCACCACTCGGGCTCTTTCAGGGTCGCATTCTCGACTCTACGTTTTAACCAGTTATCAAGCCATTTCACAATGTTCTAAGCCCTCGGGATTCGTAGGGGTTCGGGTCTGTTTCGTCATAAGCGATTGCCCGGCCTATAGCCATGATCAAAGCGACCACGCCGTCAATCTTATTCTCGGGTTTTTGCTTTCTCGGGTAGATATTGTCTTTCGCGTCGGTCTTGGCGACGACATTGGACATCATCCAGGTTAGTACCGGGTTTCCGTCATAATGAAATCGGCCCGAGGTTATCGCCGCCTCAAGTTCGTACATGGCCGGCGACATATTCGCGACGGTGTTTCGGAACTCGATAATATTTGCGCCCTCAGCCTGAAGCCCCTGGGCTAATTGCGTAGCCCGCCAGGGGTCATAAGTGATTTCCTTGGCGTTGTATTCGTTGAGATCGTTCTTGATATCACTCTGGATCTCGTTGAAATCAATCTCGTTGCCATCTGTGGCTGTCAGCCAGCCCTCATTGATCCATTTACGGTAGTGGCTATTCCTAGTCTCGAACGCGGTCTCTTCAGGGATATAGAACCGACAAAACGCGGTGTAATGCGTCTTGCCTTTTATTTCCTCGATGAACACCTTCAGAATCGCAGTGATATCAATCCGAGACGCCAAGTCGACGGGTACAATACAATCCTTACCATTGAAATCTTCAGCCTTCAGCGTTACATCCGCGCAGTTGTTGAAAGATTCCATATTCATCCAGGCGGTGTGCGCCCCAACCCATTCGTTCAAGTGCTTGCGTTTGAAAGCGTTTTGCTTCGATGCGTTGCGGATAGCCTCGCGCTGTTGCGCCTCGAGAAATTCCCGACTTACCGAAACATCAATATTAGGGTTCGCTTTCTCCAGGATTGCCGGGGCAGTCCAATCGTCACCCTCATCAATGCCATACATCAGGGTGAAAATACGTTCGTCAGCAAACACCCCGTCGAGGAGTTTCTTGCATTCCGACTCCATGTCGTAGCATGGGCCCGATATGTTGCTGCCGGCGGTTGTGATCATCAGCAACAAAGGTTGCTCCCGAGCCCCCATTCCGGTTTCCATTGTCTCGACCATATCATCGGTATCGTGTTCGTGATACTCGTCGATAATCGCGCAGGATGGGCTAGACCCGTCCCCAGGCTTTCCTATCATGGGCTCGAACTTCGAGCCGTTTTCAAGGATAGTGAGCGATTTTGCGTTCACGCTCATGCCGAAATGCTCGGTCAGGTCTGGGGTGCGCATAGCCATTAACCTGGCTGGCCCGAAAACCTCCCAGGCTTGTTTTTCGGTAGTGGCACCCGAGTAAACCTCTGCACCGAACTCGCCATCTTTCGCTAACATATAATGGCCGATGCCGGCTCCCTTGATCGATTTGCCGTTTTTCCTCGGTATCTTGAGATAGGCTTTTCGGAATCGCCGCAGTCCGAGTTCGTCAACCCATCCGAACAGGTTGCAGATGATGAACTTCTGCCACCCATTAAGGACTAGATTTTGTTTCCTAGCGGCCCATTTGCCCTTGGTGTGGGGCAGTTGCTCAATGAACCGGCAGGCTTTCTCTGCCTTGTCCACGTCGAAAACGTAACCGTCTAGGTGCTGCAGGTCATCAATGAACCGCTGGCACGCTTGCCTTTCTTGCTTACACGCTAATCGATGGCCCGTAACAACGTCATACGCATACGACAGTGCGCCCCGGCTGTGTGGGTAGTCTTTGAAATGGTTCAACATTAATCATCATCGAAGCGGTTTTTCTCTCTACCTTTTGGGACAGAGATTTTCGCCCGGTCAGCCGGCGTCATGCCGAACTTGCCAAGCAATGCCTCTAACCTGGTCAACTTCGCCGCGCTGAACTCTAGTGGGTTTGTTCTGAACTCATCCATTAACACACACGCCAATTCAACCGCCCAGGCATCACAATCGCCTAAGACGCCATCAGGGACGATTTTCTGAAGTTCCCGCCAGCATTTCTTTTGCCCCGCGGTCAATCTGGGCGGTGGTCGACCAAGCGGCTTTTTCGGTTCGGGTTCGTTCTCACGCTTCCGCATCCGATCCGGGTTCTTCTTCCCCGTACCTTTCAGGATGTGGACGTTTTTCGGTAACGCTGGTCTGCCCATTTATCAGGAATCCCGAATGTTATTTTGTGGAAGTAAAAATTTAAC
>JAAUXZ010020144.1_pt1 | contig 12495 bp, 12 predicted proteins | sample 7278131 | NCBI WGS metagenome assembly JAAUXZ01 (sample SAMN14350119, study PRJNA611818) | marine sediment metagenome | isolation source: surface marine sediment (3m) | place: French Polynesia: Moorea | collected 2018-08
GACCGAGCCAGATACGCCGGTCGGAGAACTCTCGAACCTCGTTCCGGACCTCAGCCGCCTCCAGGCGGCATCGGATGCGGTGATCGCAGCCGCCACCCGGCCCCTTCCCGAGCCGCTCCCGTTCATCCCATCGGGTGCTCTGGACGACCTCCAGCCGTCACGCGACACGATGGCGCGGCTCGGAGCAGATGCGTCCGCAATCGCCGACCAACTCGGCGACGGAATCAGCTATCGGTCACTCGTGGCGGCGTTCCTCGATGTGGGCGAGCTCCCCGCGGCCGCCGAAACGCTCGACATCTCGTCGATCCAGGAACGGCTGGCGACGGCCCTCGCCGATGCCACCGGTACCCTCGCCCAATTGCCGGGCAACGACGTCTTCGCGGAACACCGGGCAGCGCTGACGGACGCCGTTGAGATCTACACCGCGTGGGAGACCAACTACATCGCCGCGCTCCGTGCACAAGACGACGCCGTCGCCCTGCAACTGATTGCCCAACACGAGGACCTTCTCACCTCGCTCGACACCGCACTCGTGCCTGCGTTGGCAGCCTTGCGAAGCCAGATCGACGAACGGATCCTGACACTTGACCGAGAGCTCGTCGACGCGATCGAGGAACTCCCGAACTGACCTCAGGTGTCTTGCTCGAGTGCGGCCATCTCCCGCTCGAAGTCCTGAGCGCCCTGGAACTCCTTGTAGACGGATGCGAAGCGGAGGTAGGCCACCTCGTCGGCGTCTCGGAGCCCGGCGAGCACCTCACGGCCAATGGCATCGGCCTCGACCTGCGGCCCGTCTTCGGCGGCCATCGCATCGACGCGAGACAGGATCTTGGCAATCGTGTCCGGCGGCACGGGGCGGTCCGCCAACGCACTCTCGACTCCCCGACGGATCTTCGCGGGGTCGAAGTCCTCGATCGATCCATCCCGCTTGCGCACGGTGATCGTCACGGCGTACCGCTCGTAGGTCGTGAAACGGTGGCCGCACGCCGCACACTCGCGGCGTCGCCGGATCGTCGCACCGGCGTCCGACGGGCGGCTGTCAACGACCCGGGTGTCTTCGGTGGAGCACAACGGACAGCGCATCGCCTTGGAGGGTACCGCATGCTCGGACCTGTCGGCTCTGCCTGGTTCGACGTCGGCGACAGCGTGGCCCGCCTCGTGCACTCGATCAGCAGCGCCGTTCGGCATCCCGGTTTGGCGTGCCGATCAGGTGCCCGGGACCACCAAGACTTGACCGGGCACGATCAAACTCGATGGGAGATCGTTGAGCTGCTTGATCTCGACCACGGTTGCCCGTACGTCTTCACCCTCGCTGCTCACCGCTTCTGCGATGTCCCAGAGTGTGTCGCCCGATTGGACCGTGTAGAGCACGGCCGGTTCTGCACCGCTCGCCGACCCGGTGGAGAGCAGGAGGAGGGCCACGACGACGACGATCGTGGAGATGATGACCAACACTCGTGTCTGGGCAGTGGTCTGTCGAGACATCCTGGCCGCTCCTCCTGCTTCCTACCTACCGTGTAGATGACCCGGCGGTGCCGGATCCACTGTGCATCGGGGGCGTTTCCCGATGACACGAACACCGTATCGAGGGGCTGTGACAGAAACCGATGCTGTTGGAGTGGTCTGTCGCTCGGGTGGGAGATGCCACTCGAACAGGTGTTCGTGTCGCGCCACTGTAAGGGAACAGATGTTCGATTGTCAAGTCGAACATATGTTTGGTTTCTCGCGAAATTCGGGCTACCCTGTGCGCAGCAAGCACGAAGGGGCACCCATGAACGAGCGCTCGGGCGCCGAACGGGCCGAACTGACCGGACGTCAACGCCAGATTCTCGACTACATCCTCCGCACGGTTCACGATCGGGGCTATCCGCCCTCAGTTCGTGAAATCGGCGAGGCCGTTGGGTTGAACTCGCCATCGACCGTGCACTCCCACCTCTCCGCACTCACCAAGGCGGGCTACCTACGACGGGATCCGAGCAAGCCTCGAGCCATCGAAGTCCTCGATGACGGACACGACGAACGCTCTCTCGTCCGAGCTCCGGTCCGCGACGTACCGCTCGTCGGTCGGATCGCCGCCGGGTCGCCGATCCTCGCCGATCAAGACATCGAGGAGATCTACCCCCTCCCCACCGAACTCGTCGGCAACGAACCGGTCTTCATGCTGCGAGTTCGGGGCGACTCGATGGTCGACGCCGGCATCTTCGACAGCGACTACGTGGTCGTGAAACGGCAGCCGGACGCTCGTGATGGCCAGATGGTGGCCGCCCTCGTCGATGGCGAGGAAGCCACCGTGAAGCGTATCCAGCGGATGGACAACCGGGTCATCCTCAAGGCGGAGAACCCCGACTACCCGCCCATGGTGTTCAGCGAGGGCGTCGAGATCCTCGGTGTGGTCGTCGCCGTGCTTCGCCGAGTCGACTAGCGGACCGGAATCCCCGGCGAATCCGTGCCGATGCTCGGGTTTCGGCCGAAAGGGATTCCATGACCCACGACGAAGTCCAGTCAGCCCTCGACGCAACCGAACGTGCGCTCGATGCAGAGGGACCCGTTGATCTTCGATCCACGGGCTTCTGGCGGGCGGTGGGTGCGATCAAGCGTGACAGTGATCACGTCGAAGCCTTCGCCGACCGCGTGGGCCGGCTCGATCGGGCGCTCTTCGAACGGTGGGCGTCGTTCACGATTCCATTTGGTCTGGGCACGACACTCGCTGTCGCCGGCACCGTCGTCGGCCTGGTCGTCATCGCGGCCGCCTACTACGTCGACGACCCGTGGAACGGACTGCTCCTGCTCGCAGGGTTGGGAATCGTGCTGGTCCCCACGCACGGCCTCGGGCACCTCGTCGCCGGGGCCCGGTCCGGGATGCGATTCACCCACTGGTTCGTCGGCACGATGCGCCGGCCGCAACCGGGGGTCAAGATCGACTACGCCACCTACTTGCGGACGCCGGCGATGGCCAGGGCGTGGATGCACGCCTCTGGTGCGCTCGTCACCAAGGCGATCCCGTTCGTGCTGCTCGGAGCCGCCTGGGGCATGGAGGCCCCGGGCTGGGCCTGGGCCGTGCTCCTCGTCGTCGGCATCGGCCAAGTAGCCACCGACGTTCTGTGGTCGACCAAAAGCTCCGACTGGAAGAAGTTCGCTCGCGAACGCCGGTACGCCTGAGCCGGCGTCACACCCGACCTTCGTACACCACATTCGCCGGTCCGACCATCCAGGCCTGGGCACCTTCCAACTCGATCGTGAGTGACCCGCCGGGCACTCTGACGGTGCACGGGGCCTCGACCTCGCGGTATTGAATCGCTGCGTATGCCGCCGCAGTCGCCCCCGTCCCCGACGCCATGGTTTCCCCGACGCCGCGTTCCCAGATGCGTGCTCGGATGCTCGCCAAGCCCTCGACCGTGGCGAACTCGACGTTCGCTCTGTCCGGGAAGAACTCGTCATGCTCGATTTGCGGCCCGATGACAGCGAGGTCGACGGTCTCCGGATCATCGACGAACACCACGCCATGTGGATTGCCGACGCTGATCGGGTGCACCACGTGACCGGCGATCTCGGTCGGTCCAGCCGTGACCTCGGGCTTACCAACCAGCGCACGGACGGAACCGTCGTCGAGCACGGTCGCCGGCATCGGACCGACCGCAGTGTCGACGATCAGCGACGAACCCTCGACCCAGCCACGCAGCACCGCAAGCCGAGCCAGACACCGCAATCCGTTCCCACACATCTCGGCTTCGCCACCGTCGGCGTTCCAGTAGCGCATGCGGATCCGTGATCGATCGACCCGAGATACCTCGAGGACGCCGTCGCCTCCGATCCCGAACCGACGGTCACACAACTGCTGGATCGATGCAACGTCGAGGTCGACCGGGCCGGCCACGACGATGAAGTCGTTGCCGAGGCCTTCCATCTTCACGAAGTCCATGCGTCATCCTCGATCGCGGCAAAGGCGGTGCGCACCCGCTGGTGGACATCATCGTGCCACGGCAGCCAGCGTATTCGCGGATCCCGGCGGAAGAATGTGCGCTGGCGTTTCGCCAATGCGAGTGTCGCCTGGATCGCTCGACGCCGGCCTTCGGCCACGTCGTATTCGCCCGAGACGACGCCGAGGAGCTCCTTGTAGCCGACTGCCTGACGTGCGGTCGACCCGAGAATCGGGGCGAGCTCGGTGACTTCGTTCACGAGCCCGCCGGCCAACATGGCATCGAAACGAGCCGTGACCCGTGCCCCGAGTCGGTCGCCCGGATCAAGGCCGATCGCACGGAATGGGATCAGCGGTTCGTAGCTCCGGATTGCGCGAGCGTCGTCGTGCTCGGCTCGTTGCGAAGGGGTCATGCCCGTGAGCCGCAGGATCTCGACGGCTCGCAGCACTCGACGCGGGTTGGCGAGGTCGACGTACTGACCTGCTTCGGGATCGGCGAGGAGCAGCTCGCCGATCAACAGGGCGTCGTCCGTGGCCTCGAGCTCCGCCCGCAGGGCAACGTCCGTCGGGGGAAAGTCGAGGGGGTCGACGAGCGCCCGAAAGTGAAGACCGGACCCGCCGACAATGACCGGCGGAACGCCGCGCGCCTCGAGTTCTCCGATCACGGCGCGTCCGGCGGCTTGGAACTCGGCAACGCTGTAGGCCTCATCGGGGTCAGCGACGTCGATCAAGTGATGCGGGATCCGGGCCGCGGTCTCGGCATCGACCTTGGCCGTACCGAGGTCCATGCCGCGGTAGATCTGCATCGAATCAACGCTGAGGATCTCCCCGCCGTATCGATCGGCCAGGGCGACGGCCACATCGGTCTTGCCGGCCGCGGTCGGCCCGAGCACGGCAATGCAGGTCAGACAAGGCTCCCGATCAAATGGTGAGGTGCCGCCCGCACGATCTCCGCGTCGAAGAAGGTTCCCGGCTCCCAGGACCCGGGAACGTGGACGAGCTTGTTCCCGCGAGTACGACCGGTGATCAGCGACGGATCACGTTTTGATGGGCCCTCCACCATGATCTCGTAGCGCTGCCCGACCATCTCCTGGTTGCGTTCGAGAGTGATGCGGTTCTGGAGCTCGACCAGGCGATCGAATCGCTCCTGGATCACCTCCGCCGGGACCCGGTCCCCCATCTCCGCTGCGGGGGTACCCGGCCGCGGCGAGAACTGGAACATGAATGCGCTGTCGAACCGGGACTCCTCGACGACGTCGAGCGTCGCCTGGAAGTCCTGTTCGGTTTCTCCCGGAAAGCCGACGATGACGTCGGTGGAGACCGCGAGATCCGGAATGATGGATCGTGCCATGGCGAGCTTCTCGAGGAAGCGCTCCCCGTTGTAGCCCCGATGCATCGCCGAGAGGATCCTGGCGCTGCCGGACTGGAGCGGAAGGTGAAGCTGTTCGCAGACCGCCGGTGTCTCAGCCATCGCAATCGCCACGTCCTCGCGGAGGTCCTTGGGGTGTGGGCTCGTATAGCGAATGCGGCGGATCCCTTCGACCTCGCCGACTCTGCGCAACAGGTCGGCGAAGAGTGGCTTGCGCCCGTTCAAGTCGAGGTCGCGGCCGTAGGAGTTCACGTTCTGGCCGAGAAGAGTCACCTCGGCCACGCCGTCGGCTACGAGACGCCGAACCTCGTCGATCACGTCTCCGGGCCGACGGCTGATCTCGGCGCCGCGGACGATGGGGACGATGCAGAAGGTACAGGAGTTGTTGCAGCCGATCGTGATGGTCACCCATGCCGAGTGTTCCGATTCTCGATGGCTCGGCAACGTCGACGGGATGTCTTCGATGGACGCCGTCTCTTCCCAGATCTCGGTGACCGGACCCCATTCTTCGGCATGATCGAGAAGCTCGAGCACGCGGTGGGTGTTGTGCGTGCCGAACACCACGTCGACCCATTCCGCCCGTTCTTGGATCGTGCCCCGGTCCTTCTGTGCCATACATCCCCCGACCATGATCTGCATGTCGGGTCGCTGCTGTTTGGCTCGTTTCAGTGCACCGAGGTAGCCGTACAGACGCTGGTCGGCATTCTCCCGGATCGTGCACGTGTTGAGGACGTCGACATCGGCGTCCTCGGGCCGCTCGGCGGCGACCATGCCGTCCGAGGCCAGGAGTCCAGCGATGCGTTCGGAGTCGTGGTCGTTCATCTGACAGCCATACGTACGCACGAAGAAGCTCCGGCCCGTGCGACTCGGCGCACGCTCCGGCTTGCGCTTCGGCATCCCGAGCAGGATCGTCTCAGTCATGGTCCTTCGGTGGTTGCGGCGCGCCACACGGGTTCACCCCGGGCTTGCGGTGCTGAGATTCTATCGAACCCCGAGCGGCGGGCCGACCTCGCCAGCCCGGTGACTACCGGGCGTAGTCCGTTGCCCGGTATTCGCGGATCACGGTCACCTCGATCTGGCCGGGGTATTGCAGGTCCTCCTCGAGGCGCTTGGCGATGTTGCGTGCGAGTTCGGTCGACCCGAGATCATCGATCTCTCCCGGATCCACCACGACACGTACCTCGCGGCCTGCCTGCATGGCGAAGACCCGCTCGACGCCGGGAAAGGCTCCTGCCATCTCCTCGAGCCGCTCGAGCCTCCGCACGTAGGACTCGAGGGCCTCCCGGCGTGCTCCGGGCCGCGCTGCGGAAACGGCGTCCGCCGCCTGGACGAGGATGGCCGTGAGGGTTCGCGGCTCGACCTCGTTGTGGTGCGCCTCGATGGCGTGCACGATGGCCGGATCCTCACCGAATCTCCGGGCGATCTCCGCTCCGATCAAGGCGTGTGAGCCCCCAACTTCGTGGCTCACCGCCTTGCCGATGTCGTGGAGGAAGGCAGCTCGTTTCGCCTCTGCTGCGTCGATCCCCAGCTCGCTGGCGAGCATTCCGGCGATGTGGCCAGATTCGACGAGGTGCTCGAGCACGTTCTGCCCGTAGGAGGTGCGGTATTTGAGCCGGCCCGTCAGGCTGATCAGCTCAGGGTGCATACGGGTGAGACCGATTTCGAGCATCGCCCACTCCCCGGCGTCACGAATGGATTGCTCGACCTCATCCTTGGCCTTCTCGTGGGCTTCCTCGATCGATGCCGGGTGGATGCGCCCGTCTTCGACGAGGCGTTCCAACGTGATCCGCGCGACTTCGCGCCGCACCGGGTCGAACGTCGAGACGGAGACGGCTTCCGGCGTGTCGTCGACGATCAGGTTCACACCGGTGACCGCTTCGAAGGCACGGATATTGCGGCCATCTCGGCCGATGATCCGCCCCTTCATGTCGTCGGAGGGCAACGGGACGACCGATACGGTCGTCGTCGAGACGACCTCGGCGGCGAGGCGTTGCACGGTCGTTGCCAGGATTCGCCGTGATCGACGTTCGGCTTCCTCGCGTGCCCGCATCTCGAGGTCACGCACGAGCACCATGGCATCGCGCCGCGCTTCGTCTTCGACCTTGCGGAGGAGTTCCTCCTTCGCCGCTTTCGCATCGAACCCTGCGACACGCTCGAGCGTCGCCCGCGCTTCCTCGCGCATAGACTCGAGCTCAGTGCTGCGGTCGCCGATGGTCCGTTCTTTGTCGAGGAGCATGTCCTCACGCTGCGCGAGGTTGCTGGCTCGTTGCTCGAGCGTCGCCTCACGCTGGACCATACGCTCTTCGAGGTGCGTGACCTCGAGGCGACGGTGTTCGAGCGACGCGTCCTCACGTTCGCGATACGCCTCAGCGAGGCTGCGGGCGTCCTCTTCGGCCCTGGCGAGGGTTCGTTGGGCGTCGAGACGCGCCGAGGCAAGGACCTCCTCAGCCGATGCGGACGCTTCTCGAGTCCTCCGCCGGTGCATTTCCCTGCCTGCAAAGAACCCGACGGTCCCTACCAGCGCGGCGATGATCGTGGAGATCGCCCACTGTTCCATTCCGGCCCCCGTTCTCGGAGCCACTCAACGCAAACGTGCCGAACCCTGACGGGTCCGGCACACACACGGAGCACACGTTGATCAAGACGGCGTATCAGCCGAGGATCCTGCCCCTTTCTCGATCGTGATGTGCGAGGTGCATTGGTCGAGTTTCTTCCGTTGGTGTTTCAATTTCGTGTGTGTGTCGTCACCCGATGGTACCCCACGTTGGTCCAGAACGACACCGATTCTCGACCCTTTTTGGCTTTCGCGACCTCGTTTCGCCACGAACGCCGAAGACCCGCCACATGGCGGGTCTTCGGCCGATGATCGTCGCAGCGTCCGTCAGTCGTCGCCGTCTGCGGCCGCCTCGATGTTCTCTGGTGCCGAGTCGGCGTCCTCGTCATCCTGGATCACTCCGACGGCACGGAGCACCCGATCCTGCAGCTGAACTGCGATCTCAGGATTCTCTCGAATGAAGAGCTTGGCCTTCTCTCGACCTTGACCCAGTTGGTCGCCGTCGAAGGTGTACCAGGCCCCGGATTTGCGCACGATGCCGTGTTCAACGGCGACATCGAGGAGGCTGCCTTCACGCGAGATTCCCTCACCGAACATGATGTCGAACTCAGCGAGACGGAACGGCGGGGCCACCTTGTTCTTCACGATCTTGGCGCGAACGCGGTTCCCGACGTTGTCGGTCCCCTGCTTGATCGCCTCGATGCGACGCACGTCGATCCGGACGCTCGAGTAGAACTTGAGGGCTCGGCCGCCTGGCGTGGTCTCCGGCGAGCCGAACATGACACCGATCTTCTCCCGCAGCTGGTTGATGAAGATGGCCGTGGTCTCCGACCGATTGATGGTTCCGGCCAGCTTCCGCAGCGCCTGCGACATCAACCGGGCCTGCAATCCGACGTGCGTGTCGCCCATGTCCCCCTCGAGTTCCGCACGCGGGACGAGAGCGGCGACGGAGTCGACAACGACCACATCGAGTGCACCCGATCGAATCAGCATGTCGGCGATTTCGAGCGCCTGCTCACCGGTGTCCGGCTGCGAAATGTAGAGCTCGTCGATATCGACACCGAGCGCCCGGGCGTAGACCGGGTCGAGGGCGTGCTCGGCATCGATGAACGCCGCAACGCCACCGTTGCGCTGCGCTTCGGCAACGACATGCAGCGCGAGCGTCGTCTTGCCGCTGCTCTCCGGTCCGTAGATCTCGACGATCCGACCACGCGGCACACCGCCGATACCCAACGCCAGGTCCAGCGCAAGAGCGCCAGTGGGGATGGACTTGATCTGCTGAACGTTGCTGTCGTTCAGCTTCATGATGGCGCCCTTGCCGAACTGTCGCTCGATCTGGGACAGCGCCATGTCGAGGCTCTTGTCCTTCTCCACTCGGAGGCTCCCTTCGTTCCTGGCTCGATGCCGGGTGTGCCGTATCTGCCTGATGCTGTGGTGTCACCGTATCGAGTCGGTGTGACAAGTTACAGCGGTGTGATCTGGTGCCACAGCATAGCGAACGTATGTTCGGTGGCAAGGATAGGGGGCGCCGGAGGCGGCCGAGAGGGACAGGTCCGGCGGGATCGACGAGCCCGCCTCAGTCGCCAGTCGCCAGTCGCCAGTCGTCAGTCGCCAGTCGTCAGTCGTCGGTCGTCAGTACTCGCCGGAACGCTGCGGCCATCGTGGCTGCCTCGGCTTCGCTGAGGAGGCCGGTGAATCGCTGTTCGATGCTCCGGACGTGAGTGACCGCGGCTTCGCGAAGCATCCTGCTGCCCGCGGAGGTCAGCGCCGCGTAGACCCCGCGTCCGTCCTCGGTGGCGCGCTCACGAACCACGAGCCCCGCACGTTCCATTCGATCGACGATGCGGGTGCAGTCCGTGCGGGAGAAGAGCGTGGCGTCGGCGAGTTCGTGCATCCGCAGACGCCCGCCCGCTGCGTTGAGTTGCACCAGCACGTCGTACCAATCGAGGCGCAGCCCGTGGGCTTCACGAAGCTCACGATCCATTTCGTGCGTGAGCTCGTGGTGCACCTCGAGGAGGAGCCGCCATGCGTCCATGGCCTGGCGGACGATCACCGGAACCTTCATCGGGGAATGGTATCACGATCGTTACAGTTGCAATCAGATGTCGGTAGCCTGGCGGCACGCAGCAAGGAGTACACCCGTGGCGCACCCCATCAGAGAACTCGTGCAACTCGGATTCCCGTGGACCGGAATCGACCCGTTCATCTTCACGGTGCATCACGTCGACCACTACCCGGCCGGGAATGCCCAGCAGGGTCCGGCCGCATCCCTGGCGGGCCGCCGCATCGGATCGGACTTCTCCTACAAGGACGGGTGGTCGATGTACCACGGCGACACTGTTCCCGGGTTTCCGCAGCATCCCCATCGCGGGTTCGAGACCGTCACCGTCGTGCGTCGTGGCTACGTCGACCACAGTGACTCGCTCGGCGCCACCGCTCGCTATGGCGGAGGCGATGTCCAGTGGCTCACCACGGGCAGCGGCATCATGCACGCCGAGATGTTCCCGCTGATCCACGACGATCGCGACAATCCCCTCGAGCTCTTCCAGATCTGGCTCAACCTGCCGCCCGACTCGAAGATGGTCGACGCCCACTTCTCGATCCTCTGGAGCGAGGACATCCCCACGCTGCAGCCTGCGTCCGGCGTCTCGGTCGACGTGATGGCCGGTACCATCGACGGAGCGACGGCGCCGCCTCCCCCACCCAATTCATGGGGCGCACGCTCCGAGTCGGAGTTGGGAATCTGGCTCCTTCGGCTCGATCCCGGTGCGAGCTGGCAGCTCCCGGCCGCGTCGCCGGAGGTCAATCGAATGCTCCACGTCTTCGACGGCCCCGAGCTCACCGTCGCCGGAACCTCGGTCGGCACCAACGTCGGTGCCCAGCTCGAGGTCGGCTCGCCCGTACCCGTCGAGAACCGCACATCGTTGCCCGTCGAGGCGCTCATCCTCCAAGGCAGGCCGATCGGTGCCCCGGTGTTCCAGATGGGCCCCTTCGTGATGAACACGCCGGAGGAACTGCAACAGGCGTACGACGACTATCGGCGGACGCAGTTCGGCGGATGGCCGTGGTCGACACCGAGCCCGGTGCACGATCGGACCGACGGGCGGTTCGCACTACACGCCGACGGCACCATCGAACACCGCGAGATGCAATCGGTTCGCTGAGCGTCGACGACCTAGACGAGCGCTTCCTGATCTGTGCGCATCGCGCTCCAGATCGCCCAGATGAGCATGCCCAGAGCGATCAGGGACCCGATTCCAGTGAGCCACACGCCGAGGCCAACAGTTGCCGACGCCTGATCGCCCGATTCTGCGATTCGCTGCCGCACATCCATGTAGTCATTCACCAACACGATGGCGGCGTATCCCGCAGCTACAAAGCCCACGAGCGCTGCGGTGAGTTCGCCTCGGTTGCGGGCGAGCAACACGAGACCGCCAACAATCACAGCCGCGACCAACACGGCCGTCGACCACACCTGCAAGCCCGGCATATCGGAATAGTCGGTCACGAGCACGACGGCGGCATGCCCGGCCACGACCAAGCCGACGAAAGCCACTGCGAGTTGCGCCCGTCCGCGGAGGAGCAGCGCGAGCCCGGCGACAAACATGACCCTGGCTGCGGCGAGCGTCAGCTCGCCGTCGGTCGTCTCGGTCCCGGTTGTGGAGAACGTGGCGAAACCGACGTCCACCGAAACCCAGGTCAAGTACGAACCGCGGAATACGAGGATCGCCCCAACGATCACCCCAAGCGGCTTGGCGAGATTGCCCATTCCCCCATGTCCTCCTGTCCGCCCCTCTCGACTTCTCCAGCGTACCCAGACCGACCCGCGAATTCCCAGAGGTTTTGTCATCCGGGAATACTCTCAATGTCGTTACACTTGTAACTACTACAGAACTCACCTACGAAGGACGGTCACCTATGCCCGCCATCTCCGTCGACGATCCGTTGACGCTCCCCCGCATCCCTGCGACCGACCTCACTGCGGCCCCGCGTCGCGTGAAGCAGATCACAACGGCTCCCCAGGGATACGAGGGTGAGGGATTCCCGGTGCGGCGCGCCTTTGCTGGCGTCGACCTCGCCGACCTGGACCCGTTCATCCACCTCGATCAAATGGGCGAGGTGGAGTACGCCCCCGGCGAGCCCAAAGGCACGCCGTGGCACCCCCACCGCGGATTCGAGACGGTCACGTACATGATCGACGGGATCATGGAGCACCAGGACTCCGAGGGTGGCGGTGGCGTCATCAGCAACGGCGACACCCAGTGGATGACCGCAGGGTCGGGCCTCCTGCACATCGAGACTCCACCGGAGCACCTGGTGATGTCCGGCGGCCTGTTCCACGGGTTCCAGCTCTGGGTCAATCTCCCGGCGAAGGACAAGTTCATCGACCCCCGCTACCAGGACCTCGAGGGTGCCGACGTGACACTGCTCACGACGCCGGACGGCGGCACGCTGCTGCGAGTCATCGCAGGCCGCGTTGCGGGTCACGATGGCCCCGGCAGCACCCACACGCCGATGACGATGGTGCACGCAACGCTCAGCCCCGGTGCTCGGCTCGATCTCCCGTGGGATCCGTCCTATAACGCGCTCGTCTACGTCCTCAATGGACACGGGACGCTCGGCTCGGAGGCGACACCGATCCAGTTCGGCCAGCTCGGA
>JAAUXZ010085065.1_pt1 | contig 12491 bp, 11 predicted proteins | sample 7278131 | NCBI WGS metagenome assembly JAAUXZ01 (sample SAMN14350119, study PRJNA611818) | marine sediment metagenome | isolation source: surface marine sediment (3m) | place: French Polynesia: Moorea | collected 2018-08
GAAAACCAGGGCACATAGCCCAGCAGCATCACAATTAAGATCATGGCCGTCACAAAGGGGAGCACATCGCGCGAAATGGACATGATCGGCACCTGGGTCACACCAGATACCACGAAGAGGTTGAGGCCCAAAGGCGGCGTAATAAAACCGATCCCCAACGCGGAAACCATGAAGATGCAGAAGTGCACATCGTTCATGCCGATTTCCTGGGCCAGGGGCAGCAGCAGCGGGGCCAGGATGACGATATTCGGCGTGGTTTCCATCACGCACCCGGCGATCATCAGAATGACCACCATCATGATGATGATCAACTGCGGATTGGTCGTCAGGGAAGTCATATAGTGAACGAAGGCCTGGGGCACCTGGAGGCTGGCCAGGGTCTGGGCCAGCGGCAGGCTCATGGCGATGATCGGAACGATCACTCCGCTGACCTTGGCCGAAGTCTCCAGGATACGGGGGATGTCGCTCAGTTTCAGGGTGCCCTGCTTGAAACCGATGATCATCGTGACCAGGGCCGCCACGGCGGCGCTTTCCGTGGGGGTGAAAATCCCCGAATAGATCCCGCCCAGAATGATCACCGGCACGAGAAGCGCGAAGCGCCCATCGTAGACGGTGCGCAGCCAGTATTTGAAATCAAACCCGGCCTGGCTGTCTTCATAGGCCCGGAAGCGGTTGACGACGGCATTGGCGATCATGATGGACATCAGGATCATCACGCCGGGGATGGCGGCCGCCAAAAACAGGGTGGAAGCACCGATCCCCAGAATAAGTCCGATAATGATGTAGGAAATCGACGGGGGGATCAGGATGCCCGTGCAGGCGCCGGCGGCCACCAGGGCGCAGGCGTAAGGTTTGGGATAGCCTTTGGCCACCAGACGGTCGATGGTGATGCGGCCGATGGCGGCGGCGTCGGCGGCGTCCGATCCACTGATGCAGGCAAAAAACCCGCATCCCAGCACGGTCGATGTCCCCAGTCCCGAGCGGCGGGCGCCCATGGTGGCCTCGGCCACGTCCAGGAGTTTGCCCGACAACCCGGAGCGCACCAAGACGTCTCCCGTCAGGATAAACAGCGGTACGGCAATCAGGGCAAAGGAGTCGATCCCGTCGAAAAGCGCCTCCCCCAGCAGTGTCGGGGGCAGAACCTCCGTCAGCAGGAGCATGGCAAAAGAGCCGAACCCAATCACGACCCATATCCGCACCGCCAGAAGAATCATAACCACCATGAATACCAGGGGCACGAAGAATTGCCAGCCCAAAGCGATATCCTGCTGCTGTTGCATATATTGATACATGTGCGTGCCTCCTAGTCGAAAAGTTTCTTACCCTCGTAGACCGGCCGCCCCGCGCGCAGATCGGCTACATCGCGAACAATAGACTGAATCAGGCGCACAAACATCATGGCGAAGCCGATCGGCACCGCGGCCAGAAACCAGGCCAGGCTGATGCGCAGCCCGTGGGTCACCGAACCGAACTTGACGGAGACCAGAACGCTCTCCAGGGACCACCAGAAGGCGATCACGGCCAGCGCCAGAGTGATCAGGTCGCCGACAATCATGAGGATCGCCCGCGCCCGATTCCCCACAAACGGCAGGATGACGTCGATCCGGATGTGAGCCCGCTCCTTGATAGCCGCCGAGGCGCCGATCCAGGAAACGTAGATAAAAGCGTAACGGGCGATCTCCTCGGCCCAGATGGAGGAGTAGCTCAGGGCGAAGCGACGAAAGACTTCCATGAAGATGACGATCACGATGAGGGCGTAGAGCGGCAGTAGCAGATAGCGTTCACCGTTGGCGTCGATTTTGCGCAAAATCGTTTGAACCTGCATGTTTCACCCCATTTCGACCCGGATGGGTGTGGGCGGTGGGGAGGCGCTTCATGGCGATCTCCCCCCCCGATTTGTTAGGTTCCACAAGGTGCGGTTTGCGGGAGTTAAATCGCCCTCCCGAACCGCCACCGAGGCATTGCCCGGCGGCGGTCGGTGCATTGCGTCAATCAACCACACGCGAAAAAAAGGTCGATTTCAACCCGCGGTCTTCGGACAACCCCCTGTCAGGCCTCGACGTCGTGGACGTAGAATTCGCCCATCGTGTTGGCCGCCTCGAGGAAGCGATCGAAGGTGGCTATGTCGCCCGCCAGCTCTTTCTTGAACTCGTCCCAGGCCGGCAGCTGGGCGCCGGCTTTCGCCACCCACTGGGTCTTCTCTTCGGCGGTCGGCACGTAGAACTGCACACCAGCCCTGGACAGTTCATACATGGAGTAGGCCCGGGCCGCCGGCACCTTGGCCAGATTCTGGCGGAAGGTGATCTCGCTGGCAAATTCGATTTCCTCCTGCACATTTTTGGGCAGGCCGTTGAACCACTCGAGATTGCAGGAGTAGACTTGGCTGTCTGGCACGGCACCGTTGAAGGTCACCCAGTCCAGGACATCTTTGAAACCGAAGACGAAGAGGGCTTCCACGGACGGGTCCAGAGCATCCGCCACACCCTGCTTGATGGCCGAGGACGTCTCCCCCCAGGCCACCGGGGTCGGGTTGGCGCCCAGAAGCTGGTAAAACTGGGCCAGGATCTTGGACCCCGGCACGCGAAACTTGATGCCTTCCATCTGGTCCGGGGTCTTGATGGGGCCGGGTACCCCCTTGCGGGTTGCCACGACCCGGGGGTCGATGACCACGTACCAGAGCACCTTGAAACCCTTGGCTTCAACTTTGGGGTTGACCTCCTTGGCCCAGGTATCCGAGGTGACAAGGTTGACGAACTTCTGGTTCTGGCCGCACCAGTAGGGAATGTTGATCAGGTCCACCACGGGTGCGAAGGGGGCGAAGTTGGAGATGGAATGCTGGGCACCCTGGATCGTACCCGCCTGGACTTTTTGGGCCAGGGCGCTGCCCGCCCCCAGCTGTCCGCCCGGTGCCAGCTTAACGTACACGGCGCCGTTTGTAGCATTCTGAATGTTTTCTTTCATCTCCAGCTGCATGATCGGATAGCTGCGGGAGGCGCCGATTCTATAGGCTGTGGCGATGTTCATGGTGTACTTGGCGGCCTTTTGCCGCATGTTTTCCTCTTTGGCCATCTGGGCGCTGGCTTCCGGGGCCTTTAAAACACCGCTGAAAAGGGCTACGGTCGCCGCGGTAAAGCCGAATTTGGCGCTCAGTTCCAGAAAACGTCGTCGCTCTTCCATTTTCAGACCGGAGTGCTGCTTGTCGTCTTTGCTCATTTCTCCTCCTCCGTTGGTTTGGTGTTGTCCTCTTTTTCAGCCGTTTCACGTTCTAGTGCGGCAACGATAAGAAGGGTGGAAGCTGCCGCCATGAGTAGAAATTCGGCCAGATTACCCATGTGCGGAAGATTCAACTGGTAATGGATGTTGGCCTTTCCGATGAATAGATTGACAAAAAACAGGGCGAACAGCGCTATGCAGGCCATCAGCGGGATTCTCCCCGCTTTACGGGGTTTGTCAGGTTGGACTTTATTTTCCATGGATCGTGTTCCTCCATGCAGGAAAAGGTTCGGCGCGCGACGCGTTGCCACCGGACTGGAGGATGGCGCCGGCCATCGACCCGTGCGGCGAACCAGGGCTGTGGCTGTCAGCGGATAACCTTGTAGATCGCGTTGCAGTCCTCGGCCCCGAGGCCTTCGGCATTGCCCTGCTTGAGATAATCCAGGGCCACTTTCATGGTTTTGGCCTCGTTACCCCAGCTCGCGGCCATTTCGCAGCCCAGGCGAACGTCTTTCAGGGCTAGATCAAGACCGAAACGGCTTTGGAAATCGCCGGCGGCGATCCACGGTCCGCGGACGTCCATCTGGAAGCTGCGCGCGCCGGTATCAGCCAGCAACTCCAGCAGAAAATCGGGGGCGATGCCGGCTTTTTCGCCGATCCGCATGCCTTCCGCCAGTACCGCCAGATTGGTCATACCGATCATGTTGCTGATCAGCTTGAGAGCACAGGCGGCCTCCACGGTTCCCATGTAGTAGACCGGGTTGCCGATGATTTCCAAGGTCGGCTTCATCTTGTCGAAGACCGCTTGTTCACCGCCGGCAAAGATGGGTTCCTCGGCTGTTTCGGCCTGGGCCGGGGTTTTGCCCAAGGGGCATTCCAGGAAATCGATGCCCCTGGCGGAAGCCGCATCCGAAAGCTTGCGGGCCGTGCCAGGATCGATGGTGCTGACATCGATGTAGGTCGCCCCCGGCTTCATAGCCGCCAGCAAGCCCTCTTTGCCCAGCATGACCTTCTCCAGGTGCTGGGGCAGCGGCAGGCTGGTGAAAACCACATCCGCAGCGGCCAATTCCGAGGCATTGCCAGCGGCTTTACCGGTGGTTCCGGCCGCGAGGGTCTTGGCGACTGCTTCCGGGTTTAGATCGAAAACCAAAACCTCCTTGCCGGCGCGGATGAGATTCCGCGCCAGACCGCCCCCCATTTGTCCGACTCCAATGAATCCGTACAACATGACACCTCCTCGTTGGCGAAGGTTGCACCGCCCTCGGGCCCGTTCGGCAATTCGACATCAGTTGTCGAACCAGCGGCCGGTCGGCAGCGGCACCTCCAGAAAATCGTGGAAGACAAAGTAAAATACCGTGACCACGACGATGCTGATGACCGCCGACTGGATCAGGTTCCGTGTCTGGAAGCGATCCTCGTCGGCGAGATAGGTGTTGAAAGCGAAATAGAAGACATAGCTGGATAGAAGAAACCCGACCAGCGGTAAAAAAACGAGATACACGAGCAGAATCGCCACCCCCGTCAAGACATTGTTGCGCTCCGTGGCCGAGACGAAGAATTTGAGGCGCTCGGGCTTTACAAAGCCTTTCACCAGAATCAAGGCGCTGAGGATGCCCATGATGACCAAGACCGCGTCGATGAAGACGATTCCCAACCGGGAGACGTCACGGGTCACGAGAAAGACGAAAAGCGCCAGAGCGGCGGTAAAGCCGCCCACGATCAGATCGGCGTTAAACAGCATTTTCATCCTCCTCGGCAGCGCCGGCATGGGCATCGCCGCCGGTCTGGCGCCGCCTGGCGCGCCAGGCGGCGTAAAAGGGCCACAGAGACGACAAGACACACAGGGCGATCAGCACGAGGCTGATGGGCCTGAAGACCATGTACCGAAAAACGCCGCCGGAGGCCTGACCGGCCAGGATCGACTGCACCAGCCCCTCCTCCACGAAGGGCCCCAGGATCAGGCCCAGGACGATCGGTGCCGGGTGGAATTTGAGCTTGGCCGAAATGTACCCCACAATTCCGAAGACAAACATGATCCAGATGTCGAGAACGTTGTTGCGGATCGCATAGGATCCCAACACCGTCATGAAGATGATGGCCGGAGCCAGGAAACGGGATGGGATGTTGATGATCCGGGCAAAGATGAAGGATCCGAAGGAGCCGATCAGGGTGACCAGAAAGGCCGCCACCAGAAGTCCCATGATGAAGGCGTAGGTGACGCCGGCATGACTGGTGAACAGTTCGGCCCCGGGGCGCATGCCGTGGAGCATGAGCGCGCCGAGAATCACCGCTGCCGGCGGAGACCCGGGGATTCCCAGGGTCAGCAGGGGGATCAGCGAGCCCGGCGCCATGGCGCTGTTGGCGGCCTCCGAGGCGGCCACGCCCTTGATCGTGCCCTTGCCGAAGTCCTCGGGATGGCGGTCCCAGCGACACGCTTCGTTGTAGGAGACCATGCTGGCGATGTTGCCCCCTGCCCCTGGGGCGAAGCCGACCACCGTGCCCACCACCGCGGATCGCAGCATTAGTCCGGGCTTCTTCAGCAAAGCGCCGATGACTTCGAGGATGACACCGAACTTCGGTTTGACCGCTTTTTCGGTGTAGGCGGCCCGGCGTTCGCCGATGACGCTGGAGAGAATTTCCGGGAGGCAGAAAAAGCCGATCAGGGCAACGATCAACTCGATGCCGGCCTGGAGCTCGGGAAACCCGAACGTCAGGCGCACATCGCCTCCGATGGGCGCCATGCCGACGGCGCTGAGCACCAATCCCACCGTTCCGGCTAAAAATCCCTTGGCCATGGAGCCCGAAGACAGGGAGGCGATGATGGTGAGTCCGAAGATGCCCAGCCAGAAATATTCCGGCGGGCCGAACTTGAGCGAGAATTCCGCCAGCGGCGGGGCCGATGTCGCCAGCACGACGTTGGCTACCAAAGAACCGTAGGAAGAAGCGAAGGCCGCCGCCACCAGTCCGTGTTGCGCCAGACCCTTTTGGGTCAGGGGAAAACCGTCGAAGGTGGTGGCGATGGCCGCCGGTGTACCGGGGGTGTTGATGAGAACCGCGGGGATGGCGTCGCCATACATGGCCCCCACGTAGATGCCTGCCAGCATGATCAGACCGGCCGCCGGCGACATGGTAAAGGTAAAGGGAACCAGAAGGGCAAGTCCCATGGTGGCCGTCAATCCCGGCAGCGCGCCGAAGACGATCCCCATGAAAACGCCGACAAACAGCAGGATAAAATGCGTTGGGACAAAGACTTGAACAAGCCCTGCCACAATTGGCTCCCACATAGGATTCGATTCCCTTGGTCCTGGGCCGGAGACGTCTCTCCGGCCCGGGTTGGCGACCGTGATTACTTCTTGAATTCCTTGACGACCGGTGCCCACTCCTCGATCAATTCGTCGATATAGGCCTTGGATTCGGTATGGCCCATCTCGAGCGGCACGAATCCCTCCTTCAGCATCTGTTCCTGGATTTTGGGATCCCTGGCGATGCTCAGGAACGCATCCTCGAGTACCTTGATGACATCGTCCGGCGTGCCGGGAGGCGCACCGGCGCCGCGGTCAATGGAGGCGTAGAGCTTGTAGCCGAGGCTCTCGAACGTCGGAACGTCGGCCATGCCGGCAAATGGTTTCTTCGTGCCGAAGGCCAATACACGGATCTTGTCGGCATGCTGGACCAGGTCGTTGCTGTTGGCCCAGACGGCCTTGACATGACCTCCCAGGAATGCGGCAATCGAATCGGCGGCACCTTTGGAAGGAATGTAGGTCATGTTGATGCCGGCCATCTTGCCGAACTGCAAGTGAGCGATGTGATGACCCGACCAAGTGCCGGACCCGCCACAAATCACGGCCCCGGGTTTGGATTTGGCGTAGGCCACCAAATCGTTGAGATCCTTGTAGGGGGCGTCTTTGAGCACTGCCAGCCCGATGGGTGTAGCCTGGAAGAAAGCGATCGGCACGAGTTGATTGGTTTCATAGCCGGCGTTTCCACGGGCCAAGGGCTGCAGGATAATATGGGGTATGTTGATGCCTGAGATGAAATACCCGTTGGGTTTCTGCTGGACCAGATCGGCCCAGCCCACTGAACCGCCGCCGCCGGGTTTGTACTGGACGACGACCTTGACGGCGAGCCCCTTTTCCAGCAGCGGCTGCTGGCGCCGGGCCTCCAAATCGGACTGCCCGCCAGGACCGAAGGGAATCTGGTAAGTAATTGGCTTTTCGGGAAAAGCGGCTTGGACGGGCAGTGAAAGTGCCATCACGCCCACCAAGCACACGAGCATGACCAATGATCTTTTCATGTTGGCTGCCTCCTTAATCGGTATGCGATGGCGTTTGCCATTCATGGTGTCGCTGAACCCGCAGCGGCATCACGACCGGGTCGGCCAAGGACGCGAGTGGGCCGATCCGGTCCGCGAGTGCCGAACAGGCGCTCGTTAAGCGCTTTCGTACAGTTTGGTCAGAACGAACTCCTCGTGGCCGAGCACTTCCTGGGCGGTCAGACGGCCGTTGCAGGTGCGAATCAGCAGGTCCAGCAGTTGATCGCCGGCCTCTTCCAGGGTCAATTCCCCCCGCAGGATGGCCGAGCAATCATAGTCGATATGCTCTGACATATCATCGGCGGTCCGGGGGTTGGCGGTCAACTTGATGACCGGCTCGATGGGGTTGCCGATGATGTTGCCCTGACCGGTCGGGAAGAAATGGGCCGCGAAACCGCCGGCGGCCCAGAGGGTGACCGCTTCGGCCGCCGCCGAGGAGGTGTCCATGAACCACAGGCCCGGACCGGCGGGTGCCTCGGCTTTGTCCAGCACGCCCACGTAGCGGCATTTCTTGCCGATCTTTTGCATGTTGCCGAAGGCCTTTTCTTCGATGGTGGTGAGCCCGCCGGCGATATTGCCCTTGGTGGGCTGGCTGCCGGAAAGATCGTCCGTTTTGTTGCGGTCGATCATGTCCTGATACTTGTTGAACGTCGCCATGAACTTTTCCCCGACTTCCGCGCTGGCCGCCCGCTCTTTCGCAACCATCTCGGCGCCGGTGATTTCGCTGGTTTCCCCAAAGCTGAGGGTGGCCCCCATGGCTTCCAGCTTATCGAAGGCATTGCCCACGGTCGGGTTGGAGGCGAGGCCGCTGGTGGTGTCACTTTCACCGCACTTGGTGCTGACCCAGACCTCGCTCAGATCGCACTCTTCGCGTTGGAGTTCGCTGGCCCAGTGCATGAACTCCTTGGCTTTCCAGCTGGCCATTTCCACCGTTTTGATCTCGCCGTGCCGCTCGATGCTAAAGCCCGCCACGGGTTTGCCGGTCTTGGCAATGCCATCCACGATGATATTGGTCCACTGGGGCTCGATACCGATGACCACCACCGCGGCCACGTTGGGGTTGGCGCCCGTGCCGATCAAGGTGCGAAAAAACAGCTCCAGGTCTTCGCCAAACTGCAGACGCCCGTAAGCGTGCGGGATGGCCTTGCAGCCTTTGGTGTTGAAGGCGACTTTTTCACAGGCCGAGTTGCTGAGATCGTCGAGCGGCAGGATCACCACGTGATTGCGAATGCCCACCCGGCCGTTTTCGCGACGGTAGGCCATGATTTTGGGATTGGCCATGATTACCACCTCCTGGTCTTGAGATTGTGGATGTGAACGTGTTCGCCGGTACTGATGGCAGCGACGATGCGGCCGATGTCGTGGCCGTATTTGATGACGGATTCATCCACCGCGAAATCTTTCAGCGCGATCTTGTGTCCCAGCGGGATGTCATGCTTTGCTTTCATTTCGATGGGCTCCTGGGTGTCCATGTAAAGCCCCTTGGCCGTCTCGCCGGCCGGAATTTCCACCGTGGCGACGCCGACATTGTCGGCCTTTTCGTGAACGAGAAACTGAATCATTTTGACTGCTCCTTCCGTTGGATATTTGTGGGATTAGCCGTGGCTAAAATCCCGGCATGGTGCCGGGATGAGCCTTGCTTTCATAAAAATAGGTCGTATTGGCGTTGGGGATGACGCCCACACGGGGACGCGTTTCAAATACGTTGACCCATTCAGAAACGATTTCGGAAGGGTCGGCAGCCCGCAGGTGGCACTTTTTGAGGATACCGGGATCCAGATCCGAGGAAATGGCCACGTTGTAGCGGGCCAGCGTGCGACCAAAGAGGTAGGCTTTGTGGGCGCCCATCTTGAATCCGATTTTACGAAAATCATTGAGCACCTCTTCGGGGGTCGTGAACTGGGAGACGTAGTCGAAGTAAATGTCGTCGCCCACACCCTGGGGCGATGCGGCCAGCAGCAAAATATGGCCCCTATCCTTGACCGCCTGCGAGGCGAGATTGAGACCTTTCTGGGCCTGGTAGAGACAGATATCTTTGGGGTATCCGCCGCAAGAGGCCACGACGATGTCGAATTTTTCGTCGATGGCCACGCCGTAGAGCCGGGCGCAGGTCTCGGTGCCGGTCTCCAGCACCTCCGCCGGTGGGCCCGCGAGAATTTGCACGACCTGCTTGTTGGCATCCAGGACACAGTTGAGGGCCAGATCGATGCCGGCCTTGAGACCGGCTTCGTTGAGATCTTCGCGTACCGGGTTGCCGTGAAGTCGGCCGACCTGGGCGTTTTCGTCGAACATGAGACTATGATTATGCTCGATGGTCTCCGCCCCCCCGCATCCAATCACAGCCCCCTTGGCGCCCCCGGTGAATCCCACGAATTGGTGGGGGTCGATTTGACCGACCACGATCTTATAATCTGCCCGGCTGTAGCTGGCATTGATGCGCACCTTTGTTCCTCGGGATGTATAGCCGAAATCCACCAATTCGCTGTGAATGGCGTCGTGGGCCATCAGCCGGCAGCCACCGGCAATCGCCGGAGGAATCAAACGCTCCGTCGCCACCTGGTCTAATGGGGGGTGGAGCCCGCCGCCGATCAAAATCGTCACGGCTTCCGGGTTTAAATCGGGTAACCCCGTAAACAAACTTTCCAGGAGCGGTGGCAGGATCTGCTTCAGAGGGGTCGGACGGGTTTCGTCTGGCACCGCAATGGCCACCGAAGCGGGGTTCAGGCGCCGCAGCTGCTCAGCGAAGGAGGGACCGGCTGTCGGCGATGCGAGGGCATTCTTCACCGCTTCGGAAATGGACGCCACCGATGGCATGGCGCAGGGCTCGAGGATGGAGACGTGAGCCTTATCCGGAATATGAATGGTTTTGCGACCATCACCGTATTTCAGCTCGATATCCATCGGCATACCATCCTCTCTGTTTTTTTGAATGCAAGAGATCTGCCATACTCAAATTGAATCTTAACAGATTGATATCGATGAAATTTTTCTTTTTGGGTGGGTATTAAGTGCCCAATTTTGGTGCCCAATATTGGGCTATGTGCCCAATATTGGGCTTGTATTCTGGCGGATATGTGGTAGTCGTTTGACCGTGGGTATATTATCGCCCACATCCTCCCTGGGATGGCAGCTTACCGAAGGCTAGGACGCGCTTTCGATTGGCCGCGGGGGGAACAGGTGAGATCTATCAGGAGGCGGGCCATGCGCTGGAGCACCGAAATCCGTTACAAGATGCTTCTGGAAATCAACAATGCGATCGTCTCCCGTACCACGCGGGAAGAGCTTTTCCGGGCCTTGGCGAGAGAGCTGCGCAAGCATTTTGCCTATGACCGCATGTGCATCATTCTCTACGACGCCGATTCTGACTCCATATCCTATTTTGCCGCTGCCGACGGCATTCAACCCGACGGTAGCCTTGACCGTGAAACCCGGCCTCTGGCCAACGGCGCCATCGCCCGCATGGTGATCCAATCTAAACAACCGGTGGTTTTCGACGACTTGCGCCGCTACAGGGATCTCTCATCGGTGGGAGCCCTGGTGCAGGCCGGACTCAACGCCTCCATGGCCTTTCCACTGATCATTCGCGACCGGGTGCTCGGTTCGATCCATTTGTCCTATCAGAAAGCGCCGAAGGCCATGAGCGAGCTGACCGAAGTGCTCAAGGCGGTCTCGCAGCAGGTGGCCATCGCGGTGGACAACATGCTGGCCTACACCGGACTGAAACAGTCCAACGCCAATCTTGAGATGGAAAAACGGTTTCTAATGGAGTGCAGCGAGGAATATCAGCCGGCCGATTTCTATTTTGCTTCCCCTCAGATGGCACGCATCATGGAGATGGTCGCGAGCGCGGCTGAAACGGACGAAACCGTGCTCATCACCGGCGAGACCGGAACGGGCAAGGACTACCTGGCGCGCCGCATTCACAAGATGAGCCGGCGCCGGGATCGCCTCTTCGTCAAGACCAACTGCCCGGCCTTGGCCTCCTCGCTTTTCGAAAGCGAACTTTTCGGACACGCCAAGGGCGCCTTTACCGGCGCCGACCACCAGCGGCTGGGGCGATTCGAGCTCGCCAACGGCGGCACCATTTTTCTGGACGAGGTCGGGGAATTGCCCATCACCTTGCAGGCCAAACTGCTGCATGTACTCCAGGACCGCCGTTTCGAACGCGTCGGCGACAGCCGCTCCATTGCCATCGACGCGCGGGTCCTTGCCGCCACCAACCGCAACCTTTTGGAAAGCGTCCGCCATAATCAGTTTCGCCAGGATCTCTATTACCGGCTCAACATCATCCACATCCCGGTGCCGCCCCTTAGGGAACGGGTTGAAGATATCCGACTTCTCTTCCTGCGGCTGACCGAGGCCGAATCCCGGCGCATCCATCGGGACGCGCCCCATTACACCGAGGCCGCGCTTGAGCGGCTCGAGGCGTACAGTTGGCCCGGCAACGTGAGAGAGCTCAAGAATTTCGTCAAGCGCATCTTGATTCGATGGCCCGGTCAAACCATCCTGCCGAAGGATATCGACAAATTGATCGATCTATCTGACGAACCTTCTTCCCACCGGCCAAATTGCGTCGAATCGCTGAAAGCGGTCGAGCGGCGCCACATCGTGACGGCGCTGCAACAAACCAAGGGTAGGGTCGGGGGGGCCAAGGGTGCGGCGCAGCTGATCGGACTGCCCCGCTCCACCTTTCAATACCGTTTGAAAAAATTCGGCATCGACCCCAAACAATATGCATGAGCGCATTTCGTCGTTCGGCCCTGAGAGAAAATTCAAGGCCGAGGCGAGGCAATCGCCTGTCGCTGATTGCCGGCCAGTTTGTACGCTAAAGGGGTTTCACCACGGATGATGGCTTTGAAGGCTGGGATGCACATGACGAATCGCTTGGCCGGCGTGCTAAAAACTAACTTTACAACTTATCCCTGGGAACTATTTCAGCAGCCGTCGCCTCTACATCCTAAGTATC
>JAAUXZ010091368.1_pt1 | contig 12486 bp, 4 predicted proteins | sample 7278131 | NCBI WGS metagenome assembly JAAUXZ01 (sample SAMN14350119, study PRJNA611818) | marine sediment metagenome | isolation source: surface marine sediment (3m) | place: French Polynesia: Moorea | collected 2018-08
AGGGGCTTGCCGATGAAATCGACTTTCCTGAGATGCCGTGCTGCGGTAACTGACTTGAGTAGTCGTGCTTTTGTCGCGCAACCAGATGAGAAAAATCTCTGGATCGCTTGTCGCGTGGGTGATTGGGTTCATTGGAGGGAACCGAAGTTCAACAATATAGAATTTATATGTTGACCAGGCACACTCGCAGCTTTAGTGGTAATCGACACTTATATTTGACGCTGCTTAGTGTCTGATTTTTTTGGGTTAACTGACCGGCCAAGATAATCGGCGCGAATCGGTCACTTTAATTTTCGCTGAATAGGCTATCGTCAAGTTAACTCCGGGAAGATTAGCTAAAGGAAGGGCTGCAGCTTTCTAGCGGTAGCCCTCTCCTTTCAAAGTTTGTTGCAGCTTCAGCAGCTCCTTAATGCCCTGGCTAAAAGAATTTCTTGTGTAGCCAGCCTCCTTAGCCTCTGCCCCCCGGCAAAGCTGGATAAGTATTCCCAGTTAAAAGCGCGACAACCACTCCAGCGAACTGGAGAACGGGGGTCAGAAAACCAAAGATAGCTATTAAGAAGTCTATAAAGCGTTGCCACCATGGTTTCTTTTTCTGCTCGAATTTCTTCTTGACCCGGCTTAACCTGACCTCGATTCTGTGTAAGTCGTCTGTGAATTCGCCAAAGTCGTTAGGATATTGCACAGCTCTGTCAGCAAAACGCTCAACTCTCTTGAGCAAAGATTCTGCTATGCCTTCCATCTCCTCAGCATCCTTACGCTGGGCTGTCCTCGCTTTTTTTTCAAGCTCGGCAACCTGTTTTTTCATGCTTTGTATGTGACGAACGAACCAATCTCTTTCATTACTCATAGTTTCATTACTCATTTCAGATAAAGAGAACGGGGAGTCAGAAAACTAAGAATAGCTATTAAATTGAGCCAAACTCCTATTTGTCTTTCGGATAAGGCTAAAGAATTTATGCATAGCTTCCGCATAATTTTTCGACTTGAGTCAGACACTCCTTATGACATCACTGTTCAAAGTCCGGATAACCTAACTGGAAGGTTTCCAGGAAATAAAGCAAAGATTAGATGTACTTTTGATTCACCCTTACTGGGTATAGTCTCTCTGAAGAGGTTCTGAAGCGGGTTTTGAGGTGATCGCAATAAACTAAAAATATAGGTGCGATCGCCTACTAGATCAATCGCCTACATGGCTACATATCTCAAAGAGTCAATAATGACGGCTGTAACATCCCCCAGGGCGGGCGATAGGGGTTCCTTCTCTGCCGTCGAGCACTCCTTTCACTCGGCTTCACCAATTAGGGTAAAAGCCGCCCAGTCTCTGGGATTAGGGTGTTTCTCCATTGCTGCCAGCATCGCTTGGCGCAAGGCTTGCGCTTTATCCAGCCCCAGCTGCCTGTGTCGAGCGTAAAACTCGGTCATCAACTCGACTGTGGACCGATCTGGCACTTTCCACAGAGAAACAATCACGCTGGGAACCCCAGCCGCCATTAAGGAGCGAGACAGACCAATCACCCCATCTCCGGTAATTCGACCGCCTCCAGTGTTACAGGCGCTGAGAACCACCAGTTGGGCGTTTAATTTCAGTTCCAGGATGTCGCCAGAGGTGAGAAAACCACGATCGTCCTCAGAGGGGGCTAAAGCTATGGTCCCCGGTACCCCCAGCTGCCTGATGTCATCCAATAACCCGTGGGTAGCCAGATGAATCAGTCCCGCTTTTTCCATCTGTGGCACCAGGTTGACTTTGGTGGCTTGGTTGCCGAGGATGGGTTGGGTGTTGAGGAGAGAGGCAATTGCTTTGGCTTCCTCTTCTGCCCCTGGTAGAGGTGATAATCGCTGAGGTGGTTCGGTCAGGGGAATGGTCGGCATGGTGGGATTGCCCACCACTAAGGCTGGCCCTAAATTCTCCCGACGAAGGCTGTTCTTTTGCTTGCGGGTCAAGTCTAGCACCTGAATCGCCGGAGCCGTCAGAATCGTGTGTTTTTCGATTAAGTATTTCCCCTCGCTGTCTTGGAGAGCGGTAAAGGGAATCAAAAACAGGGATCTATGGGGGATGAAAATGACGCGGTCAAGAGGGTCAGTAGGCAGCAGGTCAGCAATGGGGGCAATCAGCAGTTGATAGAGATTTTGTAATTGTTCGTAGTTGATTTGGTTTGACTCCACTTTTTCGACTACATCACTGATAGGGCGTGGGATATTCACCCCATCAGCGAACTGGGGGTGCGTGAGGGTGAGCCTACCACTGGCAGCATCGACCTCTATCACCTGCCAAGGTTCTTTGAGACCACTGTCGGAGTCGTCATTGAGCCTGACCAAATCGCCAGGAGCAAAAGCTAGCTGTTGGGAGTCACCGCTACTTGTAATGCCGATAGATTCCTGGGTGTTAGTAACGAGGTCTTCTCCGGGAGTATCCAGGGAGGTGAGGTCAACCGAGCGAAAAGTGACTTCACCTGTAGGTTTAATCACCCAGATCAAGAGTTCTGATCCACGGGTTTGTTTTTTGCCTTGAACTTGGAAATTGTCGTAAATAATTGAATACTCGATGAGTGTGGCTTTTTGCTCTTTGGCAATTTGTTGGATTTGCTGAATGGTGGGTGGAGTAATAATAGCGGCTGTCTGAGGAAATATCCTCCTAGCCAACAACTCCACAAAGGCACGGGCACGACCTCGTTCGGCAGTCTCCAGCGCGGTATCAGTTTTATTCTGGGCGATGAGGACTTCCTGGAGATTTTGGTAGATACCAGCTAGCACATCAGACATTGAAACTTTATTAGCATCATTGCTGCCTAATCCTGCCCGCAGAGATTCCCCAACGTTAATTGCGGCAAGTAGGATTTTCTCTGCCTCTGCAAGCTTTCCAGATTGAAAGAGAGCGTCTCCTATACTCCAGAGAGCATTTACCTCTGACGCGCGGGATTTAATTTCCCGCGCGATTGCCAATTGTTGCTTATGGGATTCAAGCGCTTTGCTGTAGTTTTCTAGAAAAACGTAAATCTTACCCAAGCCATCCAGTGCCTCCGCTTCTCCCTTGCGGTCTTGGATTTCCCGTGCGAGATCCAAACTCTGCTGCTTGTACTTAATTGCTCGATCATAGTCGCCTAGGATACTGTAATTACTAGCCAGACCACCTAGAGACCTTACTTCCAGAAAGGGGGCATGGATTTCCCGTGCGATTTCCAACTGCTGTTGACGGTACTCAATCGCTTTGTCATGGTCCCCCAAATGGAAGTAAACAACCCCCAAATTTCCCAGAGAAGATGCCTCTGACGCGCGGGATTTAATTTCCCGCGCAATGGCTAAAGCCTGCTCATAGTATTCAAACGCTTTGCCTATGTTTCCAATTAAGGCGTAAGTGTTGCCCAGATTGTTCAGGGCCTTCCCCTCACCGCTGCGGTCTTGGATTTCCCGCTTGATTACTAAACTCTGCTGCCTATACTCAATCGCTTTGGCATAGTCTCCTAGTCCTTCGTAAGCATTGCCTAGACTTACCAGCGCAGATGCTTCTCCACGGCGGTCTTGGATTTCCCGTGCGATTGCCAATTGTTGCCTATGGTATTCAAGCGCTTTGCCATAGTCAGCCAAGTCATAGTAAACAAGCCCCAAATTCCCCCAAATCTTCCCCTCTTCCCAGCGAGCCTGGCTCTGCCGCGCAATGGCTAAAGCCTGCTGAGAGTAATTAATCGCTTTGTCATAATCTGACAAAGAAAAGTAAGCCGTTCCTAAATTTGCCAGGGCTATCATTTCCTTCCGAGGTTCTTTAAGTTCCCGCGCAATAGCTAAAGCCTGCTGAGAGTATTCAATCGTTTTGTCATAGTCTCCTAAAGCTCGGTAAGTACCTGCCAAATTGTTTAGATTCGCCCCCTCTAGATCGCGGTTGTTGAGTTCCCGCGCAATTCCCAAACTCCGCTGATAGTATTCAATCGCTTTTTCATAATTTCCCAGGGAGTGATGATGACCCCCCAGATTTGCCAAAGCTGACCCCTCTGCTATTGCCCTCAGTAGAGCTGGAAATTCCTGGGCAATTGCTAACATTTGTTCATGATACTCAATAGCTTTGATATAGTTTCCCTGCATTTGGTAAGCATTTCCCAAACCTTCTAGAGCTGCTGCCTGCCCTTTAAGGTCTTTGAGTTCCCGCGAGTTCTCCAAAAGCTGCTGAAAAGATTCAATTGCTTTGGTAGAGTTTCCCAGAGTTACGTAAGCACTTCCTAGAGTTGCTAGTATCTTGTTCTCTACCTCCCTGTCTTTGAGTTCCCGCGCAATTACCAGACCCTGCTGAGAGTAATCAATTGCTTTGCTATAGTCGCCCAGAGCCTCATAAGTAAGTCCTAGATTTGCTAGCGCCTGCTTTTCTAGCTGGCGGTCTTTGAGTTCCCGCGCACTCGCTAAAGTCTGCTGATAGAACTCAGTCGCTCGATCATAATCTTTTAGGCTATGGTAAGCACGCCCCAGAGCAGCTAGTGCCTGCCCCTCCTCGTTGCGGTCTTTCAGTTCCTGTGCAATGATTAAAGTCTGTTGCTGGTACTCGATGGCTTTGTCATAGTTACCCAGAGTCTCGTAAGCCAGTCCCAAATTTCTCAGAGTTAATCCTTCCAACTTACGCTCCTGGATTTTCCGAGCAATGGTTAAAGCCTGCTGATATGCCTCAATTGCTTTGGGGTAGATTTTCTGGATTTCGGCTTGTTCTCCAATCCAAATGTAAACAAATCCCAGAGCTTGCTCCTTCTTTTGTTGCTCCGGAAACGCCCCTGTAGCGGCAGCTACATAATGTTGCAGGTATTCATCCGTTTTGGCGGAGTCTCCTAGAAAAAAGTAAGCAATTCCTAGATTGAGCAGAGTTCTTCTTTCCCTCTGACGGTCATTGAACTCCCGCGCAACTGTCATCCCTCGTTGGTAGTAGTCTATCGCTTTGGTATAGTCTTTCAGAGCTTCGTAAGCACCGCCAAGATTGTTCAGAGCCTTCCACTCTACTTCGCGGTTGCCGATTTCCTGGGCAATCTTTAGACTCTGCTGATAGTAGTCAATTGCCTTAGAAGTATCTCCTAATTCCTTATAGACAACTCCCAGATTGTTTAATGCTTTGCTTTCTAGCTCCTGGTCTTTGATTTCTTGGGCTATTTCTAAAGCTTGTTGTTGAGCCTCAAGTGCTTTTTCATAGTCCTTCAGGAATAAGTAAGCATTACCCAGATTTTTAAGAGCTTGGCCCTCACCCTGGCGGTCTTGAAGTTCCTGATAGCTCTTCAAAGCCTGCTGGAAATTCTGCAAAGCCGCTTCAGGTTGATTATCATGCAACAGTTCAAGCCCTTGTTTGATTAGACGCTCTGCTTCGGTTTTTCGGGAATCTTGGGCTTGAGCCAGAGCTTGGGGAGTAAGGAACGGCGCTGAAAGGTTGAGCGCGAAAGGCGTTACAACAAGAACCAAGAGTGCGGCAAGCGCAGTCGGCTTGACTTGGAAATCCATAGCGACCATCGAGGGAAAATTCTCAGTCTCTATTATCAAGTTAAAGCTATTTCCCCTAACTCAGATAAGTCGCGATACCAAAATTTAGAAAGGAAGTGCGAAAGCACTCCCCTCACTCGGCTTCGCCAATTAGGGTAAAAGCCGCCCAGTCTCTGGGATTAGGGTGTTTCTCCCTTGTCGTCAGCATCGCTTGGCGCAAGGCTTGAGCCTTATCTGGATTCTGCTGAAGATTCTGATAAAATTCGACCATCAAATCAGCGGTGGGAGCATCTTCCACTGACCACAGTGAAACTATGATACTGGGAACGCCAGCGGAAATCAGGGAACGAGATAAGCCAATCACACCGTCCCCAGTAATGCGCCCCCTACCTGTCTTACAAGCACTTAGGACTATTAGGGAGGCGTTAAGTTTCATATCTAAGATTTCTTCAGCGGTAAGGAGTCCGCCATCGCCTCCAGAAGGTGCCAGAGCAATCGCACTTCCTAATCCCTGGATGTCATCCAATAACCCATGAGTGGCGAAATGAATGATTTTGGCATTGGACATTTGTTTGACGATAGCAGCTTTGGTAGCCTGGTCGCCGATGAGGGGTTGGGTGCTCAGGATAGAAGCTATAGCTTTGGCTTCCTTCTCTGCTTCTGGTAGCTGAGCTAAGGGTTGAGGGGATTGCCCAATTTGGGGAGGGACGCTGGGCATGGTAGGATTGCCCACGACGAGGAACTCCTTGGCGGAGAAACCGCGTTCCCGCAGTTCATGAGTGGAATCTAGTACTTGAATAGCCGGGGCGGTGAGAATAGTGTGTTTCTCAACCAAGTAGTTGCCCTGCTTATCTGGCAAAGCGGGGAAGGGAACGCTGAAGAGCGAGCCTTGGGGGATGAAGACGACTTTGGCTTTTGGCTCAGTTGGTAAAAGGTCTGCAATCGGTTCGACGAGGAGTTGATGCAGTTGTTGTAAGTTTTTGTTTTTGGCGTGGGGAGAATCACTTGGCACTACATCTGTTGATGAGTATTCCACCGTCACATTGTTGTCAAAAGTGGGATGTGTGAGAAGGAGTGTTCCGTCAGATTCGACTGACTGCACCACAAAAGCTGCTTCATTGACCCACAATTTCCAGTCGCGAGTTCCCTCTCTCAGTCTGACCAAATCGCCGGGGACATAGGCTAGCTGTTGGGATTCCTGTTGGAGATCGCCGCGACTCCTGATGGTGATGGGCTTGGCTTCGATAGGTGTGGCATCGATAGATTCGAGGGTCTTGGAAACAGATTCAAGGGTCTTGGAAACGAGGTTTTCTAGGGGAGTGTCCAGGGAGGTTAAATCTACCGAGCGAAACTCTATTTCACCTGTGGGTTGAACGACCCAAATAAACAGTTCCGAATCCAGTAGTTTTGGTTTACCCTCCGCTTGAAGGTTGTCCTGAATAATTGAGTATTCAACGAGAGTGGCATTTTGAGCCTTGGCGATTTGTTTAATCTGCTCAATGGTTGGTGGAGCAACAGTGGTTTGTGCTATCGGCTCAGGGGATAAACGCTGAGTCAATAACTCCACCAAAGCACGGGCACGACCTCGTTCGGCAATCTCCAGCGCCGCTTCAGGTTGCTCTTGGGCAATAAAGACTTGTTGTGAAGTTTGGTAGGTGCGAGTGTGCCCTTCAAAAATTGAGATTTTAAATGCATCATGCTCGCCCAATCCAGACCGGAGAGATTCCCGAACTTTCATGGCTGTTTCTATAGTTTTCTGGGCTTCTGGAAGATTGCCTGATTTTAGCAGTGTCCGTCCCAAAAAGCTGAGGGTATTTCCTTCGCCAGGACGATCGCCAATCCCTTGGAAAATCTTTAGAGCTTGTTCAAGGAAGGATATGGCTTGAGAATAATCTTCCTGGTCGAGATGAACTGCTCCAAGATTGAGGAGATTAGTCCCTTCGCCACCACGACGACCAATTTCCCTCTGAATCTTTAATGCCTGCTCAAAAAATGACTGTGCCTGAGAATAATCTCCTAAATCCAAGTAAACCAACCCTATGTTATTGAACACACTTCCTTCACCAGAACGATTGCCAATAGTCTTGGCAATTTCCAGGGCTTGCTCGTAGTATTCTAAAGCTTGAGAATAGTTCTTCTGAAGAAAGTAAGCTCCCCCAATGCGATTCAAGAAGGCTCCCTCACTCCCCTTATCACCAATCGCTTTGACAATCTCAAGGGCTTGCTGATATAACTCCAAGGCTTGAGAAGACTGTCCTAAATTGTCGTAAACTGACCCAATAGTACCAAGGGTACCTCCTTCTGCATTGCGAGCGCTAATGTCTTTAGCAATCTCTAGTGCTCGCTGATAAGAATCCAGCGCCTGGAGATAATTTCCCCTACTTTGATAAATGCTTCCCATGCCATTGAGAATCCCTATCTCGCCAGAGCGAGCGCCAAGTTCTTGGACGATTTTTAGGGCTTGCCGAGAAAACTGTAAAGCCTGTGGATATTCTCCCCAAATTCTGTAAACTGAGCCAATGTTATCGAGTATTGTCGCTTCGCCAGAGCGATCACCAATGGCTTGGGCAATTTCCAAAGCTTGCTGATGGAACTCTAATGCCCGACGATACTGGCTCTGATCGTAGAAAACTGAGCCAATGTTATTGAGGCATTGTTCTTCACCCTCACGATCGCCGATGGCTTTGGCTATCTCCAATGCTTGCTGAAAGGATTCTAGTGCTTGAGGATACTGACTCAAATGAACATGAACTAGCCCCATACCACCGAGAATTCCTCTTTCAACCTTGCGGTTGCCTATTTCTTTGGCTATCTCCAACGCTTGCTGATAAAACTCTAGCGCCTGGGGATACTGACTTAGACTATCGTTAATTGCCCCAATATTGTTAAGAGTTGTTGCTTCACCCTCTCGATGACCAATTTCTTGATGAATTGCCAGTGCTTGCTGATAAAACTCTAGTGACTGGGGATATTGGCTTATCTTGTGATTAATCACTCCGATATTATTGAGGCTTACTGCTTCACCCTGACGAGCGCCAATTTCTCGCCGAATCTTTAAGGCTTGCTGATAAAATTCTATTGCTTGAGGATATTGACTCCGGGCGCTATAAACTGCCCCAATATTATTAAGAGTGGTTGCTTCTCCCGCACGATTGCCGATTTTTTGTATAGCCTCTAAGGCTTGTTGATAAAACTCTAATGCACGGGGATACTCTGCTCGATGAGCGTAGATTCCTCCAATGTTATTCAGAGTATTCGCTTCCCCAGCGCGATCGCCAATTTCTTTTCTGATTGCTAAGGCTTGCTGATAGAACTCTAGTGCCTGGGGATATTGACTCAAGTCGCCATGAATTGCGCCGATATTGTTAAGAGTTGTTGCTTCGCCATCGCGAGCGCCAATTTCTCGCTTAATCTTTAAGGCTTGCTGATAGAACTCTAGTGCCTGAGGATATTGACTCAGGTCGCCATGAACTGCGCCGATATTGTTAAGAGTTGTTGCTTCTACCTCGCGATCGCCGATGTCCTGGTGAATCTTTAAGGCTTGCTGAAACAACTCTAGCGCCTGAGGATACTGGCTCTGACTGGAGTAAATTAAGCCAATGTTATTGAGGGTTACCGCTTTGCTATTGCGATCGCCCAGTGTTTCCGCAATCGCTAAGGCTTGCTGATAGAATTCTATTGCCTGAGGATATTGACTCCGGGCGCTATAAACTGCCCCGATATTGTTAAGAGTTTCTCCTACACCTTGACGAGCGCCCACTTCTCGGCGAATCTCCAAAGCTTGTTGTAATAACTCTAGTGCCCGAGCGTATTGCCCCAGCTCAACGTAGGTAGTTCCCATATTATTAAGGGAGTAACTTTCACCATGACGAGCGCCAATAGCTCTACGAATTTCCAGCGATCGCTGATAGAATTCCAGTGCCTGGGAGTACTGACCCTGACTGTTGTAAACACCCCCTATATTACTGAGGGTAGCTGCTTCATCTTCGCGCTCGCCATGCTGCTTAGCAATCTCCAATGCTTGCTGATAGAACTCTAAAGCTCTTGAATACTCGCCTAAGCCATGATACACAGCTCCAAGATCGTTGAGGATTTCCCCTCGACCGGAAACGTCATTCAGTTCATTATCTATTGCTAGCGCTTGTTGATAATACTCTAGTGCTTGGCGATACTGACTTAGATTGAGATAAACTTTCCCAATGTGTGAGAGAACAATCGATTCATAAGAGCGATCGCCAAGCTCTCGGAAGATTTCCAAGGCTTGCTGATGTAATTCCAAAGCTTGAGTGTAGTTACCTAACAGATTGTGAACATCACCAGTCCCAAGGAGGATAAATCCTATTCCTTGGCGGTTATCAAGTTCTCTGGCAATCTTCAGAGCTTTTTCGTAAGATTCTAGAGCTTGGAGATATTGGTTGAGCTTGAAGTGAGTTAGTCCTATATCAATGAGAATCCCAGCTTCGCTCTCTCGCTGGTCAAGTTCCTGGAAAATTGCCAATGCTTGCTCAAATAATTCCAGCGCCTGGGCATATTGACCACTCTTGTATAGATATACTGTTCCGATGCCGTAGAGTGTGATACCTTCACTGCGGCGATCGCCAAGTTCTCTGAAAATCCCTAGCGCTTGCTGATAAGACTCCAACGCTGGAGAATAATCACCTTGGTTGCTGTAAGCTTCTCCAATACTATAAAGGACAATTGCTTCCCCGGAGCGAGTACCAATATCCCTATAGATCCCCAGCGCTTGGCGATAAAATTCTAGAGCGCGGGGATAATCGCCCTGGCTACTGTAAGTGGCTCCCATGCTATGAAGAACATTTGCGTCACCATAGCGATAGCCCATATCTTTGAACATCGCTAAGGCTTGCTCATACAATTCCAGTGCCTGAGAATACTCACCTTGACCGCTGTACACCCATCCAATGCCTAAAATTGTTCTGCTTTCCCAAAAGCGATTGCTAACCTCCTTATTCTTGGCTAAAGCTTGTTCAAGAAACTCTAAAGCACGGACATTATCTTCCAAACCGTTATAAACTAATCCAATCCTGGCAAGGGTTTCTCCTTCCCTAAAGCGATCGCCCACTTCCTGACGAATCGCCAGTGCTTGCTGCAATGTTTCCAAAGCTTGGGTATATTTCTGCAAATTAGCATAAACTGCCCCAATATTGTTGAGAGTTTCTCCTTCACCAGAGCGATCACTCATTTTTTGACGAATCGCTAGTGACTGCTGTAAGATGTCGAAAGCCTTGGAATCTTCACCTAGATCGATGTAAACCTCTCCAATGTTGTTGAGCGTTTCCCCTTGACCCTTGCGGTCTCTTAGTTCCTGGCGGATCGTCAACGCTTGTTGCAAAGTTTCCAACGCTTTAGGGTATTGGCTCAGATGGGTGTAAACTGCTCCAACATTATTGAGAATTTCGCCTTCGCCTGCCTTATCGCTGATATTTCGATAAATCTGCAATGCCTGTTGCAAGGATTGTAATGCTGCTTTAAACTGACCGCCTCGAAATTGTTGGACACCTTTTTGAGACAGCTCATCTGCTTTGGCTTTTTGGTCTTGAGCCGCTGGTACCTGTGCGATTAAAGGCTCCAGGCTTCTGACGACTGGCAAAAATGGAGGACTTAGAGACAGGAGTAGTGTGATAGTAGCAATTTTGAGACAGCTCATCTGCTTTGGCTTTTTGGTCTTGAGCCGCTAGTGCAGCAGGGAACCAGCGGTTTTGAGATGATATACTCCAAGCCCACCGCCTGCCACAAATCAGCCCAATCATCCTTGAGCGCTTCATCCTGCTGATTGGGGCGATGGAGTTCAGCTAGATTAGTCAGAGTATCAAACCACAGACCGTTTTCTGCATAGAGAGCGATGCGCTCTCGTGGAGTTCCTGCCTCTAACTGACTCTTCAGGGCAGGAGTTAGTGAAACCCGCTCCACCTTCCCGGAGACGAAAACATCCTCATCCCGGTGGGCTGGATTGCAAATGACAGAGAAGCCCCAACTGTAGAGATTTTTAACTTCTAAGGAAGGCACCGTTTCCGGAAGTCTGATGCTCACAATTCCAGGCGTCCCCGTCAGCGGAAAAGTCTCCTTATAGACCTCATTCTCTTCTTTATCCCGCAGCCAAAACTCTACGGAGAGTCGGTAAGTCGGCGGATAGGGAACATAAAACCAGAAAGTAGGACGCTCGGCGACGGTTAACCCCAGGTTAGTCCCAGGCACCAAGGCGGTGAGCGGCTCGTTGTTGTTCTCCAGCGCTGGGCAAGAATCCCGGGTAGCCGCGCCTGTTCTCCGCTTGCCTGGTGCTCCTCTGGGCGGCAGTTTGAATTTCAGTGCCAGTTGGAAAGAGGACTGGCTAGCGGGTGCTGTCGGCAAGACGTTTGGTGCAGCCAATTTGGCCAGCCCCTCCGCCCCGCTAACAAGCAGACTGCTGAAGGTCAAGGTTAGGATTATCTGCTGGTATCGCCATTTGTTACCCTTCATATCGATGACGCGGGTTGGTGACATACTCCCGACACCGATGCAAGTATACGGTGCGGGCTTCATTCACCTGCTTCATCTATTACGACCTGTATTACTACAGTGCAGGATTCTAGCGTTTTATAGTGAGGAAGATGCCCAGCCCCACTTTTAAAAGTTTCTCCACAATTGGAGGCAAGCTTGTGCTGCCTTGAGCTTTCTCTTCCAGTTTCAGAAACGGGGGACTTGACGGCAATAGCCTACGGGTCGGTCAACTCTGACTGTCGGTGGAAAGTACACACCAAAAAGAGCAATTCGACTCTATCAGTTAATTACAGTTATTCTCCCATGAATAAGCTGAAAAATCCATTTCTGTGCTTGGTGATTCCGTTTCACTACATCACCGGGCTATCCTTCCCGACGCTGAGCTTACGCTACAGCGCGGGGCTGTCGCCCCAAGCTCAAAATTCTTCCAGGTGTAAATGTAACTGCTCACTGCAACGCCCGCAGTTCTATTGAGAATGAGATTAAGCGCGATCGCCAGCTCTCGAAGGTGTTGGTGTCGAACATAGCATCCACACAGCAGAAGAAGGG
>JAAUXZ010082625.1_pt1 | contig 12471 bp, 12 predicted proteins | sample 7278131 | NCBI WGS metagenome assembly JAAUXZ01 (sample SAMN14350119, study PRJNA611818) | marine sediment metagenome | isolation source: surface marine sediment (3m) | place: French Polynesia: Moorea | collected 2018-08
CCTGATATTTGGGGGAAACAGTCACGGTTTGCATGTCTTTTTCCTATCGATCTGAATTTTTTATTACAATATATTGATCGATAGCATTGTGTCAATACAACCGGAAACCGCTGCAAACGAGGCAGGAAAGCTGATTTAGGCACGGTCGGCGCGCCGACATGGCCGGGAATGCTGCCCTCGCTTGGCCAACCCGGGAAGCTGAACCTTATAAAGACCGATCATTTGATACGACAGGTCACCATCGAAGATCTGGATCGCTGCTACGCTATCGAGCGCGCGGCCTACGAGGGCGACGAGGCCGCCACCCGGGAGAAGATCGCGCGGCGCATCCGCGAATACCCGGAAGGATTCATCCTCCTCGAGCATGAAGGGCTCGTGGCCGGTTTCATCAACTGCGGGGCCACCGACCATGTCAACCTGGCAAGCGAGGCCTTCAAGGATCTGGAGGGGCACGATTCCGCCGGGAAGCATGTGGTCGTCCTATCCGTGGCCGTTCACCCGGCGTTCCAGGGCCGGGGTTTGGCGGGACAGTTGCTGGAGGCCTTTGCGGCGCGCATGCAGGCCATGGGCAAGCAGTCGATTCATTTGATCTGCCGCAACCGGCATATCGGATTCTACGCCCGATACGGCTTTGCCTACGTGCAGCCCTCTGCATCGCAGCACGGCGGCCGACAGTGGCACGAGATGGTGCGGGAATTGGCGCCGCCCTGAGCAGCGGCTTCGATGGTCGCGGTTACAACCTCGGAAAGCGAAAGGGCCGTAAACCATGAAAACCATACCAACCGCCGATCAGGTCAAAGTGGGGATCGCCCAGATTGCACCGGTCTGGCTCGATCGCGATAGGACGCTGTCCAAAGTGATCGACTATCTGAAGGAGGCCGGCGATGCGGGCTGCCAGCTGGTGGTCTTCGGTGAGGCTTTGGTGCCGGGCTATCCGTTCTGGATCGAAAACACGGACGGCGCGCGTTTCGATTCTCGCATCCAGAAGGAGATCTACAGCTATTACATGGACCAGGCCGTGCGGATCGAGGCAGGTGACCTTGATCGATTGTGCGGCGCTGCGGGTGATAACGGTATCGCCGTCTATCTGGGCTGCATCGAGCGGGCCCAGAACCGCGGCGGCCACAGCCTCTATTGCACCCTGGTCTACATCGATGCGGCGGGATCGATTCAATCCGTCCACCGCAAACTCATGCCCACCTACGAAGAGCGCCTGGCCTGGGCGCCCGGGGACGGGCACGGCCTGCGCGTGCACCCGCTGCCCCCGTTCACGGTCGGGGGGCTGAACTGCTGGGAGAACTGGATGCCCCTCGCGCGGGCCGCCCTCTATGCCCAGGGGGAAGACCTGCACGTGGCCGTCTGGCCGGGGGGCTTACACAATACGGCGGACATCACGCGTTTCGTGGCCCGCGAGGCGCGTTCGTACGTCGTCTCGGCAGCGGGACTGATGCGCGCCAGCGATATCGCGGCCAACCTGCCGCACGCAGACCTGATTCGGTCCTGTTGCCCGGAGGTTCTGGCCAACGGGGGGTCCTGCCTGGCCGGCCCGGACGGGCAGTGGGTCCTTGAGCCCTGCGTCGGAGAGGAGGCGCTGCTCACTGCCGTCATCGACCACGGGCGCGTCCGGGAGGAACGGCAGAATTTCGACTCGGCAGGTCACTACGCTCGCCCGGATGTGACCCGGCTCACGCTGAACCGCGAACGCCAGAGCACGCTCGCTATTATCGAGTAGAAAGCGACGCCAATGAATTTTATAAACCAGCGCGTGAAGCACTATTACTGGGAGCGGGATCTCAACTGTGCCGCCACCACGCTCAAGGTGCTGGCCGAAAAATTCGATCTGGAACTGGCCCCCCAGGTGATCGATGCCGCCACCGGCATGCACGGTGCGGGCGAATACGGCGCCCAATGCGGACTGGTGGAGGGTGGGCTGATGTTTCTCGGCATCATCGGGCGTGACCGGGGAATGCCGGATGCACGCATCGTCGACGCCTGCCGGCTATTTGCCGGGGAATTCGAAAAGCGCTTCGCAAGCCTCCTCTGCCGCGAACTCCGACCGGAGGGCTTCCACCCCGACAATCCGCCCCACCTGTGCGAGGGTCTGACCCGCCAATCCCTTGATCGCGCGATAACCGTTGTGGATGCATTTATTCGTGGGGCTTGAGAGCGGCCCTGAACGGGTTTTCCCGGGCGGTGTCCGGCGTTCAGCCTGGGTGGTCGGGGTGGCGGGGCGTGTTCCGGGTCAGAGCCAGAATTCAGGATAGCGGCGGTGCGCGGGAATATTGTTCACCAGCAGTCCCACCAACAGCATGATGAGCGCCCCCGCCCCCACGGGGACCAGGACATAGAGATAGCCCAGGGCATGGATTTTGGGGCTGCCGATCACGGCGATCAGGGCGGTCGCCCCTCCGGGCGGGTGAAGGGTCTTGGTGGCGTGCATGAGCGCAATGGCGGTGGCGACGGCCACGGGCGCGGCCAGCCACAACTGACCGGAAAGCAGTTTGTATGCCGTCACGCCCACGAGCGCCGAGAGGAGATGGCCGCCGATCAGGTTCCGCGGCTGGGCCAGAGGGCTGCGGATGGCCCCGTAGACCAAAACGGCGGACGCGCCGAACGATCCGATGAGCATGACGACATCGGTCTTGTCCAGATGAACGTAATGGAGATAGGCCAGCGGCAGGATGCCGAGAAAGGCCCCGACCCAAGACCAGCAGATTTCCTTCAGACTTACGGCGGGCGGGCTTTGGGTCACCCCCTTAAATTTGTGGAAGTAGTTCATTCGAGGCATTCTTCCTGCCGCCGGGCATTCGGTTTGGCGTGTTCAACGGGTTTGGACGATATCGGTACGGGTTACGATACCCGCCAGTCGGCGGTTCTGATCGAGAACCGGCACCCGGTTGATGTTTCTCTCATTGAACAGGCTGGAAATTTCGGAAACGGGGGTGGTTTCCGTCACCGTGATGGCAGGCGCCGTCATGATATCCTGCGCTTTTTCGGTGCTTAAATCGGCAATCACAGGAACCTTGCCTGTAAGGCGCTGGGCCAGGAAATGCATGAACGAATGGATGCCCGCGCCTCCCAGCCTTGTCAGAAAATCCTTATCGGAGATGACGCCGAGCACTTGATGATTCGCATCTAAAACCGGCAGCCCCGAAACGTTTTCCCGGGCCATGATGGTCGCGGTTTCATGCAGGGGGGTGTCCGACCGAACGAAAACCACGTCCCGGGTCATAACATCGCCGGCTTTGCGCGAATGGGCCAGGCGATCCATGGCAAGGTTGTAGGCGAGCTTGTAAATTTCCCTGAAATCGCTGGTGGTAATGTCGATATAGCCCGAAATGCTTTGCATGGCCTTGTAAATATCGTCATCTGCGAGGTCCATGGGGCCGGCATCGATAGAGGCTTGGGATTTATTGTTTTTGTCCACGGGTTTGCCTTTCGGGCGACCGTCCGCGTCATCCCTGAGCAGAAAAATTCAATCTGAATGGGTTGCCGTAGGACGGCCACTGAAATACAAAGCGATAAGCGGACCCCTCCCGAGTCCCGCTAGTTTGCATTTTTTTGAATTGCTTCTATCAGGTCCATTCGGCAAGGTGAACTAAATTTAGGGTAAACGGTTATTGGTTAGGGGTCATCAACGCCGGCGGGCAGATGGCAGCTGAAAACCGATGCGCTGAATGGGAGACCTTGCGTAAATGTATTCGCCCAGAAATCAGCGGCCATCACGCCGGCCGCCTTGTTGACGAGCAATCATTGCTTTGCTGAAACTGATCGCCATCGGACTTCTTGCGGGCCTGTTCTTCAGTTCGACCTTCATTCTGAACCGGATGATGAGCCTGGAGGGCGGCCACTGGGTATGGTCGGCTGCGCTGCGCTATGCCTACATGGTGCTGTTCCTGTTGAGCGGTCTGCTGCTCTTTCAGGGCCGGGCGCGATTGGCGCCGACGCTGCGCCTGTTCCTCGCCCGCTGGCCATTCTGGGTCGTCGCCGGCAGCATCGGTTTCGGGGGATTCTATGCGCTGATCTGCTTCAGCGCCGATCATGCCCCGGGCTGGGTCGTGGCGACCACCTGGCAGCTGACGATCATTGCCTCCCTTTTCGTTGCTGGTTGGCTTCGGCCGGTCCTTTCCCTGGCGAACCTGGATCTTTTCAGGCATCATTTTCTCCGGTGTGCTCCTGGTCAACCTGACCCATTTCCAAATCGGCAACCTCCAGGGACTTCTGAAAGGGGCGCTGCCCGTCCTTCTGGCCGCCTTCTGCTACCCCACCGGCAACCAACTCGTCTGGGAAGCCCGGCACGGGCGCCGGTTTCTGCCCCGTGTCCGGGACGCCAGCCTGGACAACCCCTTCAACAAGGTGCTGTTGATGTCGCTGGGGTCATTGCCGTTCTGGATCGTGTTGATCGCCCCCGCGGCCCCGCCGCCGCCTTCCGCGGGACAACTGGTCAATACGGCCCTGGTGGCCCTGTTCTCCGGCCTGGCCGCCACGAGCCTTTTTCTCTATGCCCGCAGTCTGGCCCGGCGCGCCAGCGAACTGGCGGCGGTGGATGCGACCCAGTCCAGCGAGGTGGTTTTCGCCATGATCGGCGAGGTGTTGATCCTGGGCGCCCCCTGGCCGACCCTGGCGGCCTGGGCAGGCGTGGTGGTGGTGCTTTCGGGGCTGGCCCTGTTCATTCGCTTTCAGGAGCCCGGGGAGTAGTGTTTTTCCGCCGCAGCGTTTGTTGCGCTTTATCGCTATCGGTATCTGGCATGATCGGTATCGGTATCGGAAGCGGGATCGATTTTCGAATCACTCTGGATATGACGGCAGGACTCGAAACGGATTCCGATGGGGATACCGGGGTCGAACAAGGAATTGCCCGTGTCTATCAACATTGAAAACCTAATTCACGACAACGACTATCTCCTGACGGAAGCCGCGGTTATCGAGGCCTTGGGGCGTGAGGCCGACATCCGGCTGCACCCGCAGCTGTTGAACGCCCCGCTGATCTATGCGCCGCAAGGCCGCCGGCGACTGGCAGGGCTGTACGATGGATTTGTCGAGGTGGCCGCGGCTGCGGGCGTGCCCATACTGCTGACGACGCCCACCTGGCGGGCGAACCGCGACCGCCTGACCGCGGCCGGTCTGACCCGCAATGTCAATGCGGACGCGGTGCGCTTTCTCCAAGACCTCCGGGACGGGTGGGCCGGCCGGTTGAATGGTGTCGGTATCGGCGGATTGCTGGGCTGCGCCAATGATTGCTACCAGCCGGCGGAGGGGCTGTCCGCCGCGGCGGCCGAGGCCCTGCATGCCTGGCAGGCCGAGCGGCTGGCCGCGGCCGGCGTCGATTTTCTCCTGGCGGCCACGCTGCCGGCCCTGCCCGAGGCGGTGGGCATGGCCCGGGCGCTGGCCGCGACCGGGGTGCCCTACATCATCAGTTTCGTCATCGGTCGCAGCGGGGTGGTCCTGGACGGCAGTTCCATGGAGACCGCCATAGGTGAGATCGACGCCGCGGTTTCACGGCGGCCCCTGGGCTATATGATCAACTGCGCTTACCCTTCTTTTCTGAAGGCTGCCGACGAGCCGGTCGCGGTCTTGCAACGCCTGGTGGGGTTCCAGGCCAACGCTTCTTCCCGCGATCATTCGGAGCTGGACGGTTCCGATCGGCGGCAGGCCGACGACCTCGATGACTGGGGGCGCGGCATGCTGGCCCTGAACCGGGCCTACGGGGTGAAAATCCTGGGCGGCTGCTGCGGCACCGGCCGGGAGCACCTGCGCTACATTACCAACCACCTCTCCTGATGCGCTCCGCTCTGGAAAGAATGACGACCCCCATCCGCGCGGCCGGATGTGCCGGTTTGTAGAAACGGCAATCCTTCTTGTACTTCTTTTTTCTCCGTCCGGATCAGCGATGCTCGGCGCGGGACAAAGGGTAGTTTACCGAGGCGGTCTGTCTGCTGTTATCGGTGTCGGTATCGCGATCGGTATCGGAATCGACTTTTCAGCCGTGTGTGTTTTCCGAGACCCGATACCGATACCGATCACGACCCCGATCGATGCGACCCCTGCCAAGGCGTTCAACCTCACACCGCATTGAACCGGTAGCCCACCACGGCAATGAAGGTGGCGATCAGGATGTATTTCCAGACCCGGCCTAAAATTTCCACCACCGCCGCCCAGCCCTAGCGGATGCGCTCGGGCCAGGTCATCCTCTCGGCCACTGATGCGCCGGCGGCGGCGTTCATCTGCGAGCCCCAGCCCTTGATGTGGCCTTCAATCCTGGGACGCCCGATGGTCCATCCGGCGGCCACGGCGATGCTCAAACCGGTGGCGGCGTAAAGGGCCACCACTTTCCAGCCCACTTGTCCGTCGCCCTCGGGCTATGGCCAGTTGAAAAACCATATTTCCGATTCGTTCGGGAGGCTGCCCCGGCCACAAGCCCTGCCGATCGTGGGGGCCGGGTGGCCGGCTGCAGAAAACCAATTGTAATTATTTGGAAATAGATACCCGTCCAGGCATGCTTGGCACGGCGGCGAAGCTAAAGAAGACGGGCCGATAGCCGATAAACCAAGGAGAAAGGAAGCGTTCGCTCCCACGGTTTGGCGCTGGTATTGCCAGGGCAGGCGGCGACCAGAGATCATCGATGCCAGCCGAGGGGAGAATTCGCGGCTGGCCGCCATATGAACCCTGCTGCCCGGGGCGCTTGGGATCAATAGGATGAAAACGATTACCGCCCAGTCTATCGTCTATATGCTGCCGCCGGTTCTTTCCCTGCTGGTGGGTCTGTTTCTTGCCGCCTGGGCCCTTCTGAAGGGACGCGACCGCTCCGAGGCGCGGCTGTTCGCCCTCCTTTGCCTGTGGATGTCGCTGCTCTGCCCGCTCTTCATCAGTCATCACCTGATGGCCGACAAGGCGGCCATCCTTTCCCTGGAACGCCTGATCCACTTCTTTTATGTCTACATCCCCTTTGTCCTCCTGCTCTTTTTCCACAAGGTGATCGGTATACGCCATCGCCTTCTGGGCTTCGTCAGTTTGGCCGTCAGTTCCGCCTTTGCCCTGACCACATTTACGGACTGGTACATTAACGGCCTGAACACTTTCAGCTGGGGTTACATTGCCAGAGGCGGGCCGGCGTTTCAGGTGTTCGGCCTCTACAGCTTGGCCCTGGTGGGCTATTGCGTCTACCAGCTTTCTCAACGCCTGCGCCAGGAAACCAACCCGGTCAAGATCCTCAAATTCAAGTATCTGCTACTCTCGTTCGGATTGAGCGGCCTTTTGACGTTCCTGAACATTCCGGCCATGTGCGGCATCGATTTCTATCCCCTGGGCAACCTCACTTTTATCCCGCTGTCGGTCATGGCCTACGGGCTGCTGCGTCACCGCCTGCTGGACATGCGCCGCATGCTGCGCAACACGCTGCTCTGGCTGCTGGTATCCTCACTGATCCTGCTGCCCAACGTGGCCCTTTTTATCTGGCTGCGGCAACAACTCGAAATTTGGTCGCACCTTGGGCATTTCATGTTTCTGCTGGTCTGGTTCGGCCTGAACCTGACCTATTTTTTGTTGATTCAGCCGAGGATCAACAAGGCCTTCAACCGCCATCGTGCCGATCTCGTCAAGGCCCGGGTGAATTTCCTGGAGGAGGTGGCCCTTCTTAAAAACCTGGATGATCTCACGGCCGCCCTGTCACACGCCCTGGCCAGCAATATTGGTTTTCCGCGGGCGGACATCTATGTCCGTGTCGAGGGCCGCAAAGGGGTCTACCGGCGCTCTGACGGCGAACTGGTGACGCTCAACCGCATGCTGGAGCGTTTTCTGGTGCGGCACGGGCGGTTGATCGAACGTTTTCGCCTGCAACCGGGGATGGAAAACCAATCCCTGCTGGCGCTGTTCGAGGACAGCCGGGCGGCCTATCTGGTCCCCATGATCCAGGAGCATCGGCTCCTGGCAGTTATCCTGCTTCCGGAGAAGACCGACCGGCTGCCGCTCAACAGCGACGAGTCGCGGTTTGTCCTGGAAGTGATGGTGGCGGGCACCATCGCCCTGTTCAATTCCATGCTCTACCAGAGCGTGAGCGACCTGCGCGACCGCCTGCAGACGCGCAAGGTGATCCTGACCCAGGAGATCCAGGACCGGGAAAAGGCCCAGCGTGCGCTGTCGATCCGGGAGCGCCAGTACCGCCTGCTGGCCGAAAATGTAATGGACGTGATCTGGATCATCAATGCGGACGAGGGGCGCTTCACCTATATCAGCCCTTCGGTCGCGCGCCTGACCGGGTTTTCACCCCGTGAGGCGCTCAACATGCCGCTTGCGCGCCTTCTGACGCCCGCTTCCCTCAGCGAGGCGCAGGCCCAGATCCGCCCGCAGATCCTATCCGGCGGCAACGGTCGGCCGGGTGAGGGCACCACCTGGCTTTTGAATGCCGAAATCGAACTGGTGCGCAGGGACGGTTCGACGGTCTGGACCGAGGTCAGCGCCGGCCCCCTGCGGGAGGAGGATATCCCCTACACCGCCATCCTGGGGGTCTGCCGCGATGTGACCGAACGCCGCCGCAACCAGGCCCTGCAGCAGGCCAAGATGGCCGCGGACAAGGCCAACCAGGCCAAGAGTGAATTTCTGGCCAACATGAGCCACGAGCTGCGCACGCCGCTGAACCACATCATCGGGTTCACCGAGCTGGTGGCGGACCAGCACTTCGGAACGCTGAACGAGACCCAGGCCGACTACCTCCACGATGTCCTCAACAGCAGCCAGCACCTGCTGGAGCTGATCAACGACATTCTGGATCTCTCCAAGGTGGAAGCCGGCAAGATGGCCGTCGAGCCGACGGCGTTCCAGCTCGAGGAGGTGCTGCAGGGCAGCCTGACCATGGTCAGGGAAAAGAGCCTCAAGCACGGCATTCAACTGCAACTGGAGGCCAGTCGGGCCCCGGAGGTGATCAGCGCGGATAAGCGCAAATTCAAGCAGATTCTCTACAACCTGCTCTCCAATGCCGTCAAATTCACCCCCGACGGCGGCAGGGTGGCGCTGACGGCGGCACAAATCCCCGGCAATAACGGCGACCGCCCCCAGGTGGAGATCAGCGTTACGGACACCGGTATCGGTATCGCCGCCGCCGATCTGGAGCGGATTTTCAACACGTTTGAGCAGGTTGAGAGCTCGGCCGCCCGGCAGTTCGACGGCACCGGTCTGGGGCTGGCGCTCTCGCGGCGCCTGGTCGAACTGCACGGCGGGCGGATCTGGGTCGAAAGCGAGGGTCCCGGTCGCGGCAGCCGCTTCGTCTTTACCCTGCCCAATTGAAAAGCGGCACCGACGGAAGGCGTCTAACGGCCGCAGCCCTGAGGCTTGTATTGCCTTGCGCACCGCCCGATCCCCGTTTCGGCGGAATTGCCATGTCGCCTCGGGCATTCGCGACTCAAGATCGTCGGGAATTAACCGATATAGTAAGGAGGACAGCCAAAATAGGCGGCGGTGTCAGACGTCCGGCAGCACGCAACGAACTTTAAGGGAAGGCGGATGATGTTGCGATATATTTTGATGAAAATTATAGGGGCCACGCTCATCGTTGCGGTCATGTGCTTCAGTAGTGCCTGGGCGGCCTCCCAGCAAACATTATCCATCGGCAAGGCCACGAACAAGGTGACCAAGGCGTATGCGCGCCTGCATCCCATCGTGTCCTACCTGGCCGAACGTCTGGAAAAGGACGGCGTGAAAAATGGGCGGGTGGTGTTTGAAGGCCAAAACAACAACCAGGGCATCATCAACCTGTTAAAGCGCGGCGAGCTGGACATCATTCTGGAGAGCCCTTTTTCCGCGGCCCTCTATCAGAAGCGGTGCGGCGCCGTTCCGATCCTTCTGGCCAAACGCGAAGGACTTGTCGAATATCAGTCCTACATTTTCGTTCGTGCGGACAGCGCCCTCCGGACGCCGGCCGATCTCAAGGGACGCCTGCTGGCGTTTGAAGACCCGATATCGACCTCTGCGTATCGATGGCCTCAGCATAGTCTCGAGGCAATGGGGTTTCAGTTGTCGCCGGCCCTGGCCGGCGAACCGGTTTCCGATGACCGGATTGGTTATGTCTTCGCCGGTTCCGAGCTCAACATATCGAGCTGGGTCTTTTTCGGTCGCGTGGCGGCGGGCTGTCTGAGCTCGGCCGACTGGGTCGATCCGGAAGAAAATCCGGAGAATTTCCGTCAGGCCTTCCGCATCATCCACAAGACCAGACCGATCCCGCGGATGTACGTCCTGGTGCGCCGGGATATGCCCCCGCCGCTCGTCGGGCGCCTCCGGCAGGAAATGCTGCGCATGCACGAATCTCCCGGGGGGCGCGACGCACTGAAAACTTATAAAATCGACCGCTTTATGGCGCTGACGCCCGAGGCCGAGGCTATTGTCAACGCGATTGCGTCCCAATAGGTTGGCATGAACCGATCATGACGGCCCAAAACGACCATATCCGCTTTTCCCAGAAGACCCGACTGCTGCTCATGGTGGCGGTGACGATCATCGCCGTGATCGGGGTATACACCTGGCTGGTCGTCGATCTGCAGCGACGCTCGCTGGACCGGTTCGATCGGCTGATTCGTGATCAGGCCTCCACTTCGCTCAAGGATGAATGGCACCGCAAAATGCGGGCCATGGCCCGAACAGTGGCCGATCTGCTGGTTCGACCGGTCTATACGCTGGATATTTCCGAAACCAACAACATCGTCAAATCCATCCAGCGGCAGGAGGTGGTGCTCTACATCTACGCCATCGACCGCGATGGACGGGTGCTTGGGGACGGCGACCGGGACAGCCGCCGGCTGGGGCAGACCCTGGAAGACTATTCCCGGGGCATTCAGACAATCGAGCATGCCTGGAAGCGCAGGGGCGACAAGGAGGTACTGGAAATCAACGCCCCCATCCTTCTGGGCAAGCAGTTCCTGGGAACCGTCGTGATTGGATATCCGACCCACGAAATCGAAACCGATACCCGCAAGCTGGACCGACAACTCGCGGCGCTGTTTCAGGATTCGCTGCGGGAAATCCTCGCCAAGATGCTGGTTTGCGGGGCGGTCATCCTGATGGCCGGAATCCTGGCGGCCTGGCTGGTGGCCCGCAGCATGACCCGCCCCCTTCTTAAACTGGCCGAGGAAACCCGCAAAATCGGTCGCGGGGAATTCGAGGTTCAGCTCAAAGTCAACAGCCAGGACGAGTTGGGCGCCCTGAACCGCTCGCTCCTGCAGATGTCGCGGGAGATTCGTCAGCGGGAGGAATCGCTCACCCAGGCCAAGCACGACCTGGAAAAGGAAAAAGAGGCGGCCGTGGCGGCCAACCGCGCCAAGAGCGAGTTTCTGGCCAACATGAGCCACGAGCTGCGCACACCGCTCAACCATATCATCGGCTTCACCGAACTGGTGGCGGACCAGCATTTCGGACCGCTCAACGAAACCCAGGCCGACTACCTCCACGACGTGCTGCAAAGCAGCCAGCACCTGTTGGAGCTGATCAACGACATCCTCGATCTCTCCAAGGTGGAAGCCGGCAAGATGGCGGTCGATCCAACGGCGTTCCAACTTGAGGAGGTGCTGCAGGGCAGCCTGACCATGGTTAAGGAGAAGAGCCTCAAGCACGGCATTCAGCTAGATTTGCTCATGAGCGGGGCGCCGGCCTCGATCACCGCGGACAAGCGCAAATTCAAGCAGATTCTCTACAATCTGCTCTCCAACGCGGTGAAATTCACCCCCGACGGCGGCCGGGTGTCGCTGGCGGCGGCCGAGATTCCCGGCAACAACGGCGACGGCCCGCTGGTGGAGATCAGCGTTACGGACACCGGCATCGGCCTGGCGGGCGACGACTTGAAGCGGATCTTCAACACTTTCGAGCAGGTGGAAAGCTCGGCCGATCGGCATTTCGAGGGCACCGGTCTGGGGCTGGCCCTCTCGCAACGCCTGGTCGAACTGCACGGCGGCAAGATTTGGGCCGAAAGCGAAGGTCCCGGCCGCGGCAGCCGTTTTGTCTTTACCTTGCCCCATTGAAAAGCGGCAACCACGGATACCGTTTCAACTTGCCTGCGGACTGGCAAAAAAGCCGCAACCCGGCCGTGTTTATCCCTTCCACGCCGACCGATCCCTGTTTCGGGGGGATTTATCATGTCGTTTAACCCTGCCCGACTCAAGATTGTTGGGAATAAACCGATATAGTTAGAGGGACCGCCAAGATCGGCGGCGGTGTCAGACGACCGGCCGCAGGCAACGAACATTAAAGGAAGGCGGATAAAGTTGCGATATTTTTTTATGAAATCCATAGGGGCCACGCTTATCGTTGCGGTCATGTGCTTCAGCAGTGCCTGGGCGGCCTCGCAGCAAACCTTATCCATCGGCAAGGCCACGAACAAGGTGACCAAGGCGTATGCGCGCCTGCATCCCATCGTGTCCTACCTAACCGAACATCTGGAAAAGGACGGCGTAAAAAATGGGCGGGTGGTGTTTGAAGGCCAAAACAACAACC